>Ga0299907_10002165_pt1 | contig 11871 bp, 14 predicted proteins | sample RVTome_16_FD_198680 | JGI IMG/M metagenome (GOLD analysis project Ga0299907, IMG submission 198680) | Soil microbial communities from uranium-contaminated site in the Upper Colorado River Basin, Wyoming, United States - RVT152D67 (version 2) ...
TGAGAACGAACGAGTGAGGTCATTCTCGATCCGGCTGTTGTTCGCGCTGATCGCCTTGGCGACCTGCCCCCACCAACCGCTCGGCCGCTCACGACCCCAGCCCCCACGCCGTGCTTCTAGACTGCGTTAGAGGTCGAGATCAAGGAAGGAGTTGTTTGCCAGGTTCTTTGCCAGCCCCGGCCCTCGCCCTCGGCCCTCGGCCCTCGTCCCTCGTCCCTCGGCCCTCGTTGGGCCGGAAGAAAACTCTCTCCGAACAGGTCAGGCGGGGTGCGGCATCGCCGCTCGGAACGGATTTCGCCGATCTCGGAACGGACCAGCAGTAACCGCGTCATGAAGGCGTCGCGGTCAGCTGTCCCGGGCGCTGGAGGCGCTCTCGGCAGCCGGCTGGTACGAGAGGATGACGATGCCCGAGCCGAGCGTCTTGGTCTCGACGAGCTTCAACCTCGAGGCGTTGCCCTCGCGGAACAGCAGGTCGCTCCGGCTACCCGCCCCGACGAGGACGGGGTGGACCCAGAGCCGGATCTCGTCTAAGAGACCGTGCTGCAGCAGCGTACGCGCCACTGGCCCGAACCCGAACATCAGGATGTCCTGGCCGGGCAGCTCCTTGATCTTGGTGACCTCGTCCACGAGGTCGCCATCGATCACCGTCGAGTTGGTCCAGTCGGCCTTCTTCAGCGTGGTCGAGGCGACGTACTTCTTCATGCTGTTGATTCTGTCGGCGTAGTCGCCGGTCTGTGACGGCCAGGCCTCGGCGAAGCTCTCGTAGGTTCGCCTTCCCATCAGCAGAGCGTCGCAGGCTGAGAGGTGTTCCCAGGTGAGGTCGTTGAACGCGTCGTCGACATACTCGAAGTGCCAGGGCCAGGTACCCATGATCTCGACGACCCCGTCGAGGCTGACATTCGTCGAGTTGATGATCCGTCGCATCTCTTCTCCTTGGAGATACCGTCTGGTCGCGGATGTCTCGATCCGTAGCCCGGATGGGCGTACGCCGGCTTGTCTACGCCTGCTTCTTCAGACCCATGTAATGGTCACGCTGTCCCTTGTCGAGGTGCTCGGCCGCGTAGCGCAACGCCGTGCGCGGCATGGTGGCGGCGAATCGGTCGAGGAAGTTCAGCAGTCCGTCGGGGTCTCGCTTGCCGGCCTCGCGCACCCACCCACCAACCGCCTTGTGAATCAGGTCGTGGTCGTCATTGACCAGCACCTCGGCGATCTTGAACGTCTCCGCTGTGTCGTCCTGTCGGATGAAGTAGTAGGTGGCGACGATGGCCGTTCGGCGCTCACACATGTCCTTGGACCGGGCCAGCCGGTGCAGGATGTCGCGCGGCTTGTCGAACAGGTAGCCGCCGACCACGTACGGCGCGCTTCGATCCACCAGGTCCCAGGTGTTGATCCGGTCGTGGCGACGGATGTAAAGGTCGAACAGCTCCTTGCGACGCTTCGGCGGCGTGCGCTTGTTGCGCGCTTGGAAGTCCATGATGCTGACCGCGACGACCCGCACCTCGTGCACCGGGCTGTCCAGCAGGACCTCCACTTCTCCCATCGGCATGTCGGTGAACTCCTTGGCCAGCGCGAAGACATCACCCATCCGCGCGCCGATGGAGACGTCGACGTCACCGCGGTCCTTCAGCCCAGGTTCCAGGTAGCGCTGTGCCTTCTTGACGTGTTCCGGCGAACCAAGTGGCGTCAACCGCTCGATAAGCTGGTTCGCGTTCAGCTGTGCCGCGGCTATCCAAGCACCTCGTTTCGCTTGTCGACATCGAGGAATCTACTAGACGCGCAAGCGAAGCTCTCGCGATGACGCAAGCCCGCCTGGACCCGTGGGCTCGGGCGTTCGTGGCGAGGAAGCGGGGGGAGGGCAAGAGCTCCCTGGAGGCTCGCCGCGCCCTCAAGCAGCACCTGGCCGGCGCCGTCTACCGGGCCCTCGTCGCGGACGCAAGGGGAGATGGGGAAGAACGCCCTCTCCGAGTACCTGAGGGTGCGTTGGGTAAGTTCTCACCGGACCCCCGAACGACTAACCCAGCTGGATGCTGTGCCCGCCGCCCCATCCATCCGGCGATCGGAGGCACCTGGCGGCCGGGCCGAACGCCTGCTACTGAGGAGCTGGCCCTCAGCGTGCCCAGAATGGGGTTCGCGTCTCGCCAAAGAAATCACCAGCATCTGAGTTCGGGCGTCGAGTGAGGTTTCATCTCAGCGCGCAGGCCAGCGGCGCCATCGTTCGACCTCCACGGCGAGGGCCGGCCCTTTCGGTGGCTGCCCGCGCTCCTGCGGGTACCTGTCGAGGAGGAGACTCACCGCGCGTTCGAGCTCGTGACCCTCGCCGATGACCCGCGCGCGACCGTCGGCGCGGACCCACCACAGGCGGTTCCAGTCCTCGTCGTAGGAGTCGGCGAGGAGGCTCACGCGTGGCTCGGCGCGGATGTTGACGACTCGCTGCAGCCGACGATGCCGCTTCGGCTTCTCGTCGACCACGAGCCAGATGGTGTCGCCTTCGAGGACGAACACCACGGGGACGAGGTGCGGCCCTCCATCCGGCCGGACCGTCGCCAGCCGTGCCACCCGAGCGGCAGCGAAGCGCGCTCGAGCCTCCTTCTCGTCCATCGCGAGGCCTAAGCGTACGGGCCGCGGCTCCGTACGGGCCCCGTGGGCGGATCGGGGATGCGTCGCCCCCGAGATGTCGGAGCGCGATCGATCCCCACGAGGCGCCGACACGTGCCTCTCAGGAGCCCGGCGGAGGCCTTTGGCCTCGGCGGGGAACGAACTCGTCGCAGAAGTCGCCGGCGTGAATCACACCTCGGACGTACCTGCACCCGCCGATCGCCAGCCGCGGGAACATGAACTTGCATTCCGCGCAACGGAGCTCAGCCCTCGTCGCCGGCCGGTAGTTGGCGGCCGACTTGGACAGACCCCAGATCATCGGCATGCGATCCCCCCTGGACGGAATCCGCTCCGATCCTACCCCCCGCGGGGGCGGGCTTGCCGTCGACGGCCGACCTTCCGGCCGCGCACCAACGGAACGACCTGAGGGTTGCGTGCCTCGGCAGACGGGCTAGTAATAGGGGGCCGAAAGCACCCCTAGTTGTACAAGAACACAGAGCCCTTGGCCTGGTCAGTGAGTTAAACCGGTGTCGGGGGTAGGCCCTCTTCGGTGCGGGGCCTCAACCCTTCGAGATGCTCCGTGCAAGGTCGCGCATGGAAACGACGCCAACGAGCGTCCCGCCCTCCATCACCGGGAGATGCCGGAATCCGCCGTCGAGCATCCTGTCCATCGCCTCACCCACGGTGGCGTTGGGGCCGATCGTCAGCGGATCCCCGGTCATGCCCTTCGACATGGGGGAGACCCGGGCGGGGTCGGCGTGCATCTGATCGAACGCCCGGAGGACGTCCCGTTCCGTGAAGATGCCCACCAACGCGCCGTCCTCCAGCACGAGGACCGAACCTACCTGCGCCTTCGACATGACCCTCACGGCCTCGATCATCATCGTCGAGGGCCCCACCGTGACCAGATCGGTGCTCATGACCTCGCGAACGGTCGTCATCAAGCCCCTCCGGATCGGCTCCTCCGGTCATCCTAGGACTCTGGACCCCGGCCAGCTTGAGGGCACTTCCACGGCACTAGCCGAAGAAGCTCTGCGGGTCGCCGGCTTCCTTTCGAACTGGGGAATCCAGCAACTCAGGAGGCGGCTCGACACCCTGGCGTCTGCAGGAATTGAGGACCCGACGCGGAGTCCATCAACAGGAACCTCGAGGACGACTGTCTGCTTCGGCTTCGAGATCCTCACTGGGGACGACATCATTCGAAGAATCCCGTATCAGCGGAGAGCCTCTCAGGCCGGACAACTCTTTGAACTCACCTTGCGCGTAATCGTGAGCCGCGTGGAATCGTCGAACGTGATATCTGAAGGTGCGTGGACGCAGAGGCAGATTTCAAGCTCGAGAACTGCTCGGCCCGGATCCCTTCTTCGTGATCCTGCGCATTGATGAGCGCGAACGGCGAAAGCGTGAGTCCCCGCGGAGGGATCGGCAGCTCGGCCACCCCTGGGATCCGTCGTGGCACGACATGCCGGGTCCGGATGACCTGTACGATCTGGTAGTCGACTCGAAGTCGAAGGGTATTCGAGACAGCGCCGAGCTTGTACGCCAAGCCGCCCAGCAGCGGTGGCCGGACCTTCTCCGGTAGCGGGACTACGTCCCGCAACGGTTCGCGAGAACGTTGCTCCGCACCTGCCGGGAGAGGCGTCGATGCCTGCCGCCAGGAGGACGTTCAAGAACTGACCGTCGTGTGCCGATTTCCAGGGCATGGAGCGCTCAGACGCCGAGATCCAGATCGAGCGGGAGGCAGTCCTCCTGGAGCTGGCAACCGCCTATCAACGTAGGGAGCTCGACATCTTCGAGGCAGCGGTCCGACCGGATATGACTCTGACCCTGGGCGGCTCCTCACGTTTGGCCGGGACCTACGTCGGCTATGACGCGTTCGGCCGCTACCTCGAGGTTTTGCGGAGGGTGCTCAGGTCGGCCGGCCAGCCGATCACGTTCGTGCATGAGAAGAACGAGATGACCTTCAAGCAGGTCATGGTCGTCTACGGTCCGAAGCACGACGCCGAGATGGCGCTCGTCGTGACGGTCCTGTATGACGACGAAGGAAAGATCACATCGTTCCTCGTCCTGCCGGAGGACCAGGACCTGTTCGATTACGTGGTCGACACGTCGCTGCCCGCAGAGGTATTCATCTAGCCTGGCTTCGTAGCCTGGCTTCGCGTCTGGCGTGAATCGGTCCGCAGTCGACCACCGGTTCGCGAGACAGTGGTGGCGATGGCTTCACACGATTGACCAGACCGTGGTGGTGATGTCATCACACACTGACCCCCGGGCCGGAAGACGTTAGTTCGATCGGCGCGTTGCCTTCCAGACGAAGAAAGCACGCAGACCGAGGCTCAAGAACGATGTCATCACCACCGCACCTAAGGCCAGCATCGGCTGCCCCACCACCGAGCACACCGCGATGATGAGCAACCGCCCGTCCCGCCCTCCGAGAAGGTACCCGAGGGCCCGCTCGGGGGCAGACGGCAGCCCGAGCGCAGCGATCCGGTCCTTCGACGCCATCGAGAGCAGCGCGCCTGCCGTCGCACCGACCGTGAGAATCAGCGCCACTCGATCGGTCGATCCGCTGAGGGCCCACACACCTACGCCCGCCAGGATGGCCGCGTCGGCAAGGCGGTCCAGCACCCCGTCGAGGAACGCACCGGAGGGGCGGGCCCGCAGCTGGAGTCGGGCGATCTCACCGTCGACGCCATCGATCACGGATGTGAGGTGCACAAGGATCCCGCCGACGACCCCCCGTCCCAGCCCGAGCAGGACCGCAGCGGCAACGCCTAGGAGGAGAGCGACGAACGACACCACGTCGGGGGAGAGCCGGAGCGGCCCGATGGCCATCGAGACCCTGGTCGAGATGGGGCGATTCAGGAGGCGCGAGACCGGGCCGTCACCCTCCTTGGTCAGCGATCGCCGGAGCCGACCCCGGACCACTCGGAGGTCCTCGGGCGTGTCCACGTCGTGCCACCACGTCCCGGTTGGCAAGGCAACCGCCAGTACGGGCTCGGCAACCGCTAGCTCCGTGACAGCGCCGGCCAGGGAGCTGTCGCCGGCGTCGGCGGCCAGCAGGTGATAATCGAAGATCCGGCGTGGCAACACGAAGGCCCCACAGTCGACGGCGGGCTCGATCAGGTGCGTCCCGAACGCCCAGGCCCTGCCGTCGACGATCCGCACGCGCGTGCCCGCCGACCAGACATCGGACCCAGGACCCGTGTCCACGAGCGCGGCGGAGCCGCCGGCGGCCAGCAGCGCATCCAGCGCGCCCTCTCCGAACACGTGATCGGCGGTTACCAGAACGAAGAGTTCCTCTTCGCCGGCGAAGGGCTCGGCGGCGGCGAGCGAGGCCCCGTTGCCGGCCTCCCACCCCTCGGCGATGACCAGGTGCACCCGACCCGGGGCGAGTCTGTTCACGATGGTCCCCAGCGTGGCGGCCTGGTAGCCGACGACCACCACCACTTGCTCGAGGCCGCAGGCGAGGAGTCCACGGACGGCGCGCTCCACGAGGCTCATCCCGCCCAGCGGGATAAGCGCCTTGGAGCCGTCTCGAGTGAGCTGGCTGAGTCTCTGCGATCGCCCGGCCGCCAGCACCACGCCGACCCGCGGGCGCACGACGGGCAGACGGATCGGCTCGAACGCCTCGACGATCCGCTCGGAAGTCCCCTCGTGCATGCGACGCCCTCCCTGTTTGCCGAAGAGAGTATCCGCGGGTACGCGCCCTCGGCTGAGCCGGAGGTTCCTCCGCGCCAGCGCATCGCTTGGATTCGCCCGTCCCCGGAGGAGAGCGGGCAAGCGGCCCACAACAACGCGATCGAGAAACGGGCCGCTGGACCGTTGCTACCCGAGGAAGAGCGGTGTCCATTCTCGACGTTGGCGGCGCTAGGCTCCGCTCCACAGCGTGCGGAGAACGGCTAAAGGACGATGTGTATCGTCGCGCCCGGCTGAACGATGGCTCCGGCCGCTGGACGATGCTGCACAATCGCGCTCGGCGTGTAGACGCCGGTCACAACGGATAGGCCCATAGGGACAGGTGCTAGGGTTCAGTCCTCCGGAAATTAGGAGTCCTCGTGGCGAAGCAGAAGCACGACAGCGGTCGCAAGAAGATGGACCAGCGACGATCGAAGGAGAAGAGGGAGTCAGGGGGCAGGCGGGGCGACCGCGCCACGTCGGGCAAGGGCAACAGCAGAGGGAAGCGGTAGCTGCGTAGCGGTCTCGCGGTCGCTAATCGAGCTGGTCCCACGCTCCGGGACAGCAGACCCAGGGACCGTCCGTCGCCCTACCTCTTGTGTCCCAGAGAGAGTCTCACGTTCGTCGAAAGTCGGGGCGGCGAGTCGTGCTGAATTTCGAACCCGAACCCGAGCCCGGGCCATGTTGCTTTCGCTCTGAAGTAGCGATAGCAATCGTTGAACCGAACTGAGAACCGCGCCCGCTCGAAGCACGGCTCCCTTGGGGGGAAGCCCGAGACGCGGTCACGCCTGAAGCTTGACGTCCTGCCGCCACGGTCGTGGGCTACGAAGCGAGCTTCACGCTCGCTGCCTGTGGCCCTTTCTGCCCCTGAGTCTGTTCGTATTCGACCTTCTGCCCCTCCTCGAGGTTCTTGTATCCCTCGCCGGCGATGGCGCTGAGGTGCACGAACACGTCGGCGCTGCCGTCGTCGGGAGTGATGAAGCCGTAACCCTTCTCGGAGCTGAACCACTTCACGGTGCCCGTCGCCATGCCAGATCCCTTCTCTCCTCAGTTTCCGGTCTCCCGCTCCCCGTTCTGGCGCCCAGGCTAATCCCTATCCGAGGTAGTCGCGGAGCACTCTCGACCTCGAGGGATGGCGGAGCTTCGAGAGTCTCTTCGCCTCGATCTGCCAGGGGCAGGAAACGGGTTCGATGCTCACGCGCTGTGGCAAGTCGGGTCGCTGATCTCGGTTATGCCGCCCCGGCAAGAACCAGAAGCGTTCTACGTGACAGCGTGAAGGGTTCAGAAATCCCGGTCTGCCGCAACGACCCGCTCGGGGGACACTACCCGCCCGCGGGCGGCGGCAGCTCCTGCGACTCGACGTCATCGAGATCCTGACCCCGACGACGCTTCACGAACTGGACGATCGCGGCCACGATCGCACCGATGAAGGCGAGCTTCAAGAGCTTGCGGAAGAACCCGCCCTTCTTCTCCGCGGCCTCGCTGTCGTTTCCCATGTGGCTGCCCTCCTCACGCCTGTGGGCCTAGCCGGGTTTGTGGGCCTGACCAGCCTTATGGAGCTGGCCGGGCTTGAACCATCGACCTCCTCCTATCTAGGGACACTAGTCGTGAACCGTGACCTGCATCCTCGCAGGCAATGCCAAGGCCGATCAGGGAGGTCGCTCCTTCTATGTGTTCCTCCGCTCGGAACCAACAGCTGGGTAGACGACGACGACCTCACAAAACCGCTTGCAGGCAAACACCTGGAAATGGCCGGGTGTACGCTCAGCGTCACGGCAGGAAGGGTGACAGACATGTCCCCAGGGAAGGGCACGCGGAAGGTCTACACCGTCGAGACTGACCCGAAGGGCGGGTGGCGCGGCAAGGCTAAGGGTTCAACGCGAGCAGTGGCCAAGGGCGACAACAAGGCCGAGGTCGTGAAGCGGACCACCGAGGTCGCTAAGAAGCAGCCCAAAGCGCAGGTCCGCATCAAGGGGAAGAACGGCCGAATCCAGCAGGAGCGCAGCTACCCTCGGAGCCGCGACCCCAGGAGAACTCCGGGCTAGACCGGACCAAGGAAGCGGGCGGGCGCCGGGTTGTGGGAGGCCCTCGAGGCGCTCAACCACGACCTTGAACACGGCCTGGTCGGGATCGTCGCAGCTGGCAGCATGAGCCGGCGCGCGTCCGCCCTGCCCCGGGTGTCCATTGCCGTACTTCAAGGCTTCCAGTTGGGCGATGGGAGAACCGTGAATCAAGATGAGAGGCCGGGTCGAACACACCCCGGGAACGACCGAGATCTCGGGTGCGACCCCCGCGGAGCGGGCTGGGACCTGGGAGGAGCGTGATGCGAAGTGCCTGAGCCGGCGCGTCCCCTCGGGACCGACGAGGTTGATGACCTGCGCCTCTACCTCGAGGCCGCGGCTCGAGAGCCGCTGCTCACCAAGGAGGAAGAGGTCGAGCTCGCCATCACGATCGAGGCGGGCAAGGAGGCGGAGGATCGCCTCCGGGCCGGCCGTCTGCGTTCGGAGAAGAGCATCGCGAGGGCCCACCGCGACATCCGGACGGCGGAGGCCGCGCGGCAGCGATTCATCATGGCGAACCTCCGTCTGGTCGTGTCGATGGCTCGTAAGTACCAGGGCCAGGGTCTGCCCCTGTTGGACCTCATCCAGGAGGGGAACATCGGCCTGATGCGCGCCGTGGAGCTGTTCGATTGGCGCCGTGGGTTCAAGTTCTCGACCTACGGGACGTGGTGGATCCGCCAGGGCATCACCCGGGCGCTCGCCGATCGCTCGCGGTCGATCCGCCTGCCGGTCCACATCCACGACCACCTGCGGAAGCTCAACCGCACGCGGTTCCAGTTCGCGCAGTCGATGGGCCGTGAGCCCTCGCGCGAAGAGCTGGCGAAGGCCCTCGACACCACGGTGGATGAGATCGACGACCTCACCGAGATGGGGCGGCGGGAGCCGCTCTCCTTGCAGTCGCCGGTCGGCGAGGACACCGAGCTGGGCGACCTGATCGAGGAGGTCGACTCCGAGGCCGCGTTCGCCGAGGTCGAGGACCAGCTGCTCCGCGAGGAGATCGGCGGGGCCGTCGACAAGGTCCTCGACGAGCGCGAGCGCCACCTCGTGGAACTCCGCTACGGGCTCGGGAACGGGCAGCCGCTCTCGCTACGGGAGACCGGGAGGGTGCTGGGACTCTCGGGCGAGCGGGTCCGCCTGATCGAGCGTGAGGCGCTGCGGAAGCTCCGCGACTCGAACCTGATCACCGGCGTGACACTGGGCGGGTAGCCGAGTCCGAACAGGTAAGGTCGAAGATTCCCTCTCTTCGCCAGGACGGGCGCAGCGACCACGCGATTGTCGCTTAGGCTCGAAAGTAGCAGCCGTTCAGTTCTTCGGTCCGAATCCTGACTCACAGCTCCTTCATGAGCATCAAGCCTAGCTCCCTACAGCCAATGGCGCCGTAGAAGCGCGCGCTTCAGCGTTCGTTGACGTGCGTGTCGAGAGGAGAGCGTGGCCGCCACTCTCGCCCACCCAGGCCTCCTCCGCCGCCAACACGAAGGGCGGTCGCGACGCCACGGACGCCGACAGGATTTCCCAGCATCAAGTTACGAGTGGGGCTAGAGGACCTCGAGGGTGGGGCTACCCCTCCGACGTCGTTACTGCTGCTCGAGCAGGTAGTCAACGTACTGCGGGCGGAGGGCATCGGCGAGGTCCGGGTCCGCGCGCAGGTAGCCGTTGATCGCGGAGACGGTCGCGGCGACGTCTACACCGGAGTCTTCGAAATCGCCGATGGCCCCCTCGGCGGCGGGCACCGAGCCGAGCACGTGCCAGAGCCAGTCGATGTCACCGCCGGCCTTCGCGGACCCGATGGCCCGGTCGTGCAACTGCGCGGAGGAGAGCGACTCCAGATCCTCGCGATCGATCATGGGTTCAAGTATCCCCCTTAGGATCTCCTGGGAGGACGTGGAGACCTCGGGTCCGCTGGGCTGGGAGCGGCGGTTCCGCGTAGGACCGCCTAGTAGCATCGCCGCAACCTCCGCCGAAAGGGGAAGCCCGATGGCCCACAGGACCTTCTTCAGCTTCTACTCCGACGAGGACCTGTGGCGAGCCACGAACGTCCACAACAGTGGCGCGCTCAATAAGGAAGACGTCGAGTTCATCGACGCCTCTCTGTGGGAAGAGGCGGAGACGGAAGGTGACGATGCGATCAAGAAGCTCATCGACGGAGCCCTCGCCAAGAGTACGGTGACTGCCGTCCTGATCGGTGCCAACACCGTCTCGCGCAAGTGGGTGAGGTATGAGATCAACGAGAGCATCCGCCGAGGGAAGGGCCTGTTCGGCGTCCACATCTACAGGATCAAGGATCAGAACGGCAACGAGTCCACGCAGGGGACGAATCCACTTCCCGTTGACTACCCCGTCTATCTCTGGATCAAGGACAAGGGAGCGGGAAACATGAGCAAGTGGGTGGACGCTGCCTACGACGCGGCGCACTGACGAACCGAGCCTGCGCCTGACCATGTGCCCGCCGACGGCTGTCAGTTCTATGTGATCGCTCGCGGCCGCAGACCCATCGGTCGAGCTAATCCGTGGCGTCGGCGATGGTCGTCGACGACGGCTCCATCGGGGGTGGTCACGTGGGGTCGCGCACTCGCCTCGGCCGCGGGCCTCGATGTCACTCCGCCCTTTCTGGGCCGAGAGGACGGCGCGCTCTGGTGATCCCGAGTGGCTGGGCCGCTGAGCTTCCGGTTCGCGGCGAGCGGCGTATGGCCGTCGTGGGGTAGGAGCGAAGACGTACACTTGAGTCGACGCGATCCCCATCCATCGGAGGGGAGAAGCAGGAGACACGGAGATCGCATCTGACGATCCCGTTCTATCGCTGGTTCCGGCGAAGGCTTGATATCCCGAGCGAGATTCCGCTCTCGATCCGGCTCACGTTGGCTCCTTACGGTCACGGGTCCGAAACGACCGAAACATCGAAGGAGAACTCACATATGCAGCAGCACGTACGCATCGCAACGTATGAGATCAAGGACGGCACGTTCCAGGAGCTCGCCGACATCGCCCGCAAGGGGATGCTGAAGACGTTCCAGGAGCAGCCCGGCTTCATCCGGTACGGCCTCGCGGACCTCGGCGACAGGAAATGCGTGTCGCTGAGCCTGTGGGAGACCCACAAGGAAGCCGACGCCGCGGTCCCGGTGGCCGAGAGCTGGGTGCGTGACAACGTCGCGGGCCGCGTCGAGCTCCGCTCGACCCAGATCGGGGACCTCGCCTTCTTCGAGGGCACGCCGGCAAGGGTCTGACCGGTCGGTAAGTTCACGGCCGCGTCGCGCCACTGCATGAGCGCGGCCGTGCGGGGAGGGGGTCCACTTCGGTGGACTCCCTTCTCGACGAAGAAAGTGAGGCACCATGTCGATCCTGCAGGATCCGGTCCGACCGCTCGATCCGTCTTCGCAGCAGGAGTTCGTCGAGCCCGGCCGTGAAGCCGAGGCCGAAAGGGGAGGGCCGGAGCCGCTCGGAGACCAGCCCGTCCCACGGTCGGCGAGGCCGGAGCCGCCGCGCGAACCGGGCGACGATCTCCGTGCCGCCCTCCGACCCCGCGGGCCATCCGGGAAGACCT
>Ga0299907_10002166_pt1 | contig 11866 bp, 7 predicted proteins | sample RVTome_16_FD_198680 | JGI IMG/M metagenome (GOLD analysis project Ga0299907, IMG submission 198680) | Soil microbial communities from uranium-contaminated site in the Upper Colorado River Basin, Wyoming, United States - RVT152D67 (version 2) ...
TCTCTCTATGACGCGGAGCACCAGCTGGCGGCGTTCCGCAGGGGGGACTCGCTGGTCGTGCTCGTCGCGCTCCGGCGGCCGGGGTCGGACCTGGCGGGGGACCCCTCCCGGGACCGGTCCGGCGACCGCGCGGGCGCCGGGGCGCGCGGCGTGACCGGCGTGAGCGGGTTCGGCCCCGAACCGTTCGACGCGACGGCCTTCGTCGCGTGGGGCGGGGCCCCGAAATCCGAGCCGCCGGGTCGGGTGACGGCCGGCGAGCCCGTCGTCGTGCGCGCGGACCGCGCGTCCGCGGCGGGGCCCGCGAGCGTCGCCCGGATGCGCGCCCTGCTGCCGGCCGGCCCCTACATCGTCTCCGTGGAGTCCCTCGGCCGCGCGCGGGTCGGCGCGCGCGCGCGCTACGGGTTTCGCCGGGACGCCCTGCCGGAAGGCGTCACCGACATCTCGGACCTCCTGCTGTACGCTCCCGAGGATGCGCGGGCGGGGAACGGCCCATCCGACGCCGCAGAGCCGCGCGCCTCCGACCTCGACCACGCGGTTCGGCGCATGCTCGCGCGCGCCGCGGTGCGCCCGGGGGGGGCGCTCGGCGTGGCCTGGGAGGTCTACGGCGTGCGGCCGGAGGGAGAAGCGATCGACTTCGACGTGGCGCTCAGTCGCCGCGGTGAGTCGTTCGTCCGTCGAGCGGGTCGGTGGCTGGGGTTGTTCGGCGGCGGCGCGGCGGTGAGCGTCCGCTGGACCGACGCGGCGCTCCCGGTCGCGGGCGTGTACGGCCGCACGATCGTGGTCGAGACGCCAGCGGACATCCCGCCCGGTCGATATACGCTGAGGGTCGCCGCGCGCGTCGCCGGCCGAACGGACCTGGTGGCCGAGCGCGAGGTGCTCGTCGAGCGCGGCGGACGCTAGTCGCCTTCACTTCCTTGGATTCCCGCGGGTCGGGCATACCGGACGTAGCCGTACAGAACCACCGCGACCGCGGTGGCCAGATTGAGGCTGGACACGCCGGCCCGCATCGGGATGCCGACCTCGAGGTCGGCGGACGCATGGAGATCGCTCCCGAGACCCGCGCGCTCGGCTCCGAAGAGCAGGACCGCGTCGCGTGGCAGGAGCGCCGTCGCGGGAGGCGCGCCCGGCACCACCGCGACCACGGGGCGCTTACCCGCCAGGTCCTCCAGAGACGCACGCCCCGCCGCGGCAGCGGCGACGGCGAACTGGAGGCCGGCGCCGGCGCGCAACGCGGCGGGGTGCCATGGGTCGGCGCCTTCGAGGCAGATCACGCCGCCGGCACCGGCCGCGGCCGCGACGCGCACCACCGCGCCCACGTTGCCGTGGTGCGTGGGCCGGTCGAGGACGACGATCGGAGCGTCCGCGGCGGGCGTCAGCGGCGGCGCGGGCCGGCGGGCGAGGGCCAGGACCGGCGACGGAGGGCGGGGCGCGGCCGCCCGGAACGTCCGCTCGTCCACCTCCGCCATGGGGACGCTTAGCAGCGCGTCCTCGACGTCCGGGGCGAGCCGGCGCGCGAGTTCGATCACCTCCCCCCTTTCGACGCAGATCGCCTCGACGATGTCTCCGCCGAACCGCAGCGCGTGCTTGAGCGGGTGGAAGCCCTCGAGAATCGCGAGCGAGGAATCGCGTCGCGCGGCGCGGAAGCGCTCCGCCGTGCGCACGGTCAACCGGCGACCGTGACCAGGGCGAAGCCGGCGAACATGATCGCCGCCCCCAGCGCGCGCCTGCGCGTGCCCGATTCGCGGAAATACACGCCTCCCGCCAGCACCGCGAAGAACACGCTGGTGCGCTTGACGGCTATGACGTACGCGGCCGCGGTCATGGTGATCGCGGTCATCTGCGCGGCCAGGGCCACCGCGGTTACGACCGCCGCGCCCGCCAGGTCGCGGCGTGGCAGCGCGACCGCTCCGGCCGCGGGGCCCGCCGCGTCGTCGAGCGCGCGCCGTCGGGCGCGCAGGAGCGCCGCGGGAGCGACAGCCGCCGCGACGAACACGTTGAGCGCGGCCGCCCACGTGAACGCCCCCGAAGCGCGCACCCCCACCTTGTCCACGACCGCCGACACGCTGAAGATCACCGCCACGATCAGCATTTCGCGCGCTCCGCGGTCCGACAGCAGGGCACGGTACGGTGCGAAGACGCCGACACCCTCGGGCTCCGAGAGCAGGTACGCGCCCGCGACGATCACGACCACGCCGGCGATCCCGAGGGGCGACGCGTACTCGCCGATCAGGAGCGGCGCGGTGGCCAGCATGAAGAGCGGCGTGAGGCTCTTGAGGGGCGCTACCAGGGACAAGTCCGAACGGTGCACGGCGCGCGCGATGAGCAGGGCCGCCGCGGCGTTGATCACCCCCGACACGAGCAGGGCGCTCCAGAAGCCCGGCGCCGGAGCCTCCCCCGCACGGAGCGCGAGCGGCAGGAGCAGCGCCCCGGCGCCGGCCGCCGCCCAGAACACGACCACGTACTCGTCGGCGGCCCGCCGCGCACGCTTGACCAGGATTTCCCGGGCCGCCGTGCCCAGAGCCGCGACCAACGCGAGGATCAGCCACACGGCGCCCAACATGGGCGGCGAGGGCCGGGCGCGGTAGCAGAGGGTCGTATCGCCGGGTAGGTTACGCGCCCCGCAACCACGTACGCTCTCCGGGACGACCATGGACGAACAGCACACCGACGGGGGCCCGGTCAGCCGGTTCCTGCACCATCACTTCCGGCACTTCAACGCCGCCGCGCTGGTGGACGCCGCCTCCGGCTATCGCGCGCATCTGGACGGCGGCGGGCGGATGCTCGTTACGCTGGCGGGCGCGATGAGCACGGCCGAGCTCGGGCTGTCGCTCGCCGAGATGATCCGGCGCGGAAAGGTGCACGCGATCTCCTGCACCGGGGCCAACCTCGAGGAGGACGTCTTCAACCTCGTCGCGCACGACCACTACGAGCGGGTGCCCCACTACCGCGACCTGACCCCCGCGGATGAGAAGGCGCTGCTCGATCGGCACCTGAACCGCGTCACCGACACGTGCATTCCCGAGGAGGAGGCGATGCGCCGGCTCGAGCGGGCGGTGCTGCGCGTGTGGGCGGACGCGGAGGAGACGGGCGACCGCCTGTTTCCGCACGAGGCGCTCTACCGGCTCATCGCCTCCGGCGCGCTCGAGGAGCACTACCAGATCGATCCCGCCGATAGCTGGATCGTGGCCGCCGCGGAACGCGACCTGCCGATGTTCGTGCCCGGCTGGGAGGATTCCACGCTGGGCAACATCTACTCGGCGCACCTGATCGGCGGCACCCTGGGGGATCCGCGCACGATCCGCGGCGGGATCGAGTACATGCTGCGGCTCGCCGAGTGGTACACGGACACGTCGGCCGGGTCCTCGATCGGGTTCTTCCAGATCGGCGGCGGCATCGCGGGCGACTTCCCGATCTGCGTCGTGCCGATGCTCCACCAGGATCTGCGCAGGAGGGACGTCCCGCTGTGGGGCTACTTCTGCCAGATCTCCGAGGCGACCATGAGCTACGGCGGCTACTCCGGGGCCGTGCCGAACGAGAAGATCACGTGGGGGAAGCTCGGCGTGGACACGCCCAAGCACATCATCGAATCCGACGCGTCCATCGTCGCTCCCCTCATCTTCGCGCTGGTCCTCGACTGGTGAGGGGAGGCGCTGAAGGAGGGACGCGTCCGCTCCACCCGCGGACTCTCCGCGGGCCGTTTGGCGCGGCGTCGCCTGGGCGAGGCCGCGCGTGGTGAGGCTCGCCGGGGGAGGGGGGTTCGGGGGAGACGGGCTCGGAGGTGGTGGCCGGTACGGCTCCACGGGCCGCCGTTCGGGCGCCGATCCGGACGCGCCGCTCACCCCCAGCCCCGACGCTCACGTGCTGCGCGACCTCTGGGCGCTGCTCTCGCCGTACCGCTGGAAGGTCTTCGGGCTGTCCGCGTTGATCAGCTTCTCCGCCGCGCTCGGGACGCTCGCACCCCAGTTCATACGCTACGGCTTCGACACCGTCATCCCGAGCGGCGCGGCGCGGCAGTTCGCGCTGCTCGCCGCCGCCTTCGCGCTGTACTACCTCGTGCGCGCGCTGGTCGGATACGCCGGCATGTACTTCAGCTTCGCGTTCACGCAGCGCATCATCAGCGACATCCGGATGCGCGCGTACCGGCGCCTGCTGGCGATGCCGATCGTGCGCTTCACCGAGGAGCGGTCAGGCGTCCTCACGTCGCGCGTCGTGTCGGACGTGAACGCGCTGGAGGGGATGATCCAGGCGGGAGCGACCCGGCTGGCGGGTCAGCTCGTGAGCATACTGGTGGTCGCCGTCCTCCTGGTGGCGATGAACTGGCGCCTGGCGCTGGTGAACCTCGTGGTGGCGCCGGCGCTCGCCTACATCACGCGCCACTACCAGGCGCCGTTGCGGGAGGCCGCGCGCGGGGTCCGCCGCCGGGTCGGCGAGATGACCGCGGTGGCGACCGAAGCGATCGCCAACATCCAGGTCGTGAAGGGCTTCGCCAACGAACCCCTGGAAGCGGGCAGGTTCGACGAGGAGAACGAGACCTACGTCGCCCTCAACCTCTCACGCCGGCGGGAGGTCGGCATGATGGAGGCGCTCATCACGCTCACCGCCGAGTACGGCATGGGCGCCGTCCTGCTGTTCGGCGGCTGGCTCGTCGTGGCGGGGTCGCTCACGATCGGCGAGCTGACCGCCTTCCTCCTGTACCAGCGCATGCTGCAGGGACCCGTCATGTCCGTCATGCTCTTCAACAATCAGTTGCAGGCGGGCATGGCGGCGCTGGAGCGCGTGTCCGCGCTGCTGGACGCGAAACCGGAGAGCGAGGGCGACATCGCCGCCGTGGAGGGTGGGGACCTGGAGTTCGAGGACGTGGAGTTCCGCTACCCGGGCACGGACGCCGCCGCCTTGCGAAGCGTCTCGTTCACCGTGCCCGAGGGTGGGACGGTGGCCTTCGTGGGCCCGTCCGGCTCGGGCAAGACCACCCTGACCCGCCTCATCTCCCGTCTGTACGATCCCGACGAGGGCGAGATCCGCCTGGGCGGCAGGGACGTCCGTGACTACCGCCTGGACGCGCTTCGCAACGCCGTGGCGATCGTCCCCCAGGAGCCGACGCTGTTTTCGGGCAGCGTGCGCGACAACGTGCGCTATGCGCGCCCCGACGCCAGCGACGCGGACGTCGAGGCCGCGGCTGAGCTGGCCAACGCCACCGGCTTCATCGCCGACCTGCCCGACGGCTGGGACACGCCGATAGGCGAGCGCGGAGTCAAGCTTTCCGGAGGCCAGAAGCAGCGCGTCGCGATCGCCCGGGCGATCCTCCGGCACGCGCGCCTGCTCATCCTCGACGAGGCCACCGCGAGCCTGGACAGCGAGTCCGAGGCGCTGATCCAGGACGCGCTGGAAGGGCTGTTCGCGCGCCGAACGGGGGTCACGACGCTCGTCATCGCTCACCGGCTGTCGACCATCCGGGGGGCCGATCGGATCTACGTCCTGGACGCGGGCCGGGTGGTCGAGGAGGGGTCGCACGACGACCTCATCGCCGTCCGCGGCCTGTACGCGCGCCTGCACGATCTGCAGCACGCTCCGGTGCCCGGCGCGGCACCGGCGACCCGCCTCGTGTAGGGTGTCACAGTAGGGGGAGCCCTCCCGGGTCAGCGCCCCCGGCTCAGCCCAGGCGTCCGGTCAGGTAGGTGTACCCGGCCAGTCCGGCGATGTAGTCGGCGATGAACCCGTTCGCGTCGTTCTTCTCGAGATCGGCGTTCTTGACCTTGCGGCGGAACGTGGCGACGAGCTCCGAGGAGTCGAACGCGACGTAGCGCAGCACCTCGGTCATCGTGTCTCCGCGCACCACGTCCTCCACCTCGTAGTCGTCGCCCACCACGCGCACGTGCACGGAATCGGTGTCTCCGAACAGGTTGTGAAGGTCGCCCAGGATCTCCTGATACGCCCCGGCCAGGAAGATCCCCAGCACGTACGGCGCGTCCGTCGTGTCGTGGAGCGGCAGCCCGTCCCCGCTTTCACCGATGAACGCGTCGATCTTGCCGTCGCTGTCGCACGTCACGTCCTGGAGCGTGCCGCGCCGCGTCGGCTCCTCATCGAGGCGATGGATCGGCACGATCGGAAAGAGCTGGTCGATGGCCCAGGAGTCCGGCAGCGACTGGAACAGCGAGAAATTGCAGAAGTAGCGGTCGGTCAGGATCGCCTCGAGCCGCGGCAGGATGTCCCCGTAGTCGTCCGGGCTGCGGCGCGCGCGCGCCGCCAGGGCCTGGACCGCCACGCGGAAATGCCGTTCGGCGAGCGCGCGCAGCTCGAGGGATATCACGCCCGCGCTGAAAAGCGACTGCAGCTGCTCCTTGGCGAACAGCGCGTCGTGATAGACCTCTCGGACGCCGCGCCTGTCGATTTCGCCGGCCGCCTCCGCGAGGTCGAACACCTGGCGCGGCGCGTCCTCGGGCGGAGGCGCCGGGCTCTCGGCGGAGTAGCTCTCCCGGTCGATCACGTTGACGAGCAGCAGCGCGTGGTGCGCCGTGAGCGCCCGGCCAGACTCGGAGATGATGTCGGGCATGGGCACCTCCTCCGCGCGGCACGTCTCCGCGAGCACGTACACGACGTCGTTGGCGTACTCCTGGAGGGAGTAGTTGACGCTGGCCGGCGCCGTCGACCGTGAGCCGTCGTAATCCACGCCCAGGCCGCCGCCCACATCCACGATGTCGATGGGAATGCCGAGCCGACGCAGCTCCACGTAGAAGCGCGCCACCTCGCCCATCGCCTGCTTGATGTTGCGGATGTCGGGGATCTGGGACCCTAGGTGGAAGTGGATCATGCGCAGGGCCTCCACGCGGCCCGCGTCGCGGAAGCGCGCCACCACCTGCATGAGTTCGGGGGAGCCGAGGCCGAACTTGCTTCGGTCGCCGGCGGACAGGGACCAACGGCCGGCACCCTCGGTGGCGAGCTTGATGCGGACGCCGGCGGTCGGCTCCACGCCCATCTCGTCGGCCACGGCCAGAAGCGTATCGGCCTCCTTGACCTTCTCGAGGACGACCAGGACCTGGTGGCCCAGGCGCTGCCCCATCAGGGCGAGTCGGATGTACTCCTCGTCCTTGTAGCCGTTGCAGACGATGAGGTGACCGGTGCGCTCGGTCAGCGCGAGCACGGCGAGGAGCTCCGGCTTGCTCCCCACTTCCAGACCGACGCCGTGCGCGTCGCCCGCGGCGACGATTTCCTGGACCACCCGCCGCTGCTGATTGACCTTGACAGGGTAAACGGGCGTATAACCGCCCTCATAGCCGAAGTCGTTCCTGGCGGTCTCGAATCGGTCCGTGAGCGCGGCGATCCGCTCTTTCAGGATATCGGGGAAGCGCAGCAGGAGAGGGAGCCGCACGCCCTGCCCCGACAGGTCGGTCGCGAGCTCGAAGAGGTCGATGGCGACGGCCGGGTCCCTCGTGGGATGCACGGTCACATGCCCGGCCTCGTTCACCCCGAAGAAGCCGGCGCCCCACCCTTCCACGTTGTAAAGCTCGAGCGCGTCGCGCGTGGTCCAGGACATTTCGTCTCGTGGCTGCTGTATCCGGGCCCCGCGGGGCGTCGGCAAGGCCGCGTAAGCTGCCGCCGCGCGCCCGAACGGGAAAGGGGGCCCGCCGAGCCGATCCGGCGTCCGGGCGCGGGACCGTCGATCGATCGTATTTTGCGCGCGTGGAACCTACGTCCGATGGTGTCGAACTGGGTCCGGGCGTGCGCGTGAGCCCCTCGGAGCTCTCCTTCCGTGCGACCAGATCCGGCGGGCCCGGAGGGCAGCACGTCAACACCTCCGCCACGCGCGTCGAGTTGACCTGGGACATCGCCTCGTCGCCGTCGCTGGAGGACGATGTGCGCGCCCGGCTCCTGGACCGCCTGGCCAGCCGCCTGCACGGGGACGGCGTCCTGCGCGTCGTGGCCTCGCGGAGTCGGAGCCAGCATCGCAATCGGGAGGCCGCGCTGGACAGGCTCCGCGCGCTGGTGGCGGAGGCGCTGGAGGAGAGGAAGAAGCGCCGCAGGACGCGGCCCTCCAAGGCCGCGGCGGAGCGGAGGATCGCGGCCAAGAAGCGCCGCGCGGAGCGCAAGCGCCAGCGCCGTCCGCCCGTGACCGACGACTGAGGGGACCATCATGAATCGTGCGACGTCCATCGCCGCCGCCGCGCTTTGCCTGACCTCGTGCCTGGCCTCGTGCCGGACGGGACCGCCGCCGGCGAACGCGCGCAATGCCCCCGCGAGCCGCGCGCTTCCTCCGCCATTGCCCGACACCACGGGGGTCGGGACGCACGTCCTGGCGATCCGCCGGGCGCCCGACGCGGGGGTCTGGGTGGGGACGTACGGCCGCGGGATCCGCACGCTCGACCCAACGGCGCGCGCGTGGCGGACGATCGAGGCCGACGACGGGCCGCAGGCGATCTCCTGGGACTTCGTCAACGCCTTCGCGTTCCCCACCGACGGTTCGGTCTGGTACGGCACGGTCGGCAACGGGTTCGGCCGTTCCGAGGACGGCGGGCGCACGTGGTCCAACTGGGGGTTCCGCGACCTCGGGCCCGAGTGGCAGTACGTGGCGCCCGAGGGCATGGACGCCCACGGCGACACCGTGTACGTGGCGACCGCGGACGGCATGCGCATGAGCTGGGACGCCGGCGAGACGTGGCGGTGCGTGCAGGCGGAGGGGGCCGGCCCAGGAGGCGCGGAGGGGCATGACGACCGCTGCGCCGAGCGCATCCTCGCGCTGCCCACCGAGTACATGCTGGCGTTGGACGTCGGATCCGACGGGACGATCTGGCTGGGGCATCTGAAGGGCATCTCCTACTCGCGGGATGGAGGACTGACCTGGCGCACTCCCGAAGGTCCCCAGGGCCTCGCGGGCGCCCGCGTCAGGGCGATACTGGCCGAGCGCGATGCGGTGTGGGCCGCGACCGAGGACGCGCTGTTCGAGGCGGAACCCGATCGCGCCGTCTTCGACGCGATCCCGGACTCCGCCTTCGGGGGGGGCGGCGTCCCGTCGGTACGAGCGATGCTGATGGACCGCACCGTGGGCGGGCCGCGCTTTCCCGTCCTGGCGACCCACGGCGGCACCTACGAGCCGCTGCTCGACGGTGGCGAGCTGTTCCTGCGCCACTACCGGGCCGGCAACGCGTTCGCGCTGCTGGACTGGCCGGGCGGACAGCCCACCATCGCCGGGACGGACCAGGGCATCACCGCCTCCCTTCATGATCGGCCGCTCCTGGGGCCCGTGGATCGCGGGCGCCGGTGCGCCTCGTCCGCCCCGAACCGAGGGGCGGTCGCCGGCTGCGGGACGGCCGTGGCGGAGGACCCGGCCGAGCCGCTCCACATCTGGTTCGGGCGGCCGATCGCGGACGAAGAGGGCAACCCCTATATCGACGCCACGTACCGCTACGGCTCCACCATGGGCGGCAACTTCCAGCAGCATCAGGGCGTGGAGTTCAACAACCCGGCCGGGACGCCCGTGCGGGCGATCGGGGCAGGCATCGTCGCGTTTTCCGGGCCCGCGGAAGCGGGCGCCAACACGGTTGCGATCCTGCACGACCGGCGCTGGGAGGACCGGCCGGTCTACTCCGTCTACTATCACAACACGAGCCTCGACGTCGCCGCCGGCGAGAAGGTACGACGCGGGCAGGTCATCGCGCGCGTCGGCAACACGGGCCGCGCGACGAACGACCACCTCCACCTCGAGGTGCACGTGACCGAGGTCGAGGACTCGGCCCTGGTGGTGAACCCGGAGGAGCGCTTTCCCCCCCACACCGTGAACCCCCAGCTCTGGATCGAGCCGCTTTCCGGCACGGGGGTCATCGCCGGCCGCGTGTTCGGCGTCGATGGCGAGCCCGCACGCGGGGTGCGCATATACGGCGTGTCCGCTCCGTATCCGGAGGAAACGCCCCTTTCCTTCGTGGAGACCTACGAGGATCGCGCGCACCCGGACCCCGCCTACGGGGAGCACTTCGCGATCGGCGACGTCCCCGAGGGCAGCTATCGGCTGTACGCCCGGGCGGGCGGACGTGAGGTGGCCGGGGTCGCGGATGTCGAACCGGGTCGCTTGACCTGGGTGGAGCTGCGCTTCTGAGGCCCGCGCGGCGGATCGGAGCCGCCCGCCGCCACTGCGCGAAGCTCCGGGCATCCGCGGACCGGTGGCCGAAGCGCGCGTTCAGCCGCCCGCGGGTGGGCTCCCTTCAGCCGCCTCCGGAGGAGCCGGGCGTTCCCCCCGGCCCTCCCAGCCCGGCCCCCGGACAACGCGTCCCGGCGTCGCGCCCGTGTGCTCGCCGTCTTGCAGGACGCGCACGCCGTTCACCCAGACGTCGCGCACGCCGACCGCGAGCGCGTGCGGCTCCTCGAACGTGGCGCGGTCGGCGACCGTCGCCGGATCGAACACCACGACGTCGGCGAAGTAGCCGGGCTCGAGCCGCCCGCGCCGCCGCAACGACAGGTTGTCGGCCGGCAGCGAGGTCAGCCTGCGGACGGCCTCCTCGAGCGCGATGACCCCCTCCTCGCGCACGTATCTGCCCAGGAGGCGCGCGAAGTTGCCGTAGGCGCGCGGGTGGGGGTTCGACTTGAGGAACACGCCTTCCGGCGCGGGCGCGCCGGCGTCCGAGCCGAACGAGACCCAGGGCAGCGCGATCTGCTTGCGAACGTTCTCCTCCGACATCAGGAAGTAGATCGTCCCGACGCGACTGTCGTCGGCGACGACCAGGTCCATCGCGGTCTCCTCGGGCGACGCGCCGCGCATCTCCGCCACCTCGGCGAGGGAGCGGCCCGTGAGCGGCTTCAGGCTGTCCTGCCGGAACCCCACCAGGAGCACACGCTCCGGGGATCCGGCCATCAGCAGGAGGTTCTCCCAGTCGTCGGCGGGCGTCCGCATCTCACGCGCCACCCGCTCGCGGGTCGCCGGGTCCCGCAGCCTCTCGACCCAGGCCTCGTGGCCTCCCTCCTGGACCCAGGGTGGCATGGCGGCGTCCAGGCCCGTGGCGCCCGCGACGTACGTATACATGTTCGCTCGAACCCGCCCGCCGCCCTCCCGGGCCGCCTCGATGCGGGCAATGACGCTGTCCATCTTCGGCCAGTTCGACTCCCCTGCCGCCTTCAGGTGGTAGATCTCGACCGGCACGCCGGCCCGGCGGCCGATGGCCATCGTCTCGTCGACCGCCTCGAGGAGCCGCCCGCCCTCGCTGCGCAGGTGGGTGATGTAGGATCCGCCGAACTCCCCGGCCGCCGACGCGAGCGCGACCAGCTCGTCGGTTCCGGCGTAGAATGCCGGCGCGTAGATCAGCGACGAGCCGACGCCCAGAGCGCCTTCCCGCATGGCGGCTCGCACGAGGTCCTGCATGCGCGCGAGCTCCTCCGGCGCCGGCGCCCGGTCCTCGTGCCCCAGTTCGTGGATGCGCACGGTCGTGGCCCCGACGAAGCTCGCAACGTTGGGCGACACGCCGCGCGCCTCCAGGTGCTCGAGGTACTCCCCCAGCGTCGTCCACGGAATGTCGAAGGTGATGTCGCCCTGCTGCTCGAGCTCGCGCGCGCGCATCTCCTCGGTGAGCGGGCCCATCGACCACCCCTCCCCGAACACCTCCAGCGTGACCCCCTGGTGGATGTCGGCCAGCCCTCGTGGGTCCTCGATGAGAGATTCCGTGGCCCAGCTCAGCACGTTGATGAAGCCGGGCGCGACCGCCATTCCGGTAGCGTCCACCTCGGACGACGCGTCCGCTCCCGACAGCTCGCCCACCGCGGCGACGCTGTCTCCGGCCAGTGCGACGTCGGCGATCCGGGGCGGGCCGCCCGAGCCGTCGTAGACCGTGCCCCCGCGGATCAGCACGTCGAAGTCGGCCGCGGCGGCGTCCCGTTCCGAGTTCGCGCA
>Ga0299907_10002168_pt1 | contig 11864 bp, 4 predicted proteins | sample RVTome_16_FD_198680 | JGI IMG/M metagenome (GOLD analysis project Ga0299907, IMG submission 198680) | Soil microbial communities from uranium-contaminated site in the Upper Colorado River Basin, Wyoming, United States - RVT152D67 (version 2) ...
AGTACCCGTGGGCCACCCGTCCGCCGAAGATGGGGCTCTTGGCCGCCGCTTCCTCGTCGGTGTGGGCGTAGAAGTGGTCGCCGGTCAGATCGGCGAAGCGGTCGATGTCATCCAGGGTGATGGTCCGCTTCTCGCTGACCAGGGAGTCGCCGAGCTCCAGGTCCTCGAAGTGCTTGGTGAACGGGTGGGGGCCGCCCTCCTTCCGGGTGGCGCCGGGCAGGAACGTTCCCGTCAGCGCCGAGAGCATGTCCGGCGAACCCTGCACCGCCACCCGCTGGAGGTGGTGGTGGACCGACCGGATGCCGCCCAACTCCTCGCCGCCGCCCGCCCGGCCCGGCCCGCCGTGGACCAGGTGGGGCATCGGTGAGCCGTGGCCCGTCTGCGTCTTGCCGCACCGCTCGTCCACCACCAGCACCCGGCCGTGGTGGGCGCCGAGGCCGAGGGTGAGGCGTCCGGCCTCCGTGGCGTCGGGCGTGAAGACCGACACCACCAGGCTGCCCTTGCCGAGCCGGGCGAGGTCGATGGCCTCGTCCACACCGTCGTAGGGCAGGACGGTGCACACCGGTCCGAACGGCTCGACGTCGTGGACGGCGCCCGTTGCGGCATCCCGGGCCACCAGCACGGTGGGGGCGAGGAAGGCGCCGCGGTCGGGGTCGCCGCCGAGCGGTTCCAGCTTGCCGTCGGGCCCGCCGATGGCGACCTCGGTGCCGTCGGCCAGGGCGGCAACCGCCCGCTCGACCTCCTGCCGCTGGTCGAGGCTCACCAGCGGCCCCATGCGGACCTCTTCCCGGCGGGGGTCGCCCACGATCACCTTGGCCAGCCGGTCGGCGAGGGCCGACACGACCTCATCGATGATCCCGGCCGGCACGAGCGCCCGGCGGATGGCCGTGCAGCGCTGTCCCGCCTTGGTCGTCATCTCCCGGGCGACCTCCTTCACGTAGAGGTCGAACTCGGCCGTGCCGGGGGCGGCCGCCGGGCCCAGGACGGAGGCGTTGAGTGAGTCGGCCTCGGCCGTGAACCGGACCGACTGGGCCAGGACCACCGGATGGGCGCGGAGCTTCGTCGCCGTGGCGGCCGAACCGGTGAAGAACACCGAGTCCTGCCCGGTCAGGTGGTCGAAGGCGTCGCCGAGGCTGCCGCAGACCAGCTGCAGGGCGCCGTCGGGGAGGGCACCGGAGTCGACCATGAGCCGCACCGCCGCCTCGGCGACGTAGGCGGTCGGCGTGGCCGGCTTGACCAGCACCGGCACGCCGGCCAGGAGCGCCGGGGCGACCTTCTCCAGCATCCCCCACACCGGAAAGTTGAAGGCGTTGATGAGGACGGCGACGCCTTCCCGGGGCACCAGCAGGTGCAGCCCGAGGAAGGAGCCGTCCTTGGACAGCACCTCGGGGTCGCCGTCGCGGAGGAAGGTGGCGTCGGGAAGTTCCTTGCGGCCCTTGGAGGCGTAGACCGCCAGCACCCCCGTCCCGCCCTCCACGTCGAGCCAGGCGTCGGGCCGGGTGGCGCCGGCGGCGGTGGACAGGCCGTAGAGGTCTTCCTTGTGCTCCGTCAGGAAACCGCCCAGGGCCTTGAGGATCCCGGCCCGCTGCCCGAAGGTCAGGCGCCGCAGCGCCGGGCCGCCCACTTCCCGCCCGTAGCGCAGGGCGGCGGCCACGTCGACGCCGTCGCTCCCCACCCGGGCGACCGGTTCCCCGGTGGTGGCGTCGTGGACCTCGACGCCCTCACCCGACGGCGTGTGCCACTCTCCGGCGACGTAGCTCTGCAGGACCTGCATGGCGACCTCCTCGGCTCGCGCCCTCGGGACAGGGCGCCGTCCGCCGTCCGCCGTTCTAGGTCGCCGCGAGGGGGGTCTGTCAACTTTTACCGACCGCGCGGCCGGTAAATTCCGTCGCCGAAGCCGCCGCCGGGACAGCGAGAGTCGTGGCGCTGCGGCCGGAAGACACCGGACATCTTCCAGGCGCTTCCCCCGAGCAGCGACTTCAGGCGCGAGAACTGCCCGGCGCAGACCTCGTTCAGGCCACGATGGCCGGCTTGAAGCTGACGATCCGGTTGCGCACGTCATCCACGACTTTGTTTCCCGTGGTTGCAGATCGCCCCGCAGATGTTGAACTGCATGACCTTGACCGGCCCGGCGGGACTGTCGCCGCCATGACAAAGCGGGCGTCGCTGGTGAGAACGACCCGGCGCTCCGGCGTTCCTACGGTCGGAGTACGGCACCCGAGCGAGGGAGGACGGCGATGTTCCGAACGATCGTCGTAGGTACAGACGGGTCGGCCACCGCAGCCGAGGCGGTGCGCCGTGCGAAGGCCCTGGCCGAGGCCTTTGGAGCCGACCTGCACGTCGTCAACGCCTACAAGCCGCCGGCCCTGGTGCTGGCCACCACCGCCGACCCCGGGGTCATGCCGAGCGCCCTCGTCGAATGGGAGGCCGCCGCCCAGGACGACGCCCGCCGGCTCCTCGACAGCGTGGCCGACGAGCTGATCGGCGTCGGCGAGAGCGTCACCACCCACGCCCTGGCCGCCCACCCGACCAACGCCATCCTGTCGGTCGCCGAGACCGTCGGGGCCGACCTCATCGTCGTCGGCAACCGGGGAATGCAGGGGACACGCCGGGTGCTGGGCAGCGTCCCCAACCACATCTCGCACCACGCCCCCTGCGACGTGCTGGTGGTCGACACGGTCGGCGCCCTGGTGTAGTGCCTCGACCGAGGCACTGACGCGGGACGGTGGCTTTAGCCTGACGGTGTGCTCACCGGATCAGGCCTCTCCAAAGCGCACGGCCAGCGCGTTCTGTTCTCCGATGTCACCGTCACGTTGAGCCCGGGCCGGCGCATCGCCCTCGTCGGCGGGAACGGCACCGGCAAGACGACCCTGCTGGAGATCCTGACCGGAGAGCAGCGGGCCGACAGCGGCACGGTGACCCGCCCCTCCACCTTGACCACCGCCTACCTGCCCCAGGACCGCACCGAGGCGCCGGACGGATCAGCCCTCGACGAGGCCCTCCGGGGGGCCGGGACGATCGTCGACCTCGCCCACCGCATCGACGAGCTCCACCACGCCGTGGCTGCTACGACGGGAGTGGAACACGACCGCCTCCTGCGGGAATTGGGCGACGCCCAATCCGCCTTCGAGCAGCACGGCGGTTACGCCGTCGAGGCCGAGGCCCACCGGGTGCTGGCCGGGCTCGGCTTCACCGAGGCCGACCGGCGCCGGCCCCTCTCCGAGCTGTCGGGCGGATGGCGGATGCGGGCCGCCCTGGCCCGGATCCTGGTGGCCCGGCCCGACGTCCTCCTCCTCGACGAGCCGACCAACCACCTCGACGTCGACAGCGTCGCCTGGCTGGAGGAACAGCTCGCGACCTTCCCGGGCGCCCTCCTCTTCGTCAGCCACGACCGCGACTTCATCGACGGCGTCGCCAACCGGGTGCTGGAGCTGTCCAACGGGAAGATCAGCGAGTTCGTCGGCGGCTTCGTGGAGTACGTCGCCCAGCGGGAGGAGCGGATCGCCCAGCTCCAGGCGGCGGCGGCCAGCCAGGCCCGCCAGGTGGCCACCACCGAGCGGTTCGTCGAGCGGTTCCGCTACAAGGCGAGCAAGGCCCGCCAGGTGCAGAGCCGCATCAAGGCCCTGGAGAAGCTCGACGCCATCGAGGTGCCGACCCTCTCCGAGGTCAAGGCCCGGTTTCAGTTCCCCGAGCCACCCCGCGTGTCGCGGGTCGTGGCCGAACTGGAGGACGTGACCGCCGGTTACGACGACGAAGTCGTCCTCCGGGGTGTGAACCTGGTCATCGAGCGGGGGATGCGCATCGGCCTCGTCGGGCCCAACGGTGCCGGCAAGACGACGCTGCTGCGGCTCCTGCTGGGGGAGATCCCGGCGCTGTCGGGTCGGGTGGCGCTGGGCGCCAACGTCGAGGTCGGCCGCTTCGCGCAGCACCAGGTCGAGGTGCTGCGGCTGGAGAAGTCGGTGGTCGACGAGTTCCGGGCCAGCGTCCCGGAGAAGTCCGGAAAGAACCTCCGTACGTACCTGGGCGCCTTCGGGTTCTCCGGCGACGCCGTCGAGCGGAAGGTCGGGGAGCTCTCCGGCGGGGAGCGCACGCGGCTGGCGCTCGGGAAGCTGATGGTCGAGCCCCACAACCTGCTGGTGCTCGACGAGCCCACCAACCACCTTGACCTCCCGAGCTGCGATCTTCTGGAGGACGCCCTGCGGGCCTACGCCGGCACGATCCTGCTCGTCACCCATGACCGGGCCCTGATCCGGGGCGTGTGCACGAGCCTGGTCGAGGTCCGCCGGGGCACGGCCCGCTTCCACCCCGACGTCGACGAAGCGGTGCTCACCCCGACGCTCGGCCCGGCCCCCTCCGGGGGCACCGCTCCCCGGTCACAGCTGACGCAGTCCTCTCGGGGGACACCCCCGAACCCCCGGGCGACCCGCCGCGACGACCGTCGTTCCCAAGCCGAAGTCCGGGACACCCGGTACCGGGCTACGAAAGACCTGAAAAAGGCGGTGCGCGACGCCGAGCGGGCCTGGGAGAAGGCCGAACAGGTCGTCACCGACCTCGAGCGCCAGCTGGCCGACCCCGAGGTCTACGGCGACCACGCCCGCATCGCCGACCTCGCCGCCCGCCACGGCCAGGCCCGCAAGGAAGCCCTGGCCGCCATGGAGGCCTGGGAGACCGCCTCGGAGCAGCTCGCCGCCGCCGAAGCCGCCCAGCCCTAGGGCGACCGCCGAGCTGACCCTGTAAGGCTCAAAAGACCGGGACCAGAACGACCAGATATTGGTCGTTTCCGTCTCCATCTTTTGCTCCTTACAGGCTCAGGGACGCTTGAAGAGGATGGGCTTCCAACATCGGTGATGGCCTACCGCGTAGCCGGAGGGATGAGGCCCTACCTCCGGTCGAGCTCAGCCAGCGCCCGGTCCCGCCGCCACACCGCTCCGCACGACTCGAAGCGGGTTACCGCCTCCCTGAACGCTTCGGCGGCCTCATGAGGGTCGTTTCCGACGAGGGTCCGGCCGAGGAGGTCATAGGCCCGACCCTGCAGCAGCGGGGACTCCAAACCGTCGAGAATGGTGATCGCCTGGCGCGCCAGGCTGGCGGTGTCGGACCCGCCGCCGGCCAGAGCCGCCCACGCCGACGCCAAGGCCTGCATCCCGCGATGGACGTCACACCCGGTCGCTTCGGTGACTCTGGCGACGAGGTTTGCGGCTTGGCCGGCGGCCTCCTCGTCGCCGGCCAAGGCGGCGCATTCGGCGAGCTCGACAGCAAAAATGGCTGCAAAGCCCAGCCAAGAGCCAGATGCAAGTTGTTCCACCGAAGACTTGAGCCTCGCCACGGCTTCCTCGCTGGCGCCCTCGAGGAAGTCGAGAAGGGCGAGGACGGCCCGGGCGGAAGCAGGAACATGCCCATACTCCCCGGCGCAGGCGGACAGCGCCAGGTCCGCGTAGCGCCGGGCGAGCGCGGCGTCGCCCGCCTCAACCGCCATCAGCGCCGGGAACGGCAAACCGACTGCCTGCTGCGCCGTCAAAGGTCCCGGATTCCAGGCGATGGTCTCCTCCGCCCAGCCCAGGGCTCGTGGCACATCTCCCGCAATGGTGGACACCATGGCGCCAATCTCGAGCACGCTGCTCGCAGCGAACGCAGGGTCGGCCGCCCGGGCTCCTTCGAGCTCCTGCGTCGCTTCAGCGATGCGGCCTTGGAAGGCGAGTCCTAAGGAGAGCACTGCCCGCCATTGGGTTGGCGGCCGACCCATCCGGCTGGGCGCCAGGGCGATCGCCCGCCGGATCGATTGCTCGGACTCCGCAAGTCGTGCGACAAAGATGAGGGCGTTGGCTTCCGCGGAGAGAGCCAGGATCTCGAGAAACTCCTCGCCGCCGGAGGAGGCGGCTTCTACGATTGCCGCCGCCTCGGCGGCCTGCCGCTGCATGTCACCACCAAGCCCCCGGGCCCAGGCCGCCTCATGACGGGCCTGAAGGACTTTCGAGTCGTCCCCGGCCACTTCGAAGAGATGCACCGCTTCGGTCGCGGCACTTTCAGCGGTCACGGGGTCGCCGATCCCCCAGCACAGAAGATGGCTGAGGCGCAGCTGGAGGATTCCTCGCCGGTGGGTCTCCCCGGAACGAGCCAGGACCGTGTCCATGGCCCGCAGGGCCCGGATGGCGAGTTCGACGTCCGGTCGGGACGAGGTGGGGTACTGCGCCCATTCCGCTTCCCCGGAAAGAACTTGCCCGACCTCGATCCAGCGTTCGTCGCCTTCGGGAAGCATCTCGACCAGGCCGGCCAGCATCGCCAGCGCCTCCCGGAAAGCCCGCCGGTCCTCCGCTTCCCGCAGCGCCTGCCGGAGCGCCTCAATGGCCTCCCCGTCGCCCCGGCTGGCCGAGCGGGTGAAGTGCGGCGCCGCCTCCGCCGGCCGGCCGGCGGCGAGGAGCGCCCGCCCGATCTCGCGGTGGAGGAGGCGCCGGCGGGGTGTACCGACCGAGGCGTAGATCGTCTCCTGAATCAGGGGATGGGCGACGGCGAAGGCCGGCTCCCCTCCCCGCTCCTCCTCGGTGACGGTCCGGTGCCGCATCAGCTCGTCGAGGGCGAGCGACAGATCCTCGGGCGACTTTGTCGAGAGGCTCCCGAGCTCCTCGATCGTCGCCGGGCGACCGAGGACGGCCAGCAATTCCATGACGGTCAGCGCCCTGGGATCAAGCGTGGCAAGCAACGCCCGCACGCGGTCGGCCAGGTCCTCGGGGACCCGGCGCAGGCGAGGGGCGGCGAGGTCAGCGCCTTCGTCGAGCAGGGCCCGCACGAGCCCGAGAGCGAACAGCGGGTTGCCCCGGGAGCGGGCCTGGAGCCACGGAACGAGCGCCGGCGGGGGTGCGGACTGGAGCACCGAGGCAGCCAGCGCGCGGATCTCCTCTTCGTCGAGGGGCACGAGCGGTAGGCGGGTGAGGACGCCGTCCTGCTCCAGGGGAAGCAGAACCCGGTTGGCCAACGGGTGCTCGGCCAGTTCGCCGGGCCGGGCGGCCAGCACCACGAGCACCGGAGCGTCGCCCAGGTTGGCGGCGAGGTACGAGAGGGCGTCGAGTGAGGAGGCGTCGGCCTGGTGGATGTCGTCGAGGACGACGACAACCGGAGCGTCGGCGGCCAGGTTCTCGAGGAGGACGGTGATCCCTTCGAGGAGCGCCGAGCGGGGCGGCGGCGCCGCCGGCAGCGATCCCCGGACGGCGGCGACACTGCGGAGGATGGCGGCCAGGTCTTCGACGAACCCCCCGCAGCACCGGGTCACGTCGGAAGCCGAAAGGTGACGCAGGTGCCCGTCGAGGGCCTCCGCCCAGAGCCCGAAGGCGGTCGTGTCGCCCATGGGGTGCGCCCGGGCCGTGAGTGGCGTCACTTCTTCGTGGCGGCTGAGAAATTCTCGGACGAGCCGGCTTTTCCCGACCCCCGCTTCGGCCGAGATCAGCACGCAGCGCAGCTCACCGGCTTCGGCGCCGGCCAGTTCGTCGTCGAGGACGGCCAGTTGGTAATCCCGCCCGACGATGCCCGGACCCCGCTGCCGGGCCGCCCGCGCGGCTCGTCGGCGGCCCGGGGGCGCGGCGCCGCCCGCCGCCTCGCCGGCCTGCCAGCGGACCTCCACGGCGGCCACGGGTTCGGAGAGTCCCTTGAGCGCCATTCGACCGCGGGGGAGAAACTGAAACCCGCCGCGGGTGCCGACGAGCCCGGCCAGCAGTTCGGTGGCGAGGATCTGGCCGCCCTCGGCCCGGTCGCAGAGCCGCTTGGCCACCACGACCGGAGTGCCGAAGTAGTCGTCGCCCTCGTGGGCCGGCTCTCCGGCGTGGACGCCGACCCGGATGCGGAGATCGCTCTCGGCCAGCGCCCGCTGCATGGCCACGGCGCACGACACCGCCGCCACCGGGCTGGCGAACGACACCATCAGCCCGTCCCCGAGGTTCTTCACCTCCTCGCCGCCCGCCTCCACCACTGCTTTCCGGAGCACGTCGAAATGGTCCCGGCGAACGGAGTCGGCGGCGTCATCCCCCAGCCGGTCGATCAGCGCGGTGGACCCGACGAGATCGGTGAAGAGAAACGTGACGACGCCCGCGGGGCCGGTCACGGGCGTGCTTCCAAGGCCCGGTCACGGCGCCAGGTGGCACCACAGGCCTCGAACAGGGTGGCCGCCTCGTCGAGCGCCTCCCGGGCCGCCGCCGGATCCCGGTGCCGGAGTGCTCGCCCGAGCCCGTCCAGGGCCCGGCCCTGGAAGAGCCGCCACCCGGTGCGGGACAGCACCTTCACCGCGTCCTCGGCATGCTCGGCCGCTTCGTCATCGACGCCCGTCACCAGCGACGCCCAGGCAGCGCAGAGGAAGGCCAGGCCGCGGTAGCAGTCGCGGTCGATGCCGGCCGCCACCGACGCCGCGGTCCCGGCGGCCCGAGCGGCGAGTTCCGCGTCACCGGCGGTGGCGGCGAGGTCGGCCAGGTCGGTCAGGGTCAACATGGCGAAGGGCCGGAACTGTTGATCGGAGAGCCGACGACTGGCCGGCTCCAGTGCCTCGAGCGCTTCGTTCGGGTGTCCCTCTCGGGCCATCAGCACACTGTGGGCGTAGATGCAGCCGTCGAGGCAGTGCGCATACGGCCGGCCTTCGAAGGCCGCCGAGGCGAGGTCGACGTACCGTCGAGCGGTGTCCAGTCGTCCGACCTCCATGGCCGCCATCCCGGCATAGGCGAGACCCTGCGCTCGCCGACGGCTCAATCCGTCGGGGTTCCACTCGAGGATCTCCTCGGCCCGCCGCAGCGCCGTCCCGAGATCGCCCTCCAACCAGAGGGCCTGCACTTCGAACTCCAAGACCGGGGCGTCGCGCCACAACACGCTGGTCGCCTTGGCCCTCTGGACCGCCGTTCGCGCCTCGGCGGTCCGGCCTTGATAGGCCAGCGAGGTTGACAGTCCGGATAGGAACAGTGTCTCGAGGTATTCCTGGCCTCGGGCATGCGCTTCGGCGAGGTTGCGGTGCAGGTTCGCTTCGTCGCGGTCGAAGGAGCCTGAGTAAAACAAAGCGAGGCCGAGCGCGCTCCGGACCCGGATCGCCAGCACGTCGTCGGCCGCCACGGCCGGGGTCGCGAGGAGTGCCTCCAACCCCCGGACGGCGAAATCTAGGCGTCCATCGAGAAACAGGCCAGCGCCTTGGGTCAGGGAGGCGAGACAGGCGCCACTGTTATCTCCGGCCGCCCGGTAGAGATCTTCAGCCGCCACTGCTGTTCGTAGGCCGTCCTCGAGTTCTCCGGCCGTGTAGATGAGGAAGGAGGCCAGCCGGAGCTTCACCGCCGCCCGCCGCCTTGAATCCGGGCTGGACTCGAGGACGGCATCGATCTCCCGCATTGCCCGGATGGCAGCGATGGCCAGCCGGTCGCCCCGACCCCGGTCGTTGACCCAGTCGGCCTGCCAGGCCAGCGCGTCAGCGGCCTCCAGCCACCGGGCGTCGCCGCTGGGGAGGACGTCGACCAGCCCGCTGAGGAGCGTCAGCGACTCCCGGTACGCCTCCCGCTCCTCCGCCCGGCGGACCCCTTCCAGCAGGGCGGCGATCGCTTCGTCGTCGCCTACCACCGCCGAACGGGCGAAGTGCGGCGCGGCCTCAGCCACAGCTCCGGTGCTCCGCAGGGCCCGGCCGATCATCCGGTGGAGAGCCCGCCGCCGGGTCGCCCCCAGCGTCTGGTAGGCGGTCTCCTGCATCAGCGGGTGGATGAAGCCGTAGCGGATCTCACCGGCCTGCTCCTCCTCGATCACCGCTCGCGACCGGAGGAGCTCGTCGATCACTCTGGTTGCCTGCTCCGGCGGCCGGTCGGAGAAGGCGGCTAGGTCGGCCAGGGTGGCCGGGTGGCCCAGCACCGACAGCACCTCGATCATGGCCAGCGTCGGCTCGCTGAAGGTGGCGAGCACGCCCTGGAATCGTTCGGCGAGATTCTCGGGGATGCGGCGCAGCTCGGGGCGGTTGAGGTCGGCCCCTTCGTCGACCAGCGCCCGCAGCAGGCCGAGGGCGAACAGCGGATTGCCGCCGGAACGTTCCGTCAGCCAACTGACGAGGGTCAGAGCGGGCGGCGAGTGCAGAACCTCCCCGACCAGTTCGGCGATGCCGGCGGAGGGGAGCGGTGACAGCGGGAGCCGGCGGAGAAAGCCGTCCTGGTCCAAGCCGGACAGCACCCGCACCGCCACCTGCTGGCCGGAGAGCTCTGCCGGTCGGGCACCCATCACGACGAGCACCGGCTCGCCTTCGAGCCCACGAGCGAGGTAGTCGAGCGTCTCCCACGACGACGCGTCCGACTGGTGCAGGTCGTCGAGGAGGACCAGAACCGGCCGGGTCCGGCTCAGGTTGTTGATCACCACGGCGATGCCCTCGAGCAGGCTCGTCCGCGGTGCCGGTCGCTCGGGCACCGATCCGCGCACCGCGGCCACCGACCGCAGCAGCCCGGCGAGGTCGTCGAGGAGGCCGCCGCAGAGGCGCGAGACGTCGCGAGGTTCGAGCGACCGCAGATACCCGTCGAGCGCCTCAGCCCACAGCCCGAACGCCGCCGTTTCGCCCATCGGGTGCCCCCGGGCCGAGAGCGTCACGACGTCGCCGCCGTGGCGGGCGGCCAGCTCGGCGGCCAGGCGCGTCTTGCCGACGCCGGCCTCGGCGGTGAGCAGCACGCAGCGGAACTCACCGGCCGCCGCGGCCTGCAGCTCGTCCTCGAGCACCTCCAGCTCGCGTTCCCGTCCCACGAGCCGCGGGCCGCGAGGCCGGCGGACCCGGGCCGGCGGTGCCAGGCGTTCGCTCGGTGGCTCACTGGCGGCGTGCCGTTCCGTGGCCCTGTCGGCCCTCTCCACCGCCACCGTCCGCACCGGCTCGGGCAGCCCCTTCAACGCCACCGGCCCGAGCGGCCGGAACCGAAAGGTGCCCCGCCCGCCGACCAGGTCGACCACAAGTTGACTGGTCAGGATCTGGCCGCCCTGGGCGGTGTCGCACAGGCGCTTGGCCACGACGACCGCCGCGCCGAAGAGGTCCGACTCCTCCCGGATGGGCTCACCGGCGTGGACTCCGACGCGCAGCTCGAGCCCCGATTCCTCCACCGAGCCCTGCATGGCCACGGCGCACGACAGCGCCGCCACAGGGCTGGTGAACGACACCATGAGCCCGTCCCCGAGGCTCTTCACCTCCTCCCCGCCGGAGGCGGCCACTGCTTGGCGAAGCCCGGCGAAGTGGCGGCGGCGTAGCTCGTCGGCGGCGTCGTCTCCAAGGCGGGCCAGCAGCTCCGTGGAGCGGACGAGATCAGTGAAGAGCAGCGCCACCACGCCGCCGGGTGAGGTCATTGGCCGCGGCTCCGCTCAGCCGTCCCAGGGCCGCTCGTCGACCAGCACCTTCCCCCCCTCGGGTAGCGTCCCGAAGGGCACAGTTTCCACCCGGTCAGGTCGGACCCGCCAGACCTCTCTTGCCCGCTGCTGAACCCGCTCGGGGAGCCCGTCGCCGCCGTCGTCGCCGGCGACCTCGATCCGCACCACCAGCTCGTCCCGGAGACCCGCCCGGCGCACCGACACCTGGTACCGGCCGATGCCACCGACGGCGTCCAAGGCCGCGTCGACCTGGCCGGGGTGGAGGAACATGCCCCGCACCTTGACCGCCTCTCCGACACGACCGGCCAGGCGGGACAGGATCGGAGACGGCAACCCGCAGGGGCACGGATCAGGCAGGAGGGCGGCGAGGTCGCCCGTCCCGAACCTCACCAGGGGATAGGTTGCGCTGAACGGGGTGACCACCACCTCGCCGATCTCGCCGGGGTCGAGTCGCGGCCCGCTGCCGGGCTCCACGATCTCGACCACGGCGTCGCCGGTCAGGTGGAACCCCTCCCCGACCGGGCAGCTTG
>Ga0299907_10002169_pt1 | contig 11863 bp, 11 predicted proteins | sample RVTome_16_FD_198680 | JGI IMG/M metagenome (GOLD analysis project Ga0299907, IMG submission 198680) | Soil microbial communities from uranium-contaminated site in the Upper Colorado River Basin, Wyoming, United States - RVT152D67 (version 2) ...
GCGACGCGATGTGGCAGACGGACGGCCTCGTGGCCCTGCTCTCGGGCTCGACGAGCCTCGTGAGCAACCTCAGCAAGCTGGCAGAGGACCTGGAGATCTGGGACAGCCAGGAGTTCGACTTCGTGGAGCTGGCCGGTCCGTACACGCGCTCCAGCATCCTCATGCCGCAGAAGCGGAACCCCTACGCGCTGTCGATCGTGCGCGGCGCATCCGGCGTGCTGATCGGGCGGCTCTCGGGGTTCCTGGCGGTGGTGAAGACGCCGTCGGCTCGGAGCGACAACCTGATCTTCGCCTACGGCGAGGTGCCGCGGGCGCTCGAGCTCGCCGGGCGCGTGACCCGGCTGATGCGCGGGGTGGTGGCCACGATGCGCCCCCACCCGGAGCGGATGTGGGAGTCGCTGACCCAGGGGTTCTCGCAGGCGACCGACCTCGCGGAGTACGTGATGCAGACGAGCGAGGTTGACTATCGCACCGCCTACCTCGTGGTGGGCGGCGCGATCCAGCGCGCGGCGCGGGAGGGCCTCCGGGGGATCGACGTGACCGGCGAGATGCTCGACGAGGCCGCGGAGGAGGTCGTGGGCCGGCCGCTGAGCCTCGCCGGCCGGGACCTCAGCGAGGTCCTCGATCCGCGGGCGATCGTCCGCACCAGGACCTCGCGAGGCGGCTCGGCCCCCGAGGTGGTCCGCGAGATGGCCGCCGGCATCCGAGCCGACGCGGAGCGAGCTCGGGACGAGGCGGCGCGGCGGGCGGAGGCGTACGCGGCGGCCGAGCGGGACCTGCTCAGCCTCGCTCGGGAGACGGCGGGGGGCTGACCTCGTGTGGCTCTCCGCCGGCGATGCGGTACTCGAGCTCCGGCTCGCTCCGGAGTGTGTTCGTGACGTAGCAGTACTCGATCGCCCGCTCCAGGAACCCCTCCAGCTCCTCGCGGGCGGGGTGGGTCGTGTGGACCTCGACAGAGATGCGATCGAAGCGGAGGTTCCCGTACTCGCCGCGGACGGTGACCTTCAGATCGGGGAGCGCCACGTCGCGCTTCTTCGCCGCGTGATGGAAGGCCATCGCGAAGCAGGCGGCCAGGGTGCCGAGAAGCATCTCGGTGGGCATCGGGCCGGTGTCCTCGCCGCCGTACCGCTCGGGCTCGTCGATCCGGAGCTCGAAGTCGCGGATCGGGACCCGCGTCTTGTATCCGCCCTCCCAGTAGGCGGTAACCTCCATGTCCGTGGAGTCTAACAGCGAGCCCATCGCCCTCCCGGACGACGTCCGCGCGGTCAACGTGGGCCTGGCCGCCTTCGGGGAGGCGGTCCGCGCCCAGGGCGCGGAGGCGGTCGACGTCGAGTGGTCGATCCCCGCCGGCGGCGACCGGGAGCTCGTGGACGCCCTCGGTCGCTTGTACGGGCCACGCTCGGCCCCGATCGACCAGGCGAACGAGGAGGTCCTGAGGCGGATCGACGAGTCCGCGCCCCTGCTGGTGGGGGTGGGCGCGGCGGCCGACGACGTGCCCGAGATGGGGGAGCGGACGATCCTGCACCCCGGTCCCCCGCTGCCGTGGGAGGAGCTCTGCGACCCGCTCCGGCGCTCGGTGCACGCGGCCGTGATCGCCGAGGGGTGGGCGGAGACGCCCCAGGAGGCCGGGAAGCTCGTGGCCTCCGGCGAGGTCGAGCTCGACGCCGCCAACCACCACGACACCGTCCTGCCGATGGCCACGACGCTCGGGCCGTCGGCCCGGGTCCTCCTCGTCGAGAGCCCTCAGGGCGATCGCCGAGCGTTCGCCCCGATCAACCAGGGGCCCGGCGACCAGCAGTGGCTCGGGGTGGACCGTCCGGAGGCGGTGGAGCGGCTCGTGTTCCTCAGGGATGTGGCGGGGCCGGTCCTCGACGCGGCGATCCGCGCGGGCGACCCTCTGGACGTCTTCTCCATCGCGGCGCAAGCCCTGCAGATGGGCGACGACGCCCACATGCGCTCCCAGGCCGCCACGAACCTGACGATCCGCTTCCTGCTCCCTCGGCTTCTGCGGCTGGAGGAACCGGGAGCGGCCGAGGTGGGGACCTTCCTCTCCCAGAACCACCTCTTCTTCCTGACGATGGGGATGGCCGCGGCCAAGGCCACGATGCTCTGGGCGGGTGAGGTCGAGGGCTCGAGCGTGGTGACGGGGATGGCGCGCAACGGCACGACCTTCGGGGTGCGGCTGCCGGGGGTGGACGAGTGGTTCACGGCCCCGGCCCCGCCTGTGGAGGACGCGCTCTTCCACGGCGACTACGGCCCCGAAGACGCGGCGCCCGACATCGGCGACAGCGCGATCCTCGAGCTCGTGGGGCTGGGAGGCGCGGCGGCGGCCGCGTCGCCGGCGGTCGCGGCGTTCGTCGGCGGGACGATGGCCGACGCCGTCGCCGCCACCGAGGAGATCGCCCGCATCAGCCTGGGGAAGAGCAGCCGCTTCAAGCTGCCGTACCTGGGCTTCCGAGGCTCGCCGCTCGGGGTGGACGTGCGCCGGGTCGTGGAGCTCGAGATCACCCCGTCGATCAACACCGGCATCCTTCACGCGAGCGAGGGGACCGGACAGATCGGCGCGGGGGTGGCGCACGCGCCGGTCGAGTGCTTCCGCCGGGCCCTGCTGGCGCTGGACGCCGCGTCGGCCTGAGCGTGCCGCGGTCGCGGTTCATCGGTGGAGGCGCCCGAGAGGTGCTTCAGGCCGGGGAGCTGGGCGAGGTGATCGCCTGGTTCCCGCAGGCCTGCTACGCGAGCTTCCCGGCGGGGCTGCTGGTGCTGGTGGGGGAGGGGGTCCACCCCGGCCCGCTGTACCTGGGCCTCGACGGCGAGGTCCCGCGGATACCGATCGGCGACCCCGTCGCGGTGGGAGCCGATCGCGTCTCGGTGGGAGGCGTGGAGGTCCGTGTCGGCGACCGCACCTGGCGCGGGTGGACGCCCCGGCCGGAGCAGATGGAGGCCGGGGCCGCGGCGGCCGCGGAGGCATCGCACGAGGGGGGTGAGCGGTCGCTCCTCGATCCGGGGGCGCGCGCCGCCGCCGCGGAGGCACTGGGTTCCGGTGACCTGGAGGCGGCGGCGCGCGCCCTGGAGGGCCGCGGCCCGGGCCTCACGCCCTCGGGGGACGACGCGCTCGCGGGGATCCTCTTCGCCCGGCGGCTCCTCGAGGGGCCGGCCGCGGAGGAGCGGCTCGTCCCGATCGCCTCGTCGGCGGTCACCACGCCGATCGCTGCGGGGTTCACGCAGTGGGCCGCGCGGGGTCAGGCGCTCGCGCCGGCGCATCGGCTCGTCGCGGCGGCGGTCCGGGGCGACTCGGGGGCGGCGGGGGCCGCAGCACGGGCCCTGGCGCTCGTCGGAGAGTCGTCGGGGGCGGACTTCTGCGTGGGGCTCGCGTTGGGGCTGCGCTCGGGCTAGCCTGTGCGCCGGTGGGCGCTTACGGCGATCGTGGACCACGACTACACCTACGACGAGGACGGGAATCTCGAGACCCAGGACATCGACTTCCCCTTCGAGGCGAACTCATCCGAGGGGTTCCACGACTTTGCCCATGATCGCTCGGGTCGCCTCACGAGCTGGACTCCGCCTGGAACCGCCGCGGTGACCTACGACTGGGACGAGGCCGGCAACCGCATCGCCGCTGGGGCCGACACATTCACCTACGACGAGCGCAACCGGTTGGTCGAAGGCTCTGAGGGAGACTACAGCTACTCGTCCCGGGGCGATCTGCTGTCGATCGAGGACGGGGCGACGACCACGACCTTCGAGTACGATGCGCTCGGTCGCCTCGTCGACTACGACGGGCAGGCCTCCTTCTCCTACGACTCCCTCGACAGGGTCGCTCAGCGAGGGACGGCGGCCTTCTCGTACGCGGGAACCGATCTGGATCCCGCGGCGTCGGGCTCGGAGCTCTATTCACGCGATCCAGGCGGCGAACTGCTCGCCTTCTCGGATGGTGCCGGGGGCGCGCTGGCCGGACTGAACCGGCACGGGGACCTCTCCTTCGGCTTCGATGCGCAGGGGGCGCTGTCGCTCACCAGGGTCTTCGAACCTTTCGGTGATGTGGCCGCACAGACGGGGACCACCGATCCCGCGCTGGGGTTCCAGGGAGACTACACCGATCCCCTCTCCGGGCAGGTGTGGATGGGGGCCCGCTGGTACGAGCCCGGGACCGCCTCCTTCCTGACCCGCGACACGGTTCAAGGCGACCTCTCCTCCCCGGTCTCCCTGAACCGGTACACCTACGGGTTCGCCGATCCCCTGGAGTACCTGGACCCCGACGGGCGCTTCTCCTTCTCCCTGAGCGGGTTCCTCTCGGGGATCGGCGGCTTCGTCAGCGGGCTGTGGAGCCGGGTGACCTCTTTCGCGTCCGGGGTCTACTCCGCCGCGACCTCCTTGGTCTCCCGGTGGGGGTCGGCCGCGGTGGCCACCAGGGGGTCGGCGGCGGCCCAGGCCCGGCCGCCGGCCCAGACCGCCTCCTCGGGGATCGCCAAGGCCATGGTGGCCATGCATCGCCTTGCCATCGCAACTATCGCGGGGGCCTCGCGAGGCCCCGTCTCCGCCCGAGGGGTCCCGGTGGCCCAGACCCAGACCCCGGCCACTTCCTCCGGAGAGCAGGGGGAGCAGGGGCTCCTGGATCACGTGGGGGGGTTCTTCAAGGGGGCCTGGGACGCGGGCGCCGAGACCGTCAAGGGCCTGGCCACCATGGGCGGGAACCTCCTGAAGTGGTCGGCCCAGTGCATGACCCTCCAGAGCGGGTGCGTCCGGGGGGTCCAGGCCGCGGGACGGGTGGCCAAGCAGGTCATCACCAACCCCGTGGCCACCGCCAAGGCCATCGCCGCCCCGGTGATCGAGGCGGTGAAGAAGGGCAACTGGGGTGAAGCAATTGGCCACGTCGGGGGTGTCTTCGCCGGCGGGTTCGCCGCCGGGGCGGCGGCCAAAGTCGCGGGGAAGCTGGGCGCAGGGCTCGCCAGAGGCGTCACCTCGAGTCTGGGACAAGGGGCCTTCGGGCGGATCGCCGAGGGGGCCGCGAGCCTGGGCGGAGCGACCCTGGACCGCGTTGCCACCGTCGGCCAGAAGGCAAGGAGCGGGCTGAGAAGCCTTCGGCAGGGCGTTGCCGACCTTGGGACAGGAATCAGCACGGGCTTCGCCAGGCTTCGGGGTAGGCTCGCCGATGAAACGGGAGCCATAGGAAAGGCGACCGCCCCAGGATCAATACCCGGCGTCAGGACGCCGTACGGAGTCGCCGCTCAGGCTGACGATGCTGTGTCGATGGCTGCACGCGCGCAGGTCTCAGGCGGGACGCCCGTCTACCGAATGGGGACAACGGGGAAGAGCCACGCGGCTGAGGGGCAGTTCTGGTCGCTCGAACACCCGTCAGCGCCTGGTTTCGCCGAGAGGTACGGCATCCCGCCCGAGAACGTCGCGAACGCGGACTTCATCGCGTCCGGTGTCGTTCGATCCGGCGCACCGTTCATCACGCGAACCGCTCCGGGAGTCGGAACGAGTGCGGGTGGGGGGATCGAAGTGGTTGTTCCCGAGGGTGGTGTCCGGCTCCATGGGTTCTCCTACTGCGGTCCGAAGGGGTGCTGATGGCTCGCGATCTCTATGCCGACGGCTATGAGTTGGCAGAGCGCCTCCAGGAGCGGGGCGAGCGAGAATGGTCGGATCGGATTAGCAACTCAATCGATGATGGATTCACGGCCACCGAGATCCTGATGGCCCTGCGCTTTCAGATCACTGAGCTCCTTGGTAGCGACGTCAGTCTGGATGAGGACACACGAGCCCTGGCGGGATCGCTCATCGCGGACATCGGGTCCGCGCTCGAGAGGTAGCCCAAATGCGCGCTACCGGCTTCAATCGTGGCCCTCGACGCATGCGGCATGGAATCTGTCCGGCCCCCTTCGGTCCAACCGTTCTGTCGTACCGTCAGACCTTCTGCCGGTGGAGGATCAAGTACGGGGCCCTGAAGGAGGACGAGGCCCAACGGCTGAAGACCCTGGAGCAGGAGAACCTCCGCCTGATGAAGATCGTCGCCGAGCAGGCCCTGGACATCGCCATGCTGAAGGACCTCGAGCGGGGAAATGGTGAGCCCGGCGCGCCGGCGGAACGCGGTCTCCTACCTCCAGCGTCGCCACCGCGTGTCCGAGCGCCGGGCCTGCGCCCTGGTCGGCCAGCACCGCTCCACCCAGCGGTACCGGAGGCGCCCTCCCGACTTCGAGCTCCGCCTCGTGGCCAGGATGAACGCCCTGGCCGAGCGCCACCCCGCTACGGCTACCGCAGGATCTAGGCCGTCCTCCGCCACGAGGGCTGGGCGGTGAACCGCAAGAGGATCGAGTGCCTGTGGCGCCTGGAGGGCCACCGGGTCCCACGCCGGCGGACGAAGGACTCCGGGGGGAAGGCCCCCGGCACCGCAGGCAACTCGGCGTGGATGCTCCCGGCTACCTCTCCCACGACGTGTGGTCCTATGACTTCACCACGGCCAGGACCCGCAACAGCTCGCCGGTGAGGATCCTGAACACCGTCGACGAGTACACCCGGATGGCCCTGGGGTGCAGGGTGGCTCCCTGGATCGGGGCCCGCGACGTGCGAAGGGAGCTGGAGATGCTGTTCCGACGCCACGGCAAGCCCCGGACGATCCGCTCGGACAACGGACGGGAGTTCGTGGCCGCCTCCCTGGTGAGCTGGCTCGCCGAGCAGGGGGTGGCCTGCGCCTTCATCGAGAAGGGTCGCCCGCAGCAGAACGCCTACGTGGAGCGGTTCAACGGCACCATGCGCGACGAGACCCTGAACGGGGAGGAGTTCAACAACGTGCTCGAGGCTCGGGTCGTGCTGGAGGCCTGGGTGGAGGAGTACAACGAGCGGAGACCGCACCGAGGGCCCGGGATGAAGACGCCCCGGCAGTTCGCCGCCGAGTGGAAGAAGGGCACCGAGTGAGAGACGCTTACGACGATGGGAGTGGACCAAATCCCGGGGGTCGCTCAAGGCATCTCTTTGAGATAGATGCCGAGGGATTGGCGCAGCACTTGCGTGGGCCGCTCCCTCACCCCACGAGGGTCGCAGGAAGCCCTCGAGGGGGCGCCGGGGGCGGATGGGAGGTGGAACTGTGGGACGACATTCCACCATGGCTGATTAAGCAGGTTCGCTGATGCCTAACAAAGTCCTTGAGGCCTTCGCGGCTGCGGGTCGAGACCCCTGGGCTGCCCGCGATGGGAATGTTCTACTGGAGAAGTTGCGATCCATCGTGCACTCATTCATAGCATCTGACAGACGGCTTGTGATTGAGGCGCTGAGGACGTGGCTGAAATCCAGCGACGAGCCTTCGGTAGTCCACGCGGCGATCCTGGTGAAGGAGTTCAGGATCCGCGAACTTTCCCATGCGTTGACGGAAGCAAGGCAGACGCTGGACGAGAAGGGGTCCAAGTCCGTCTGGATGTTGGATGAAGCGATTGACCTCATTCAGAACTCGTAGGATCAGGCCGAGCGCGGCCACCGAAGGTGCCGCTCGAGCCGAACCCCGCTTCGGCAGAAGGTGCCGACGTTGGAGAGCGAACCAGGAACGGTTTCACTTTGGGGGCGACTTGCCGATGAGCCGGATCCAGGTTTTAGGCGATGGCGCGGACGATACGATTCAGCGATCTGCCTGGCTGGATGTTCGTAGTGGAGGAAGCATCAGCAGGGGTCTATGTCGTACGAGCGTTCGACCGCCAGGGCCTGCGCATCGAGCTGAAAGGACAAGACCCCGATGCCCTCCTTGATCAGTGTCGGGCTGAAACCGGTCAAGCCATCGTTGAACCGGACTCTCGCGACTCCTCATGACTTCCGGCAACCGGTGGGAAACTATGCGCGCCTCTATCGTCGAGGCGTCATAGTTTCCTCCCGGTGGGGGTCGAGCACGGTGGCCACCAGGGGGTCGGCGGTCGCCCAGGCCCGGCCCCCGGCCCAGACCGCCTCCTCGGGGATCGCCAAGGCCATGGTGGCCATGCATCGCCTTGCCATCGCATCCATCGCGGGGTCCTCCCGAGGACCGGTCTCCGCCCGGGGGGTCCCGGTGGCCCAGACCCAGACGCCGGCCACCTCCTCGGGAGAGGAGGGCGAGCAGGGCCTCCTGGACCGCATCGGAGGGTTCTTCAAGGGGGCCTGGGACGCGGGCACCCAGACCGTCAAGGGTCTGGCGCTTCGGCAGGGTGTTTCCGGGTACGTCCGGGACGGCCACTACCTCCTGCCGCCGGGAAGGTGACGTGACGAATCCGCGCAACATCGAGATCTTGGAGCCCGATGAGAACGAGGGATATGGGCAGTGGAAATTGCCCTGCTCGCGCGACGAGGAGATCGCGGAGGTCGTCCTCGAGCTGAGCCAGGGACGGATGGAGGGAAGGCAGCTAAGCGAGCGCTACGCGCCCGTTCTTCGGGCCTTCGCAGAACGGATGGCGAACCTGGCAAGAAGGCACGAGTCGGCGCGCGACTTGAGGCTCGGTCTTGATGCGCTGGCGATAGCGGTGCTCCTGGGAGAGTCTCGTGAAGCGATCCTCATCATGCCTCTCCTCTGGAGAAGTGCGGAGGTATTGGAGCTGGATCCAGCGAAGGAGTTCACGAAGGCCGCTGACCGCCATGATGTCAAGGAGCTTCGTGCGTTCATCGACCGGCAGCCCGAGGACCGCAGTATCGAGTCGATGGGGTACGTCGAGACGCACGACGAGTCCGGGTTCTCGTATGAGCGCAACTGGTGATCTGACCACGCGATTGCTCCTGACTGCGACCTCCGAGGAGGTCCAGGGCCAGGTGGGCAACGCGGTGTGAAACCTCTCCGCGACCCCGAGGGCAGTGTGTCCTCCTCGGGATTTCGGGAGCGAGACCTCCCTTAAGGGGTGACGCCTCTCCCGGGCATGAAAGACGCGACGCAACCCTCATTCAGGGGGACGACTCCGCCCTCGACGCGTTGAAACCACCCAGCGGGGATGGTCCTAGTCCCCAAGCTAGGGGATACCGATTCCCCCTCCAAACCCCCCGCCTCGGGGAGGTGCGCAGGACTGGACAGGGCTAGGGTCCCCGGTGGGGCGAGTTGTGGAAGGCATGAGTTGGGGCCGTTTGGAGATGTAAGGCAACTTGTCAGGCTTCTGTAAGGCTTCGGAGAGTCTTCTCCGGCGCGGCGTGGTGTACCTCTGGACCCATGCGGGGTCGCAGGTAGCCACCGAGGGCGGGGATGGATCTCCGGAAAGTAGAGGCGATCGGGACCGGGAAAGCCCGCAAGGAGCTGTACGAGATGTTGCGCCGCGCCCAGGACGGCACTCACTACCTCCTCCTCCGCTTCGACCGCCCCGTAGCGGCGCTCATGTCGCACGAGGACTACCTCGCCTTCTCCGAGCTCGCTCGCCAGGACGCCCTCGCCAAGGCTGTCCTCCAGGGGAAGGGCTACGACCCCTCCGCCAATGACCGCTCAGGAGTTCCTCGACCTGTTGGCCACCAACGTGAAGGGGGAGGCGAATGCAGCCAAGTGAGGGCGTCGTCCCTCGCGCCCACGCGATGCTGCGGCGGATCGACCTGCGAGTCGTCACCGGTCTGTCCTGATGAATGATCACAGGGACTGCATCGATATGGAACTGCGCCACCCTGGCTCTCTCGAGACCAGACCGAGTTGCTCGGACAAGGCTACCCTGACGCAGAGAACGAGCCAATCGCGCCTAGAACTAGGGTGTTCTACCGGCCGCGGTCGGTGCCGCCGCGCGCAGCACCTCCGCGTACACCTCGCGGTGTCGGCTGGCCGAGGCCTCCCAGCTGTACCGGGCCGCGAGCGACGGTCCGGCCGAGGCCAGCCGCTCCCGCAGGTCGGGCTCGCGCATCACCCGCCGCATCTCCGCGGCGAGGGAGGCCGCGTCGCCGGCGCGGGCCAGGAGCGCGTCGGCGCCGTGGGTGAGGTACTCGCCGAACACGGGGATGTCGGTGGCCACCACGGGCAGGCTCGACGCCAGCGCCTCCAGCACCACGAGGCCGAACCCCTCCTTGGCCGAGGGGAAGACGAACGCGTCGGCGGCCCGGTACCAGGACACCAGCTCCACGTCGGGGACCGTGCCCAGGACGACGAGGTCCCGCCCGAGCTCCAGCCCGAGCTCGTCCATGCGCGCCAGCACACGCTCGCGGTAGGGGGTGTGGTCCTGGAACGAGTGGCCGCCGACCACGGCCACGACCGGGCCCGGCGGGTCCTCCTTCCGGAGGGCGGCGAGCGCCTCGACCAGCTCCATCGTCCCCTTCCTCGGCTCGATCCCCCCGACGGTCAGGAAGAGGAAGCGGTCCTCGGCGCCGACGCGGCCGCGCACGTCGAGCGCCGGGTCGGCCGCCGCCGCGAACCGCGCGACGTCCACCCCGTTCGGCACCACGCTCGCCTCGATGCCGAGCTCCTCGGCCAGCGCCCGCCGCCAGAACTCCGAGACGACGAGGACGCGGTCGGGCTCGACCACCGAGCGGTGCTGGCACTCGACCAGCGCCGGCGTGGTGAAGTCATCGATATGGTGCACCGTCCGGACCAGGGGGCCGAGGGGGGCGCGGTCGCGAAGATCGAGGACCGCCCGCGCGGCGATGCAGTCCTGCGCATGGAGCAGGTCGAACCCGCCGGCGGCGCGCGCCAGCCCGGTGGCGAGGGCGTCCACCGCCGCGAACACGCGCTCCTCGAGCGTGCCCCCCGAGCCGGGCGCGGGGAACAGCGTGTGGGGGACCGCCGCCGGCCGGTAGAAGCCCTCCCGCGGGTCTCCCAGCGCGAACAGGTGGACGTCGGCGCCCTGCGCGTGGAGGGCCTCGGCCAGGTGGAGGGCGTGCACGACCCCTCCCCGGGGCTTGGACGAGTAGGTGAGCATCGCGATCCGCGGGGTCACGGCGACCCCCCCGCCATCGCGGGGTCGCGGGCGGCGATCGCGGCCGCCATCAGCGCCGCCCTCGCCGCCGTGGGAGCCAGGATGCATCCCGCCCGCTCCATCTTGCGCTGCTGGTCGCCGAGGCCCTGCGGGTCGCCCTCGGTCCCCAGCACGTAGGTCACCACCCGCGCGCCCTTGCTGATCGCGGCGGCGCACGCCGGAGCCAGGAGCGACGCGGGATCCTCGTGCGCGCCGTGGCCCAGGACGACGTCCACGAGGATCACGGCCACCGTGTCCTCGTCGGCCGCCTCGGCGATCAGGTCGGCCCTCGGCTCGGGGTCGATCATGGGATGCGGCCGGTCCTTCGTGTACTCCTCCTCGCCGAGGTCCAGGCAGACGTGGGCGCCCTCCGGCGCCGGCACCCCCCAGCCGTCCCTGAGCGGCGTGTTGGAGCGCACCTCGTCGCCGAGGCGCTCGCTCAGGACCACCATCGCCTCGTAGCAGAGCGTCCCTCCCGCGAAGAGGCCTCGCACGGCCGTGCGGTCGTCGTCCAGGTCCTGGATCGCCTCCCGGACCCGCTCCTGGAGCCCCTCGGAGGTGTCGGGCGCGTCGCGCCCCAGCGCCTCCAGCGTGAGCCGGACCCCCTCCTCGAGGGTGCGCGCGAGCCGGACGCCCTCGGGGGCGTCGAGCTCCTCGGCCAGCCCGATCAGCGCGGCCACCGCGGGCTTGCCCTCTCCCAGCCGCTTCAGGAGGTCGGCCGCGACGTCGGGCGCGGGGGGCTTCGACACCAGCAGCACGACCTCGGCGCGGTCGTCGGCCTCGAAGACCTCGAGCGCCATGCGGGTCATCCGCCCCTCGACCCGCTCGGAGAGGTCGCGGCCGCCCACGCCGATCAGGTTCCGCACGCCCACGCCCCATCGGTCGAGGAGGCTGCTGACCTCCTGCGCGCCGGTCCCGGCGGCCGCGACCACGCCCACCGGTCCCCGCTGGACCACGTTCGCGAAGCCGAGCCCCACCCCGTCGATCATCGCGGTCCCGGCTCC
>Ga0299907_10002170_pt1 | contig 11863 bp, 9 predicted proteins | sample RVTome_16_FD_198680 | JGI IMG/M metagenome (GOLD analysis project Ga0299907, IMG submission 198680) | Soil microbial communities from uranium-contaminated site in the Upper Colorado River Basin, Wyoming, United States - RVT152D67 (version 2) ...
AGCCGCCCGCTGCGTTCGAGTAGACGATCACCCGGCCGTTGCGCTTATCCGGGACGAGCGTCGCGGTGTGGGAGCCGCACTGGAGCTGCACGGATGCAATGAGCTCGGGGTTCTTCTTGTCCCCGATGTCGAAGACGTGCACGCCCTCCCAGCCCGCGGGCACCGCCTGGCCGTCGCACGTGAGGCCCGCGCCGAACGGCCCGGGCGAGCCGGCGGCCGTGTTCCACGAGCGTACGAGGATGTGGTTCCAGACGACCACGTCACCCTGGTTCCCGTCACAGAACGTCCGTGAGACGGACTTCGGGTTGTTGGGATCCTTGATGTCCCGGATCGAGAAGCCGTCCCAGTTGCCCTGGTAGGCGTATCGCCCCCAGAACGCGATGTCGGTGTTGATGTCCGGGTTGGCGCCGCCGAAGCCGCCGAGGACGGCCGGCTCCTCGATGTGCCCGAGCGGCGCGAGGTTGACGGCCGGATCAGTCGTGTGACCTGCGCCGGCGGCGAACGGGAACGACAGCAAGCCGCAGACGAAGGCCCCCAGGACCAGGATTCGTAGAGCTCGTGGCATGGTCACCTCCTGATGGGACGAACGTGTCGCAGGCGGCTGCCGAAGTCGTCCCTCGAGCCCGGCCTCACGCGCGGAAGGAACTGGCGCATCGGCTCCCCAATCGCCTGCTGCGCGAGGATTCTCCTCCTCGGACTACGTGACGTCAAGCACGAGATCCCGAGACGCGGAGGGCGGCCGCGAGCGGCCGCCCTCCGACATTCGGATCTGGGGAAAACGCCTAGCGGCGCTTGCCCTTCTTGGCCTTGATGGTGAACTCCTGAGTCTGCGGGTTCAGGTGGCCGAGGGTGAAGTTGCCCCGGACCTGCGCGCCCGTGTACTCGAAGATGTTCAGCCCTTCGGTGATGTTCGTCTCGTAGATGTAGTCGTTGTACCAGTACGACGACCACGCTCCACCGAGGTCCGTGGGGACGATCGGCGGCGGGTCGGACCAGGCGAGCTCCACCGGGTTCGCCGGGTCGGTGAAGTCGACCAGGCTCGTCCCTGACTGGTAGCTCCCGTGCACGAGGATGTCGCGCCCGCTCTTCAGCGGGATCGTGTTCAGGTTGTGCAGCGTGCAGTTCTCGCCCGCGGACTGCGTCCTCGTCAGTGTCCACTGGCCGACCTTTGCACCGGTGTCGCCGTTGTAGAAGAAGTACGTGTAGTTCAGCGGCGGATCGGTCGCCTCACACTCGGGGGCGACGCCGCCACCGGGCTCGTGGCCGAAGATCAGGACCTTGCCGTCCCAGCTCCACGCTGCCGAGTGGCCGATCGTGACGCCCGGCTCCACGAAGTGGTAGAGGAGCTCGGGATCCTCGAGCGAGCCGCCGTTCTTCCCGCCGAGGCTGAAGACGCGGACGCCCTCGCCGCCGGCGCACGCGGCCTTCATCGCGCTGCCGAGGATCACGCCGATGTCGTGGCACGTGTGTTCGGACGGCTCGTTCCTGAGGAACGTCGCGTCCTCCGGGGCCTTGAACGGGACCTCGACGATGTCGATCCAGGGGCACGCAGCGCCGGAGTTGCCGTTGTAGATGAGGAGGCGCTTCTTCTTCGGGTCGGGAACCGCGGTGGCGGTGTGCGAGCCGCACGGCAGGTCGACCGAGGCGACGAGCTTCGGATCCTTGAAGTCGCTCGCGTCGAAGATGTGGAGCCCCTCGAAGCCGGCCGGCACGAGCTGGCCGTCGCAGAACGTCGTGCCCGGAGCATTCGAGTTCCAGGAGCGCACGATGATGTCCTTGTAGACGATCACGTCGCCCTGGTCGCCCTGGCAGAACGTGCGCGAGTACTGCTTCGGGTTGTCCGGGTCCCTGATGTCGCGGATGTTGAACCCATCCCAGTTGCCCTGGATGGCGAACTTGCCCCAGAAGGCGATGTCGGTATGGACATCGGGGTTCCCGATCGCCGGGTTCAAGAGACTGGCCGGCTCCAGGATGTGACCCCTGGGCACGAGGTTCGGCGTCCGCGGGTCGTTCTCGTGTCCGGCTCCCGCAGCGAGCGGGAACGCGATGATCCCGATCGCGAGCGCGAGCAGCACCGGCGCGCGGAACAGCTTGCTCATCGATACCTCCTTAACGCTGGAACACCACGAGAGCGCAGGTCCACGGCCGAGTCCGGTCCCGACATGGTGCAAGCAAGCAATTCCTCACCGGCCCCTCCCGTGAAAGCTGCCTGACGCGGAACAGTATTACTGGTGTTAAACGTGGGCGCAACGGCGGGGAGGCCGCCGGTGCGGCGGCCTCCCCGCTACGAGCTCGGGATCGCTACCTGTCGATCGTGAACTCCTGCGTCTGCGGGTTGGAGTACGGCGTGCGGAGGTACGTGGCCACCGCCGGGTCGTCCAGGCGCCAGACGAGCAGGCCCCAGACGAGGTCGGACTGGTAGATCCGGCCGTTGTACCAGTACGTCGACCAGTCGCCTCCCTCGAAGCCGTCGGCGAAGGCCGGCGGGTCCGCATAGGCGATCTCCTTCGCGGCAGCCGGGTTCGTGAACTCGACGACGCTGATGCCCGACATGTAGTTGCCGGCCACGAGGACGTAGCGCGGCTTGCCGTTCTTGTTCTTCAGCGGCACGACGTTGTAGTTGTGGATCGTGCACGCCTCGTCGAGGCCCTGCGGGCGGGGCATCACGAACTTGCCCAGCAGCTCACCGGTCTCGACCGAGAAGAAGAAGTACGACTTCATGTCGTCGGTCTGGATGTCGCCGTTCTCGAGCACCGTCCCGGTCGCGGTGCAGCGCGGCCGCACGCCGCCGCCCGGCTCCCAGCCGAAGATGACGACCTTGCCGTCGTACGTGAAGCTGGCCGAGTGGCCGGAGGACGGGATGCCCGGAAGGATGTGGTGCATCTTCATCGGCTCCTCGAGCGATCCGCCGTCAGGGCCGCCGAGGCTGTAGATGCCCAGGCTGTTGCCGCCCGCGCACGCCAGCTTCATGGCCGAGCCGAGGATGACGCCGATGTCGTGGCACGGATGTCCTTCGGTCGGGATCTGCCGGAGCAGCCTTGCGCCGGCCGGGTTCGAGAGCGGGATCTCGACGATGTCGAAGTTCTGGCACGTCCCGCTCGAGCTGCCGACGTAGACGATCAGCCGGTTGTTCGCCAGGTCCGGGACCATCGTCTGCGTGTGCGAGCCGCAGGCGAGGTCGACCGAGGCGATCAGGTCGGGGTCCTTCTTGTTGGTGATGTCGAAGATGTGCAGGCCCTCGAAGCCCGGCGGCACGAAGTCGCCGTCACAGGAAGCGCCCGCCGCGCCCGTGTTCGAGTTCCACGAGCGGCTGAGGATGTTCCCGTAAATGGCTATGTCGCCTTGGTTCCCCGGCACGGAGCCGGTCGGGTTCTTGGGCGCGCACTCCTCGTAGTCGATGACCTCCTTCGGCCGTGACGGGTACGTCACGTCGACGAGCCGGAAGCCGTTGTAGTGGCCCTGGACGACCATGTCTCCCCAGAAGGCCAGGTCCGAGTTGATGAAGTTCGACTCCGGGCCACTCGTCGGAACGCTCCGCTCGGAAAAGGAGAGCGCCGTCAAGTTGGGCGTGATGGCCCAGTTGGCGACGAGCGGAACCGGCGGGGGCGCTGCGCTCAACGGAGCCGCAACGAGTCCGATCGCCAGCGCCGAAAGCACCAGCAGCAGTCGGAGCTTCACGAGCTACCACCTCCATTTGCTCACGGGAAGCCCTGTGCGGCCGGCTCCCCTCTGCCTGCCTGACAGCGGCAGTCTCTTGGCGTTTGGTCCCACTGTCAAGAAGCAGGGAGGCCGCCTTGCGGCGGCCTCCCGTTCGAGCGTCGCGTGAGGCGAGGCTCACCTGTCGATCGTGAACTCCTGGGTCTGCGGGTTGAGGTGGCCGGTCCGGAGGTACGTGTCCACCGCCGGATCGACAAGCCGCCAGATCGTGAGCCCGCGCGTCATGTCGGACTCGTAGATCCGCCCGTCGTACCAGTAGCTCGACCAGTCGCCGCCGCCCTCGATGCCGACCGGAGGATCGGGGTCGACGAGGGGCGGAGGATCGGCGAACGCGATCTCCTTGGCGTTGGTCGGATCGGTGAAGTCGACCACGTTCGTCCCGGCCTGGTAGGCGCTCGAGACGAGGATGTAGCGCGGCTTCCCGTTCTTGTTCTTGAGCGGCACGACGTTGTAGTTGTGCCACGTGCAGTTCTCGAGGCTCGACTGCGGCCTCGGATGCAGGAACGAGCCCAGCTGGTCGCCGGTCTCGACGTCGATGAAGAACACCCTGCGGTCGACGTCGGCGCTCGTCTCCTGACAGCGCGCCTGCGTCCCGCCGCCGGGCTCGTGCCCGAAGACGAGGACCTTGCCGTCCCAGGTGAACGCCGCCGAGTGGCCGACGGTGACACCCTCCACCATCTTGGAGTAGAGGATCTTCGGATCCTCGAGGGAGCCGCCCGCGGCCGGGTCGATCGTCCACACGGTGTACCCGTCGTGCCCGGCGCACGCGACCTTCATCGCGTCACCGAGGATCACGCCGGTGTCGTGGCACGACCGCTCCGGGGTCTCGGGCGTCTCGGCGCTCGCGAACTTCCCGGTCGCGGGGAGGCCGGCCTTGATCGTGGCGCCGTCCGCCTGCGTGATCATCCCCGCCGGGATCGTGACCGTGTGGCCCGGATCCTCACCGCCGAGCGTGATCGGCGCCCCTGGGACGTTGTTCACGACGATCACGGCGACGGCTCCCGCCGCCTGGGCGTTCTGCGCCTTCAGGAGGAACCCGCAGCCGGTCGGGCCGCGGTCGACGACCGCGATCGCGCCGGCCGGGAACCCGATGAGCGGGCCGCAGCCCTGCGAGGGCGTGGCGCCCGGGATGCTCGGCTCGGGGCCGTTCACGACCACGAAGCTCCCGGAGATGCCCGACTCGGGTGCCATCGTGCCCCAGTTGGCGCCGCTCGCCACGTACGTCCCGGCGGCGGAGGACGGAGCGTCGACGGTGACCACGTTCGGGAGCGCCGGGACCGGGTCGCCCGAGGGCTCGAAGCGCACGAAGTGCGCTCCCGCCGGGTTCGCGAGCGGGATCTCGACGATCTCGAGGCCCGCGCACGGCACGCCCGTGGTCGAGCTGTTGTAGACGAGGACGCGCCCGTTGGCGACGTCCGGGACCATCGTCTGCGTGTGCGACCCGCACGGCAGGTCGACCATCGCCACGACATCGGGGTCGAGCTTGTTCGAGATGTCGAAGACGATCAGGCCCTCGAAGCCGACCGGGACGGGGTCGCCGTCGCAGGTCTGCCCGCTGCCGGCGGGCGAGTTGGACGAGCGGACGAGGATGTCGCCCCAGATCGTGATGTCGCCCTGGTTGCCGCCGGTCCGGCCGCCCTGCGGGTAGCAGTCCGTGTAGTTCAGGATCACCTTGGGCCGCGTCGGATAGGTGATGTCGTGCAGCACGAACCCGTCGTACGTGCCCTGGACAGCCATGTCACCCCAGAACGCGAGGTCGGAGTTGTAGACCCCGTCGTCGGGAGCCGCAGCCTCGAGCGGCACCGGATTCGCAGAGAATCCGATCGCCGTCAGGTTGGACGAGATCGCCCAGTTGCTGACGTGCGGAACGTTCGGGCTCGCGCCGAGCGGTGCGGCGACGACCCCGATGCTCAGCGCCAGAAGCGCGAGCATGAGCTTCAACTTGCCCACTGGTACCTCCCCTTTGATTCGCCGGGAAGCCCTGCAGCCCTCACCGCCGCGTAAGGCCCTGTGCCGTCGAGGTGGTCGAGCTGGCTCCCCTGATGCCTGCCGAACGGCTTCAAGTTTTCGCCCTTTTCCGCACGCTTGTCAAGACGAGGGAGGCCGCCTTGCGGCGGCCTCCCTGGGTTCCGAAGCTCGCCTGAGGCGGGCTCAGTCGATGGTGAACTCGGTCGTCTGCGGGTTGAGGTGGTCGAGCTTCCTGGCGCCCGCCACCGCCCTGTCGCTCAGGTTCCAGATGATGAGGCCGCGCGTGATGTCGGACTCGTAGATGCGGCCGTTGTACCAGTAGGTCGACCAGTCGCCGCCGAGCTCGATCCCGACGGGCGGGTTCGGATCGACGAGCGGAGCCGGATCCGCGTAGGCGATCTCCTTCGCGTTCGCCGGGTCCGTGAAGTCGATCACGGAGATCCCTGACTGGTAGTTCCCGCTGACCATCACGTACCGGTCGCGAAGCGGGACGATGTTGTAGTTGTGGGTCGTGCAGTTCTCGACCGCCGTCTGCACCCGCGGGATTGCGAACTGTCCGATCGAGTCGCCGGTGTCGGCGTCGATGAAGAAGAACGTCCGCTCGACGATCGGGGAGGTCTCCTGGCAGCGTGCGCCGCTGCCGCCTCCGGGCTCGTGGCCGACGACCAAGACCTCGCCGTCCCAGGTGAAGGAGGCCGAATGGCCGAGCGAGCTGCCGCCCGTCACCTTGTGGTAGAGCCACTTCGGATCTTCCTTCGAGCCGCCGAGAGCGGGGTCGGTCGAGAACACGCTGGCACCGTTGCCGGGGCCTCCGGAGCCGCTGCACGCGACGAGGTTGGCGTCGCCGAGGATCACTGACGTGTCGTGGCACGAGTGTGCGTGCTCGATGTCCTCGTCGGGGTCGCCGGACCGCTCGAAGCGCAGGTACGAGGCCGCGGCCGGGTTGCCCAGGGGCACCTCGATGATGTCGATGCCGCGACAGTTGAGCGGACTCTCGGCGGGGTCCCCGCCGCCGAACGTCGTGTTGGCCGACGAGTTCGAGTAGACGAGCAGCCGATTGTTCGCGAGGTCGGGCACGAGGGTCTCGGTGTGCGAGCCGCACGGCGTGTCGACGAACGCGATCACATCGGGGTTCGTCGGATCGCTGATGTCGATGACGTGCACGCCCTCCTGTCCACGCTCAGGGAGTGGCGGTGCCGCCGGTTCGCGGAACATCGGCCAGTCGCCGCAGAAGGCGCCCGGTGTCGTGAAGCGGGCGGGGTCGCTGGTCGGGATGGTCTGACCCGCCATCGGGTGCCCCTCGGGATAGCGAGGAGCGGGCGTCCCGGAGTTCCAGGAGCGGATGACGAGGTCACCCCAGACGATGACGTCGCCCTGGTTGCCGGTCGTGGTGGTCGGGCCTGCGCACTCCTCCCAGTTGACGATCTCCACCGGGTTGTCCGACTCCTCGACGTCGATAAGCCGGAAGCCGTCGTATGTACCCTGCACGGCCGTCGTGCCCCAGAAGGCCAGGTCGGAGTTGAACACGCCCTGGCCCGGGACGGTGTTGTCGATCGGAACGACGTTCGCCGAGTACCCGAGCGGGTGCATGTTCTTCGTGTAGTCGAACGTGGCCGTCGCCGATCCCACTCCAGGCGGGACCGCCGAGGCGGTCAGCGGGACGGTGATCCCGATGACCAGCGCACAACAAGCGATCAAGATTCGCACTCTCTGCACAAAAGCTCCTTTCACGCGCACACCTGCAGTTCGCCGGGGGCAACCGATGGACCGCCGTACGGCCAACAGCGGACGCGAATGATTCGGCGAAGCTTCCCCCAAGTGCCTGCCTGACCCCGGAAGTCTTTTCCCTCTTTGCCCTGATTGTCAAGCGAGAGGTCGCCTCGCGGACGACCTCTCGCTTGATTTCTTGCCTCGCGGGCTAGTCGATGGAGAACTCGGACGTCTGCGGGTTCAAGTGGTCGGTGCGGAAGTAGGACGTCACCGCCGGGTCGTTGAGGCGCCAGATGAGCAGGCCCCTCGTGATGTCCGACTCGTAGATGCGGCCGTTGTACCAGTAGGTCGACCAGTCGCCGCCGAGCTGGGTCGGGACGAGCGGCGGCGGGTCGGCGTAGGCGATCTCCTTCGCCGCAGCCGGGTTCGTGAAGTCGACCACGCTGATGCCGGCCTGGTAGTTCCCGCCGACGAGCACGTAGCGGGGCTTGCCGGCTTTGTTCCGGAGCGGGACGACGTTGTAGTTGTGGATCGTGCAGTTCTCCGCTGCGGTCTGCGGCCGCGGCAGGACGAACTGCCCCAGCTTGGCGCCCGTGTCGGCGTCATAGAAGAACCAGCTCTTCTTGACCGCCGGGTCGGTTGCCTCGCACTCGGGCTGCGAACCGCCACCGGGCTCCCAGCCGAGGATGATGACCTCGCCGTCGAACGTGAACGCGGCGGAGTGCCAGTTCCCGTTGCAGAGCGGGTTGCCGGGCTCGTTGCAGACCCCCGGCTCCGAGATGGTGAACAGGAACACCGGGCTGGTCAGGCTTCCGCCCGGCGTCGAGTTCGCGCCGATGTCGTAGACGTTGGCGTGGTCGTGGCTCGCGCACACCATCTTGTTGACGCTGCCGAGGATGACGCCGCTGTCATGGCAGGCGCCGGCCTCCACGAGCGGGGCCGTGCCGATGACGCTGGTGCCGGCGAGGTTGTCCAGCGGCACCGAGATGATCGAGATGAACGGCGTCGTCGAGCCCGACGTCTGGTTGTAGATGATCACGCGGTTGTTGGCCGTGTCCGGGACCAGCGTCGCGGTGTGCGAGCCGCCGGTCACGGGCACCTGCGCGACGAGCTGCGGGTTCCCGAAGTTCGAGAGGTCGAAGACGTGGATGCCTTCGAACCCGACCGGGATCGGCTGCCCGTCGCACGTCACGCCGGCGGGCGCCGGCGAGTTGTACGAGCGGACGAGCAGGTCGGGCTTGTCCTTGCTCTTGCCCCAGATGACGATGTCGCCCTGATTCCCGTTACAGGGCTGGAAGAGGAACTCCTTCGGCCTCTGCGGCTTCGTGATGTCGACGATCCTGAAGCCGTCGTACGTCCCCTGGAACGCCCAATCGCCCCAGAAGGCGAGGTCGGAGTTGAAGACGCCGGGCGCCGGATTCGGCCGCGGCGAGTAGCCGAGTGGGGTCAGGTTGTCGCTGATTTCCCAATCTGCCACGACCGGGACCTTTGGCGGCCCGGATGCGTTGAGCGGCGCGGCGACGATTCCGATCGCGACCACCGCGAGCGCCGCGAAGAGCTTGAGCTTGCTCACTGGCACCTCCCTGGTGTCGAGGGAAGTCCGTGCCAAAGCACGCCTAGGCGGCGAGAACAACTGACTGGCGGGATCGGCACGCGAACTCCCCCAAGGTTGCCGATTCCCGGCAGTCTTAACAGGCCTCGCCGAACTGTCAAGGAGAACCGTCCAGCTCGGCTAGATGAACAGCCGGACAACCGCGGTGGCGGCAGCGGCCGCGATCACGACGACGAGGAGAGGCGCGCGGAGCAAGAGCGCGACGACCGCCGCAGCGAGGCCGACGAGCCGCTCGTCGAGCACGATCTCCTCGTCGCCGCCGAGCACCTGGGTCACGACGAGCGCGGCGAGGAGGGAGGGAGCGAGGAGCCCGACGATGCCCGTCAGGTGCTCCGGCAGCGGCTTGCCGCCGAGGAGGACGGGGCCGACCGCCTTGAGAGCGATCGTCATGGCGCCGACCGCGACGACGACGATCCACGTCTCGCTCACGGCTTCCTCCAGCCGATCAGGCACGCGGCGCTCGCGGCGACGATGGGCACGCCCGCCGGCGTGATCGGGAGCAGGACGAGCGCGATGGCGCCGCCGAGCAAGGCCGCCGCAAGTGCCTGCCGGGTCCGAACCTGGGGGACGAGGAGAGCGAGGAAGAGGGCCGGGAAGGCGGCGTCCAGCCCGAGGCTTGCGGGATCGGCGAGCGCGTCGCCGGCGATCGCTCCGACGGCCGTGCCGGCGATCCAGCATGGGTAGAGCACGAGCCCGGCGCCGACCAGGAGGCGGCGGTCGAAGGCGCCGTCGGCCCGTCGCGAGACCGCCCAGGACTCGTCCACGATCAGCTGCGACTCGAGCAGGCGACGGGCGACCCCGCCGGTGAAGACGGGCGCCATCGAAACGCTGATCGGCGCGTAGCGGGCGTTGAGGAGCGTGGCGGCAACGATGGCCGAGACGACCCCGCCGCCCGCACCGAGGATCGACGCGGCCGCGAACTGCGCCGAGCCGGCGAACGTCGTGGCCGACATGACGATCGCCTCGACCGAGCCGAAGCCCGAGGTCTGCGCGAGCACGCCGTAGGACGCGCCGAACGCGAACGCGGCAACGCCGATCGGGGCGACCTTCCTCGCCCCGTCGCGGTAGCGAGCCGCGCTCACGTGTCGAGGACCCAGTCGCGCGTGAGCACGAGCCAGAACGCGAGGCCCGCGTACGGCCCGTAGCGTCGGAAACGGCGCACGAGGGTCGCGTCCTTCACCCGTCTGCCGCCGTTCAGCGAGGCGTACTTCGGGCGCGTCCACGAGTCGAGCACGAGCCGCGAGTAGCGCCCCAGGAGCATCATCACGTGCGCGGCGGCGTACGGACCGACGCCCGGAAGGGCGAGCAGCCGCTCGGCGACCTCGTCGTCGGGAAGCTCGTCGGGACCGACGCGTCCGAGCTCCTCGAGGTCGAGCTCGCCCGCAGCGACGTCGGCCGCGAGCGTCCGCAGGTACGCGCCGCGGTAGCCGGACCGAACGACGTCCCGGTAGAAGGACTCGTCGGCCGCCGCCATCGCGGCAGGCGTCGGGAAAGCCCGCCCGTACGGGCCGTCGGCTGCCGCGCCGGCAGCCGGCTCCCCAAGGTGCTCGACGAGCGCGCCGACCATGCGCTCGGTCGCAGACCAGGCGCAGTTCGTGGTGCAGATCGTCTTCACGACCTCCTCGAAGACGGTCGGGCTGCGGACCAGCCGTCCGGCGCCGGTCGTGACCCAGGCGAGGTCCGGATCCTCCGCGGCCAGCTCGTAGAAGCCGGAGAGGTCCTCGTCGAGGCGCAGCACGTGCGAGACCGCGGCGACGATCTCGCCGGCCTGGCGCCGGCCCGGCGCACGCCCTGTCACTGCGATCCGGGCGTTTCCGGGGATGCCCTCGCCGATCAGGACAGTGCGTGGCTTCGAGCCGGCGAGCGGGACCGTGATCTCGAGCGTCCGCGCTTCCTCGTCGATCAGCATCGGCGGCAGGTCGACCAGGCCGTGCGATTGAATCGCCCGCCAGAGGTCGACCGGCTCGCCGCCCGCTCCGGCGAGCGGGAGCTCGGCGCTCCAGGAAGGGTTACCCGGCGTCGTCTTCATCCCTGGTCGTCTCGTAACCGATGATCTAGCATAGTCGGTTATGAGCACTCAGGGCGCACCCGGCGAGCTCGAGCGCGTACGGGACTTCGTCAACACGTTGGACGTCGAGACCGGTGAAGACGCCCTCTCGAGCCCGGACGCGTTGCGCGCCTGGCTGCAGAGTCACCACCTCGGGCCCGCGCGCGGCGCGACCCGGGCCGATCTCGTCGCCGCGCGCCGCCTCCGCGAGGCGATCCGCGCGCTGCTCCTCGAGAACAACGGCCTGAGCGTTCGCAAGGAGGCTGCGCTCACGCTCAACCGGACGGCGGCGCGGGCACAGGTGGGCCTCCGGTTCGACTCGGGCGGCGAGGTCCGCCTCGAGCCGGCTGCGCGCGGTGTGGAAGCTGCGCTCGGACGACTTCTCGCCATCGCCGCGTCCGCGATGGCAGACGGGACGTGGGCGCGCCTGAAGGCCTGCCGCGCGGACGATTGCCAGTGGGCGTTCTACGATCACGCGCGGAATCGCTCGCGGCAGTGGTGCTCGATGGCCGTGTGCGGCAACCGCACCAAGGCGCGGACGTACCGGCGGCGCCACGCTCGCTGACGACGCGGCGTCGGGCCGCCGTGGTAGACGTGCGCCGTGGCGATCCTCGGCATCGACGTCGGCGGCACGTTCACGGACGCCGTGTTGCTGACCGGCGGCGAGCTGCGAACCGCGAAGATTCCGACCGTCCGCGCGCAGGAGCACTCCGTCGTCAAGGCGGCGGCCGCCGTCGGGGCCGACGCCGGCGAGCTCGACCGCTTCACGCACGGGACGACGATCGCCACGAACGCGCTGCTCGAGCGCA
>Ga0299907_10002172_pt1 | contig 11862 bp, 9 predicted proteins | sample RVTome_16_FD_198680 | JGI IMG/M metagenome (GOLD analysis project Ga0299907, IMG submission 198680) | Soil microbial communities from uranium-contaminated site in the Upper Colorado River Basin, Wyoming, United States - RVT152D67 (version 2) ...
CCCGGGCCGGATCCCACGACCACCGCCTCGAGGTCGGAAGGGCGGACGCCGGCCCGCGCGAGGAGCCGCTCGATCTCGTCGAGGACCGTCTCGGAGTGCGTGGCGCGGACGGACAGGGCGCACTCGGCCAGGAGCCGCGTCCCGTCGCCGATCGCCACGGACCCCAGCGGCGTCGAGGTCTCGAGGGCCAGGGTCAGCACCCGCCATCCTCCCCCGCGCCCACGAGCCCGGCCACCCCCCGGGGCGGCGAGGGGGCCGGGATCGGGGGCGCCCCGCCGGCGACCCGGGCGTCCACCAGGCGTGTCGCGCCTCCCTTGCCGATCGCGAGCCCGATCTCCCAGCGGTCGGCGGGAAGCGCGTCGCCGGCGCGGCCCGCCCACTCCACGAACACCGGCGCGTCGCCGCGCAGGAGGTCGTCCCAGCCCAGCTCGACGAGCTCCTCGGAGCGCTCGATCCGGTACAGATCGGCGTGCATGACGGGTCCCGCCGCCCCCCGATACCGATTGACGAGCGTGAACGTAGGGCTCGTCACCGCTTCCGACACGCCCAGACCCGCGCACGCGGCCTGCACGAGCGTCGTCTTGCCGGCCCCGAGCGGTCCGTCGAGCGCGACGAAGACCGGCTCGCGCGCCGCGGCGCATCCGAGGGCCCGCCCCCAGCGGCGGAGCCCGGCCTCATCGAGCGCGATCACGAGCGGGTCCGGCTCGCCGGCCTCAGGGCCGAGATCCGCGAGCGGGCCGCACGCCGGTCGCCCCCCGTCTCGAGCCTGGCCTTGATCTCGAACAACTCGTCGCGGAGCCGCGCCGCGTTCTCGAAGTCGAGCGCCGCGGCGGCCTCGCGCATCTCGGCCTCGAGCCGCTCCACGAGCTCCTCGGCGCTCAGGCCCTCGTAGGCGCGGACGCGCTCGTGCACCGAGGGCTGGCGCTCCTTCGCATCCGCGACGGCCGTGGAGAATCGGATCTCGTCCACGGACTTGATGATCGAGCGGGGCTCTATGCCGTGCTCGAGGTTGTGTGCGGCCTGCACCTCCCGCCGGCGTCCGGTCTCGTCGATCGCCCGCCGCATCGAGTCCGTCAGCCGATCCGCGTAGAGGATCGCCTTGCCTTCGAGGTTCCGGGCCGCGCGCCCGATCGTCTGGATCAGGGAGCGGTCGGAGCGCAGGAACCCCTCCTTGTCGGCGTCGAGGATCGCGACCAGCGACACCTCGGGGAGGTCGAGGCCTTCCCGCAGGAGGTTGATCCCGACGAGCACGTCGAACACCCCCAGACGGAGGTCGCGGAGGATCTTCACGCGGTCGATGGTCGCGATGTCGGAGTGCAGGTAGCGCACCTTCACGCCGCGGACCGCGAGGAACTCCGACAGGTCCTCCGCCATGCGCTTCGTGAGGGTCGTGACCAGCACGCGCTCGCGGCGCGCCGTGCGCCGGCGGATCTCGTCCAGGAGATCGTCGACCTGACCGCGCACGGGCCGCACCTCGACCGCGGGGTCGAGCAGGCCCGTCGGGCGGATGAGCTGCTCGACGACCACGCCCCCGCTCCGCCGGAGCTCGTAGTCGCCGGGGGTCGCGGACACGTAGACGGCGCGCGGGACGACCTCCTCCCATTCCTCGAAGGAGAGCGGGCGGTTGTCGAGCGCCGAGGGCAGCCGGAACCCGAACTCGACCAGCGTCCGCTTCCGGCTCTGATCGCCCTCGTACATCCCCCCGATCTGTGGGATCGTCGCGTGGGACTCGTCCACGATGACCAGGTAGTCGTCGGGGAAGTAGTCGAGCAGGCAGAACGGCCGCTCGCCCGGCCGGCGGCCATCGAGGTGGCGGCTGTAGTTCTCGATCCCGGGGCAGAACCCCATCTCGGTCAGCATCTCCAGATCGAACCGCGTCCGCTGCTCGAGCCGCTGCGCCTCGAGCAGCTTCCCGTCCCGGCGCAGCTCGAGGAGGCGCTCCTCGAGCTCGACGTAGATCCCCTCCACGGCGGCCTCGAGCCGGTGTCCCAGCGTCGCGTAGTGGGTCGCGGGGAAGATCGCCGTCTGCGGCAGGCGGGTGATCGTGGCGCCGGTGAGCGGATCGATCTTCGAGATGCGCTCGATCGTGTCGCCCCACATCTCGATCCGCACCCCCTGCTCCTCGTACGCCGGCATGACCTCGATCACGTCGCCGCGGACGCGGAACGTGCCGCGGGTGAAGTCGAGGTCGTTCCGGGCGTACTGGATCCTCACGAGGCCCGAGAGGATGTCGCGCCGCGTAACCTCCTGCCCTTCCTCGAGCGTCAGCATGAGCTCCCGGTACCCGACCGGGTCCCCGAGGCCGTAGATCGCCGAAACGGATGCCACGACCACGACGTCCTCGCGCTCCATCAGCGACGAGGTGGCCCGCAGCCGCAACCGGTCGATGTCCTCGTTGATCGAGGCGTCCTTCTCGATGAACGTGTCCGTCGCCGGGACGTAGGCCTCGGGCTGGTAGTAGTCGTAATACGAGATGAAGTACTCCACGGCGCTGCGCGGGAAGAACTGGCGCAGCTCCCCGTACAGCTGGGCGGCGAGCGTCTTGTTGTGGCTCATCACGAGCGTCGGCAGCCCCGTCTCGGCGATGAGCGCCGCCATCGTGACCGTCTTGCCGCTCCCGGTCACCCCCAGCAGGGTCTGCCACGCATCCCCGCGCGCGATCCCCTCGGAGAGCTGGCGGATGGCCTCCGGCTGGTCTCCTGTGGGATCGAACGGGAGCGACAGGTCGAACACCCCCGGTCTGAGCCGTACCGTCCGAGCCAACGCGTCTCCTCGATCGGAACCCGTGACATGGCCGCCGCCCTCGCGGCGACGGAGCGCCGCGGCGCGGCCGGCCGCAGCCGCTTGATACAGTAGAGGGGGCCGGCGGTTTCGGGAAGTTTTCGGGAGCCGCGCGCGCCTCGCATACGGCCGCGGTACCGGAAGGCTACTCCAGCGTGAGCTCGCTCTCGCCGAACGACTCCTTGCGCTCCACCGAGAGCACCCCCTTCACCCGCTGCACCTGGCGCATCACCTTCTTCAGGTGGCTCAGGTTCTCGACCTCGACCACGAACTGCCCCCGCATCCCGCCCTCCACCGCCTTGATGTCGGCGGACTGGATGTTCGTGCCGGTGTCGCTCACCGCGCGGGCGATGTCGGCGAACAGGCCGTGGCGGTCGGTCCCCTCCATGACGATGCGCACCAGGAAGCGGCGCGCCCCGTCGTCGTCCCATTCGATGTCGACGCGACGTTCCGGGTCGTCGGACAGGTGGAGGACGTTGGGGCAGTCCTGGCGGTGGATCGAGATCCCGCGGCCGCGCGTGATGTAGCCGATCACCTGGTCCCCGGGGACCGGCTGGCAGCACTGCGAGTAACGGATCATGAGATTGTCGAGCCCCTGGATCCGGATCCCCTTTCCGCTCCCGGACCAGACCTTGTCCACCAGCTTGTGCAGCGGGCTCGGCGCCCGCTCCGGCGTGTCCGGCTGCGACTCCGGGAACACGGCGTGCATGATGCGCGTCAGGCTCACGTCGCCCCGCGCCGTCGCCGCGAACAGCCCCTCGAGCGGATCGAAGCCCAGACGGTCGGCGGCCCGGGCGAGCACCTCGTCGTCGAGCTTCCCGCGCCGGCGCTTCCGCCACTCGCGCGCGAGGATGTCCCGTCCCAGGCGCACGGCGGAGTCGTGCTCCTCCTTGCGGATCCACTGGCGGATCTTGTGTCGCGCCTTCGACGTCTGGACGAAGCCCAGCCAATCGCGGCTCGGGGTCTGCGAGTCCGAGGTCAGGATCTCGACCGTCACCCCGTTCCGGAGCGGCCGGCTGAGCGGCGCGATCCGTCCGTTCACCTTCGCGCCCGAGCACCGCATGCCGATCTCGGTGTGCACGGCGAAGGCGAAGTCGATCGGGGTGGCGCCCTTCGGGAGCTGCTTCACGTCGCCGGCGGGCGTGAAGACGAAGATCTCGTCCTGGAAGAGGTCGATCTTGAGGAATTCCATGAATTCCTCGGGCTCCCGCGTTTCGTGCTGCCACTCGAGCACCTGCCGGAACCACGACAGCTTGTCGTCGACCTCGTCCTCGTCGCCCTCGCGGACGCCTTCCTTGTAGCGCCAGTGCGCCGCGATCCCGTACTCCGCCGTGCGGTGCATGTCGTGCGTGCGGATCTGGATCTCGTACAGCCTCCCGCCCGGTCCGAAGATCGTCGTGTGCAGGCTGCGGTACATGTTCGACTTCGGCGTCGCGATGAAGTCGTGGAAGCGCTCCGTGAGCGGCGTCCACTTGTTGTGCACGACACCGAGGGCGTGATAGCAGTCACGCACCGTGTCGACGAGGATGCGGACGGCGAGGATGTCGTAGATCTCCTCGAACGGTTTGTCCCGCTTGAGCATCTTCCCGTAGATGGACCACAGGTGCTTCGGCCGCCCCGTGACGACACACCGGATCCCCGCCGCCTCGAGCTCCGCCGTGACCGGGGCCTCGAGAAGCCGGATCAGCTCCTCGCGCTCCTTCCGCGTCTGCTGGATCTTCTTGACGAGCTTGCGATACGCTTCGTGCTCGAGGTGCTTGAAGGCGAGGTCCTCGAGCTCCCACTTCACGCGCGCCACCCCGAGCCGGTGCGCGAGCGGCGCGTAGATCTCGCGCGTCTCGAGCGCGATGCGCTCGCGCTTGGCGCGCGGCATGTGCTCGAGCGTGCGCATGTTGTGGAGGCGGTCCGCCAGCTTGACGAGGATCACGCGGGCGTCGCGAGCCATCGACAGGAGCAGCTTGCGGTACGTCTCCACCTGCCGCTCGGCCATCGATCCGAACTCGAAGCGCGAGATCTTCGTGAGACCGTCGACGATCGTGGCGATCTCCTGGCCGAACTCACGCCCGATCTCCTCCACCGGGGTGCCGGTGTCCTCGACGACGTCGTGCAGGAGGGAAGCCGCGATGCTTACCGTGTCGAGGTGGATCTCGCTCAGGATCTTCGCGACCTCGACGCAGTGCGTAATGTACTCCTCGCCCGACGCGCGCTTCTGACCCTCGTGCTTCTCGAGGCTGTACTGGAAGGCGAGCGCGAGGAGGTCCAGATCGAGACGCGTCTCGTGACCCGCGATCGCGTTCAGGAAGTCGTCGGGCAGGAGCGAGCGCGGCCCGTGGCCGGTCCGTGCGTCGTCCGTCGCCGTCCTGATCGCCATGTCGCTCGCTCCGCGGATCGCCGCCCTCTCCCGCTCGTACGCCGGCGGAGGGTGCAAGGTTCGCACCTCGTGCGGGGCGCTCCGGCGGGGAGAAGGGACAAGATCGTCCTTTCGATCCCCGGACGCGAGCGTCCCGCCCGGGACAGCCGGGGCGGGGTGCGACGCGCGCCGTCCGCGCCGGCCGGCGACGGGAGGACGACCGCTTGACGGGCCGGCCCCGCCCGCACATCATTTGAAACTAGAATTTCACTTACTCGACCTGTGGCAAGGCGAGAACGAGGCTCGTGGGGAACGGCCGGGGAGCCCCGGACAGGCCCGCGGGACGCAAGGAAGCGGATGAGCGGAGGGCGGAGGAAGCTCGGGGGGCGCGAGCGCGAGATCGTCGATGCGGTGTACGCGCTCGGATCGGCGACGGCGAACGAGGTCGTGGACTACCTCCGCGACCCCGATGGCTACGACTCCATCCGGATCATCCTGGCGAAGCTGGCCCGAAAAGGCGCCCTCTCCCGCACGCGCGAAGGCCGGAGCTACATCTACGCTCCGGCCGTGTCGCGGGAAGCCGCCCGGAAGCCCGCGATGAGCCATCTGCTTCGCACCTTCTTCGCCGGATCGACGTCACGGGCCGTCCTCGCGTTCCTCGACATGTCACGACACGACCTCTCCTCCGAGGAGCTGGACGAGATCGGGGCATGGATCGAGGAGCAGGCGGGCAAGAACCCCGAGCGTTAGCCTCCGCGCGGCGGAGGCTCCGGAGGAGCCGTGGAGCCGTTCAGCAATCCGGTCGATCCAGCGACCGTCGACTTCGTCGTCTTCGCCCTCATCAAGGGCGGCCTCCTCACGGTACTCCTCCTTCTTATCATCCGATGCCTCCAGCGCGCCTCTTCGGCGATGCGGGCCGCCTGGTGCACGACCGGCGCTCTCGCGGTCCTATCGGTCCCGCTTCTCACCAGCCTCCTCCCCGGGTGGAGCATCGGGCCCTACACCTATCCCGAGGCGTTCGCGCGGCCCCTGGCCGAGGGCGTCGCCGTCGGGGCCCCGGTGACTGGTGTGATCCTGCTCGGGGTGTGGGGAGCGGGGGTCGCGATCCTGCTTGCCCGGCTGCTCCTCCACCTCGGCCGGATCGTCGCGATCACGGACCGCGGGGATGACGTGGCGGGGGCGCCGCTCGGACAGCTGGCGCGCACGATCGGCCGGGGGATGGGGCTTCCGCGCGGCGTCCGCGTGATCCTCTCCGAGTCCGTCCGCGTGCCCTGCACCTGGGGCATTCGGAATCCGGTCGTGCTTCTGCCCGCGGCGGCGGCGACGTGGTCGCCGGGGCTCCAGCGGGCGGTGCTCAACCACGAGCTCGCACACGTCGCGCGGGGCGACTACCTGGGGCTGCTGTGGCTCGAGCTCGTGCGGATCCTCCACTGGCCCAACCCGTTCGCCTGGCTCCTCCACCGCACGGGGCGGCACGAGCAGGAGCGGGCCTGCGACGATGTGGCGGTCCGGGCGGGGATCCCGTCGATCGAGTACGCCCGCCACCTCGTGGCCGTGGGCCGTCACGTCGTCGGGACGTCGCGCCCGCCCGTGGTCGCGCTCCCGATGGTGCGCGCCGGCTCCCTGCGCGGACGCGTCGCCTCGGTCCTCGAGCCGGGGGCGGACCGGCGTCCGGCGACGATGACGCGGCTCCTCCTGACCGGCGTCGTGATCGCGCTGCTCGCCACGCCGGTGGCGATCGCGTCTCCGAGCTGGGTATGCCCCGAATCGGGGCACACCGCCTCGGCCCCGCAGTCCGTCACCTGACGACCGTCTGAGGCTCCTTCGATGGCTCGTCCTTCCCGTGCATCGGGCCAAAAATGAAACGATCATTTCAGTACGTCGCCCGTCCGCGCCGGCGTGCCGCGGCCCTCCTCTTCCTCCTGACGGGCGGGCTCGTCGCCGTGACCGGCACCGGCCACGCGCAGCAGGACGGCCGCCCCGAGGATCCCGCGACCACCGGCGAGGGGGCCGGCCGCGCGGGCTTCGAGGCCCGCCCGGCGTCGGGCGACATCCGCGTCGACGGCCGTCTGGATGAGGCCGCCTGGACGACCGCGGAGTCGATCCCGCTTCCGTGGGAGACGTCTCCCGGCGACAACCGGCCCGCCCCCGTGGACACCGAGTGCCACATCCTCTTCGACGCGGAGCGGCTCTACTTCGGCTGCCGGGCCCTCGATCCGGCGCCGGAGGCGATCCGCGCGTTCATCACCGACCGCGACGACGTGGACGGGCACGACCGCATCGTGCTCTCGCTCGATCCGTTCGACGACGCCCGGCGGGCGTTCGAGTTCACCGTCACGGCGCTCGGCGTCCAGGGGGATGCCACCTACGACGAGCAGACGGGGACGGCGGACGACTCCTGGGATGCGATCTGGCGATCATCGGGACGCATCACCGAGCGCGGCTACGAGATCGAGCTCGCGATCCCGTTCCGGTCGCTCCGCTTCCCCGACATCGACGCGGTGCACACGTGGGGCTTCCACGCCCGCAGGTGGTGGCCGCGCTCGAACCGGGTCGAGGTGCGCTCGATGCGCTGGGACCGCGGGAACGCGTGCACGTTGTGCCAGGCGAACCGGCTGACGGGCATCCGCGACGTCTCTCCGGGTCTGAACCTGGAGATCACGCCCACGCTCACCGCGAGGCGAGCCGACGAGCGGCCGCTCCGCGACTCCGAGTTCCGCAACGGGTCCATCGATCCGGAGCCGGGGCTCGACATGCGCTGGAGCCCGACGAGCGATCTGGCGCTCAACCTGACGGCGAACCCCGACTTCTCGCAGGTGGAGGCGGATGCCCCCCAGCTCGAGGTCAACAACCGCTTCGCGCTCTTCTTCCCCGAGAAGCGTCCCTTCTTCCTCGAAGGAGCCGACTTCTTCTCCACGCCCCTCCAGGCCGTGTTCACCCGTACCGTCGCCGATCCGATCGGCGGCACGAAGGCGACGGGGAAGATCGGCGGGAGCGCGGTGGGCGGCATGGTCACGCTCGATCGGGTGAACAACCTGCTGTTCCCCGCCAACCAGGGGTCGAGCGCGGTCTCGCTCGACGAGCGGGTGACGGGGATGGTGGCCCGCTTCCGCCGCGACATCGGCGCGTCGAACACCATCGGCGGACTGTACACGGGTCGACTGGGCGACGACTACGCGAACCATGTCGGGGGCGCGGACGTGTTCGTCCGGCCTCTCGCCCCCCTCAGCATCCGCGCCCAATACCTGCACTCCGAGACGCGCTATCCGGATGCGGTCGCGGTCGCGAACGGACAGCCGGAGGAGCGCTTCGCGGGCGACGGCGCGCGTCTGAGCGCGTCGGTCGCGGGGCGCGAGTGGCGCTTCATGCTCAACGCGAGCCTGCTCTCGCCCGGGTTCCGGGCCGACGCCGGGTTCGTCCCCCAGGTGGACAACCGCGGGATCGAGGCCTGGGGCGGACGACAGTTCTATCCGGACGGCGGGGGGTTCTTCACCCGGCTCGGCATCACCGCCGGCGGGTGGCACTTCGAGGACTGGAGCGGCCGTCTGACCGACGAGGGCGCCTGGATCTCGACCTCGTTCGACGGGCCGTGGCAGTCCAACGTGTGGGTCAACCCGAACTGGATGCGCCGGTATTCCGACGGCGAGGTCTACGACATCATCGAGCTGTGGGCGGGAGGCTCGATCCAGCCCACCGGGAACCTCAGCTTCGGCGTCGACGGGTTCGTCGGTGACGGCATCGACTTCCGGAACTCGCGCAAGGGACGGCAGCTCCTCGTGAACCCGCGGGTGGGGCTCCGGGCGGGCCGCCACGTGGATCTGCGGCTCGGCGGCTCGTTCCAGCGCATGACGGTGGAGGGCGAGGAGGTCTTCACGGCGCTCGTCTCCCAGCTCCGGGCCGTGTATAACCTCGATCCCCGCACGTTCGTGCGCATCCTGCTCCAGTACCGGGACACCGACCGCAACGCGCCCGCGAACCCGGGGCTCGCGACGCTCGAGGACCGCGGACTGTCCACCCAGGTCCTGTTCTCCTACAAGCTCAACCCGCTCACGGTGCTGTTCGTCGGCTATTCGGACGATCGCCGGGGCGAGAGCCCGGTCGACGGCGCGGTGGTGCCCCTCACCCAGACGGAGCGGGCGTTCTTCGTCAAGCTGGGCTACGCCTGGCGGCCCTGAGCCGGAGCCTCAGGCGCACAGACCGCGCTCCTTGAGGCTGACGTAGCCGCGGTCCCCGAGGACCACGTGATCCCGCACCGGGATGCCGAGCAGCCGCCCGCTCTCGACGAGCTGGCAGGTCACGGCGATGTCCTCGGGTGAGGGCTCCGGATCGCCGCTCGGGTGGTTGTGCGCCAGGATGAGGCTCGCGGCCCCGCCGGCGATGGCCGGCGCGAACACCTCGCGCGGGTGGACGAGCGAGGAGTTCAGGAGCCCGACCGTGAGACAGCGCTCGATCAGCATCTGGTTCTGGGTGTCCAGGTACAGCACCCAGAATTCCTCCTGCTTGCGATCGCGGAGGAGCGGGCCCAGCCGGCCGAACACGTCGCGGGGTCCGCGGATCCGCCGCGCCTCGCGGGCCGGCTCGACGGCCAGCCGTCGGCCGAGCGCCAGGGCCGCGCTCACGGCCGCCGCGCGGGCGGGGCCGATCCCCGGGGTGCGCTCGAGCGCCCGGATCTCGGCCGCGGCGAGCGCGCGCAGCGATCCGCCGTGCGCCGCGAGCAGCTCGGCCGCGACGTGCACTGCCGGGCGGCCCGCCGAGCCCGAGCCGAGGATCACGCCGAGCAGCTCGACCGAGGACAGGGCGTCGGGCCTCAGCGCGCGAAGTCTCTCCCGGGGGCGCTCGCTCGCCGGGAGCTCGAGGATCTTGAGCGTCATGGCCCCAGATGTGGCGGGAGCGGTCAACGGGCGCTCAAGCCGGGGGAACGTCCGTCCGGACGCGGGGTCCTCATCGCTTGACTTTCCCCGACCGAGGCGGTTGCGTTGGGGGGTTCCGTGTGGTCGGACCACATCCGTGGAGGGAGATGATGACGTTCCGTACGCTCCGGGGCGCGGCGCTCGCGACCGCGCTCCTGGCGGTCGCCTCGTCGGCGCAGGGCCAATCCGTGCTCCTGCGGCTCGCGCCCGAGGAAGGCCTCGTCTCGCGCTACGTGCTCGAGATGGAGAACTACATGAACGCCCCCATGGTGAGCTCGGACGAGCCCATGATGGTGGCGGAAGTCTACACGACCCAGACGGTGGCGGGCGTCGAGGGCGACGTCGTGGAATACGAGGTGGTGACGGACTCGGCGGACTTCCGATCCCCCGCGATGCCCATGATGCAGCAGAACATGCCCGACATCACCGGTCAGGTCCAGACGATGAAGATGGACACGAGGGGCCGTCTGGTGGAGATCCCGGGGGCCGATACGCTGCCCGCCGAAGCCCAGCAGGTCCTGAACCGCATGAACGGGTTCGGGCTCGAGCTCCCCGAGAACGAGGTGAGCCCCGGCGATACGTGGAACGCCCACATCGAGACCGAGACGCCCGCGGGCGGCGGCGAGATGAACATGAGCATGGACATCACCTACAGGCTCGTGGGCGTCACGTCCGGCATGGCCACGATCGACTTCGAGGGCCCGCTCACCATGTCGGGGATCCAGGGCGGGATGAGCATGGAGGGCTCCGGCACGATGTCGGGCACGATGGTGCTCGACGTCGAGCGCGGCCGGCTCGCGAGCACCGACACGCAGATGGAGTTCGACATGGGCATGCAGGGCATGACCATGACGATGAGCCAGACCATGAACATGCGGCTGATCGAGTCCTGATCGGCCCGGGCGGGCGTCGCGGTCACCGGGGCCCCTGACCGTCGAGCAGGCCGGGCGGGAACCCCGGGGGGCCGGGCGGTGTTGCAAGGCCGGGATGGCGTGCCGCCGCGTCGTGCGGCGGTCACACGCGAACGAGGACGGAGACGGATGAGCCACCACGCCGGGAGGTGTCGCTGTATGTGTCGCACCACCGACCGCTGCCCGGCGTATCGGCGCGCGCCCGTGTAGGTGCGCGCGCACCCCTTCGGGGGAGAGACGATGAGAGCCGCCGGGCACCCGCCCGGCGGCTTTTTTTCGCTCCGGGCCCCGGCGACGACCCCCTTGGAGCAGAGGATGACGACATGACGCGCACCGGGACACTCGCTCCGGCGGCGATCCTGCGCCTCGACGACGGACGCCGGGCCAGGCTGCGGCGCTGGGCCGGCGAGGAGTACCCTCGCGAAGCGTGCGGCCTCCTGATCGGACGCGCGCACGCGGGGGGGTGGTCGGTGGCCGAGGTCCGCCGGGCGCGGAACCTCGAGCCGGCGCGGACCGACGACCGATATGTGCTCGATCCGGAGGCGTTCCTGGCCGCGGATCGGGACGCCCGCGCCGCCGGGCTCGAGATCGTCGGGTTCTGGCATTCGCACCCGGACTCGCCCGCCGTCCCGTCCGAGACGGACCGGGGCGCGGCCTGGCCGGGCTATGCCTACGTGATCGTGTCGGTCCGCCGCGGCCGGCCCCGGGAGGTCCGCGCGTGGACCCTCGAAGGCGACTCGTTCCTCGAAGGGAGAGTGACGTCATGACGACCCGTTCCGGGCGCGATGTGGACACCCCGGTCGCCGGCGGGAGCCCGCGCGTCCGCGTGCGGATCCCCACCCCGCTCCGACCGCACACGGGGGGCGCCGCGGAGGTGGAGGGTCGCGGCTCGACCGTGCGCGAGGTGCTG
>Ga0299907_10002173_pt1 | contig 11862 bp, 12 predicted proteins | sample RVTome_16_FD_198680 | JGI IMG/M metagenome (GOLD analysis project Ga0299907, IMG submission 198680) | Soil microbial communities from uranium-contaminated site in the Upper Colorado River Basin, Wyoming, United States - RVT152D67 (version 2) ...
GATCCCGCCGTCGTAGAGGAACACGTTGACGTGGTCCTTGGCCGCCAGCAGGGCGCAGATGTTGCCCTCCAGCACGAAGTACGGCTGGATCCTGCGCTTGATTGTCTCCACGACATCCGGGTCCGCGGCGTGGACCAGCTCGCGGACCTCCCGGCAGATCGCCTGCTGCCACTGGGGCAGAGCATCGATGTAGGCGTCGACACGCGGGTCAGCGGTGAATGTCACGGTGCGGTCCACTATAGCCGGAGCACGTTACTGCCAGAAGCCGAGGATGATGGCTATGACGATGAGCTTCCCCAGCCAGTCACCAGCGTGGATGCGGCGAGCCTGAAGGGTGCCAGAACTCGGATTGCCGCACGGGTTGTCTATCTGTAGCATCCCGACCCCGTGATCCTGTCGCTCGTGTACCTGCTGTTGCGCGGCCTGGTTGGACTCGTCGCCGGCCCCTCACTGTCGCGCGAGGCTGCGAAGGAGGTCGAGATCGCTGTCCTCCGGCACCAGGTGAAGGTACTTCGGCGACAGGTCGCCCGTCCGTCGTTCCGGCCCCTCGACCGGACCTTCCTGGCCGCCGCCTCCCGGATGCTGCGCCGAGAACGCTGGTCCTCGTTCCTGGTCACCCCGCAGACGCTGCTTCGCTGGCACCGCGAGCTCGTACGGCGGAAGTGGACGTACGGGCAGCCCGGGAGGCCGGGGCGTCCACCGATCGACCCCGAGGTCTGCCATCTCATCCTTCGCCTGGCGCGGGAGAACCCGCGATGGGGCTACGTCAGGATCCAGGGGGAGCTCCGAAAGCTCGGCATCCGCGTGGGGGCCACGACCATCCGGCGCCTCCTCCGGGCTCGGGGCCTCGGTCCGGCGCCGAGACGCTCCGGCCCGAGCTGGACGGAGTTCCTGCGGGCCCAGGCCCGGGGCACCCTGGCCTCGGACTTCTTCACCGTCGAGACGATCACGCTGAGGACCTTGTACGTGCTGTTCTTCGTCGAGCTCGCCACCAGGCGGGTGCACCTGGTCGGCGTCACTGCGAACCCCGACTCCGCCTGGGTGGCCCAGAAGGGTCGGAACGTGTTCCTGGAGGAGCGGAAGTCTCCCGTGCGCTTCCTGATCCATGATCGCGACTCGAAGTACTTCGGTGCGTTCGATGAGGTCTTCCGGACCGAGGGAGCCCGGGTGATCCTCACGCCGTTCAGGGCTCCTCGGGCCAACGCCTTCGCCGAGCGGTGGGTGCGGACCGTCCGGAGCGAATGCCTGGACGCTCGTGGTCGGCAGGAGACACCTCGAACGAGTTCTCCGTATCTACGTGGAGCACTACAATCGCGCGCGGCCGCACCGTGGCCTGGAGCTCGCAACACCCCAGCCCCGTCAGCCTCCTGAGTGTGGCGAGGAACGATCCACCCACGTGCGCCGGCGGGACGTGCTCGGTGGCCTGATCCACGAATACGAGCGGGCGGCTTGAGTGACCGAGTTTCGGCACCCAACACGCACCAAGCGTCTCCGAAGGTGGCCCGGGGGATACCGAGTCCGACGACTCGGGAGTTGGCGGCTACAACTACTAGATCAGACCGAGAACGAGTCGCCGCATGCGCACTCGCGGGCGACGTTCGGGTTCCGAACCTTGAGCCCGCCGCCCCAGGAGGGCATCGGAGAAGCCGAGCGTGGACCCCTGCACCAGCGGTGCGCTGCGGGGGTCCACCACCACCAGGACGCCGTGGGCGGTGACCATCAGGTCGTCCCCGGCGGGCTGGTCCTCAAGGCCCAGCCGGTAGGAGAACCCGTCACAGCCCCCGGCCACCACCCGAAGCCGGAGGCACGGTTGCGACCGGCCCTCGCGCTCGGCCAGGGCGCGGATCCGACGGGCCGCGCTTTCCGTGACGGCCAGGACATCGGCTCGCTGCGTGTCCATCACGCTCAATGGTACCAGTCAGCCGAGTGGTGGCCGCAGCCGGACCGGGTAGTCGGTGCCGGCATCCGCCAGGGCGCGGGCCGTGGCCCGCTTGATCCCGGCCAGGGATGGGCCCCGGCTGAGCTTCTCCCGGACCGCCGTGACCTCGGCCTGATGGCGCTCCGCCTCCTCGACCCGGCCGCCGAGGAACGCCCGGGTCAGACCGACGAGGAGGTCCGGGCGGGCGTTGGCCACCGCGGACACGCAGCCCGCCGCGCCGGCCCGGAGGGCATCGAGGACCATGCCGTCCGAGCCCATCAGGACCCGAAACGGGTGGTCCCGGGTGGCCTCCAGGTACTCGACGTGCCGCTCCATCGACTTCGTGGAGTCCTTCAGGCCGGACAGGCCGGCCTGGGCCAGCTTCCCCGCGGCTGCGGGGGACAGCTCGTTCCCGGTCCGCGCCGGGATCGTGTAGGCGTACACCGGCACGTCGGGCACGGCGCCGCGGAGAGCCCGGTAGTGCTCGACCAGGTGATCCTCGTCCACCGCGTAGTAGTAGGGAACCACGGCCGAGACGCCCAGGGCCCCGGCCCCCACGGTCCGGTGAGCCAGCCTGATGGTGGCGTCTGTGCCGGCCCGGCCGACGTGCGCCAGCACGGCGATCCGTCCGGCGGCCGCGGCCGCGGCCGTGGCCACGCAGGCCACCACCTCGTCCTCCTCCAGCAGCGGCCCCTCGCCGGTGGTGCCGGCGGGCATCACCGCGTCAACGCCGGCATGGACCAGCCACTCGACGTGGTGGTGCAGGGCAACCATGTCCGGCCGCCCGTCCTCGGCGAACGGCGTGAGCAGAGCGACGACCACGGACGCGTCGTTCACTACGGGACCAGGACGGCCCGTCCCCGGATCCGGAGGTCGCGGAGGTCGGCGATGGCCTCGTTGATACGGTCCAGGGGGAACTCCTGGATCTCCAGGCGAATCGTTCCCCGTCCGGCCAGAGCGATGAGCTCCAGCATCTCTGCGGAGGTGCCGCCGATGTTGCCGATGATCCGCTTCTCCGTGAGGAGATCCATGGTGGGCACCTCCAGGGTTCCACCGTATCCCACGACCAGGCAGGTTCCTCCCGGCCGGAGCATGGCCACGGCCTGTGCGGGCACGTCGCCCTCGGCCACGAAGTCGAGGACCACATCGGCGCCCTTCCCTTGGGTGAGGTCGTGCACTCGCTCCACCGGGCTGTCCGATCCATCCACGACCTCCTCCACGCCGAGGTCCTCCGCCAGTTGCCGGGCCACCTCCGAGATGTCCACCGCCACGATCCGGGCCGGGGACAGCGCCCGGAGGGCCTGGATGGCCGCGTGGCCCAGCCCCCCCACGCCGAGGATCACCGCGGTCCCGTCCGGGGGGACCACCGCAGCGGCCCGCTTGGCGGCGTGGTAGGCGGTCAGCCCCGCGTCAGCGTACGGGGCGGCATCTCGTGGGGTGAGGCCGTTCGGAAGCCGGATGAGATTGCGCTCCCGGGCTCGGACGAGCTCGGCGAACCCACCGTCCTTCTGGATGCCGATCCACACCAGGGTCTCGCACAGGTTGTCGACCCCCCGGCGGCACGCTCGGCACAGTCCGCAGGACAGGCCCGGAAGGACCGCCACGGCCTCGCCGGGAGAGAGGTGCCGGACCCCGGACCCCACCTCCTCCACCCACCCTGCGTTCTCGTGTCCCAGGACGTACGGTGGTTCCACCACCAGGGCTTCGTCCCACAGTCCCTGGATGACGTGGATGTCCGTGCGGCACAGGCCGGCGCCGCCCACACGGACGATGACGTCGTCGGGCTCCTCGATCCGAGGCTCCGGGACGTCCTCCAGCCGGACGAACTCCGTTCCCTTCAGGTCGGGGTCGTACTCGTACAGTCGGGCGGCCTTCATGATGCCAGCCGCCGGTGCGGAGCGTGGCCCGTGGTGGAACAGCGGAGTCGGTACACGGCGGTGCTCGCGGTGAGGTAGAGCGTCCGAGCATCATCGTCGCCCCAGGCCAGGTTGGAGGTCACCTCGGGCATGGGGAGGTGCCCCAGGATCGTCCCTCCCAGGGTGCACAGCCACAGGCCGCCCGGTCCCGTGGCGAACACGTTCCCCCGCTCGTCGAACTTCAGGCCGTCGGGTACGCCCTCGCCCTCCGCCGGCAGCTCGACCAGGACGCCTCCGCCGGAGATCCGCCAGCCCTCGCCGATGTCGAAGGACCGGAGGTGGCTTCGCTCGGAGTCCGCCACGATCAGGAGGCGCTCGTCGGGAGAGAGGGCCAGGCCGTTCGGCCCGTCGAGATCGTCGATCAGCAGCTCCGGCTCATCGGCCCCGGGGGGAACTCGGTACACGCCCCGGACCGGCTGCTCCTGCTCGCCCGGCCCGCCGAAGCCCTCGGTGAGGCCGTAGTGGGGGTCGGTGAACACGATGGAACCATCGGAGGCCACCACCAGGTCGTTGGGGGCGTTTAGGCGCTTCCCTCGGTAGCGGTCGACCACCGTGGCCGGTCCCTCGGAGGTCTCCCTGGTGAGGCGGCGGGTCCGGTGCTCGCAGGAGAGGAGGTTCCCGCCGAGGTCGTACGCCAACCCGTTGGCGAAGTCGCTGGGGCTGCGGTGCACCACGACCCCTCGATCCTCGGTCCACCGGTACATGGCGTTGCCGGCCAGGTCCACGAACGTGAGGTGGCCGGCCCGGAAGTCCCACACCGGTCCCTCGGTGAACTCGAACCCCTCGGCCAGCCGCTCGGGCTCGGTGCCGGAACCGATCAGGGCCTCGGCCTCGCGCTCGAAGACTCTCATCCACGCTCCTTCCAGTCAGACAGCACCACCTGCCACCGAGGGTCCACCGGACGTTCGGCCAACCGGACCCGAAGCGTCCCGATGCCTTCGATCTCCCCCTCGATCACGTCGCCGGCCCGGCACGGGCCCGCGGGGGGCGTTCCCCCGGTCACCAGGTCGCCCGGCTCCAGCGTCGAGAATGCGGAGATGAACGCCAGCAGCTCGGGGTGCTGGAACCGCATCTCGGTGGTCTTCGACTCCGCCTCCACCACGCCGTTCCGCCGGCGGACCAAGCGCAGACCACCGGACGGATCGAGTTCGTCCGCGGTCACCACCCAGGGTCCGCACGGCGCGAACCCGTCCACGTTCTTGGCCCACTGCTGATGGTCCCGGCTGACCAGCTCGATCTCGTGGAACACGAGGTCGTGGAGGATCGTGTACCCGAACACGGCGCCGGCGGCTTGTTCCGCGGTGGCTTCGGTCAGTCGCTGTCCGACTACGGCGGTCAGCTCCCACTCGTGGAACACGGTGCCGTACCCGGACGGGACGCCGACCTCCGCCTCGTGGCCGACGAGAGCGGACGGTGCCTTGAGGAAGATGTTGGGCGCCTTGAGGTGCTCCAGGCCGAGCATCTGGCGGTAGTCCTCGAAGTTCAGCCCCGTGCACCAGATCTTGGAGGGCTCGGGAACCGGCGGCAGGAACCTCGCTTCGTCCAGGGGCACCGGAGGGCCGTCGGCGCCGGCCAGGTCGGCGGGATCCCCGCCTCGGGCCAGGAACCGCCGAAGGCTGGGGGCCAGCTCCGTGGCGTCGATCAACGCACCATCCTCGATCCGACCCCACACCGAGCGTCCGCCGTACTCGACGGTGGCGACCTTCACCGTGGGCCCTCCCCCGGCTGCCGGGTGGCTTCGGCGAACAGGGCCCACGCTCCCAGGGCGCCGAGGGGCCGGTCGGTCTCTTCCAGCGTGTCCACCCAGTCCTCGTCGCGGAGCAGCTCCCGATAGGCCGCCGCCAGCGGGGTGTTCCCGCCGATCACCACCCGCGGCGGAGGATGGCCCCGGCGCCCCAGGGCGGCCCGGAGGGACACCACGTCGGCCCCCGCCACGGCCCCGTGGACGAAGTCCGAGCAGGTCGCGGGCTCCGCCCGACCCAGCCGGTTCAGCACTCGGGCCGCGAACAGCGCCCGGCTGAGGCCATCACGCCCGGACACGAGGGCCCCTTCGCGGACGGCTTGCAGGTCATGCAGCTCACCGGCCGGGTCGACGATCTCGGACAGGATGGTCTCTCGATGGAGGGCCCACAACAGCTCGCCCGAGAGCGTGGTCATGCTCCAGGCGATCCTTCCCTCGCCGTCCACCACCACGAACTTCGTGTGGGACCCCGTGGACAGGTAGAGGAGCGGGGGATCGGTCTGGCCGGTGGCCAGGAGCCCCATCACCTCGGTCTCCTCGCCCCGCATGAGGTCGGCGTCCACCTCGTCGTCCCTGCCTCGGCGGACCCCCGGGACGAGGTAGACGGGGGCGGGGAACCGGTTCCCGGCCCACCGCCGCAGGGAGCTCGCCAGGTCGTCCCGGTCGGCGGGAGCCTCGACGTGCTGGACCTCCTCCAGCCCCAGCTCGGACGTGATCATCCCGAAGGCCACTAGCGCCTCCACGTCCGTCCACCTCCGGCCGCTACGGCGCAAAGCGTCCTCGGCCACGGCCCGCACCTCGCTCAGGAGGTCGAACCCATCGTCGCCCCGGGCCACGTTCCTGGCCCCTCCCCGCCCGGAGGAGCCCGCCAGAACCCGGCCGTCCTCCACCAGCCAGGCTCGGGTCGTGGTGGTGCCGGAGTCAACCGCGAGGATGACCACCGGACGTCTCCCGTCGGGCCCCCAGCCGCCGGCCGATCTCGGCGGCGGCGGACCGGGCCGCCTCAGCCAGCTCGCTCCGGAGGAGGCGCTCGGGAAGCCGCTGGGCGGGGCCGGAGATCGACACCCCCGCCACCATCTCGCCGTGCGGCCCCACGATCGCCGCTCCCACGCACCGGACACCCGCCTCGTGCTCCTCGAGGTCGAGCGAGTAGCCCCGCTTCCGGATCCGGGCCAGCTCCGCGCGAAGAGCAGGAGCGGTGGCCACCGTGCTCGGCGTGTACCGGCGAAGGGCGCCCTGGTCGTCCAGCCGGGCAACCGGGTCGCCGTCGACCGCGGCGAGCATGGCCTTGCCCAGCCCGGTGCAGAATGAAGGTGCGGTCCGGCCGACCCGGGACATCATGATCCCGATGGCGTGGGTGCTCTCCAGCTTCTCCAGGTAGACGACGCGCAGCTCATCGTCGAGGACACCGAGGTGCACCGTCTCATTGAACCGGGACCGCAGGGACCGCAGGACCGGCAGGGCTTCCCGGCGGAGGTCGGTCTGCTCGAGGTAGGCCTGGCCCAGCTCCAGGCACCGCACCCCCAACCGGTACCGATCGCCACCTGGGAGCCGCTCTACCAGCCCGGTCTCCTCCAGCGTCCGCACCATCCGGAACACCGAGGCCTTGGCCAGGCCGCTGCGGGCGGCCAGCTCCCCCAGGGAGGCACCTCCGTCGGTGGTACGGAGCAGCTCGAGCAGTCGGGCGGCCCGGACGACCGCACGGATCACGTAGCCCTCTCGAGCCTCTGCCAGATCCGTTGTCCCTTGGGTCATGCGCCTGTCACGTCCTCGTTCGAACCGGCGGCTCGGTGGGCGCTGGCCGCTCGGCCTCCTGTCTGGGGCGGCCCCCGAACAACCGTCCCAGAGCCTGCCCGATGTCGCGGCGCCACATGTCCACGCCGACGGCCACGGCGATGATGGCGCCCAGAGCGATCTCCTGCCACGCGGCCGGGACCCCGTGGAGGTTCAGGCCGTTCTGGACCAGGACGATGGTCAGCGCCCCGAACAGGGTGGCGAACACGTTGCCGTGGCCTCCGAACAGGCTGGCCCCCCCGATGACGGCGGCGGCGATGGCCGTCAGCTCGTATCCCTGGCCGTAGTTCGGCGAGCCTGAGTCCAGCCGCGCGGTGAGCAGCACGCCGGCCAGGCCCGACATGAACCCGGCGATGACGAAGGCTCGGGTTCGCACCAGGTTCACGTTGATCCCCGAGAGCCGGGCTGCCGAGTCGTTGCCCCCCACGGCGTAGATGTTCCGGCCCCCTTCGGTATACCGAAGGTAGCCCCACGCCGCCGCGTACAGGACCATGACGTAGACGAAGGGCAGGGGCATCCCCAGGAAGGTGCGATAGAAGAGCGGGTTGAGCTGAGGGGACACCGAGAAGATGGGGGCGCCCTGCGTGTACAGGAAGGCCAGGCCGCGGAAGATGGCCAATGTGCCCAACGTGAAGATGAACGACGGGATCCGGCCGTAGGTCGAGAAGAAGCCGTTGAACAGCCCGAGGGCGGCCCCCATGGCAATGACCAGCAGGATCGACAGCGGGACGGGCACGCCCATCTCCTTGATCAGCCCGGCCAGGATCACGCTGGCCAGGGCGACCAGGGACCCCGAGGACAGGTCGATCTGTGCGGTGAGGATGACGATGGTGGCCCCGATGGCCACGATGGCGATGATCGAGACCTGCAGCCACACGTTCATCAGGTTCTGCCGGCTCAGGAACCGATCGGTGGTCAGGGCCACCCCCACGGCGACCAGGAGCATGATGATCAGTGGTCCGGCGACGGGGGTCCGAAGGAACCTCTTGATGCGCTCCACGGTCACGCACCCTTCGCCACGTCCGTGGCCGCCATCTCCACCAGCTGGTGCTCGGTGAGCTCACCGCGGGCCGCCACGTGGACGATCCGGCCCTGCCGGACCACGGCCACTCGGTCGCTCATGGCCAGCAGTTCGGGATAGTCGGAGCTGATCAGGATGATCGAGATCCCCCGGCCGGTGAGCTCGTTCATCACCCGGTACACCTCGTACTTCGTGCCGATGTCGATGCCCTGAGTCGGTTCGTCCAGGATCAGGATCCGGGCATCGGAGAACAGCCACCGCCCCAGCACGAGCTTCTGCTGGTTCCCCCCCGACAGGAATCGGACCGACAGGTCCCCGGCCCGCCGGTCGACCCGGAGCTCGTCCATCACCCGGCCGGTGCGGTGGCGCTCCCGGGCCAGGCTCAAGAGCGGCCCTCGCTTCACCGCGTCCAGGTTGGCGATGGAGACGTTGGGGGGACCGGGGAAGTTGAAGAACAGGCCATCCGCCTTCCTGTCCTCCGGCAAGAAGGCGATGCCCGCGGCGATGGCATCGGCGGGGGAGCGGAGCCGGATCGGCCGTCCGTCCACCCGCACCTCCCCGCCCAGGATGGGGTCGATCCCGAACAGGCCTCGGGCGATCCGGGTTCGCCCCGATCCGATGACCCCGCCCAGGCCGAGGATCTCGCCGGGGGCCAGGGACAGATCCACACCGTCCACATAGGGGGTTCGGAGGTCGCGCGCTTCCAGGCGGATCCCGGGCGACGGGCGTCGGTCCCGAACGAACAGCTCTTCCAGATCGGTTCCGATCATCATCCACACCACATCGCGGACCGACGTGTCCTCCCGAGGGGCGGTCCCCACCAACCGTCCGTCCCGGAGCACCGCTATCCGGTCGGCCACGGTGAACACCTCGTCCAGCCGGTGGGAGATGTACAGCATGCTCGTTCCCTGGCCGGCCAGATGTTTCATCACCTCGTGGAGGCGATCGATCTCCTCGGGACCCAGGGCCGCGGTCGGCTCGTCGAGGACCAGAAGGGTCATCTCGCTGGAGATGGCCTTGGCCATCTCGACGAGCTGCTGCTCGGCGACCGACAGCTCGGCCACGGGCCGGTGGGGGTCGATGGCCACCCCCAGGCGACGCAGCGCGGCCATGGCCCCCCGCCGGGCCGCCGCCCAGTCCACCAGGGGCCCCCGGCGGGGGAGATGCCCCAGGTAGATGTTCTCGGCAACGGTGAGCGACGGTACCAGCGACGACTCCTGGTAGAACACGGCCACGCCGTGTCCCCGGGCCGCGGAGGGGTCCCGGAGCTCGACCCGGGACCCCCGGTGGCGGAGCTCTCCCTCGTCCGGCTGGTGCACGCCCGCCAGACACTTGGCCAGCGTGCTCTTTCCGCTCCCGTTCTCACCGACGAGGGCGGTGATCCCACCCCGGCGCAGTGTCAGCGAGACGTCCTGGAGGGCCCGAACGCCGGGGAACGACTTGGAGACGCCGCGAAGCTCCCAGAGCGGCTCGGAGGCCATCCGCCGATGCCGCCTAGCACTCGTAGCTCTTCGACGGCGGCGGGTACAGCCGCTCCTCCTGGCACAGGTACTCGATGGCGTCGCCCTGGTCCACCACCTGGGTGGGGGTCTCCACGTAGAACCCGGTGAACTGCTTGTCGAGGCAATCCCTCATCACATCCAGGACCGTCTCCCCCATCTCGAACGGCGTGGTGTTGACGGTGGCCTGCCAGTCCCCGGCGTTGATCTCCTCCAGGGCCTGGGTGTCGCCGTCGTTCCCCAGGATGATGACGTCGCGTCCGAGCTCCTGGGCGGCCGTGTTGGCCCCGATGGCCATGTAGTCGTTGGCGGCGAAGATCATGTCGATGTCCGGGTTGGCCTGGAGCATGTCCATGGCCGCCCGGTTCCCACCCTCGACGTTCCAGTCGCCCGGCAGGCTCTCCACGACCTCCATCCCGGGCTCGGTCTCGATGGCGTCGAGGAATCCGCCGACCCGCTCGGTGGAGTGGTAGCCGGGCAGCCCCTCGATGACGCCGATGGTGGCCTCGCCGTCCACCAGGTCGATGGCGTACTCGCCGATCTTGTGGGTTCCCGCCCGCTGCTGGTAGCCCACCACCCCGTGGACCGGAGTGGGGAAGTCGGCGATATCGGAATTGACGATGACCACGGCCACGCCGCCGTCCACGGCCTGCCTCACCAGTGGTTGGGCAGCCGTCTCGTCGTGGGTGGAGAGGATGATCCCGTCGACCCCCTGGGTCAGCACGTCCTGGAGCATCCCCACCTGGCCCTCGATGTCGGCTCCGCTCTGCGGGGCGAGCATGAACGTCTCCACGTCCAGCTCCGGGGCTTGGGTCTCGATCCCTTGTCCGATGGCCAGGTAATAGGGGAACTCCGTCCCGGGGGGCATGTACGCGATCCGAGGAGTCCCTTCGCCGTCATACGCCACGTTGTCGCAGCCGGCTTGGGCTTGGCTCCCGGTGGTCGTTCCCTCCTCGGCGCCGTTCCCACCGTCTCCGGCGGTCTCCAACTCGCCGCAGGCGGTGAACACGGCCACCGACAGGACCAGCATCAGACGGGTGTTCCGCATGGCCCCACCTCCGTTTCGTCTGACGAAACCCTATCTCGCCTAGCGCAAAACAACCGTACGCCCCCGCTGAACAGGAAGTCAAGCCGACGACTTGACTGAGGTGGAAATCCCCCGGCGAGCACCTCCTACGCGGACTGAGCGCCGGGCTCGAGGGTGACCTTGTGACCCAAGCGCTCGAGTTGGCGAACGAGTCGTCGTTTGTACCCCTCGGTTGAGTGGCGGAGCAGGAGGTAGTCGGGGCCCAGCTCCTCGTAGGGCGTGTTGCGCTGGAGGACGTGGTAGGCGACCACCAGGATGGAGTGACCCACAGCCACCGTGGCACGCCCGAGGAAGCCGTACCGACCGGTGAGCGACAGGGGAGCGCCTACGACGAGCCGCGGGTCAGGCACTCGCTCCTCAGACCCCCTCCATGCGGTCGGGGTGGTGAAAGGATGCGCCGTGCCGTGGCGTCACCGGATGAGCTTTCGGCCGACGTCCGGCTCGGCGAACTCGGCGGCGTCACTCCCCTCGAGGATCCCTATGAGCACTCAGGACTGCTCGTAGAAGAGGGCCAGGCTCGCGGTGAAGCCATGGAGGAAGTTGCGGCCCCCGACGGGCCCGACCTCCCCGGCGCAGAAGAACCCCGCCAGCGGCGCCTCCCCGAGCTCCTTCCAGACGAGGGCAGCGTCGTGGTCGGGGACCGAGAACATCCGCGAGCCGCGGCCGTTACAGGTGAAGAGGAGCGCTGCCGAGGGGCGGTCCTCCACCGTCCCCAGCATGTGGCGGAGGTCGTCGTCGGCGGCGTCGGCGTCTCGCACGTGGAACCGGACGGTCTCCCCAACCGACACCACGTCGCCCACCGCGATTGCCCCCGTCCGCGGGTCCGCCCCGATCACCGCGCGGATCAGGTAGTCGCCTCGGCCCGGGTCGGCCGCGTACTCGTCGA
>Ga0299907_10002174_pt1 | contig 11861 bp, 9 predicted proteins | sample RVTome_16_FD_198680 | JGI IMG/M metagenome (GOLD analysis project Ga0299907, IMG submission 198680) | Soil microbial communities from uranium-contaminated site in the Upper Colorado River Basin, Wyoming, United States - RVT152D67 (version 2) ...
CTGCGTCGGCTGCGCGGGCGTGCAACCGAACACGATGGCGACGACGATTGCCCTCGCTGCTGCGCGTCCCAACGTCCCTCCCACCGGCACGCCGGCAGTTATAGCGTCACCGAAGCCGCGCCAGCAATAGTCCTTATCGCGCAGTCGAGGGAGTCTCTACAGTTGCCCTGACCGTACTCGCGGCCGCCTCTCCGCCATTGCTGCCCCAGCGCGCCAGTCCCTGCTCTAGTCGTTCGCGCATGGGCGGCGAATCGAGCCTCGTCCACAGCGCGCGCGCTTCGTCCGCGGCTGCTGCCGCCTCCGGCTCAGTCGGTCCGAGCGCGATCGCGAAATCCACCAGGCACAGGCCGAGGTAGTAGGGCACGTCGAGATCCCGCCACAACGCAACCGCCTCGCGGAAACCGCTTATGGCCTGGGCGCGCCTTCCCTCGAGGGCATCGACGCTCGCCCGCGCGCCAAGACGCAGTCCGCGCATGACGCGACCGGGGATGCGCAGGCGGTCCATGACCTGACGTGGCTGGGTCGTCTTGTCGGCGTCGCCCTGCCAGAGGGCAACTCGTATTGCCCAGTCGACGCAATAGGGCGCGGCTGAATCGGCTCCGGCCAGACCTGTGCTGGCCTGTCGATACGCCTCCTCCAGTTGACCGGCAAAAGCCGCGACCTGTGCCTCGACCAGCGCATGGAAGGCAGCTAGGGAGGCGAGGCTGAGCTCCTTGGCCATCTGTCGCGATCGCTTGAGCTCGGCAGATGCTTCATCGGCATCGCCGCGAACCGCGCGATAAAGGGCTACCGACTCGAAGTACTCCACCATGCTCGGATCCGAGACATCGACGTCGGATAGCTCTGCGATCGCGGCGTCAATCTCCGCGAACCGACCGAGCAACATGTAGGGCAGGATGATCCCGGCCCTGAAAAAGGTCACCGATCCCAGGTTGCCCCCGCGACGCGACACCTCGATGGCCTGCAGGAGGAGTGCCATGGACTCGTGGATGTCGTCGTTGAGCAGGCCCACGGCGAGGTTATTCAGCGCGCGTATATGGGGCATCGCCAGGTCATGCGCCTCGGCGATCGGGATGACCCCGCGCAGGAGCGTCGCCGGCTCGTAGTAGCGGCCCGCATGGTTCAGGACGAGCGCGCGGTTGATGAGCCCCTCGGCGACGATGGGCATGATCTCGAGCTTCTCGGCCAGCTCGAGCACGCGGTCGACGAGCCCCAGGCCTCGCGGATCGCGAACGTTTGCGTACGCGCGGGCCAGTTCAGACAGCAGCATGACCGCATCTGGCTCCTCCTGGAGCGCGGCGGTCTCCGCGACGGCGTGCTCGAGGATCGGGACTGCTTCTGCCGGCTGATACTGGATGTGCAGCGTCAGCGAGATGCCCGTCGCGCAGCGGGCGATGCCACCAAGGTCGCCGAGCGAGCGGTACACCTCCATCGCCTGCTGGAAGTGGCCGCGCGCGGCGGATGTCGCGATGTCGGTTTCTTCGCGTCCCGCCCGCTCCAGGACTGCCGCCCGCTCGGCCTGGTCGTCGGTCAGCTCGAGCGCCTGGAGCAGGAAGCCGACCGCCTGGGCGTGAGAGCCCAGGTTGGAGGCTCGATCTGCTGCTCCCCGCAGCGCGATTCGGGCCTGTGCTGCGAGAGCATCCGCCTCGGGGCCGGGCGGCGCGTTGCGGTACGCCGCCGCGTAGTGCCCCGCCAGAACGCCGGCCAGCTCCTCGTCGCCCAGGCTCTCGAACCAGCGCGCGGCGGCCAGGTGGCGCGCCTTGCGTTCGCCGCGGGCGATCTGGTTGTAGGCGACCTCGCGGATCAGTGACTGGACGAATGCGTACTGGCCCCGCTCTGGCGACCGCGGGTCGGCTTCGACGGTCAGAAGCTCCCGCCTTACGAAGCCGTCGAGGACCGGGCCGAGTGCCTCCGGCTCAGTGTCGGTCATCGCGGCCAGGGCCTTGACCGGGAAGCTCTTGCCGAGTACTGCGGCCGCCTGTACAACGTTTCTTTCCTGGGCATCGAGGGCATCGAGGCGCGCGGCGATCAGAGCCGAAAGCGTTTCGGGGATGGCGAAGGACGTCAGGTCACCGACCGGTTGGTACTTGCCCGACTCCTCGCGCAACCGCCCGTCCGACAAAAGCATGCGCACCGTCTCGATGGCGTACAGCGGTACGCCGTCGGCACGGCTGACGATCGCTCCGCGTACGTTGGCCGGCAGTCCTGGCACCAGGCCGTCCAGGAGCTCGTGCATGTGCCCCTCGGACAGCGGCTCCAAAGCGATCGAGACGAAGTTGCGCCGGCCGGCACCCCAGCCGGGCCGCCGCTCGAGCAGCTCCGGCCGCGCCAGCGTGATGATGAAGATGGGGAGCGACTTCGTCCAGGCGAGCAGGTGGTCGATGAAGTCGAGCAGGCCATCGTCGGCCCACTGCACGTCCTCGAAGATCAGCACCGTCGTGCCGTGCTCGGCGATGCGCTCGAAAAACGTTCGCCACGCGACGAACAGCTCGTCGCGGTTGGGGGGTGCCTCACGCAGGCCGAGCAGGGCCAGCAGGGCCGTCTGGATCCAGCGCCGCTCGCCGGGATCGCTGGCCCACAACTCGACCGTCTCACCGATCTTGGCCAGTGTCGTGGCCTCGTCGTCGGTCTCGAGGAGGCCGGCGCGGCGGCGCACCATCTCGCCGAGTGCCCAGAAGGTGATGCCCTCGCCGTAAGACGGCGATCGGCCGGAGTGCCAGTACGTGTCCTCGATCAGTCCATCGGTGTACTTCGAGAACTCCCACGCCAGCCTGCTCTTGCCGATTCCCGCCGGACCCATGATCGACACCAGCCGTGGCCGTTTCTCGCGCCCGGTGCTGTGGAATAGGTCCTTCAACAAGCGGAACTCGTCGTCACGGCCGACGAAGGGTGCCTCCAGCCCACCGGCGCGATTCTTGCCACCGATCTCGGCCACTACCCGCACGGCGCGGTGGGCGGGCACTGGCGCGGCCTTGCCCTTCAGCGCCTGCTCGCCCACCGGCTCGAACTGGATAGCCCGGTTTGCGGCGCGCTCGGTAGTGTCGCCGACCAGGACCGTGCCCGGAAGTGCCACCGATTGTAGCCGGCTGGCGGTATTCACCAGATCGCCGGCAACCATGCCCTCTCCGGCGGCGCCGAGGTTCACTGCCGCCTCACCGGTCAGCACGCCGGCACGCGCCTTGATCTCCGCCCCGAGGCCCTTGACCGCGTCGACCAGGGCAAGCGCCGCACGCACAGCGCGCTCGGCATCGTCCTCACGCGCAATCGGGGCGCCCCAGACGGCCATCACTGCGTCGCCGATGAACTTCTCGATCGTGCCGCCGTGGCGCGTGATCACGTCCCGCGCCAACTCGAAGTACCTGCTCAGTAGCTCGCGCGTGTCCTCCGGATCACGCCCTTCGGAGAGCGTCGTGAAGCCCACCAGATCGGCGAACAGAACGGTGACGAGGCGCCGCTCGGCGGGCGGCACGGGCTGGGCCGCCGCACCGATGGCGGCATCTCCCAGGCGCGTCCCGCAGTTGCCACAGAACTTGGCGTCGGGCGTATTGGACGAGCCGCAGTTCGTGCACGCGACCGCCAGCGAAGTCCCGCACTCCTTGCAGAACTTGCGCCCGCTCTCGTTCTCGGTGCCGCAATTGGCGCAGATCATGCCTGCCACAGCCTATCCGATGGTGGGCCAGATTCGGTCCATCTGACCCTGTCCCGGAAACCTTCGCGCCCACGAGGATCTTGGCGTCAATCCAGCTGGAGCGAGGATCGAAGTGACCTACGTAATCGCCGAACCCTGTGTCGACGTCCTGGAGCTGTCCTGCGTCGCCGTCTGTCCCGTGGATTGCATCAAGTACGACGAGGGCGTCGATAGGATGCTCTACATCGACCCAGACGAATGCATCGACTGCGGCGCGTGCGAGCCGGAATGCTCGGTAGAGGCCATCCGCGTCGAGGCGGAACTACCGCCCGAGTGGGCCCCGTACACCGAGATCAACGCGTTGTGGTTCAAGGACAAGAACGGAGCACGGGCGAAACTAAACGCGCTCAAGCCACACTAACCCACCCTATGTAGTGGTACGCTCTGCCCACGCCACCACCGGTAGTGGCTGAGTGGAGGGTTTGCTGTCCGTGCGCTGCCCGAACTGCGGGGAACGTGACACGCGCGTAGTCGACTCGCGCGACATCGACGACGCTGCCATCCGGCGTCGGCGCGAGTGCAACCTGTGCGCGACGCGCTTCACGACGTATGAGCGGATCGAGTCGGCCCGCCTCACCGTCCTCAAGAGCGACGGCCGACGCGAGGAGTTCGACCGGGAGAAGCTCGCGACGGGCCTGTCGCGGGCACTCACGCGCCGACCCGTTGCGTCCGACGCCGCGGAGAGGGCCGCCGAGGAGATCGAGGCCGCCCTGCGATCGCGGGGGTTGTCTGAAGTGCCTTCGCGGATGATCGGCGAGATGGCCATGGACAAGCTCCGCGAGCTCGACCAGATCGCCTACATCCGCTTCGCCAGCGTCTACCAGAGCTTTGAGGACATTGAGCAGCTGCAACGCGAGGTCAACACACTCCTGGCCGAGCGCGAGCAGATCGAAGCGGAGGGTGCGGCACCGCCCGCCGGCGGCGTTGGCGGATCCGGCGGCAAGCGCTACCCCAAGCGCTGATTCGGCGGTCTGACGCGGCAGTCGACCGTCGCTGATAATCGGACCCGATGGCCGTCCTGTCCGACCGCGACATCCGCGCCGCCATGCAGGCCGGCCGCGTGCGCATCGACCCCTACGACGCGGCGTGCCTCCAGCCGTCGTCGGTCGACCTGCATCTCGACGCCGACTTCCGGGTCTTCCGCAACAACCGCTACCCATACATCGACGTCCGAGCGCCGCAGCCCGACCTGACCGAGTTGGTTTCGATCGGCGAGGACGAGCCGTTCATCCTTCACCCCAGCGAATTCGTTCTCGGCCAGACACTGGAATGGGTCGAACTGCCCGACGACCTGGTGGCCAGGCTCGAGGGTCGGAGTTCCCTTGGTCGCCTCGGATTGCTTATCCACTCGACCGCGGGGTACGTGGACCCGGGCTGGAAGGGCAACCTGACGCTCGAGCTGTCGAACGTGGCTAACCTGCCTATAGCCCTGTACCGCGGTATGAGCATCGGTCAGATCTCGTTCTTCCAGATGTCGAGCGCGGTTGAGCGACCCTATGGCTCACGCGAGCTTGGTTCGAAGTACCAGGGTCAGTCTTCGCCAACCGCCTCGCAATTCCATCGTGACTTCGAGGCACAGCGCCGCCCCGTGACGCGGGGCGGCCCACGCCGCTGACCCCACAGCTGATCTCAGCCGAAGGGGGTGCGCGGGAAGGTCGACTTGAGCATCAGGCCGACGACCGCTCCGGCTATGGCGAACACCACGATCGTCTGGAGGTCGGCGCCGCTGGCTATCCCCAGGATCACGAGCGCTACGGGGATTCCGGTCGCGACGACCGTGACCACGCCGTTCAAGAGGCGCCGGCCCGTGACGAAGAATTCGCGGTTCGGATCTGGCCGGCCGCTCAGCGCCTCGTAGTACGTCGCGGGCTCGCCCTCGAGTTGAGGTTGCTCAGGTTTCGTTTCGGTGCTACTCGGCGGGCCTCCCCATTTCCATTCGAATTTCCTGACCGGGCCCTGAACCACGGTGACGCCGGGGTCGTCGGGCGGCGGGCGGCCGAAACTGAAGGTGCGCTTGAACGTGAACGTGCCGGGCGGCGAAGCTGGCTCGTCGTTCGGGGAAGCCGGGGGCTTGTTCGGCGGCGTACGGTCGTCGGCCATTTGACTGCATCGTACGGCCTCTGCATGCCGCGTGCGGCGCGATACTGAGCGGGTGCTGAACGAGAGCGTCGACTGGCGCACTGAGCTGGGCGGCGGCGTGCGTGTCGCGCTTATCCAGGCTGGCACGTTCACGTCCGACGCGGGCACGATCTTCGGGCCGGTGCCCAAAATCATGTGGCAGAAGCTGGTTGAGGCCGAGATCAACCCCGACCACACCCTCACCCAGGCACTGAACTGCCTGATGGTAGAGACACCTTCGGGGCGCGTGGTGGTCGAGACCGGCATCGGCGAGTACATGGACGAACGCCGCCGGCAACACCGGGGAGTTACCGGCGATGCGATCTTGCCTGCCTTGAGGAAGGCCGGCTTCGATCCGACGACCGTTGACGTGGTAGCCGTCTCGCACCTGCACTTCGATCATGCCGGCGGGCTGGTGACGTCCGGCGGCGAACGTGCTTTCCCCCGAGCGCGGATCGTCGCCCAGGCCGAGGAATGGGACTTCGCGCTCGGCACGAACCCACGCTTGCAGGCCTCATACGAGCAGGACGAACTACGCCTATCGGAGAAGTGGGGGAGGGAGGGCGCCGCAAAAGGGGACGAGGAAGTCATGCCGCGCGTGTCAGTCGTCCGCACCGGCGGTCATTCGGGCGGCCACCAGGCGATCGTTGTCCGCGGGCCGAACGAGACGGTCGGGTTCTTCGGCGACCTGTGCATGCGGCCGTGGAGCACGAACCCGCGTTGGGTGCCGTCCTTTGACGACTTCCCGCTGACCTCGGTCGAGGTCAAGGGCTCGCTGTTTCGGCAGGCGGCAGAGGAAAGCTGGACCGTCGTCCTCTCGCATGAGCCGCGCCGCCCGATCGGCCGCATCGTCGCCGAGGGTGCCCGCTTCCGTTTCGAACCGGTCGTCTGAGCGAGACAACAGGCCGGGTGTTACCTACGCAGGACGGAAGTTCACGGGAGTGACACAACTGGCTTAGGAAGCGGCTTATCCCCGTACCGCGCGTCCCTGGAACTCCGGGGCCGCTTCCAGGGAGTTCAGTCCAGCGTGGAAGGCGCCGCGGTGGCCACCGATCGCCCGAGTGCACCGGCGTTAGGGTTTCGTTGACGCATGTATGTCAGCCTCATGAACAATCGCTGCGCCAAGGAGCAGCACCGACGGTAATCTGGCGATCCCCATCCGGCGGAGTCCATGGCAATAGCTTCCTCTCGGACCAACGGCTTCCTGTTCGCCGACCTGCGCGACTACACGCAGTTCGTGGACCGGCACGGCGATCGGGCAGCGGCGGTGCTGCTGGATGCGTACCGCGGTCTAGTGCGCGCCGCCGTGGCCGACTTCGGGGGCGCGGAAATCAAGACCGAAGGCGACAGCTTCTACGTCGTCTTCCCCTCGGCCAGCTCGGCGGTCCAGTGTGGGCTGGCCATCCTCGACGCGGCGGCCCGGCACGGACGGGACAGCGGCACGCCCATCCAGGTGGGCATCGGGGTGCACGCGGGCGAGACCGTTGAGACGGACGAGGGCTATGTTGGCTCGGCCGTCAACATGGCTGCCCGGGTGTGCAGCCAGGCGAGGGCGGGCGAGCTGCTCGTCACCGACACCGTCCGCGCGCTCACCAGGACGATGTTGCCGGTCCGCTTCGTGGACCGGCGCAGCCGGCGCCTGAAGGGCATCAGCGAGCCGGTCACGCTGTATCGGGTGGTCGCCGAAGGCGCGGCCGAGACTGGCCCGCCGGCGCGGGAGACGGGCCGTGGCTGGGCCGGCGTCGGCAGGACCGTTCAGGTGGCAGTCTTGCTGACCGGCCTGCTCATCGGCGGCGCGGCTGCCGGCTACCTGCTGCTTGCTTCGCAGCGCCCGCCCGGGCCGGCTGCATCACCGACCGCTTCGCCGGCGGCGACATTCCCGACGGCTGAGGAGCTCGCCCTCGTCGAGTCGCTTCCCCTGCCCATCCGCGACGAGTGCGGACGGACGATCGCACAGGCCGAACGGCTCGGGTCGGTGGCCTCGGTCCGCTGCGACCTCGATATCGCTGCGGACGCGGACACCGTCTGGTACGACCTATTCGCTACCAGGCAGCAAGTGGCCACTGCCTTCGACGTCATACGGCTGCGCGAGCGGCCACCGTTCGGTGACGATTGCAGCCCGACGGTGTCGCGGGCGTACGGCAACTGGAGCGCCGGCAGCACTCACTCCGGCAGCCTGATGTGTTTCCAGACGGGGGGGGAGACGTGGATCGTCTGGACCTACCCGGCCGATCGCACCATGGCGCGCGCCGTCCGGTCCGGCACAACGCCGGCGGACTGGTCAGAGCTCTACGCCTGGTGGGACAACATCAAACTCTTCCAACGCTGACGCATCCGAGTGCCGGCACTCAGTCGCCTTCGTGCAGGACCAGCTTCTCGAGCTGCCAGAACCATTGCGGCGAACCGAGGTTGATCTCGCCCTCGGTGTAGCCGAGCCGCGCATCGATGGCGACGTATCCGCGAGGCGACCAGGTGAATAGAACCGGCTTCTCCTCCGCGATGATCTCCTGGAGCTCGCGGTAGATCCGGGCACGATCTCGCTCCGCGTAGGTCGTAAGACCGGCGTCGAGCAGATCGTCGACCTGCTCGTTCTGGAAGCCCATGAAGTTGAGGTCTCCGGGCCGCTCTTCGGATGACGTACGAGTGGAGTGGAACAGCGGTTCGTGCGGGTCGAAGGCCATGCCCCAGCCTACGAAGTGCGCGTCGAAGGGCTCATCGCGGCCGCCCGGCGCATGGGGATAGATGTTGAGCGGAACGAGCACGGTGTCGCGATCGGCGGGCACGATGGTCAGCTCGAAGCCGCAGTCGCGCGCCTGTTCGGCGACTAGCTCCATGAACGCGAGGCGTTGAGTCTCCTCGGCAGTGACGAAGATCTCGGTTGCCAGACGGTCGCCGTCACGCTCGTAGACGCCGTCCTCCGCTTCGCTCCAGCCTGACGCCTCGATCAGGCCCCGCGCCTGCGTGGTGTCACGCGGGGGTCGGGGCAGGTCCGCGTTGTAAGCCCACGAGATGGGTGGAACGTACGAATAGATGGGTTCCCCCGTGCCCTCCGTCGCTGCGTCGACGGAGGCGGGCTTGTCGATGCACAGCTCCAGAGCCGCGCGCAGGTTCCGGTCGGCGAAGAGCATGCCCTCGCGCAGGTTGTAGGCGAGCATGAAGAACAGGGGCTGCCCGAACTCGACGAAGCGCAGGCCAGGTTCCGTTCGAAGCTCCTGGTACGTCTCGAGACCGAAAAGCGGGATGGGCAGCACGTCGATTTCGCCATCGAGCAATGCCTGCTGAGCCGCCGCGATGTCGCGCGTCACCCTGATCTCGATCGCCATGGTGGCAGGCGCGCCGTGGTGGTAGGCCTCGTGCGCCTCGAGCTGGAGCCGCGTGCCTTCGAGCACCTCCGCCCAGCGGAAGGGTCCCGTCCCCACCGGCGCGCTGTTGAACGAGAGTGCCCGGTAGGCGAGCGCGATCGCGTCGAGGCCGGTCGCGCCCAGGCTCGCTGCCACGGACGCCAGGAGCGGCGCCGTCTGCTGGGCATACATGCACTCATCGAAAGTGCCGTCGGCGCGGGAGAACATCTCCCGGGGCAGCGGCTCGAGGCCGGCAGCCGTGAGCAGCTCGTCGGCCCGCGAGAGCGGCGCACCGCAGTCGGGATCATCCGACATGAGCGCGTCGATGATGGACCTCTCTCCGGCCTCGTATTCGCCTGGGTCCAGCGTTGCGGCGCGCTCGCCGAGCGGGGCATAGGCGGCCTCGACCACGGTCCGTGAGTCGATCAGGACGTCCGGCATGACCAGCGTCAGGAAGGTCGCATCGGGGCGTGACAGCCGGAACTGGACAGTGCGCTCGTCGAGCGCGGTCGCCGATTCGAGTATCTCGTCGAAGCAGTAGCCGAACGCGAACAGGCACCAGGGGAGCCGTTGGCCGAGCTCATATATGAAGGAGCGGCGCCCGAGCTCGTAGCTGAAGGCGACGTCGTCCGCCGTCAGCGGGCTGCCATCGTGAAAGATCGCCTCGACCAGCTCGCAGGTGATAGTGAGCCCGTCGTCGGTGATCTCACATGGCTCGGCGGCCAGGTCGGGCACGGGCGAGAGTGAGTCGTCGTAGCGGTAGAGGGCGCTGTAGATGAGGCGCGAGGCCAGCTCGGGATGTGAAGCCGCGCGTCCCTCGATCGCGTTGGTGCTCCTGAAGAACGGCGCTGCGATGAACGCGGGAATTGTCAGCGCGATGACGATCGGATCGGTGGATGTAGGAGCCACCGGCGTGGGGCTCGCGGGGGGCGCGGCAGTGCAGCCGATGACGAGGACGGCCGCCAGGACCGCTTGCGGAAAGGCGTGCATTCTTTGGGACCCCCAGTTGGGCGACGACTGGCGGAAGATAGAGGCCGGCGGACGTCAGCGCAATCGGCGAGGGCTGTACGACGCGCCTCGATCGGACGCATTGCGGCCGATGCCACCGCTCAGTAGGTTCGAGCAATCATCTGAGCGGGGCGTCGCCCAACCACCTTGGCATGGCGAATGTTCACGTGAGTGACATACGCGCCCTAAGCGGCGCTAAGCCTCTCCATTTAGTTCCGGAGCCTGGCCGAGAACCCCGTCGCCCACGCTCGCCGGCATGCGCGGTGGCCAATTCACCTTTCCCGGTGGCCTTAGGGCGTCCTTCGCCCCGTTATGTCAGCCTCATGAACAATCGCGGCGTCAAAGTGCCACGAGGAGAGGCGCGCTAGCCGGCGAGGAGCGGGGCGAGGATCTGCTCCGCCTGGTTGCGCGTGACCGGCCCCAGCACGACGTGGCGGATGACCCCGTCGCGGTCCAGGAACAACTGCGTCGGCAGCCCGAACGCGCGGTAGGTGTGGAAGACAGCCGAAGTAGCGTCGAAGCCCACGGTGTAGCCAAGGTCGTAGCGGTCAACATAGGCACGGACGTCCTCGACGGTCGTCTCCTGGACGCTGATCGCGATCAAGGCGAGCCCGTCGTCCGCGTGCGTCTCGTAGAGGTCGCGTAGCACGGGCGTCTCCTCCTGGCACGGCGGGCACCACGTTGCCCAGAAGTTGATCCACACCGGGCGGCCGCGCAGGTCGGCGAGGCGGATGACGTTGCCGTCGAGGTCCTTCAGCTCAACGACTTCGCCATTCACCGTCCCGGTCAGCTCGGGTGCCCTGTCGCCCACCCGAAGTCCTTCAACCGGTTCGCCCACTGGCACGAACCCACTGCCCGGGGCCGGTGGCGTGGGCTCCGGCGCGGGCGTGATGGGGGCGTTCAAAGCGACCAGAGCCACCGCCACGACCACCATTGCCGCCAGCACGCCAACGACTTGCAGCAGGCTGAAGGGGCCGACCAGGCGCCGCCGCCATCGATCGGGCGTGGGTGTTCGGTCGGGCGGGTGATCGGTCGTCGTTGGATCGGTGGTCATCAGACCTGCGGCCAGAGGAAGGTGAACGCCCGCGCGAAGACCGCCAGCCAGTCGAAGATGATCGCCAGGCCGATCAGCACGACGAGCCCGCCGCCGATCAGCTCGATCGTTCGGCCGTGGCGCAGGAACGGCCGCGTCAGGCGCGCCGAGCCATCGAGGGCGAGCGCCAGGATCAGGAAGGGCAATCCGATGCCCAGCGAGTAGCCGAGCAGCAGCGCGACCACCTGCGGCGCGGCGCCGAGCTCCAAGGACAGGCCGAGGATGGCGCCCAGCGTGGGACCGACGCACGGCGTGTGGGCCAGCGCGAAGACCGCGCCAAGGGCAAGCGCCGCGAGAGGAGTGCGCGCGGCCGCCCCTCCCAGCGGCGCCTCACCGAAGCGGCGGCTCGGGCCCCACGACCGATTGAGCAGGCCAATTCGGAGGACGCCTATCAGGTTCAGGCCAAGGATGACCACCAGTACTCCGCCGGCGATGCGGATGGGAGGGACCTCGAAAAGCGGTCGAAAGGCATACAGCGTAAGTCCCAAGATCGTGAAGACGAGGCCGAAGCCCAGGATGAAGCCCACGGCATGTGGCAGTACGCGCCACCGGCTTGTCGGCCCGAGCTGGACCGGCCGACCGGCGGTCGGGGTCACGACCATTCCGGCTGTCG
>Ga0299907_10002175_pt1 | contig 11858 bp, 13 predicted proteins | sample RVTome_16_FD_198680 | JGI IMG/M metagenome (GOLD analysis project Ga0299907, IMG submission 198680) | Soil microbial communities from uranium-contaminated site in the Upper Colorado River Basin, Wyoming, United States - RVT152D67 (version 2) ...
GGCGCTGGCCGCTGCCCTTCCCATGATCCTCCCGGTACCTCAGCTGCCGACGCCGTCCGGCCCCGATCCAATTGGCACCATCACGGTCGGGATCGTCGATCGAAGCCGCAGCGAGATCTATGGACCTTCGCCGGGCGGGCCTCGGGAGCTCACCGCGCAGATCTGGTATCCCGCCGACTCGGTCCCCGACGACAAACCGATTCGATGGAGTCAGGATTGGGAGGTTCTTGCGCCGGCCCTATCCCGCAGCCTGGGGTTGCCGTCCTGGTTCCTCGACCACACCCGGTACACGTCGTCGCACGCCCATGCCTCGGCGCCCATCGCCGATGGGGCGTTCCCGGTGGTCATCTTCAGTCATGGGTGGACCGGTTTTCGCTCGGTCACGATCAACCAGATCGAGCACCTGGCGTCGAATGGGTACATCGTGATCGCACCCGACCACACCTATGCCGCCGTGGTCACCCGGCAGGACGACGGCGATGTGGTGCCGTACGACCCGGCGGCGCTCCCGGACGAGGCGGAGGTGGGCCCACAGGCACATCTCGACGCCGCCGCCAATCTCGTCGATACGTTCTCCGCCGATCTCGTCACCATTCTCAACGAGCTCGACGAGGGTGAGCGCGGGGCCTTTTCCGCGATCTTCGAGTCGGTCGATCTCAACCGGATCGGTCTCTACGGGCACTCGAGCGGGGGAGGGGCTGCGATCAAGACCTGTCTCGAGGACGAGCGCTGCAAGGCGGTGCTCGGGATGGACCCATGGGTCGAGCCGCTCACCGAGCGAGACCTGAGGCTGGCGATGACCCGCCCGGCTCTCTACATGAGATCAGACGAATGGCGTGACACCCCCAATGACGGACTTCTCAGCGGGATCGCGGCTCGTGGCGAGAGTGTGACCTATTGGCTGGGGATCGAGGGAGCGGGGCACAACGACTTCCTGGTGACGCCCCTGTTGTCACCGTTCACCGCCCAGATCGGGCTCAAGGGCCCGATCCCGGCGGGCCGGGTGATCTCGATCATCGACAATTACCTGCTCGGCTTCTTCGACGTGTATCTGCTGGGCACCGGCTCGGCGGCCCTGGACTCGGTGACATTCCCCGAGGTGTCGCTGTCGGTGGTGGCGCCCTAGTGAGCGGACGGCCCCCACCGAGCGGAGCGGACCCTGGTCTAGTCCTCGGGCCGCTGCGACGTGTCCCCGGTGACGCTCTGGCCCGGGCGCTCACCGCGTTTGATGGCATCGATGGTCGCACCGAGGACCAGGGCATCCGACTCCCCGATGATCTTGCCCACCACGATGCCCTCCTCGTCGATGAAGAATGTCTCCGGGATCCCGAACACCCCGTAGGCGATGGCGGCCCTGCTCCCCGGGTCGGCCAGATACAATGCGGACTCCGATCTCCCGGCCAGCTCCAGATAGTCGATGGAAGCCGGTGGGCTCTCCTGATATCCGATCTGGACGAGTGTGACGCCCTGGCCGGCGAAGGCGTCGGCCGTCGAGGTCAGCGCCGCATGCTCTGCACGACACTGAAGACACCAGGAGGCGAAGAAGTTGACTATGACGATGTCACCCTTCAACTCCTCCAGGGCCACCGGCTCTCCCCCTTCCAGGGGGGAGAGCGCAAACGCGGGGGCGGGCTCGCCGAGGAGAGGAGAGTCGACGAGACCGGGGTCGGTGCCGAATCGGGAAGCGAGGACGACCGCGAACGCCACCGCGATCGCCGCGATGCCGTAGCCGACCCACCGGAGGAAGCGGCCACTCATTTGCAAGCCGTCCCGGCCCGAATGGCCTCGATTTCGCGTCGGACCTGTTCCCGCGAGTCGACGGGGAGATCCGGGTCGATGAGGATGTCCTGCATCAACGTCTCGGCTTCGTCCAGGTCCCCGGCTCCGCACCAGAGCACCTGAGCCTTGAGGTAGCGGGCGGTCACCGAGCCCTCGTCGATTGCCAGCGCCTCGTCGAACAACTCGAGTGCGGTCTCCACCTCGGCGTTCCCGTCCCATGCCATCCATCCCAGCCGCACCAGGGCGGTGACCGCCTGGGTGTCGGTCGCATCTGGCGACTGCGCCACCGCCAGATAGTGCGGGAAGGCCAAGCGATAGTCGTTGGCGTCGAAATAACGCTGGGCCAGGGCGAGCCGCATCCCGTCCACCTCCGGATGCCCGGCATTGGCGGCGATCACGGCCTTCATGGTCTCATTGGAGACATCGTCGAGATTCTCGGTGTCGATCGCAGCGACACCGGATGCCGGTCCTGCGCGATCCTGGAGGAAGGATCCGGCCACGACGACGATCGTCCCGAACGCCACGGCGAGGAGGGCGATCGGGACGATGCGTCGGGCGCGGGGTCGAGGTGAAGGGCGGTGCTCCGTGGGATGTTTTCGCCACCAGACGATCACAACGACACCCAGCATCAGGGCGATCGCGGGGGCGAGCCAGAGAACGAGGGTCGAGCCGGCGGCGGGCGGATCAAGGAGCACCGCCCCACTGAACGACCCGAGGAGCTCGTCGATGATCGCATCGTCGGTCTCGCCGGCAGCCACCTTCTCGGCAACCACGTCCATCATGTCCCGAGCCATCGCCGAGGGCGAGTTGGCGATCGATTCGCCCTGGCAGACGGGGCACTTGATCCGCTGTCCGATCGACTGCACCCGATCTGGCTGCGACCGGTCGGTGACCACCAGAGTCACCAGGGTCACAGCCATCACTGCGACGACGGTCACGGTCACGACGTTGCGGAGCCGCTCAGACATCGATCGCTCGAGGTTCCGGTGCGGGCCGTCGCTCATGACGCCTCGCTCTCATGGCCAGGAACCCCCCGGCCACGGTGGTGAGGCCGCCAAGCCACAGAACCCAGATCATCGGTGAGGTGTCGAGGGTGAGGGTTGCCGACTCCGGAGATGGGATGTCGAGCAGGGTGATGTAGAAATCGCCTCCCGGCCCGTGGAGAACCTCTGGGGTGGGCACTGCGGTGTCGTTGAAGATGTTGACCGCGGGTTCCGCGATCGTCACCAGCCGATCCCCGCGGAGCACGCTGAGCCTGGAGCCGATGGTGGTCTTCGAGGGGTGGCTCTGCTGGAACGGTGATTCGTAGACGATGGTATACCCCTCGAATTCGACCGAGCCACCGGGCTCGAGATCCACCTCGAGGTGGGTGCCGAGATTGGCGGCGAAGGCGATCCCGATGGCCACCAGCACCACGCCAACGTGGCTCAGCTGACCTGCCCAGAAGGCGCCGTCACCCGTCAGCACCGCCCGGATCGCCTGGCCGAGCCGTTGGTCGGTCTTGGCGACACGCTTGCCCGCCTGTTCGAAGAGCAGGCCGACGATCGACCCGATGACGAAGACCCCCAAGGTGATGCTGAGCACCACCCACCCGTTTCGAGTGACGAGAGCGGCCGCCGCGAGACCCACCGCGAGGGCCACCACTACCGGGTTCCGGGTGCGCCGCCAGAGGAGGCCGGGCGGTGCCTCGCCCCAGGGCGTGATCGGCCCGAAACCCATCACCAGCAGCAAGAGGAACGAGAGTGGGACGGCGAGGCGGTTGAAGAAAGGCTCTCCGACTCCGACCTGGGTCCCGGTGAACGCCTCGAGGATCAGGGGGTACGTGGTGCCGATGAGGACCACGAAGGCGTAGATGGTCAACAATAGGTTGTTGATCAGGAACGCCCCCTCCCGGGAGACGAACGTCTTCGCCCTCCCCGAGGTGGCGACCACTTCTGCCCGGGTGGCGAAGAGCAAGAACGACCCAACCAGGGTCAGGGCGAGAAACCCGAGCAATGCCGGCCCGATGGCCGATTGGGTGAAAGAGTGGACCGAGTTGATGGTGCCTGAGCGGGTCAGGAAAGTCCCGAGGATGGTCAGTGAGAAGGTGCTGATCACCAGGATGAGGTTCCACGCCTGCAGCATGTTGCGTCTCTGCTGGACGATCCCGGAGTGGAGGAAGGCGGTGGCCACCAACCACGGCATCAGCGAGGCGTTCTCCACCGGGTCCCAAGCCCAATAGCCGCCCCAGGAGAGGACCTCGTAGGCCCACCAGCCACCGAGGAGGATGCCCAGCGTGAGAAACGACCAGGCGACCACAGTCGACCGGTGACTCCTCCGCAGCCACTCGGGCCCGGCGACGCCGAGGGCCAGGGCACCGATCGCGTAGGCGAAGGGGACGGTCATGCCGACATACCCCAGATAGAGGATGGGTGGGTGGATCGCCATCATTAAGTGGTTTTGCAGCAAGGGGTTGGGCCCGGGCCCGTCGGAGGGGATGTCCGCCGCCGCGAACGGCCACCAGCTCGACTCGACACACCCGATCTCGGCGGCCTCCACACACACCTCGAAGGGGTTTGCGACCGTGGCCATCAGGCCGAAGAAGAAGATGGCGACCACGCCCATGACTGCGAGGGAGGCGGCTCCCAGACGGTCGGGGGATCGCCGGTACCGGGCGGCGACGAACCAGGTGTACCCGGCCAGTACCAGGCCCCAGAGGACTATCGAGCCTTCGAGCGCGGCCCAGGCGGTGGCCACGTTGAACGGGAAAGGTGTTGCAGCCGCGTGGTGATTTGCCGTGTAGACGAGCGAGAAATCGTCCACGAGCAGGGCGATGACCATGGCCCCCATGGCGACCACGGCGCCTGCGATGAGCACCCGGGCGGCTCCGATGAGGTCCCCGGCACCATCTCCTCGGGCTGCGGCCACCCCCCGCCAGACCAATAGACCGGCACCGAAGACTGCGACCAGCATGCCCGCCGAGCCCAGGAAGGCGAGCATCAGCTGTCCGGGTAGTTCCCCTCGGCGGGGATCTCGTAGTTCTCGTCGTGACGGATCAGCGCGCTCTCGGCGCGAAAGACGTCTCCGCTCCAGTGCCCCTCGAGCAACACGGGCACGTCCTCGTTGAACAGGGCGGGCGGGGTGTCGATGAGCAGCACCGATACGGTTGCTGAGCCGTCGGTCACGTCGAACAACAGGTGCTCACCGGACTCATGAAGCGAGCCGGCGACCACCTCGCCGGCGAGACGGAATCGCTCCCCGTCGGGAAACTCGGCACGGCGGGTGGTGGCCTCGTTCGGATACAGGTAGTAGGTGAGGTTGTCGTTGAGCCCGGCCACCGTGATCACGACGATGAGGACTACGACTCCGGCGATGCCAAACAGCACGAACCTCCGCTGTCCCACGATCAGGTTTCGATCCGTCGTCTCCGCAGGTGGAGGTAGACGGCATAACCGACGATGAGCCCGTATGAGATCAGGAACGTCCCCACCACGACCAGTGTGTCAGACATCCTCGACCTCGCTGAGACGGGGAGGGCGAACGGCATCGCCGGCCAATCCGACCTGCGGCGACGCAGCGTCCTCCAGCCGGGCCATCTCGAGCCTGGCTGCCATCAGGGCCACATAGAGGACGGTGAAGGCTGCGAGGTTGATCAGCATGGCAACGACCATCTCCCGGGGCATGGTCGACCCGTCTGGCCGGAACGACTGAGTCTGGTGGAGGGTCCGGAACATGTTGACCGAGAAGTAGACGAGAGGCACCTGCACGACGGCAACGACTCCGAGTATGGCCGACCGGCGGGCCCTGACCAGTGGATCGTCGATCGCGTTGCGCAGCGCCAGATAGCCGAGGTACACGAAGAACATCACCGCCGTGCTCATGAGGCGTGGGTCCTGCCAGTCCCAGGGGGTGCCCCAGACCGCCTGACCCCATACCATCCCCGTGAACAGGCCGATCCCGGTGAAGAGCACCCCGACCTCTGCCGACGCCGCCGCCAGCCGATCCCAACGGTGGCTCTTTCGCACGAGCCAGAGGACCGAGCCGAACGCGGTCACCGCGAAGGCCAGGAAAGCCAGCCACAGGGAGGGGACGTGGATGTTGATCAGGCGGCTGTACTCACCCTGGAGACGATCGGGTGGTGCGGTGAGGGCGAACCAGAGGCCTAGGGCCACCGCGATCGCAGCCGCACTCATCAACAGACGTACTCGGGTCATCGCGTCGCTTCCTCGAGGGGTTTGGCCAGAGCCACACCTATCACGGCCAGGGCCAGATCACTGGCCACCAACAGCAGTATCCAAGGGAGGATACCGGTGTCCCGCTCCAGAGCTTCAACCGACTGGGATGCTCCGACGATGAGGGGCAGCGCGAGCGGCGCCACGATCAGCGAGGCCAGGGCGGTTCGGCTGCGCAGACCGGTGGTGACCTCACCGGCGACCGTGCCCAACTCGCTGAGGCCGACCCCGAGGAGAAGAGTGGACAACGCCAATGCGCCCCAGCCGCCGGCCGAGAGACGGGGCGCGTAGAACAGTGCCATCGCGAGGGCGAGGACGAGCAGGAAGGCGGTCATGAGGATGCTTCCCGAGATCACCCGGCCGACGAACCTCGCAGCCGGATCTACGCCCAGCAACGCCTGGAGGTCTCGTCGTTCCGGGGTGTCTGCGGCCGATTGACGCAGCGCCACCTGCATGCCGAACAAGACTCCCAGCGCCCAGAACACCCCAGTGGCGATCGCCTGGACGATGGACCGTTGCGATCCCAGCGCCAGCGGGATGACGATGAGGGCCACGACCGCGAACGGCAGCACGATTCGCATGGTGTCACCGAGTCGCCGCTCCACGGTGAGGTCGACCCGGGCGATCTCGAGTGCTTGGCCCCAGAAGCTCATCGTGCCGCACCGAGCCGGCCGGATTCGATGGACAGGACGGTCTCGGTCAGCTCGGTGATCATGGCCGCGTCGTGAGAGACCATGACCACACCGCCCCCACGTCCGGTCGTCGAGCCCATGAGTGCCCGGATCAACCCGTTCGCGGCGTCGTCCAGACCCGACGACGCCTCGTCGAGGAGGAGGAGATCCGGCTTGGTGAGCAGGAGCCGGGCTATCTCCGCACGGCGTCGCATCCCGAATGAGCAGGCATCGGCCCGCCGGTCAGCTGCGTCCTCCAAGCCGACGATCTCGAGGGCACGGAGGGCGCGCCCGGGATCGAGCCCGGACAGCTTGGCGACATGGGCGAGGTTCTCGTTGAGGGTGAGCTCCTGGATCAGGGAAGGCTGATGGCCGATCAAGCCAATCCTCCGACGCACCTCCCTGAGCTGGTTGCCGGCGAGGGGCGCGCCGAGCACCGACCCGTGCCCGACGTCGATCGAGGTGAGTGTGGCCAAGGTGCGGATCAGGGTGGTCTTGCCCGAGCCATTGGGACCGACCACCCCCAAGACCTCCCCTGAGGCGAGACTGAGGTCGATGTCCCTCAGGACGGGGCGGCCTCCCAGTGACACTCCGACCCCGATGAGGTCGACGATGGCTTCCACACGAGGAGTCTCATCCGGGGAGGTCGTTGCCTCAAGTCGGGGGGAGTCGACCCCGACTCCGACTCAGGGCTCACGCCGCATGACGTCGCAGCGACGTCAGCGGCACGACCCGAGCGATCGGGTAGGAGAGCTCTCCGGACACCGCCATCAACCGAAGCCGGGACTTCCCCAGCCAGTTCCAGATGAGCGCTGCCTCCTCCGCGGCGGCAACCGAGGGTGGGACCTGGGAAGTGGGACCAGGGGCTGGTGGAGGTTGAGCCATTGATCGGACTCCACCAACCGGGCGTGTCTCGAAGAATGCCCCATGGTCGATGATCACGAGGGTTCCGTCGGGCTGCTCCAGCTCCATCCACCCGGCCCGAATGAGGGAGCGCCACTCCCATCGACGACGGAGGGCCCGCACCAACGCGTTGTGTCGGTCCCTGGTCCACGCCGCCTCTTCGTAACGCTGATCTCGCGCCAGCCGCGCCATCCTGGCTACGAGGCGATCGGGCAGGGACGAAGGGCGGCCATCGAAAGCCCTGATCACCTCCTCCACGATCAAACGGTACGCGTCGGGGTCCAGCGCACCGTCACACGGGCACTCGGCCACCCCCAATTGCGCAGGTGCGCACTTTGCCGGCCGGGACCCGGCCCCGCCCCGGCAGCGTCGGATCGGGATCGCATCCCAGATCGCCAGCACCACCTCGTCAGCCGCTCGCTTCGATCGAAATGGCCCCAGGTAGGCGAGACCATCCTCTTTGAGGGTCCGAACCACCGACAGCCGGGGGTACTTCTCGTTGGTCACCTTGATGAAGTGCGAGGTCTTCGGGGGACGGGAGCGACGGTTGTGGCGCGGTCGATGGGCGTGGATCAACCGCAGCTCGGTGACCTCGGCCTCGAGCACACTCGCGCAGACCGTGTGGTCGATCCCGGCGAGCTCCTTCATCATGTTGGCGATGGACCGTCTGGTGTCGCCGTAGAAGTACTGACGGACCCGGGTGTGGAGGTTCGAGGCCTTCCCCACGTAGATCGTCCTGCCGTCGCGATCCTTGAACATGTAGACACCGGGTCGTCGGGGCAGACCCTCGGCCAGCCGGATCTTCGAGTAGTGGGCTCCCCCGCGGGCTGTGGGCATTATGAGCAGGTCGTCCAGGTTGGTCACACCGAGTGAGCCGGCCCGCTCCAAGAGCCCATGGAACACATGTGCCGTGGCCCGCGCATCCTCGAGGGCGCGGTGGTTCGGGGTCACCGGGCTGCGAAAGTGTGCGGCGAGACTCCGAAGTCTCAGACTTCGCACCTCCGTGCGCACCAATCGGCGCGCCAGGGCGGCAGTGTCGACCGACCTCTGCCCCAGCTTCTCGTAACCGAGCCTGGTGGCGGCGGCGTTGAGGAAAGAGAGATCGAATCTGACGTTGTGGCCCACGATCACCGAATCGCCGATGAATTCGAGGAACGCGGGAAGGGTCGCGGCGATGTCGGGGGCGTCGATGACCATCGCCTGCGTGATTCCGGTGAGGATCGTTATCGAGGGCGGTATCTCGAGCCCGGGGTCGACCAGGGTCTGAAAGGTCCCGACGAGGTCTCCACCGCGATATTTGACTGCTCCGATCTCGGTGATCTCGCAACTAGCCGGCGATCCTCCGGTCGTCTCCAGGTCCAAGACGCAGAAGGTGACCTCGAAGAGGGGACTGGACAGGTCGTCGAAGCTCGGCTGGAACGGGATGATCTGTGGTCCGGGCACGGCCCGATCCAGGCTAACTCGAACATGTGTTCGATGTCAACGAGACGGGTGACTGCGCTGCCGCATGGCCTCGAACAAGATCACTCCGGCGGCGACGGACGCGTTGAGCGAGTCGGCACTGGATGGCAGTTGAGGGATTGCCAATGTGCGTGAGCACCGTGACCGAGCCTCGTCGGAGAGACCGCGGTCCTCGGAGCCGATCACGATGGCGATCGGGCCGGTCAGATCGGCGACCCACAGCGACTCGGTGCCATCCGGGCTGGCTCCGACGATCTCGATCTCCCTCTCATGTAGCCACGCCGCGGCTCCCGGCCAGTCCGTCACCGCCAGCGGCATGTCGAAGAGGGAACCGGTCGAAGCGCGGACGGCATTGGGGTTGTGGGGGTCGGCGGTGCGCCCGACACAGATCATCGATCCGGCACCGGACGCCGCGGCGGTGCGCATCATCGCCCCGAGGTTCCCCGGCTTCTCGATCGCCTCGGTGACCAGCGTCAACGGTGGTGCGTTCGTGCCCAGGCCGTCGAGCCGCAGATCGAGTTGTGGGAAGACCGCGATCAGTCCTTCCGAGCGCGCCCGGTATGAAGCGCGGTCGAGCACTTCGGGAGTCACCGTGACCCTCGTGCCGACCGTGTCGCGACCTGGATCGTGGACGAAGGTGACCTCCGGGACCAAGCCTGACGCGATCGCCCTTCGATAGAGACGGTCGCCCTCGACGAGGAAGACTCCCTCCGCATCGCGGTGACGTCGCTCGCGCAGCCTGATCAGTCTCCTGATCCTCTCGTTGGAGGACGACGAGATGTCGGGGGCCATGGCATGCGAGTATCGCAGTGACCCTCGATATCCTCGCCGCATGGACCTGGTTCCGCTGGGCGTCTACGGCTCTGTCACGGAGGCCAACCTGGTCAAGGCGCGTCTCGAGGCCAACGACATCGACGCCATTGTGCAGGCGGACGACCTCGGTGCGACCACCCCGACCCTGGTAGTCACCAACGGCGCCCGTGTGCTGGTCCGTCGGGACGACCTGGCCGCAGCGATGGAGGCCCTGGAACGGATGCTCCCGTCCGGGAGGTAGTGCTGTGGCCGGTCTAGGCCCAGCGGTCCCTCCGGATCACATCCACCGGTGTTCTCTTGGGTCTGTCCAGGCTCCTGGAGCGCCGATCCGGTGCCGGATGACCCACCGTGATCACCCCGATCGGGTGGTAGTGCTCGGGCAGATTCAGTAGCTGTGCCAAATCGGTCATCGAGTGGACTCCCAGGAAGCCCGCTCCGAGACCCTCGTCGACAGCCGCGAGGAGGACTGCCATCATCGCCGCCCCCGCATCGATCCACCAGTAGGGGACCGGCCACTCGATCTGCTCGCCGTCCGGTCCCAGCTTGTCCGGTTCGGCGTAACGGTCCCGATACACCTTCTCACTGACCGTCACGACGATGTGGGCTGGGGCTCGGGAGATCCAGGGGTCGAACCCGGCCTCGACATAGGAGGGCTCGTCGGCGAGGGCGGCGATCTCCCTTCTCGTCTCGGGATCCGTCACGACCACCGCCGCGATCGCCTGGCTATTGCCCGCCGAAGGCGCCCGCAAGGCGGCCGCCGCCACCCGGTCGAGTACCTCGTCGGGCACCGGCTCCTCGCGGTAGTTGCGGACCATTCGTCTTCGTGATAGGACGTCTGTGAAATCCATTCCGTGATTCTGTCACCGTCATCTGGGATCGTCTCCGCGGAACCTCTGGAAGAAGGTCGAGGGCTGTCTAGGGTGTCAGGCGTGGGCGAAACTCAGCGGGACCGAGTCAGGGGCGGAGTGTGACTCTGCGGTCCCGGGATTTGACGGTCGTATGGACGAGGGGAAAAGGCTGTCACGAGCTGGCCGCGGCCCTCGCCGGTGACGAGGCCAACCGCCTGACCGGTGACCTGGCCGACGGCTGCATCGAAGAGCGCGCCGACGTGCTGGTGTCCAAGAAGATCCCGTCGGGGTTCGACCTGGTCAATGTGGTGGTCCCGGTGGGCTTCGAGCCTGATCGAGTGTCCCACATCGTGGCCACCGTCGCCGGTGGGCCACACTCGACTCTCGCGGCCGAGACCGCGGCGCGGCTGGCCGCCAACCTCGGCGTCGAGGCAGAGATGATCTCGGCGGCGGGTCCTGAAGACAGGGTCGAGGAGGCCGGCGAGATCCTCGAGCAGGTCGGGTCGGGCTTACCCGGCCTGGGTCGGAGGGTGGTGCGGGTGAAGGGTATCTCCCAGATCGTCGAGGAGCTGGACGAGGGGACCCTTCTGGTGCTGGGAGCCCCGGGTGGTTCATGGCTGAGCCGATCACGCACCGGGCCGGGAGCACGCCTGCGCCGGAATGCCCAAGCCGGTGCCGTGATCGTGCGCAGCGCCCCCGATCGGGTGTTCCGGTTCATGGGCGACCCGGTCTATGTTGCGCCGCTGCGACACGCCGACGACACCCTGCGGATGCACCCCGAGAAGACCCTCGCGGTCGCCGACCGCGGCCGACTAGTGGGGCTGGTGCGCAGAGAGGACCTGATCCGGGCCGGGGCCGGCCCCGTGGCCTCGGTGATGGCGGATGCCCTCTCCGTCCGTCACGACGAGACGTTGCTCGAGGCCTGGGGTCTGGAGCCCACCTTTGGCCGCGACCCGATCCCGGTGACCGACCACGAGGAGCACTTGGTCGGCGGTTTGTCGTTGCCTGTGGCCTGAACGCGACCAGAATCTGCTGACCAATGTCCACACGCAGAATCTTCATGGGCCTCTTCTGGCTGGTCGTCGCCGCCCTGGTGATCGGTCATCTCGCCGGCGGCTGGTACTACTCGTCCCGCATCATCGACCAGGAATTCACACCCGACCCGGAGGCCA
>Ga0299907_10002176_pt1 | contig 11858 bp, 11 predicted proteins | sample RVTome_16_FD_198680 | JGI IMG/M metagenome (GOLD analysis project Ga0299907, IMG submission 198680) | Soil microbial communities from uranium-contaminated site in the Upper Colorado River Basin, Wyoming, United States - RVT152D67 (version 2) ...
GACCGACATCGCCGGCGACGTCGACGATCGCACGACGCTCGAAGGCACCATCGTGATCGCGGCCGGCGCGAAGGTCCGGGACAGCGCGCTACGCGGTCCTGTCGTGATCGGCCCCGACACGATCGTCGACGGCTGCACGATCGGGCCCGACGTGTCGGTCGAGCCCGGCTGTGAGATCGTGCGGAGCTCGATCCGGGACGCGATCGTGATGGAGGGGTGCCGGGTGGTCGACGTCGACGGCCTCGCGTCGTCGATCCTCGGTCGCAACGTCGAAGTGCGGCACTCCGGCGAGCACGGCACGCACCGGCTCGTGGTCGGTGACCAGAGCAGGGTCGAGGTGGACTAGCCTTCGTCCGTGGCATCCCACGGGGGGAACGTTCCGACGTGCGGGTCGTGATCGACGCGCGGTCCGCGCTCGATCCGCACCGCACCGGGATCGGCATGTACACGGCCGCGGTGCTCCGGCACGTTCCCGCGGCCGACCCCGACGGCCGCTACGTCGCCTGGTACCTCGACGCGCGCGGCACGATGTCGAACCGGCGGTGGTTCCGCGGGTGGGCGCCGAACCTGTCGGAACGCGCGACCCGGATCCCGACGCGGGTGTTCGCGCCGCTCAGCGTGCGCGTCGATCTGCCGCGTCTCGAATGGCTCGCGGGTCGCTTCGACGTCGCGCTTGCGCCGAACTTCCTTCCGCCGCCCACCGTGAGTCGGGGAGTGGTGCTGGTCGTGCACGACCTCGCGTTCGACGTCCACCCCGAGACGGCACCGCACCACGACGAACGCTGGCGGCGTCTGTTCGACCGGTGGCTCCGCCGGGCCGCGGGGGTGATCGTGCCGTCGGCCGCGACGCGCGAGGACCTGCTCCGCTTCCACGCCGTCGACGCCGAGCGGATCGACGTCGTGCCGCACGGGACCGATGCCGAGGCCTTCCGCCCCGCCAAGCCCGGCGAGATCGACGCCGTGAAGCGGCGGTACGGGATCGAGGGGCGCTACGTGCTCTTCCTCGGAGGTCTCGAGCCGCGGAAGAACCTCGAGCCGCTCGTGCGCGCCTTCGGGGAGCTCTCCGCCGACGACGCGTCGCTCGTGATCGCCGGGGGGGAGGTCCGGTGGGCACCCGGCTACGTCGCCGAGGTGGAACGGGCGATCGCGACGCTCCCGGTCGCACGCCGTTCCCGGGTCGTGCGGACCGGCTACGTCGCCGACGAGGAGCGCCGCGCGCTGCTGTCGGGGGCCGAGGTCGTCGCCTACCCGTCCCGGTACGAGGGCTTCGGGTTCCCGGTGCTCGAGGCGTTCGCGGCCAACGTGCCCGTGCTCACATCGGACGTGTCCTCGCTCCCGGAGGTAGCGGGCGACGCGGCCGTGCTCGTCGACCCCGGGGACCCGTCGTCGATCGCGGCGGGGCTCGACGAGCTCCTCGGCGACGCCGACCTGCGGAACGTCCTGCGCGCCGCCGGGACGACGCGGGTTGCGAGCTTCACGTGGGAACGGTGCGCGCGGAAGACCGTGGACGCGCTGCGGAACGCCCGCGCGCGCGCGGGCGGCGGGTAGACTCCGGGCGTCCGCGGTCGCGTTTCCGCAGCTCAACATCTATGTCGAACTTCCACCACGTCCTCGTGACCGGTGGCGCCGGTTTCATCGGGTCCCACCTCGTGGACCTGTTGCTCGCCGACCCCTCGCGCCGGGTGACCGTGGTCGATCGGCTCTCGCTCGGAGGATCCCGCATGAACGTCGCGGACCACGAGGGCGATGGACGGTTCCGGTTCGTCTGGGGCGACGTGGCCGAGCCCGGGGTGATGGCGTCGATCCTCGTCGAGGCCGACGTCGACGCCGTGCTCCACGCCGCGGCCGAGGCCCACGTCGACCGGTCGATCGACGATCCGCGCCCGTTCGTCGAGAGCAACGTGCTCGGCACGCAGGCGGTCCTCGAGGCGGTGCGGCGCGCCGGGATCCGCATGCTCATGGTGTCGACCGACGAGGTGTACGGGCCGGGCGATCCCGCCGGCGGTCTGTTCGACGAGGATGCTCCGATGCGTCCGCGCAGCCCCTATGCGGCGAGCAAGGCTGCCGCCGACCTGCTGTGCCAGGCGTACGTCACGACCTACGACGTGGACGTCACGGTCGTCCGGGGGACGAACGCGTACGGCCCGAGGCAGATCGAGCGCGTCGTTCCGACGTACGCCGTGAACGCGCTGGAAGGCCGCCCGGTGCCCGTGTACGGCGAAGGCCGGCAGCGGCGCGAGTTCCTCTTCGTCGAGGACTGGGCGCGCGCCGCGATCGCGGTCCTGGAGCGCGGCGAGCGCGGTGTGCTCTACAACATCGGTGACGGGCACGAGCTCGAGAATCGCGAGCTCGCCGAGCGGATCTGCGACCTCGCGGGCGCCGACCGCGCGCTGATCACGCCGGTCCCGGACCGGCCCGGGCACGATTTCCGGTACGGCGTGCGGGCCGACCGGCTCCACGGTCTCGACTGGCGACCGGAGACGTCGTTCGACGACGGCCTGGCGCGCACGGTGGCGTGGTACCGGGACCACCTCGACTGGCTCCGTCGCGCGCACGAGGTCGACGTCGTGACCGCCCCGCGTGAGGCGAACGCATGAGGCTCCTCGTCACGGGCGCCGGCGGCGGGCTCGCCCGCTCGTTCCTCGCGTGTGCGCCGTCGCACCACGAGGTGCACGCGTTCACCCGCGCCGAGCTCGACATCGGCGACCACCACGCCGTGCTCGCGGTCGTCGGTGACGTCCGGCCCGACGTCGTGCTGAACCTCGCGGCGTTCACGAAGGTCGATGCGAACGAGCACGATCGCGATCGGGCGTTCCGCGACAACGCGCTCGGGCCGCAGTCGCTCGCGATCGCCGCGCGTGCCGCCGGCGCGGTCCTGCTGCACATCTCGACCGACTACGTGTTCGACGGTGCGAAGGACACGGCGTACGACGAGACTGACGCGCCGCGGCCGATCAGTACCTACGGGAGGGCGAAGCTCATGGGAGAGCGACGCGTGCGCGACGGCGTGCACGAGCACCTGATCGTGCGGACCGGCTACGTGTACGGCGGCGGCGGCGACTACCTCAGCGGACAGCTCGCGAAGCTCCGTGCGGGGGAACCCGCCGCCGGTCTCGAGGATCGCGTCGGCTCGCCGACGAACGTCCGTCACCTCGCGGAACGTCTCCTCCCGCTCGTGCTGGCCGGACGGTGGGGCACCTACCATCTCGGTGGACCGGAGCCGGCGTCGTGGTTCGAGACGCTCGCGCGGTGTCGCGAGCTCGGTGGATTCGACGCGCCGGTCGAGCCGCAGTCGGCCGCGGCGCTCGGGCTGCCGGCGCCGCGTCCCCGCCAGAGCGCGCTCACGAGCGTGCTCGTCGGCCAACTCGGCGTGCCGCCGATGCCGCCGCTCGACGACGGGCTCCGGGACGCGATCGCGTCGGCGGGAGCCTAGACGTACCTGACCCACCATCGCCGGCGTGCCGACGACACGTCGTAGGCCCGGCCTCGAGGCCTGAGCGAGGACCGTCACGTTCCCGCAACCGGCCGCTGCTACGCTCCCCGAGATGGCCGACCTGACCAGCGACGACGAGGCCGCCGCGTCGCTCGAGCGGCACCTGTATTGGGCCGACGTCCCCGGGGCCCGGCGGGTCGGCGGGACGCCCGAGGTGCGCGAAGAGATGATCGAGTTCGCGGCGAGGATGCGCACCGACGAGCGTCTCGTCGTGCCGATCGGCGAGCAGAACCTCGCGTCGACGTCGGCCGCGAAAGGGAAGGTGAAGTACGCGCTCTTCCGTCTGATGCGGCCCGTGACGTGGCGCTACGACCGACTGCTCGCCGACCAGACCGAGCTCTCGATCCGGCTCGCCGAGCGCGTGATCGACCTCGAGCGTGAGGTCGAACGGCTCCGCGCGGAGGTCGATGACACCGGGTCGAGGCCTCGTGGGGGAGGTCGCGCGTGAGGATCGGCGTCCTGCATCCGCAGACCTCGTTCGTGCGCGGCGGCGCCGAGATCCACACCGAGGCGCTCGTGCGCGCGTTGAAGGAGGCCGGCCACGAGGCCGAGATGATCACGATCGCCGGCAAGTGGTACCCGGCCACCGAGCTCGCGCACCAGATGGCGGTCTGGCGGAGCTTCGACTGCTCCGAGTCGAACGGGACGAAGATCGACGCGGTGATCGCGTTGAAGTTCCCCGCCTACCTCGCGTCGCACGAGCGGAAGATCGTGTGGCTGATCCACCAGCATCGCTCGGCCTACGAGCTGTGGGACCACCCGGAGTTCGGCGATCTGATCAAGCAGGAGGACGGCCCGCAGGTCCGCGACCTGATCTGGCAGGCCGATCGCGTGGCGCTGGGCGAGGCGAAGCGGATCTTCACGAACTCGAAGAACGTGAAGGACCGCCTCTGGAACTCCCTCCGGATCCCGGCGGAGGTCCTGTATCACCCGTCGCCGGTCACCGACGCGCTGCTCGGCCTCGAGCCGGGACCCTACGGCGATCACATCTTCTTCCCGAGCCGGCTCGAGCTCCTGAAGCGCCAGTCGCTCGCGATCGAGGCGATGCGGCACGTCCAGACCGACGTTCGGCTCGTGCTCGCCGGCAAGGGACCCGACGAGCGGGCGCTCCGCGACCAGATCCAGCGCCTCGGCCTCCAGGACGCGGTCCGGATCGAGATCTTCCCGCCCGACGAGCGACTCTACGAGCTCTACCTGGGTGCCCTCGGCGTCTGTTACCCGCCCTACGACGAGGACTACGGCTACGTGACCCTCGAGGGCTTCGCCGCGGAACGCCCCGTCGTCACGACGACGGATGCCGGCGGCTGCCTCGAGTTCGTCTCGGACGGCGAGACCGGGCTCGTCGCGGAGCCCGACCCCCGCTCCCTCGCCGAGGCGTTCGACCGGCTGTTCCGCGATCGCGAGGCGGCGGCTCGGATGGGGCGCGCAGGCAACGCGGTGCTGCGGGACGTCGTTCCGCGATGGCCCGACGTGGTCGCGCGGCTGCTCGACTGATGCGCCGGCTCGCGCGCGCCGTGTCGGGGCGCGCGGGACACGAGCGGACCCGCGGCCCCGCCGACCGTCTCGCGGGCGGGTCCACCGCCGGCACCGTCGCCTTCGCCGGGCCGCTCCCGCCGACCCCCTCCGGGATCGCGACGTACGACCGTGCGGTGCTCGACGGCCTGCGTCGGATCGGCTTCGCCGAGCGGCGACCCGTCGAGGCGATCTGGCCGGTCGAGCACCGACACCACGCCGCGATCCGCGGGTACCGCCTCGGTGTGTACCAGCTCGGCAACAACGTCGAGCACCACCTCGACGTGTACCGGCTCGCGTGGGCGTTCCCCGGCCTCGTCGTGCTGCACGACCTCGCGCTCGACGACTTCGTCCGCGGGCTCGGCTCGGCCGGCGACATGCTCGGCCTTGTCGCGATGCGCGAGGCGCTCGGGGCGCACCGCGCGCTCGAGGCGTCGGGCTTCGAGGTCGACGGGCCGCTCCGCGTGCCGTGGTCTTCGGCGATCGCTCGCCACGCGCGCGGGGTGATCGTGCATGCGCCGTTCGCTCGGCGCTACCTCGAGGCGCTCGGGTGCCGCACCCCGATCTTCGTCGTGCCGCATCCGCCGGTGGAGACGCGGGCGACGATGCGCGCCGCGGAGGAGCGGGGTCGGTTCCTCCGGACGGGGGCGACGTCGCGGGGGGCACGGTCGATCGTCGTCGCAGCGGGGGATCTGACCGAGGCGAAGCAGCTCGGCGCCGTCGCCCGGTCCGTCGCCGGGCTCGATCCGGACGTGCATCTCGCCGTCGTCGGGCGCCGGGTCGCGACCTACGACGTCGAGGCCGACGTCCGCCCCGCCGGGCTCGGCGATCGCCTCGGGATCCATGCCGACGTCTCCGACGAGGACTTCCTCGGATGGCTCGCGGCCGCCGACGTCGTCGTCGATCTCCGGTTCCCGCACCGCGGCGAGGTGAGCGGCACCCTCGCGCGCGCGATGCAGGTCGGCCGCGCGACGGTCGTGTCCGGGGTCGGCACCTACCTCGATGAGCCCGCCGGGACCGTCGTCTCGATCGCGCCCGGTCCGGCCGACGCCGACGAGCTCGCCGCACGACTGCGAGGGCTGCTCGGCGACGAGCGGGACCGCCACGCGATCGGCGAGGCCGCGCGCGTCCACGTGGAGCGTCTCCGGGAGACCGATGCGACGGCGCGCGCCTACGCCGAGGCGATCGAGGCCACGGCCGGACTGGTCCACGACCCGGTCGGGACGCCGATGCACCGCTGGGCGCGGTCGCTCGTCGAGATCGGCGTCACGCACGACCAGCTCGCCCGCGGCTGGGGTCGGAAGTACGCCCGCGCGCTCGAGAGCTTCAAACGATCGCCATGACGCTTCAACGGCCCGCACGGGGGCCGTTGCTACACTCGCGCTGACCGTCGGACCCGCTCTGACCAGCGGTTCCGTCGGTCGCCACGATCCCGTCGAGCCGTGATCTGGGGGAGCCCCGCGATCGCCACCGCCCTCAAACTGACCGAGCGCACATCCGAGCCGCCCCGACTGCGGGTGGTCCTCCGCGTCCGCGAGCTGTGGGCCTTCCGCGAGATCCTGTGGAACCTCGTCCGCAAGGAGCTGAAGGTCAAGTACACGGCCTCGGTGCTCGGAGCGGTCTGGTCGCTGTTGAACCCGGTCGTGTTCCTCGCGGTCTTCTGGTTCGTCTCGGAGGTGCTCCTCGACGGGATCCCCAACTATCCGGTGTACCTGCTCTCGGGGTTGCTCGCGTGGAACCTGCTCTCGGTGTCGCTCTCGAGCGGCGCGCAGGCCGTGATCTCGAACGCGAACCTCGTGAAGAAGGTCTACTTCCCGCGGGAGATCCTTCCGCTGGCGACGGTCGGCGTGTCGCTCGTCGACTTCGTCCTGCAGTCGGCGGTCCTGCTCGCGTTCCTGCTCGTCTCGGGCTACGGCTTCACGCTCGCGACGATCTGGCTCTACCCGGTCGCGTTCGTGGCGCTGCTGACGTTCACGACCGCAACGACGTTCCTCGTGTCGGCGCTGAACGTGCGCTACCGCGACGTGCAGCACCTGCTCGGGCTCGGCCTGCTCGTGTGGTTCTGGATGACGCCGATCGTTTACCAGGGCTTCCTCGTGCAGGACAAGCTGCGGGACGTCGCGCTCGGGCCGCTCACCGCGTGGCAGGCGTACCTGCTGAACCCCGCGGCCACGATCGTCTTCGGGTTCCAGCAGGCCTTGTACGAGGACGCGCACGGCGACGTCCTGCCTGCGTTCTCGACGGGTGAGCTCGCGACGATGCTCGGCGTCGTGATCGCCGTATCGACCGTGCTGCTGTATCTGACCTGGCGCCTCTACTTCTCGATGTCGGGCGACTTCGCGGAGGAGCTGTGAGCGCCGACCCGGCGATCGAGGTCCGCGAGGTCTCGAAGCGGTTCCGGATCTACCGTGAGAAGCCGACGTCGCTGAAGCAGCGGCTGCTCTCCCGCCGCACGCGCGCCGACGACTTCTGGGCCCTGCGCGACGTGAGCTTCGACGTCCCGACCGGTGGCTCGCTCGCGCTGATCGGCCACAACGGGTCGGGCAAGACCACGATGCTGAAGGTGGTCGCGGGGATCCTGCGGCCCACCGCCGGGGTGGTGCGGCAGCGGGGCCGTCTCGCGGCGCTCCTCGAGCTCGGCGCGGGGTTCCATCCCGAGCTCACCGGGCGCGAGAACGTCTACCTGAACGCCTCCTTCCTCGGCCTCTCCCGGCGCGAGACCGACCGCGTCTACGACGACATCGTCGGTTTCGCCGAGCTCGAGGAGTTCATGGACACCGCCGTGAAGTTCTACTCCTCGGGCATGCTCGTGCGGCTCGGCTTCGCCGTCGCGGTGCACGTCGATCCCGAGGTGCTCCTGATCGACGAGGTCCTCGCCGTGGGCGACGAGGCCTTCCAGGCGCGGTGCATCGACCGCGTGCGCTGGTTCCAGGAACAGGGTCGGACGATCGTGCTCGTCACCCACGCGCTCGACACCGTGCGGCAGCTCTGTGATCAGGCCGTGATGCTCGACCACGGCCGCGTGCAGGCGGTCGGGCGTCCCGACGACGTCGTCCGCGAGATGCGGATGACGATCCTGAAGCACGACCTCGACTTCGTGCGGGAGGAGGGGTCGAAGGAGATCGAGATCGCTGCCGCGTCGCTCCTCGACGGCCGCGACGAGCTGGACGGGCCGCTCCGCCCGGGCGGCGAGGTCACGGTCCAGGTCGACCTGCACGCGAACGAAGGCGTCGACGACCCGGTCGTCTCGTTCGCGCTCCACGACGGCATGAACCGGTTCGTCTACGGCGGCGACACGGCCGCCGCCGGTCTCGACCTCGGACGGGTCGTCGGGTCGACGAAGAAGCGGGTGCGGTTCCGGCTCGGCCCCATCCCGTTCGTGCAGGGCAAGTACTGGGTCACGCTCGGCGTCCATTCCCGCGATCACGAACGCACGTACCACGTCCAGGACCAGCGGTACGCGTTCGAGGTGCAGGAGCTCGGCGACGCGCGGGGGCAGGTCTTCGTGCCCGTCGCGGTGGAGGTCCAGGATCTGTGATCGAGCCGACCGACCTCCACGAGGGCGACCATCCCACCGATCGGAAAGGCGAACGCACGATGTTGATCCTGCTGATCGTGGCGTCGGTGATGCTGGCCGGCGTCGCTCAGATCACGTTGAAGGCCGGCGTGAACCGCGTCACCGAAGCGCAAGGAGGTGAGCTCCGGTTCAACGCCGAGGCGCTCACAGCGATCGCCACGTCGTGGGTCGTCCTCGCCGGGCTCGCGTTGTTCGGTCTCTCGGCGGTCCTGTGGATCTTCGCGCTCTCGAGGGCGTCGCTGTCGTTCGCGTATCCGTTCGCGGCGCTCGGGTACGTGCTGATCGTCGGCTTCTCGGTGTTCGTGTTGCACGAGACCGTGCCGCCGCTCCGCTGGCTGGGCGTCGCGTTCATCTGCGTCGGGATCGTGCTCGTCGCCCAGACGCCACACGCATGACCGACCCGGCCGCGGCGGAGCTCGCGATCGTGATCGTGAACTTCAACACGGCGGGCTACCTCGAGCGGTGCCTCGCGTCGCTCGAGCGTCACCGCGGCGACCTCGCGGTCGACGTCCTCGTCGTGGACAACGCCTCGCGCGACGACTCGCACCACCGCGCGATCAAGGCCCATCCGTGGGCGCGAATGATCGAGAACCCGACGAACGTTTACCTGTCGCCGGCGTGGAACCAGGGGGCGCGCGAGGCGAAGGCACCGTGGCTGCTGTTCCTGAACCCCGACACGGAATGGTTCCATGGGTCGCTCGGGGACCTCGTCGGGGCGGCGCGCGCCCATCCGCGGGCGGGCATCGTCGGTCCGATGCTCCGCAACCCGGACGGTTCGGTGTACCCGAGCGGACGGCGGTTCCCCAGCGTGATCGACGCGGCCGGGCACGCCCTGCTGTCCCCGTTCACCCGTCGGAACCCCTTCACCCGGCGGTACGAGCTGGACGGCTGGGACCGCACGACCGAACGGGTCGTCGATTGGGTGTCGGGTGCGTGCATGCTGATGCCGCGTGCGGCGTTCGACGACGTCCGCGGGTTCGACGAGGGGTTCCCCCTGTTCGCCGAGGAGCTCGACATCGCGACGCGCCTGCGGGCGAAAGGATGGGAAGTGTTGTTCACGCCCGCGGCGGAGGTCCTGCACGAGATCGGCGTCTCGCGCGGGCGCTCGCGGACGATGCACCTGATGCACTCCCGGAGCGTGTTCCGCTACTACCGGATCCACCGGGCCGGCGGGCTCCGTCGCCTCACCCTGCCGCTCGCGTGGGCGGCGCTCCGTGCCCGCGCCGAGCTCGCCTGGCTGCGGGACAGGATCGCCGAACGATGAAGGCGGTGCTCCTCGTCGGCGGCTTCGGCACTCGCCTGCTCCCGCTCACCGAGACCGTGAAGAAGGAGCTCTTGCCGCTCGTCGACCGCCCGATCCTCGACCACGTGCTCGACCACCTCGTGCGGCACGGCGTGACCGAGGTCGTGATGTCGTCGCCCTACCTCGAGGCGGCCTTCCACCCGTTCATCGAGGCCCGCCAGGGTGAGCCCTCGATCACGTGGATCACCGAGTCCGAACCCCTCGGTACCGGCGGCGCGATCGTGCAGGCCCTGTCTGCGCTCGGCGACGAACCGTTCTTCGCGCTGAACGGCGACATCCTCACGGACCTCGATCTCACCGCGATGCGCGAGGCGCACCGATCCCGAGGAGCCGACGTATCGATCGCGCTGCAGCACGTCGACGACGCCCGGGCGTTCGGCCTCGTCGAGACGGACGCCGACGGCCGGGTGTGGGCGTTCCGCGAGAAACCCGCCGATCTCGTGCCCGGCGACGTGAACGCCGGCACGTACCTGATCGACCCGGCGGTGCTCGCGCCGTGGTCCGCCGACCGGGCGATCTCGATCGAACGCGAGATCTTCCCGGCGGTGATCGAGGCGGGGCGTCACGTCGCGGGGTTCCTCACCGACCCCTACTGGATCGACCTCGGCACGCCCGAGAAGTACCTTCAGGCGCACTTCGATCTGCTGTCGGGGCGCGTGGAGGGCCTCGACTACCCGGCGCCGTGGATGCATCCGACGGCCGACGTCGACCTGCGCTCGAGGCTCGGGCGCTGGGTGAGCGTGGGGGTAGAAGCGAGGGTCGGCGCCGAGGCCGAGCTCGACGATTGCGTGATCCATCCGGGTGCGACGGTCGCCGCAGGGGCGCGCGTGCTCCGTTCGATCATCGGCCCGGGTGCGCGCGTCGGGGAGGGAGCGATCGTGGTCGGCTGCGTGCTCGGCGCGGGCGCGCGGATCCGCGACGGCGTCTCCGTCGAGGATCGGAAGGTCGGCACCGACGAGGAGATCACCGCCTCCGGCTGAGCGGCAGCGACCTCCGTTCGAGCGGCGCTGCACCTCCGCTCGGGGGACCGATGACCTCCCCCGCACGTCCGACTCAACCTCCGGTCGGCGAAGGACGATGTGCTAGGGTGCCCGCTCCGTCGGGGGGACACCACCCATCGTGACGCGACGACTCCTTCCCTCTTTGTTGGCCTGCCTGCTCGTCGCCGTCCTCGCGGCGGCGATGCTGACGGCCACACCCGCGACCGCCGCGCGGCGCTTCACCTTCTACGGATCGGGCTACGGTCACGGCATCGGCATGTCGCAATGGGGCGCGAACGGCCTCGCGAAGATGGGCTGGAACGCCGAACGGATCGTCGAGCACTTCTACCGCGGCGCCGAGGTCCGGCGGTCCGACGATCTCCCGCGGAACATCCGGATCGAGATCCTCGCCGGCGTGCGGACCGTCCATCTGAAGGCCGAGAGCGGCCGTGTCCGGCTGTGGCTCGGCGGGCCCGGCGAGCGCCGGATCGACTCGATCCCCGGCGGCAAGACGTGGACCGTGAGCGCGAAAGGCACGTCGTACGTGATCCGTGACGGTGCCGGCCGGGTCGTCGGCGGCCGCCGGTGGGGCGGTCCGAACCGGCCGGTGGTCGCGACCTACGCCGACACAGGCGCTCGCGCGTTCATCCGCGAGGCGGACGCGATCTGGGGACGCGGGTTCTCCTACAGTCGGGGTCACGTCGAGTTCGACCTCTACGCGTGCTCCGGCGGGTGTGCGGTGCGCGCGGTCGTCCCGCTCGGTTTCGAGGAGTACCTGTACGGACTCGGCGAAGTGCCGACGTCGTGGCCGGTCGACGCCCTCCGCGCGCAGGCGATCGCCGCCCGGTCCTACGCGGCCGCGACGATCCGGAAGCAAGGCGGTCTCCGCGCGGGATGCGGCTGTCACCTCACAGACGGGGCCGGAGACCAGGTGTACATCGGCTACACGCGCGAGGGGGCCGACGGGGGCTCGCGTTGGGTCTCGGCGGTGCG
>Ga0299907_10002177_pt1 | contig 11857 bp, 9 predicted proteins | sample RVTome_16_FD_198680 | JGI IMG/M metagenome (GOLD analysis project Ga0299907, IMG submission 198680) | Soil microbial communities from uranium-contaminated site in the Upper Colorado River Basin, Wyoming, United States - RVT152D67 (version 2) ...
CCCCTTCCCGGCGAGCACCCTCCCCTCCCCGGTTCGCCGGGTCACGCCGGACCGATCGAGGTACTCCAGGAGCGGGATCAGGTATTTGCGGGTGAGGCCGAACGCCTCCTTGAACGTGGTGGGCGGTTGTGGCTCCGCCCCTGCGAGGAGCGCCTCGACCCGGCCCACCATCTCGTCGACGGCGGGCGCCCAGGCCTGGATCTCGGGCGTGATCGGTCGGACATCCCCCGCGTCCACGAGCAGACGCAGGAGGTCGTCGAGCAGGTCGCGGGGGACCTCCAGCGTCGCCGCGAGATCGTCGACCGTCGGGGGCTGGAGCCCGCCGGCGCGGATCGCGTCCCTGAGGGTCTCGAGCACGATCCGCTCATCCGACGTGAGCGTCGCCTCGTGCCCGGGGAGGGCGAGCGAGGGTCCGGACGCCACGAGCGCCCCCTCCTCGACCAGATCCGCCAGCGCGCGATCGGCGAGCGCGGGGTGGCAGCGCTCGACGAGCGTCGACCGCACCGCCTCGCGCGATACGGCCGCCGCGCGGCGGTGCGTGCGGTGGAGCCGTCCGACGACCTCGAGGGCGGCCTCGCGGGCCGCCCCGACCGCCCGCGGGGCGAACCAGCGGTCCCCCAGACGGATCGCATCGGACGCGGCCGCGAGCTCGTCCACCGCCGCGGGGGGCAGACCGAGCGCGAACGGCGTCTCGCGGTCCCCGAGCCCACGCATGCCGCGGAGCCCGACGAGACCGTCGAACGCCGCCCGGGACGGGCCGTCGAGGATCCGGCTCCACACGGCGGGCCGCTCGGCCCAACGCCGCGGGGGGTCGAGCTCGGCGACCCGGGCCCCGCCGATCGTGGTGACCGGGGAGTAGAAGCGGAGGATGACGCGGTCGCCGGCCCGCGCCACGAGCTCGCTCTCGAGCGCCAGGACGGCCCACGCATCGCCGCCCGGCGGCACCGTGGTCCCGCCTTCCGGATACACCCGCGCCATGACCTCACGGGTGCCCAGGTAGGCCCGGATCCGCTGTCCGTCCTCCAGGGGGCGACCGGGCCCGACCAGCGTCTCGAGCCGGACGCCGAGCCGCGAGGCCGGTCGCCACGCGGGATCCGCGATGAGCGTGCTCCCCCGCCCCGCTTCTTCCGCGTCCACGCCCACGAGCGCGATCGCGCAGCGGCGTCCCGCGCTCGCGCGCGCTCGCCCCTCGCCGTGGACCTGGAGCCCCCGCACCCGGACCTGCCGATCCCCCGGCAGGAGCCGAAGCTGCGCCCCCGTGTCGACGGTCCCGCTCCATACCGTGCCCGTGACCACGGTCCCGGTGCCCCGGATCGTGAAGACGCGGTCGACCGGCATCCGGAACACATCCGCGCCGCGCCGGCTCTCGAGCTCGCGTGCCGCCGCCGCGAGGCCCTGCAGGAGATCCTCGGTACCCTCGCCGGTCGTCGACGATACGGGGAAGATCGGCCACTCGCCGAACCCGGGGTGCTCGCGCAGCAAGTCCCGCGTCGCCTCCCGGGCGAGCTCGAGCCATTCCGGATCCACGCGATCGCGCTTCGTCAGGGCGACGACGCCCCGACGGAGCCCGAGCAGGCGGGCGATCGCGAGGTGCTCGCGGGTCTGCGGCATGGGGCCCTCGTCGGCCGCCACCACGAGGAGCAGGAGGTCGATGCCGGTCGCGCCGGCGAGCATATTGCGCAGGAAGTCCTCGTGTCCCGGAACGTCCACCACGCCCGTCTCGATCCCGGCGTCGAGCGTCAGCGAGGCGAACCCGATGTCGATCGTGAGCCCGCGCCGGCGCTCCTCCTCCCAGCGGTCCGTCTCGATCCCGGTCAGCGCGCGGACGAGCGACGTCTTGCCGTGATCCACGTGGCCGGCCGTGCCGATCACGATCCCGCGGCGCTCCCCGGCGTTCACGACAGCGAGCGCAGGAAGGGGAGCGAGCGCAGGTTCGCCCCCTCGGCCAGGTGATACCGGATGAAGTCCGCGAGCCAGCGCGCCTGTCGGCCGCCGGGGTCCGGTCCGGATCGCCCCGCCGCCAGCTCGCGGAGGGTCTCGAGCTCCGCGGGCTCGAGGCCCGGGGTCGCGCAGTCCGAGCAGTAGAGCCCGCCCGCCGCGTAGTCGAAGCGCGCCCGCTCGCTCGCGATCGTGCGGCCGCACCGCAGGCAGCGCTCGAGCTCCGGGTGGAAGCCCAGCGCGGAGACGAGCGCCCACACGTGCTCGAGACCGCCGACGTCCGTTGCGTCGAGCAGGGCGTCGAGACCGGAGACGAGGCTCCTGTACAGGCGGTCGTCCCGGTGCTCCGGGGCCAGCCGCATCACGAGCTCGCAGAGGACGGACGCGATCGTGAACGTCCGCATCGAGCGGCCGAGGCCACGTCGCTCGCGCACGAGATCGAACCCCGAGAGGGTGTGGAGGTCGCGCCCTTCCTTCAGGTAGAGCGTGGCGTCGCCCTCGATGAACGGCTCGAGCATGCCGCCGAAGCGGCTCCGGGGTCTGAGCGCCCCCTTCGCGATGGCCGAGCACGGCCCGTGCTCGATGGTCATCAGCCGCAGGATCTTGCTCGTGTCGCTGTAGCGGTACGTTTGCAGGATGACGGCCCGGGTGCTGCTCAGCCCCACGGCGGAGCGGCCCGCCGGCCCCGCGGGGCCGGCCTCCGGTCAGCGGATCGCGATATCGCTCGCCCCCGCCCCGACGGACACGTCGGTGATGAACGTCCCATCCGCCTGCATGAGCACGAGTCGCCCCGGGGCGCTCGGCGCCGCGGGATCCAGGGTCAGGCACAGCAGGCGTCCGCTCGCGAGCGCGCTCGTGACGCGACACGTGTCGAGGTCCGATCCATCCGAGTCCTTCGGCTGGATCGGATTGTTCGGCCCCTGCACCCAGTTTCCGGTGGAGAAGCTGAAGCTCAGCACATCGGAATCGACCGTCCCGGCCCCGCGCGTGCGCGTCACGTACGCCAGCCCGTTCCGGCCGCCCTCGATGGAGAGCCCGTTCCCGTCCAGCGGGAAGGCCCCGTCCACGCCGCGCCCGAGCGCGTTGACGAGCACGAGGGTGCCGTCCCCGCTCGGCAGCATGCCGGCGTCGAGGCTGCCGCCGGCGAGGACGGCGAGGTCGTCCCCGAGGAAGGAGATGTCGGTCACCCCGATCCCGGTGCCCAGATCGAGCTCATCGAAGAACGTGCCGGTAAGGAAGTTCGAGTATTCGAGCCGCGGCGGCCCCAGGGGCCCGAGCGTTCCGCCCACGTCATCGAGGTTCCCATCCACCGAGATGAGGAGGTTCCCGAAGGGCAGCGCCCGCACGACGTACTCTCCCACGTCGGACGCGAGGAGGGACGCGTCGGCCGCGCCGGGGAACGCGAGGAACACGGCGTTCCGGCCCCGGGCCGGGACGAGGGCGCCGACGTTCCCCCCGAGGTCGACCACCAGCGTCGGCTTGCCGGGATCGGCGACCCCGGGGCCGGGAAAACCGGTCGTGACCATCTCGCCGGTATCGAGGGCGCCCCAGATGACCTGCCCGCCCCCGGCCGAGCTCGTCGTGACGAAGAGGTCCAGCGAGACGTCGATGGCGTTCCCATCGTACGTCGCGGGCAGCGAGACGCCTGCGCCGCTGGACATGACGGTCTCGCCATCGGTCGTGAACGCCTGCACGCTCCGGGACGTCCCGTTGAGGACGATGACGACCGCCCCTCCGGCGGGCGGCGGACCGTTGGGGCCGTTCGTGTCCGTGTTGCAGGCCGTGGCCCACAACGCGAGGCATGCGGTGAAGGGCGCCAACCAGGTACGTCTCGTCATTCTCCGCTCCTTGAGAGGGATCCCGTCCGTCGGGCGATCGGATGTCCCGGGCCGGCGCCCCGCTCGCGGGCCGTGTCGGATCCCGGGTCGCGCCGTGCGGCTGAAGGTTCGCGCCGGGGCACCGCCCGGCAAGCGCCGGGCGAGGGCCGATCTCGAGCTCGACCCCCCCGGAACAACGTCTGACGGCGGAGAATTCCCACCGCGTGGATCGTCAGCGGCCCGGACCGTCGAACGCGGTCGGGAGGACCACGTGGCCGAGCGCGCCGAGGTCGCGGACATCGACCCTGCACCCGTACGCCGTCTCGAGAGCATCCGGGCGGAGCACCACGCGGGGCGGTCCGGCCGCCACCACGCCGCCGCCGGCGATGAGCACGACCCGTCCCGCGTAGCGGCTGGCGAGGTTCATGTCGTGCGTGATGCACAGCACCGTAAGACCATGTTCCGCAACCAGCTCACGCATCGCGTCGAACACCCAGAGACCGTGGCCGATGTCGAGGTGGGCCGTGGGCTCGTCGAGCACGAGGACCTCGGGCTCCTGCGCGAGGGCGCGCGCGAGCTTGGCCCGCTGGCGCTCGCCTCCCGAGAGGTCCGACACCGGGCGCGCTTCGAGATCGGCCAGCCCGGTACGCTCGAGCGTCCGCGTCACGAGCTCGCGTCCGGCCGCGCCCAGCGACGACCACGGGCTGGCGTAGGGGTTGCGCCCCAGGGTCACGTACTCGCGCACGCTGAGTGGGACCGCGGGCGGCGGCTCCTGCGTGACCACGGCGAGCCGCCTGGCCAGCTCGGCTCGTGACCAGCTCGCGAGCGGACGCCCCACGAAGCGCGCCTCGCCGCGGGTCGGCGCGAGTACCCCGGTGAGCAGCCGGACGAGCGTCGTCTTGCCCGCCCCGTTCGGTCCGAGGATGGCGGTGAGGCCTCCCGCCTCCACCCGGAGATCCACGTCACGCAGCACGTCGCGCTCGCCGCTCCGGTAGCGCACGCCCGCGCCCCTGAGCTCGAACGCCGGATCGTCAGGCATGGCTCCGTCGGAGCAGCACGAGGAAGAGCGGCACGCCGAGGACGGCGGTCACGACGCCGATCGGCAGCACGAGGGGGCGGGCGACCGTCTGCGCGACGGTGTCCGCCACGACGAGCGTCACGCCGCCCCCGAGGAGCGACAGGGGGATCAGGGTCCTGTGATCGGAGCCCCACACGAGCCGCACGGCGTGGGGGACCACGAGGCCCACGAAGCCGATGACGCCCGCCACCGAGACGGTGATGGCCGCCGCCAGCGAGGCCACCACGTAGGCGACCCGCTTCACGCGCTCGACGGGCGTCCCGAGGTGGGCCGCCGCCTCCTCGCCGAGCGCGAGCGCGTTCAGGTGTCGCGACAGGACGAGCGCGACGAGCGCCGTCCCGGAGGTCGACGCCGCTAGGAGCCCCACGCCGCTCCACGTCGTCCCGTCCAGGCTCCCCATGGTCCACAGGACGGCCGAGCGGAACGCGTCGCCCCGCGCGAGGGCCAGGAGCAGCATGACGCCGGCGCCGAAGAACGCGGACACCACGACGCCGGCGAGGATGAGGACGCGCGTGTCCACGCGGCCCACGGCCCACGCCACCCGGAACACGACGAGGATCGCGAGGAGCCCGCCCGCGAACGCGAACGCCCCGGTCGTCATCGCGCCGAGCGCGGGTCCGATCAGGGTGAGGGCGGCGACGGCGCCGAACGCGGCCCCGGAGGAGACGCCGAGCAGGTAGGGCTCGGCGAGCGGGTTGCGCAGGAGCGCCTGGAAGAGCGCGCCCGACAGCGCCAGCGCCGCGCCCGTGAGCGCGCCCGCCGAGACCCTCGGGAGTCGGATCGAGCGCACGATCGTGGCGGCCGTCGGATCGCCGCCCGCGTCGGTGAGCGCGGACCACACGGTCGCGAGCGGAAGCGGCACCGCACCGAAGGCCAGACCGGCGGCGAGGGCCACGACGAGGGCGGCGGTCAGGAGCGCGACCCCCGCGAGGGGTCGCGTCACGGCGCGCACGGAAGCCGCACCGGCTCCGCGGTCCCCCCCGACGTGCGCCGCTCCGCGTCGCTCCCGTGCACCGCCCTCGCGAGCTCGCGCGCGGCCTCCGCGACGCGCGGCCCGAGCCGACCGACGAGATCGCCGTCGATACGCGCCACGCGGCCCCGGGCGACCGCCGGGACGTGTTCCCAGCGGGGCCGACCGACGGGCCCTTCCGCTCCTCCCGCGCCGCTGTATAGCACGAGATCTGGGTCCGCCCGGACGATCGACTCGATGCTTACCTGCGGAGAGGGCGGAGCGAGTCCGCCGAACACGTTCTCGGCGCCGGCGAGCGTCAGGAGCGAGTCCAGATAGCTCCCCCGTCCGATGGTCATCGGCGGCTCGGACCACACGTCGTAGTAGACCCGGACCGGAGGGCCGGGACGGCTCGCGGCCAGACGCTCGAGATCGTCGCGGATGCGGCGCACGAGCCGCTCCGCGCTCCCGCCGCACCCGACCGCGGCGCCGAGCGCGAGGACGTTCCGCTCCAGATCGCCGAGTGTGTTGTGGGTGAGGGCCAGCGTGCGCACGCCAAGCGCGCCGAGCCGTTCCGCCACGCCCCGGTTGTCGCTCCCCGCCACGAGGACCACCAGGTCGGGCTCGCGCGCCAGCACCGCCTCCAGCGAGGGCCGGATGCCATCTCCGACGTCCGGAACGGCCGCGGCCTCGGGAGGGTGGAGGCCCCACCGGGTGCGTCCCACCAGACGATCCCCCGCCCCGATCGCGAACAGGATCTCCGTGGCCGCCGGGATCAGCGACACGACCCGTCGGGCGGGTGCACTTTCGGGGCCGCTCCCGGCCGCGGCGCCGTCGCCGCCGCGCGCGACGGTCCACATCGCTGTGGCGACGCCCGCGACGAGGGCCAGGGTGCCGAGGATGCGCGCGCCGTGAGACCGCATGGTCCATCCCCGGGAAGGGACGGGGAGTCGATTCGACTCCTCGGGGCTCGAGGAGACGCGCCGCCCCGCTCTTCCCGCGAAGAGCTCAGAATCGGGGCACGGGTCGGGACGTCTCCTGGCTCGAGGCTCCGTTCGCGCGCCTTCCGGGGGGTTCGTCCCGTGGCCATCGCGCGGACGTCGGGGGCTCGCCCCCGCGCCTCTCACAGTGGCGGGGCCGCGTCGGATTCACACCGACTTCCGTGGCCCGATCCATGTCGAGAACGCATGCAAATTGACGGGCCGTGACGGCACGTCGCAAGGATGGGCGCGGCGGGATGGCTGCGGGCTGGTCGAGGGCCCCCCTCCGCCGCGGCGGGGCGAGGAGCCGCTCAGGACGGCTCGAAGCGCCCGAAATCCTCCGGGTCGAGACGCTTCAGGTATTCCTTGAGCGGCTCATCGAGTCGATCGAGCTGCGAGAGGTCGGGCTCCGCGTCGAGCGCATCCTCCAGCCCGGATGGGGAGTCGGGGTCGAAGGTGGCGTCCTCGACGTCGAGCGCGGAGATCTCGAGCAGGCTCTCGTCCGCGTAGATCGGCGCCTCGGCCCTCAGGGCGATCGCGATGCTGTCGCTGGGCCGGGAATCGATGGAGATGAACTCGCCGTCGCGCTGGAACACGAGCGAGGCGTAGTACGTGTTCTCGACGACCTTCGTGATGAGGACGCGGACGAGCGCGCTCCCGAGGCCCCGGACGACGGCCGTGAAGAGGTCGTGCGTCAACGGTCGGGCGAAATGCACTCCCGCGAGCTCCATCGCGATGGCGCTCGCCTCCCCCGGTCCGATCCAGATGGGGAGCAGCCGCTCTCCATCCTTCTCCTTGAGGATGACCACGGGGGTGCTGGACGTCTTGTCCAGACCCAGGCTCGCGACCGTGACCTCCAGCATGCCGTTCTCCATCCTCCTAGCCGGACGCTTCCGACGATCCGCTCGTCACGCGCGCCCTCCGGGTGATGCACGTTCGCTGCCAGCGTCGCGGCGTTCCCTCATCCGGCGAGCTCATCCACCCGGTCCGTGCGCTCCCACGTGAATCCGCCGTTCTCGGGCTCGCGACCGAAGTGCCCGTACGCTGCCGTGCGCCGATAGATCGGCCGCCGGAGATCGAGCCGCTCGATGATCGCGGTGGGTCTGAGGTCGAACACCTCTTCGACCCGTTGCGCGAGCGCATCATCCCCCATCGTGCCCGTCCCGAACGAATCGACCATCACGGACACCGGCTCCGGGACGCCGATCGCGTACGCGACCTGTATCGCGACGCGGCTCGCGAGACCCGCCGCCACGACGTTCTTCGCGATCCAGCGCACGGCGTAGGTCGCGGATCGATCGACCTTGGATGGGTCCTTCCCGGAGAACGCGCCTCCCCCGTGGCTGCCCACCCCACCGTACGTGTCGACGATGATCTTGCGGCCCGTCAGCCCCGCATCGCCCTGCGGCCCGCCGGTCACGAAGCGCCCGGTCGGGTTGATGTGGTACGTGATCGCGTCCGGATCGTACAGGTCGGCCGGGAGCACGGGCTCGATGACGCCAGCGATGATCTCCCGCCGGATGCGGTCCCCCTCCACGTCGGGATCGTGCTGCGCGGAGACGACGACCGTCGGGATCCGGACGGGCTTCCCGTCGCGGTATTCGACCGTCACCTGGGCCTTCCCGTCCGGGCGTAGCCAGTCGATCTCGCCGCTCTTCCGCACGCACGCGAGCCGCCGGGTGAGGGCGTGGGCGAGCGTGATCGGAAGCGGCATGAGGGACCGGGTCTCGTCCGTGGCGTATCCGAACATCATGCCCTGGTCCCCGGCCCCGCCCCGGTCCACGCCCATCGCGATGTCGTCGGACTGCCGGTCCACGCTGGTCAGGACGCCGCAGTTGTCCCACGCCACGCCGTACGCGGCGTCGGTGTACCCGATGTCCTTGAGGACGCCACGGGCGATGGCCGGGAGGTCGACGTACGCCTCGGTCGTGATCTCCCCCGCCATGAGCACGAGCCCGGTCGTGACGAGCGTCTCGCAGGCGACCCGGCCCGCCGGATCCGCCTCGAGGATCGCGTCGAGGACCGCATCGGAGATCTGGTCGGCGATCTTGTCCGGGTGACCCTCGGTCACGGACTCGGAGGAGAACCGGTACATGCCCTGGAACAAGACGACTCCCTGGTCAGTCGTGAACCGCTCGGGAAGGCACCCTGCCACCCGGCCGGCGGAAACCTGCCGGCCACGGCCACGTGTGGCAACGAGGCCTCCCGCCTCAACGCGAAAACCGGCTCGTCTCGAAGGGGACCGTGTCCCTCAGGTAGTCTCCGAGCCGCGGCTTCAAGGTCGACACGCGCTCCGGATCCTCGAGGTCTTCGCACAGCTCCGCGAGGTCCGTTGCAGACAACGTGCCCAACAGCTCTCGGATCTCGGGTATGGAGGTGGGCGCGAGGCTGAAATCGCGGTATCCGAGGCCGACGAGGACCGAGAGACCGATCGGATTCGAGGCCAGATCCCCGCACACGCCGATGTCGAGCCCCCCGGCCGAGGCGGCCCTGTGGATTCGATGATACATGCGCACGAGGGCCGGGTGGAGCGGGTCCGCGAGGTGCGCGAGACGCGCGTTCCCCCGGTCCACGGCGAGGGTGTACTGGGACAGGTCGTTGGTCCCGAGGCTCACGAAATCGATGTGCGGCGCGAGCAGGTCGAGCGTCTCCACCACGGCCGGGGTCTCGACCATGATCCCGAGGGGGACGTCCTCGTCCCCGCAGCCCACGTCGGCGGCGACCTCCGCGAGGATCTCGCGCGTGCGCAGGACCTCGTCCAGGGAGGTGACGAACGGGAGCAGGATGCGCATCCGGCCGTAGTCCGCGTGCGCGCGCAGCACGGCCCGCAGCTGGTTCCGGAAGAGGTCGGGCAGATCGAGGCACACCCGGATCGCCCGCCACCCGAGATACGGGTTCTCCTCGGGCGGCATGTCGAGGAACAGCGGGAATTTGTCCCCGCCGATGTCGAACGTGCGCAGGGTCACGGGCTGACCCGGGACCCCCTCGAGGACGAACCGGTACGCGTCGTACTGCTCCTGCTCGCTCGGGATCACGCGCTGGCCGATCACGAGGAACTCCGTGCGGAACAGCCCGACGCCCTCCGCGCCGACGCGCTCCGCCGCCCGCACGTCGTGGGGCTGATCGAGGTTCGCGCGCAGGTGGATGGACCGCCCGTCGGCGGTCGACACGGGGGCCGGCGGCCGCTCCCAGAACTGGCTGCGCCATTCCGTGAGCCGCTCCTCCATCTCGTGATAGGCGCGGATCTCGGGCTCTCCGGGGTTGACGACGATCCGCCCCGTGTCGCCGTCCATGAGCACGGTGGCGCCGTCGGGGATGCGGGAGAGGCCCGAGCCGACGCCGACCACGGTCGGCATGCCCAGCGAGCGGGCGAGGATCGCGCTGTGCGCGGTACGGGAGCCCGCGCCGATCACGAGCCCGAGGACGCGGGCGGGGTCAAGCCGGACGGCCACGCTCGGGGTGAGGTCCTCGAAGAGGAGGACGGCTTCCTCGGCGGGCAGCCCGAGCGTGTCGGCTCCGCGGCCATCGAGGTGCGAGAGCACGCGGACGCGGATGTCCATGAGGTCCGCCAGGCGGTCGGCCATCATCAGGTGGGCGGTGTCCAGCATCTGCATGCGGATCTCGGTGATCCGCCAGTCGAAGGCCCGGTCGGCGGCGAGGAAGTTCTCGCGGACGTAGCGACGGGTGCCCTCGACGAGCTCGGGGTCCTCGAGCATGAGGATCTGCGGGTCGAAGATCTTGGCCTCGACCTCGCCCAGCGTGGACGCCGTGCGCTCGCGGAGGACGCGGATGCCCTCGATCGCCTCCGCGCGCGCTCTCTCGAAGCGCTCGATCTCGACGTCGATGTCCCCGGGCTGGATCGTGCGGTGCGGCGGCGCCGCGATATCCCAGCTCACGCGACGCACGACCCCCAGGCTGCGACCGGGAGCCGCGGCGAGCCCGAGGACGTGGACCGGGGCGTCGCCGGCGTCGCTCACTCCACGCCTCCGGCGGGGGCGATCCGCTCGTCGATCTCCTCGCCGAAGCCGGCGTGCACGAGCGCCACGAGCCCGTCCACTGCCCGCGCCGCATCGGGACCAACCGCCCGGATCCGAATGCTAGAGCCCGCTTCCGCCGCCAGCATCATGACCCCCATTATGCTCTTGCCATTGACTTCGAGCCCTTCCTTGTCGACCCAGATCTCGGCCTCGTACGTGCTCGCCAGCTTGACGAACTCCGCCGCCGGTCGTGCGTGCAGCCCCAGGCGGTTCCGGATCGTGGCCGGCCGCGCGTGCTCGATCATCCCCGCCCCGGGCGTCACGGCAGAAGCCACACGGCGCAGCTCGCGAACAGCGCGAGAATCGCCACGGTTCCCGCCCTGCCGGGCAGGAAGAACGCGCCCAGCGAGACCGTCGCGACCACTCCGCCCAGCGTGGGCGAGGCCACGAGATCCGGCGCTCTGGCAAGGAGCAGCACCATCACGGTCCCGAGCAGCGCCTCGTTGATCGGAACGAGCCGGGCCCCCACCGCCTTGAGCGGTGAGCCCTTCAGCACCCGCCCCACGTCGAGGCCATGCGCCCACCCCGCCCGGAGCCCCCACACCCGCAACGCCAGGTGCGCCGCGTTGTACACGAGGACGAACGCGAGCGCCGCGAGACGGGGGTCGAGCCCCAGACAGAAGGCGATGGTGGCGCCGAGGGTGCAGAACGGCCTCCACCCGGCCCACACCGCCTGATCGCCCAGGGCTCCGAGCGGCCCGCGGAGCGCGGCGCGGAAGCGCTCGATCGTGGCCGCGTCGTGCCCGTCGTGCTCCATGCGGGCGAACGCCCCGATCGCGACGGGGGTCAGGTACGGGTGCGCGTTGAACGCGCTCGAATGACGCTCGATCGCCTCCTTGAGCGCCACCGGATTGCCCGCGTGGATTCGCTGGAGGAGCGGCAGAAGCGCGTACGCGACGCCTCCACCGATCATCGTACGGTAATTCCACGATCCCTGAACGGCAAAGCTCCTCAGGAAGGCCGCCGTGAAGTCCGACGTGCGCGGGGTCACGCCGACCACCACGCCAGCAGAAGACCCGCGAGGCCGCCGGCGACAAACGCGGGCCAGGCCTGCCGGC
>Ga0299907_10002178_pt1 | contig 11851 bp, 10 predicted proteins | sample RVTome_16_FD_198680 | JGI IMG/M metagenome (GOLD analysis project Ga0299907, IMG submission 198680) | Soil microbial communities from uranium-contaminated site in the Upper Colorado River Basin, Wyoming, United States - RVT152D67 (version 2) ...
GCTCCCTCATCGACTCGGCTGCTTCACGGGCCGACTGGAGAATCGCGGAGACCTCACGGCCAAGGTTTTCGAATTCCGACTCGAGGTCTCTCCCCTGGCGCTCTTTGACCTGGGTGATCAGCTTCTGTCGCTCGGCTTCGAGGTGTTCCAGTCGGCCGGCCACCGTCTCCAGCATCGCTTCGACCTCAGCCCGGTCGAGGCCGCGGAGGACGGTGCGAAACCGGGCTTCACGTATGTCTCGGGGGGTGATGTCGAACGCCATCGTCATTGAAGATACCGACCCTGGTCGCCTGTTCGGCGACTTTGGGGGTTGGTGTGGTCGCGAACGAGTGACGTACTAGGTGGCGGGAAGGCCTTCGAGATAGGCAAGGGCCTCGCCGAGGGTCGCCACCGGCACGATCTCGATGTCACGTCGCTCGGCGGTCAGAGCGGATTCATAGTTCCCCAGGGGCACGAGGATGATGTCGGCGCCGGCCGCCTCGGCCGCCACTACCTTCTGTCGAATCCCACCGATGCTCCCGACGCTGCCATCGGGGGCGATCGTGCCGGTCCCGGCAATGATCCTGCCTTGAGTGAGCTCACCTTCGGTGAGTGTGTCGATGATGGCAATCGTGTGCATCATCCCGGCCGACGGTCCGCCCACATCCCCTGCCTGGATCTCGATCGGGAAGGGGGCCTCTGTGAGCTCCCCTAAGACGATCCCGATCATCGGCCCACCCGGCTCCTCCTCGCGTTCTGCCAGCTCGACGTCGAGGTCGGTGAGGATGCCTGCCCGTTCCACAGTGACAGTCACCGTGTCGCCGACCTCCAGACCCTCGAGAGTGTGGCGGACATCATCGAGAGTCGAGATCGAGGTGCCATTGACCGCACGGATGGTGTCACCGAGCTCGAGCACCGACTCGGCGGGGACTCCTGGAATGATGTCGTTGACGACGACCTCGATCGGGACCATCTCATAGCCGAGGTATTCGAGCGCGACGGTGATCGATCGGAAGTTCGAGTCGTCCATCTGCTGGAGGACGCGATTCCGATACTCCTCATCGGTCTCGCCCTCTCGGCGAACGGCCTGTTTGCGAACCAAGTCCACCGTGGGGTCGACACCGGCGAGGAGCGCCTCGAAGATGTTCACGTCTTGGGAGACCACTGTCAGCATGAGGAGCTCCCCTTCGGGCGGGTAGATGGCGACTTCCTCGGCTTTGATCGTGTCGGCTGCGTCCGAAACCGGTCCCGCCGAGTAGGCCAGGTAAGGAAGCTCGATGTTCCAGGCGACGATGCTGAGCAGAGCCACGACGAACAAGGCCCCGATCAAGTACAGGGGCCAGGAAGCGCTTTCCCCCCGGGTGACTCGAGCCTCCATCAACAGCGAGCGTAACTACGGCCTGGCAATACGAATCTCCAGGACATTCTCGATCGGCCACTGTTTCCTGGATCTAAAGGGACAAGGAACACAAGAGAATGGGGATGGCGAGTTCGCCATCCCCACTCCCGTTCTCGTCGACTTGTGTTCTTATCCGGCTGGATCCCAATCGGACATGTAAGGCGCGACATAGAAGTCGGTCACGTGCTCGAGCCCGAACCTCCACTCGGTGATCGACACCGGCACCCCGATGTTGTCCTCGTTGGTCGGGATCTTGTCTTTGGGGGTGGGCCCGTATCCGGTCTGCTCCCCGCCGAAACCGGGATCGAAGTTCTCGACGGTGGCAATGGCAGCCACTAGGCCTTCGCGACTTATGTCACCCAGCTCCACTGCCGCCTCGAGGATCTGGTGGAATGTTTGCGCCTGGGTGTAACCGAACCAGAAGAAGGCATTGATCTCCCCTGGCGGATACGCCTCGCCGTAAGTCTCCAGCCTCTCCCGAAGCAGTGTCATGCCTGGCGTGTCGTCCTCGAACGCCGGACCCGCTCCGAGCCCGTAGTAGGGGAAGGAGGAGAACAAAGCAAGCCCGGCCGCCTCGTCGCCTCCACCAAGCGCTCCCGGGAGCACCGGGATATACGACGGGCTGGATCCCAGGACCGTTGGCGAGTACTCGATGGCCGCGGCCGTCCCCAACATGGGTCCCAGAGCACTTGGCAACGTGCAGACGAAGAGAACGTCCACGCCAGCTGCCTGGGCGCCACCGATCTGCGCACTGAAGTCGGAATCGCCGGCCGCATAGGTCGCCTCATAGGACAATGTCAGCTCGGTGTTCTCCAGACCAAAGTCGAGACCGTTCTTGCAGTCTTGGCCGTAGTCATCGGCCTGATAGATGATGCCGATCACGCTCGCGTCGGTGATCACCGCCGGATCCGCCACTTCCGTAGCCCAATACGGCGCATTGGCAAACTGAGCGAAGTATGTGCCGGCTGCAAGGTTCAACGGCACGTTGCTGGTCAACGCCCATTGTGAGGCCAACGAGCCGGCGGCCACCAGTATGTTCTCGGTTGCCGCATCCTCGAAGATGGTCGCTGTCGTCGGGGTGCCGATTGCACTCGAGAATGCCAGGACTTCGTCCTTGATCTCGTTGTAGACGACGGGATTGACGTCCGGGTTGTATTCGTTGTCACGAACGATCAACTCGACGGGATACGTTCCGGCCACACCACCGTCTGCGTTGATCGCATCCCAGTAGAGCTGATGCCCATGGAGCAGGGAGTTGCCGATATCTGCGATTGGCCCCGATGTCGCTGCGAGCGCACCGAGGGTGATCGTCCCGGTGGCCGCGTCGAAACCGAAGTCAGACACGAGGTCCATCATCTCCCCGGTGGTCGAAGTTGCTTCCGGCTCGGTGGTCTCAGTCGGCGCGCTCGTGTCAGTTGCTCGCGTGGTGGTGTCACCGGCATCCTCAGGCGAACAAGCCGCCAGAGTCATGGCGAGCACCGCAATCAGCACCAGCGGTCTAGCTGATCTCATCTGATTTCTCTCCTCCTCATTAGGCGATCATCATTCGACGATTGCCTGACCGACGTTAACGCTCGGAGCGTTGATTTGCCCGCGATCAATAGCTGAATGGCCACCCCTTCCAGTAGTTGCGCACCCGTAACCACAGACCGAACAGACCCAAAGGCTCGAAGATCAGGAAAAAGACGATGAACAGCCCGAACAAGATCAGGCTGAACACCGATTCATCCAGGCTGCCGGTGCCAGTTGGGGCTACGAAGGGAAGCCAGCCCTGTTGAGTGAGATAAGAGACGATCTCGGGAAGACCAACCACGAACATGGCACCGAGCGCAGCCCCCAACACGGTCCCGATCCCCCCGATCACGATCATCGCGATGTATTGCACCGATACCAGCAACCCGGGCCCTCCTCCGAAGCTGCTGCCCAACGGGTTGCTCTGGAAGACCCCAAGGAGGTAGCCCGCCGCCCCGGCCATGAATGAGCTCACGCCGAACGCCGTGAGCTTGGCCCAGGTGACATTGACCCCGATCACCTCGGCAGCGATGTCTCGATCGCGGGTGGCCTGAAGGGCTCGGCCCACCCTGCTCCGCCCGATGTTCTTGCCGATCAGGAAAGCGAAGATCGCCACGATCAGTGCCGCGAAGTAGAGAGACTCGTTCTTGGACAGGAGACTGCCGTCGAAGAAGGGGAGATCGAACGAGATAGCACGCGAAGGACGACCCCGAACTGCTCCGGTGATGGACTCCATTGCCGGAGCCGTGAACAGCCACTCCCCGAAGAACACCAAGGCGAGCGTCACCAAGGAGAGGTAGAGCCCGCGGAGCCTCACCGCGGCCGGCGCGATCACCACACCCAAGATGGCAGCGACCGCCCCACCGGCAAGTGCTCCCACCCACCAAGGAAGCCCCAAGCCCCAAAAGGAGACACCTGAGAGTGTGGTGGTGGCGGGGGTCGACACCGTGGCACCGACAAAGGCGCCGATACCCAGGAAGAAGGCATGGCCAAGAGAGATCTGACCGGCGAACCCTGAAAGCAAGTTGAGGCCCAGCGCTCCGGTTGCAGCGATGAGGACCAATGCCGAGAGCACGATCCAGAAGTCGGGAGTGGGCAGGATCCTGGCGAAGAAGGGAAACACGAAGAGGGCGGCGACGAGAATGGCCAGCCAGGCCTTGTTCACCCTGTTCGGCAGGAGGGCCATGTCCTCCCGATACGTGGTCCGGAGTCTCCGATCAGGCATTCACGCCACCGGGTGACCTCATACGCGCCTCACCTCCGGAGTGCCAAACAGCCCAAATGGACGCACCAACAGCATCCCGATCATCAGGATGTACGGGAACACCAGGTGGAAATTCGGGAGCTGAAGCTCGAGGAAAATCGGATTGAGCCAGCGAGCCGAGAGCACTTGGGCCACGCCAATGGTGAGACCACCCACGATTGCGCCGCCTGGTGAGTCGAGACCGCCGAGGATCGCGGCCGGGAAGGCATTGAGGGCGGCGAAGCGGATCGGGGTCAGGCTCATGAATCCGCCGAGCCGGGTCGGCACGTAGAAGGCCCCGGCCACGGCAGCCAAGACCCCGGCAAAGGCCCAGGCGATAGCAAATATCGTCGTGGTCTTGATGCCCATCGACATCGCTGCTTCCTGGTCGAATGCCGTCGCCCGCATCGCCACCCCATATCGGGAGTATCTGAAGAACGAGAAGAGGGCGACAGCCGCTACCACCATGGCGAGGATCGCCCATACGTTCGCCCATTGAATGGCGATGTTGCCGACGCGAAGGACACTGTTCGGAGGGAACGGCGAAGACATCACCTTCTGTTGAGGACCCCAAAAGATCTGAACCGCCGTGCTGATGACCAGCTCCAAACCAAGGGTTATCAGCACAACAGCGAAGATGGGCTGGCCGACCATCTTGTGCAGGACCGAGCGCTCGATGATGACCCCCACCAGACCGACGAGCAGCGCAGCCACGAGCACCGAGATCCCGAATCGCCATGCGAGCGGGATCTCGAGCCACCAGCGGAGGACCTCCGGTAGATTCGAGGTGGCCTGTCCGGCCGGCGTGCGCGCACCACTCGGTACGACCCCGGTCACCAGGGAGAACACGACGTAGGTTCCCAGGAGCATCAACCCGCCATGGGCGAAGTTGATGACGTCCGTCGCCTTGTAGATGATGACGAAACCCATCGCGATCAGCGCATAGATCGCGCCCAAGGAGAGGCCCTGAACCGTCAGCTGAATGATCTGTTCGCTCAGACTCAGCTGCTCGATTTGAGCCAGCACGAGCGCTGGCGTCATGCGGGGCCGTAGATGTCGACGATCAGCTCACCGAAGCGGGCCGCGATCTCAGATCTCTTCACCTTCTGCGTTGCGGTCAGCTCGCCGTCCTCGTGGTCCAACTCCTTTGGGATCAGTCGAAACTGCTTTACAGCCTCGACATTCGCCAGATCCTCGTTCACGTCGTTCACCACCCGCTTCACCAGCTCTCGGACCTCGGGCTTCTCGGAGAGATCGCGGTAAGTCGTGAAGGCGATGCCCCGACGGAGTGCCCAATTGGAGACGGTGTCGAACTCGATGCCGATCAATGCCGACACGAACTTGCGGTTGTCACCGAGCACGATCGCCTCTTTGATAAACGGGGAGACTTTGAGTTTGTTCTCGATCTCGGATGGCGCGATGTTCTTGCCACCAGACGTGATGATGATGTCCTTCTTACGATCGACGATCTTCAGGTGATCGCCGTCCCATTCGCCAATATCGCCGGTGTGGAGATAGCCCTCCGAGTCGATCGTCTGTGCCGTGGCCTCGGGGCTCTTGAAATAGCCCATGAAGACACCCGGATGTTTCACCAGGATCTCCCCGTCGTCGTCGAGCTTCAGGTTGCTCTCCGGATAGGGCTCACCCACGGTTCCGATCTTGACCCGACCCTCCCGGTTGGCACTGGCATAGCCGACGTTCTCGGTCATCCCATATCCCTCGCGAATGGGGACACCGAGGGACATGAAGAACTTGAGAACCTCGGGGGCGATCGGGGCTGCACCGGAGAAGGCGACCTCGCAATAGCGAAGACCCAGCTTCTCCCGCAGAGATCGGTATGCCAGCACATGGAAGACCCCATGGAGCGCTCCACCCCAAAGGCCCCGACTGCCCTTCTCCAGCAGGCGATCTGCATTTTTCGAGCCCGTCGCGAACGCCAGCTTGTACATGGCCCGCTTCAGCCAGGATGCGTCGGCCATCCGAATGATCACTCCCGCCTGCATCTTCTCCCAGATCCGGGGAACCGCCACGAAGATCGTCGGCTGCACCTCGACCAGGTCCTGGGCGACGGTGTCGATCGACTCGGCGAAGTTCACAGTCGCCTCGGTCGCCAGGCCCACAGCCACCGTGAAGAGCTTCTCGAAGATGTGACACAGTGGGAGATAGGAGAGATATTCGATCCGATCGTTCTCGATGCCGACCAACTGCTCGATGATGTTGTCCATCACCCAGATCAGGTTTCGATGTGAGAGCATCGCGCCTTTCGGCGGCCCCGTGGTACCCGACGTGTAGACGAGACAGGCGAGGGTTTCGGGGTCGATGGCATCGACCAGGTCTGTCACCGTGTTGGGCTCGGCGGCGAGCCGACCCTTCCCCAACTCGATGAAGTCGTCCCAGCTGAGCAAGAGCGGATCGTCATATTGCGAGAGACCACGAGGCTCGATGTACACGATGCGTTGCAAGTCGGGAAGGTCATCCTTGACAGCCAGCGCCTTGTCCACCTGTTCCTGATCCTCGGCTATCAAGACCCTGGTCTCGGAGTGACGAAGTATGTAAGCGACCTCGGAAGCCGGATTCGTCGGGTAGATACCAACCGACACCGCCTGTATCGCATGCGCGCCCAGCTCGGACCACACCCAGGCCTTGCGGTTCTCGGAGTGGATCGCCACCTTGTCGGCACGGCCGACACCGAGCTCGGCAAGTGCCGCACCAACCACCTGGACCATCTCCCAATAGCCGGAGTATGTGGTCTCCTCCCAGACCCCAAACACCTTCTCACGCAGGGCGACCTTGTCGGGCCGTGCCACCGCGATGTCACGGACTCTCGCAGGGAGGCTGTTCACCGAGATCGGGACGGCAGGTGACGTGGGACGTTCGGTTGTCAGGGTCACGGGTCTCTCCTCGCTCGACTCATCATGTCATCTCTCGAGCACACCCGCTGTCACAGTGCGTGCGCTCTCGCTCTCGAGTTGCTCGCCCAAGTAGGCATTGATCACGTCCGGGTTCGATTGGATCTGTTGTGGCGTGCCGGTGGCGATGTTCCTACCGAAGTCGAGGACCATCACTCTCTCTGCGATGTCCATCACGAGCCCCATGTCGTGCTCGACCAGGATCATCGCGACCTCCAGCTCCTCTCTGATATCGAGGATGAAACGGGCCATGTCCTCGGTCTCCTCGAGGTTCATGCCGGCGACGGGCTCGTCGAGCAACAACAGCTCTGGGGCCATCGCCAGCGCCCGACCGAGCTCGACCCGCTTCTGGATTCCGTATGGAAGGAGCGCTACCGGGTAACGCCGGTACTGGGCGATCTCGAGGAAGTCGATGATCTCCTCCACCTGTCGGCGGTTCACATACTCCTCGTTGCGTGCCTTGCCCAGCCAAACGGAGGCTGCTGCCCAGGAGGACGAAGATCGATGGTGGGTCCCGAGCATCAAGTTGTCCAGGACTGTCATGTTCCCGAACAGCTCGATGTTTTGAAAGGTGCGTGATATGCCGGCCTCGGCGATACGGAAGGGCTTTTTACCGACGATGCTCTCGCCTTTCCACAGGATCTCCCCCGAATCGGGGCGATAGACGCCGTTGAGACAGTTGAAGATCGAAGTCTTTCCGGCCCCGTTTGGGCCGATTATCGCGAACAACTCGCCTGGATCGACATGGAATGAGACAACGTCGAGAGCAGTCACACCCGCAAAGGTGAGGCGCACCTTCTCGAACTCGAGGAGTGCGCTCATGAGAGCCAGCGCTTCTTTCTCTTGTAGTGCTTCACGTCCCGGAAAGACTTGCGCTCACCGGCGTCCCCGGTGTGGAGGCCGAGGTAGAACTCTTTGACGTCGTCGTCCCTGAGCAGCTTCTCTGCCGAGTCGTCCATGACGACCCTGCCAGTTTCGAGGACATATCCGTGATTGGCGATGCTCAACGCCATGGCGGCGTTCTGTTCTACGAGCAGGACCGCCGTCCCTTGCTTGTTGATGTCCACGATGATCTCCCTCATTCGCTGAACGAGTAGAGGGGCCAGGCCGAGAGAGGGCTCATCGAGCAGGAGCAGTCTTGGCTCGGTCATCAAGGCGCGGCCTATCGCGATCATCTGCTGCTCGCCTCCAGAGAGATAGCCTGCCGTTGCTCTCAGACGTTCCTTGAGAACCGGAAAGAGCTCCATGACCCGGTCATGAGCGGCTTCCACCTTCCCTTTGTCGGTGACGCTGAATGCACCGGCTTTCAGGTTCTCCTCGACAGTGAGCTCGGCGAAGATGCGCCGTCCCTCGAGCACCTGCACGACTCCGAGGCCGACGATGTCGGCGGCGTCGGCTTCGGTGATCGCCACACCGTTCAGCTCGATCGACCCTTTGGTGATGTCGCCCTCGTGTACCCCCAGGAGACCACTGATGCTGCGGAGAGTGGTGGTCTTCCCGGCGCCGTTGGCCCCCAGCAGAGCGACGATCTCACCCTGCGGCACAACCATCGAGACACCGTGGAGAACGCGAATCACATCGTTGTACACGACCTCGAGATTCCGCACCTCGAGCACGTTCTTCGAGTCAAGTGCCGGCGGCGCCTCACCGGCGCCGGCCGTTTGAGTATCGATCACGAATCACCACTCCGCTATCGAGGCCATCTCGGCGCAACGCGATAGAAGTCCTCGCTCGAATCGCAGCCTATACGCAGGTGACAACACAGCGGGGCCTGAAACGACGGGCCTAACTCCCAACACTCCACTCCGCCCCTCCAGGCCAGAACTCCTTCTTCCAGATCGGCGCCCTCATCTTGAGCTCGTCGATGATGTGCCTGGCCGCCTCGAAGGCGTCCGCCCGATGTGCGCTGGCAACCGCTACGGCGACCGAGGCCTCTCCGAGCTCCACCTTTCCCGACCGATGCTCCACCACCACGGTGAGGACCGGCCACTTCCGGGCTGATTCCTCGGCGATCTCCCGGATCTTCTCTGCGACCACTTCGCGGTATACCTCGTACTCGAGATGGGTGATCCCCTCCTTGCCCTCGGAGTGGTCTCGAACCGTCCCCAGGAACAGCACTGTCGCCCCGGCGTCGGGCCGTCCGATCTCGGCGAGCAGCGCGACGCTGTCGATGGCCGTCTCCCCCACACGCACCCTGATCGATTGCTGGTCTCGCTTCATAGAATCGGCTCCCATGACAAGTTACCTCCCCAAGGAGCGAAGCAGCCTTGGGGAAGATGAGCCGGGTGGTACGACCGTCCGCCGAGCTGATCCCTGGGCGCTAGCCCTCGGGATCATCGGAGGGGTCTTGCTCGGAACCGGCCTCACTTTCGCCATCCTCGGCTATGTCGGGGTCTTCGAGGAGCCGGTGCCTCCGACCACCCCTCCCGCGCCAACGCTCACCGTCCCCGGGCCTACCGCCCCCCCAGCCACCTTCGGTGAATCGGTCACCGCTGCGTCGGTCGCGGCACGGGTCATCCCATCGACGGTGGCTGTGGAGGTCTCGTCGTTCCTCTCCGAGGGTGCAGGCAGCGGCGTGGTCTACGGCGATGACGGTTACATCCTCACCAATCATCATGTCATCGACGGCTCGGCATCTGTATCTGTTGTATTCGCTGACGGGGCTCGATTCCCCGCCCGGGTGATCGGATCCGACCCCCTCACCGATCTCGCGGTCCTCCTGGTGGAGCGAGCCGATGTCACCCCTCTGGCGATTGGCTCATCCGACTCGCTGACGATCGGCGAGCCGGCCGTCGCCGTCGGCAACCCCCTGGGGCTGGTCGGTGGTCCCACCGTGACGTCGGGCATCGTCAGCGCATTGGATCGCACGCTCTCGATCCAACCCGGCATAGACCTGTATGGGCTGGTCCAGACCGATGCCCCCATCGCGCCGGGCTCGAGCGGTGGCGCCTTGGTCGATGCGGCCGGCAGGTTGATCGGGATCACGACGGCCATTGCAGTCTCCGACGTGGGCGCCGAGGGCCTCGGGTTCGCCGTCCCCATCGACCTTGCGGTGGGGATTGCCAACGACCTCATCGCAGATGGCGAGGTCCGCCACGCGTTCCTGGGCATCAGGGGCGAGACCGCGTGGGCCGACGAGAACCGTGCGGAGTACCCGGTGGGCGTGATCATCGAATCGGCCAACTCCGGCGCTGCCTACGACCTCGCTGGGGGCCAGGTCAACGACGTGATCGTCGCCGTCGGTGAGGTCGAGGTGCGCACCATCGACGCGCTGCTCTCCCGTCTCCGGCGACTCCGCGAAGGTGACACAGTGCCGATACGTATCCTCCGCGCCGATGCGGAACGGGTACTCGAGGTGACGATGGGGCGGCTCGACTCATGAGCGACGATCTCTTCTCCAAGCTCTTCGATCTGTTCAATCAGCCGGGCCCCGTGAACTGGAAGCTGGCCGCAGAAGTCGCCCGACACCTATCCGGTGAGCGGCAGCCAGTCGAGCCTTGGGCGGCCGAAGAGTTCAGGGAGTTGGCCCGGCTGGCCGAGTACCGGCTCGAGGAAGTCGCTCCGTTCCCAGTCAGGTCGGCCGTGGACGTGCTACCGCTCGACCCGCGCACGTGGGCCGAGAAGAACCTCGAGCTCTACGGGTCACTGGTCGAGCCCTTCGCCACGTCGGTGAGTGGGGAGGCCGCTCCGATGATGGCCCAACTCGCTCCCGCGATCGTGGGCCTCCAGGTGGGGTCCTTGGTGGGCGGTCTCTCGACTTGGGCTGTCGCCGGCTTCGACGCCGGGCTTCCGCCCGACCAGGTCGGCCCGCTCACATTGATCGTGCCCAACATCGAAGCTCTCCAGGTGGTGGGTGTCGAGAAGCGAGAGATCCGCCTCTGGGTGGTGGCGAACGAGGTGGCTTTCCGTGCCATTTGCGAGGTTCCCTGGCTCCATGACCATCTGGAAGGTCTCATCGGCGATTACGCCGAAGCGGCCCAGATCGACCCCACCAAGCTGAGTGGCCTGATGATCGGGGGCGGCGACCCGTCGGCGATCGAGAAGGCGATCGAGGAAGCCGGCGGGATCGAGGGCCTCATCGGGGGTGAGGAAGCCGAAGGACCGCGAGCCGAGTTGGAGGCGTTTCTCGGTGTCGTCACCGGTTGCGCCCGGCTTCTGGCAAGACGCGCAGTCGGCGAGCTGGCACCCTTCTTCGACACGGTCAGCGACAGCCGTGACCAGCAACGTGAGGCGGTCGCTGCCGGACCGACCATCGGTGTCGGCCCGGTGCCGCCCGAGGTGACCCGGCTGGGTGACCTCTTCAATCAGGAGGTCGAGCGGCGCTACGGAAACGATGCCCTGGAGACCTTGTGGGCCGACCCGTCACGCATTCCCACCGCCGATGAGCTGCGCGACCCCACGGCATGGGCGGCTCGCGTGCTCCTGGACGGTTGGTCGTCATGACCTCTGAGCGAGCATGACCTCCCTCTGATTGGATAGAAAGAGCCATATGCCCCTGGCGACAGGCTCGACAGCACCGGATTTCTCCCTGCTCAACCAGGACCGTGAGCCAGTCTCACTGTCGGACTTGAAGGGGACGAGGTCGGTCATCGTGTTCATCCCTTTCGCCTTCACCAAGACCTGTCACGGCGAGCTCTGTCAGATCCGCGACGAGTGGGCGCTGTTCGACGATGCCGGGGCCCGGGTGATCGCCATCACCTGCAACACCCTCCATGCCAACCGGGAGTGGGCCGACCAGCAGGGGTTCGAGTTCGACATCCTCTCCGACTTCTGGCCACACGGGGCGGTGTCTCGTGCGTATGACACCTT
>Ga0299907_10002179_pt1 | contig 11848 bp, 13 predicted proteins | sample RVTome_16_FD_198680 | JGI IMG/M metagenome (GOLD analysis project Ga0299907, IMG submission 198680) | Soil microbial communities from uranium-contaminated site in the Upper Colorado River Basin, Wyoming, United States - RVT152D67 (version 2) ...
GATTCGCACCGACGAGGTCCCGGTCGGCGGTGGGGACGGCGGATATCTTGTGTTCGCCGGCCGCATGGCGCCCGAGAAGGGCCCGGACCTGGCCATCGAGGTCGCTGCGAAAACCGGGATTCCGCTGCGCCTGGCGGGCGTGATCGAGAACCAGCACCGGGATTACTTCGAGACGAGCATGCGAGGTGCCTCGTCGGGGGACGTCGAATACCTCGGCCCCCTCGATCGCGGAGACTTGTGGCGCCTTCTAGGGGGCGCCCTTGCTCTCGTCATACCCCTTCGCTGGCACGAGCCTTTCGGCCTCGTAGTGGTCGAGAGCATGGCCGCAGGGACGCCGGTCATCGCCTGGCGAATGGGAGCCATCCCCGAGATCGTGGACGACTCGGTCACGGGGTACCTCGTAGACGACGTCGCCGGCGCCGTGGACGTGATCGAAAGAGTCCACCTTTTGTCCCGTTCCAGGTGCCGTTCCATCGCAGAGGAGCGCTTCTCGGATCAGAGGATGGCCAACTCCTGCTCGAACATCTACATGTCACTGGCCGCTGCTCGATAGGGCGTTCCTCCGATGGAACGAAGGGGGTCAGGACATCTCGGCCAGCACGTCCTCGACCGACATCGTGACCACCTTGATCCCGTAGTCGGCGTACCCATAGGGGAGAATCAGCCGCCCGTCATGAACCATGCTGCCACATGAGTAGACGACGTCCGGCGTATAGCCGATCGACTCGTCTTCGGCCGGCTCGAGGAGCGGCGAGGTGAGACGGCCCAGGACCTTGGCCGGCTCGTCGAGGTCGAGCAGGACCGCACCCAGCACATAACGCCGCATCGGTCCTACACCATGCGTGATCACGAGCCACCCCTCCTCCGTCTCCAGAGGCGATCCACAGTTGCCGGTCTGCACCGCCTCCCAGCCCTGTTCCGGGATCAGCACGGCCTCGGCATTGTCCCAGCGGCGGATGTTGTCGCTTCGCATCACAAATGTCGTCTCGTGGTCGTGTCGGGACAAGGCGGCGAACTCACCCTGCACTTTCCTGGGGAAGAGCGCCATTCCCTTGTGATAAACCGTGGGCCCACTCATGGTCGCCATGCGGAAATGATGGAAGTCCGTGGTCTTGATCAACTGAGGCAAGATCCGCATTCCGTCGTATGCGGTGTAGGTGGCGTAATAGGTCACTGCACCGTCGTCGTCGACAAAACGAACGAAACGAGCATCCTCCATCCCATGACTCTCGGAAGGAGCGGCCGGAGAAACGAGATGCTGCGAGATGGGCAGAGCCGGGTCGAAGTCCAACTGGTAGTTGGAAGCCGCAAGCCAGTGGATCATGCGCACTGTGTCGGCGACCAGGACCGGGTCGAGGTCGCTCTCGACGACGTTTCTCAAGGCTCCATCCAACTGATCCGCCGTGAACTGGGCGGGCACTGCGGACAGGATGCGCGACGAGGCGTCGTTGACGAAGTCGAGTTCGGCGACCTTGTGTGAGAAGGAGTCACGGTCATAGAGCGGGGCCGTGCGCACCCCGTTGCCGGCGTACGCGAACCGCGGGTCGAAGTCCACCCTGCCATTGCGACCCACTGTCCCCGTGAAGAAGGCCACCGACGAGATGTGACCTTCTCCGATCGCCCGGGCGCTCATGATGAAAGGCTGGGCTCCTTCATGAGCATCGCCGAAGGGCACCATGGAAGGATTGGTGAGAGCGGCGCCCTCGTAGGCATAACCCATGGTCAGATAGGCACCGATGAGCAAGCGCTGGTCGAGGTCGGTGACCGATCCCAGGTGCACCGAATTTTGTGCACCCAGCTCGAAGTGCATCAGCCAGGCAGACTCGACGTCGACGTAGCGGCCGATAGCCCTCTGCCGGGCATCGGCCAGGAGCCTCCCCTGCATGTCCGGGGCCAGGTCGAGTATCCGGGCGACGATGAGATCGAGTCTCTCGCTCGGTCCTCCGAAACTCGCCGTCCCGGGCAGGAATGGCCTCGGGACGAGCCGCCTGGCATCGGGTTGCAGCGAATGCTCGGTTCTCGTCAGCTCGACCATGTGCCGACATCATTCTCGTCGACCCCGACGCCTTTTCCAGGTATCAGTTGGAGACAGTTGCATGACCCGGGACGACGCTGCGGAAGAACTCTGCGTAGCGGACGGCTCCTGCTTCCCAGGACAGCTGCGGGGACCTGGCTGCAGCGGCATCCGCTGCCTGTTCATACGCGTCTGGGATCTCCATCAAAGCCTTCAGCCCCCGGGCCACGGCAGCACTGTCGTGGTCGACGACGGTGCCGGGGCCGGGCTCGACCAGCTCCTCCGCGTGCGGAAAACGTGTTGCGACGATGGGGCGTCCGGCGGCCACGGCGTCGGTGAGTACACCGGACGTCACCTGGTCGTGATTGTCGTACGGGACCACGACCAAATGTGATCGCCTCACGAGCTCGAACAGCTCGTCATCCCCGAGATAACGGTCGATGAACTCGACCATGTCCTCGACCTCCAGATCCCGGACCAGTGTTTCCAGCATCCTCCGGTAGCCGAGCCCCTGGCTCTTGGCCACGACCGGATGGGTACGGCCCACGATGCGATAGTGGGGCTTCGGATCGACATCGCGCAGCAGCGACACGGCTTCTATCGAGCGCTCCAGGCCTTTGCCGGGACCGAGTAGACCCCATGTGATCAGGCTCCGGGGAGGCCCTGCCGGTGGTGGCGTCGCCGACCAGCGCGAACCGTGAGGTATCACCACGACGTCGCTGCGAGGAATCGCGTAGGAAGTCAAGGCAGAGCGTGCCGATTCGGAGAGCACCACCAGGCGTGAGCCCTCATGGAGTCTCTCCATGATCATACGTTGCCGGTCGGTGGGGTTCGGTGCCACGGTGTGAAGGACCGTGATCAGCGGACGGTCGATGAGATCAATCATGTCGAGGACCGATACCCCATCGTTGGCCCCAAAGATCCCGAATTCGTGCTGAAGGACCACGACGTCGCTCTTGTTGAGATGTCGAGCCGCAACCCGGGTGCTCACCGGGCTGTTGGGGTCGATCTCCATCCCGACCTGGCCCAACGCCGACGGCGGAGGACGGCCATCGACCAGACGCACGATGTCCAGGTCGAGATCGGGTGCGACCACGCTCAGGCTGGAAATCAGCGACGAGGAGAATCGAGCTATCCCGCATCGGGTTGGGGGAAAGGTGGAAACGATCCCAACCCTCCCGGTCGGAAAGGATCGGGCTAGGGGTTGAATCGTGTTGAGCATGACGGAGTTATGGGTTCGGTGGGTGAATACATGACGTGCCAATTACCCGTTGCTGCGATCGTCCAAAACTACGCCATCAGAAGCGGGGGCGGGGTCAGTTTCTCGGCCATGGACGCCGGGTAAGTGATCCCTGTGGTCGAACACGGACTGACCCTTTCCAGCGAAGAACATGCGCCCGCCAGGCTGGTCGAGATTGCGGCCACGGCAGAGGCCGCAGGATTCGACTTCGTCTCGATCTCGGACCATTTCCACCCCTGGATAGGAGCGCAGGGCCACAGCCCCTTCGTGTGGTCGGTGCTGGGAGCCATCTCCCAGGCAACGACCAACCTGAAGGTGGGGGTTGGAGTGACCTGCCCCACGGTGCGCATGCATCCGGCCATCAGCGCCCATGCCGCGGCCACCGCGGCATGCCTGCTCGAGGGCAGATTCACCTGGGGGCTGGGCACCGGGGAGGCATTGAACGAGCACGTGCTCGGTGATCGATGGCCGCCGGGCGACGTGCGACTCGAGATGTTGGAGGAGGCGATCACCATCATCCGTCGCCTCTGGGAGGGAGAGAGCGTCACGCATCGCGGCCGCCACTACGCGGTTGAGGATGCCCGCTTGTTCGATCTACCCGAAGAGCTGCCACCACTTGTGATCTCGGCTTTTGGTGTCGCGGCCGTGGAGATGGCCGCTCGACTCGGCGACGGGCTCTGGATCACAGGGCTCGAGGCAGAGATCATCGACAAGTACCGCGATCAGGGCGGAGAAGGCCCGATCTGGAGCCAACTATCCCTTTGCTGGGACCCCGACCGCGAGGCTGCCGTGGACCGGGCCCACCGGATCTGGCCCAACACCGCCTTGACCGGGCAGCTCCCCCAGGACCTGCGAACCGTCGAGCACATGGAAGAGGCAGTGCAGATGGTCGATCGAGAGGACATCGAGAAGGCTTTGCCCTGTGGACCGGATCCGGGGCCGATCATCGAGTCGATCGAGGAGGCGGCCTCGATCGGTGTTGACCACATCTATCTCCACCAGATCGGCGACCCGATGGCTGGCTTCATCGAGTTCTGGCGGGATGAGATCCGGCCCAAGGTGGGCGACCAGTAGTCGGCCCGGCGTGTATGTTGAGACCGTGGACCCACGACATCTGAGAGAGGTAGTCCCATCCCCGACGTCCCGATAAGCATTACGTCGCGACGGGTCGACACCGGTGAGATGATGGTCACGGTGATCGGGGAGATCGACCTCGCTTCCTCGCCTCTGGTCAGCAAAGAGCTCCAGAAGCGATCCGGCCGCGTTGTCGTCGATCTCCGCAAGGTTGACTTCATGGACTCGACCGGTATCAGATTGCTTCTGGCCCAACATGAGCGGTTGGATCAGGCCGGCGGGCACCTTCGAATCCTGGTCGGGAAAGACCAACAACTGACCAGATTGCTGGAGATAAGCGGGCTGACTGATGTTTTCGACATCGCCGAGGCTCTCCATCCGCCCGCTGAAGAGGACCCGTCGCCGACGATGCTCGTGTGACGCCGCGGCCGACGGGAGGACTGGGTGATCAGCCGCGCTGAGATACGGACATCTCGTCGCTGACGGCCTCCACTCCGTCCACCGCCGCGACCAGTTGCACCAATTGTTGTGCACGCTCTCGGGTCACCGGCCCGCGCAAGGTGACCGTTCCAGCGTCGACGTCGATCTCGACGCCTCGCTTGGGGCCTGGCCACCGGCCCAGCGCCTCGCTTCTGACCTTCTGGAGCAGCGTGTTGTCGTCGATGTCCTCATCGGCTCGAAATGGCTCGGCCGCCTTGTGCACTGCTCCTCGGGCCACGCCACGCTGATAACGAGCCTGGGCTCCAATTCTCTCGCCGGACTTACGGAAGAAAGCGGCGGCCTGATCCGCCAGCTTCGCGCGACGCGAACTCCCGCGGTCCGGGTCGAAGAGATACATGCCTGCGGCCGCCGTCGCACCGATGCCGACGGAGCGCCACAACCTTGTCTTGCTCATGAATCTGCCTCCAAGGCCGGGATGTCCACATCCTTTACCCCCGCCTCCACCGGGCAAAACCCCCGACGCGGAGAGGCCGGGCTGTTGTAGTGGTGGCGCGGCAGGACCTCGGGGAGTCGTTATGGCGACTGGCCGATCTCGTCGCCGCCGACGAGCGAAGCCGCTCCTTCAGAGCCAAGGCCTATAGAAGGGCGGTATGGGCTCTCGATGACCTGTCGGCTGACCTGTCAGATCCGCCGGAGTCGATGCTCATGGTGCCCGGCATCGGTGCCGGGGTGCTGCGGCTGATCCAGGAATTCCTGTCACAAGGCCGTCTCGAGGCGCTCGACCGGCTCGAGGAGTCCTATCCAGAGGACGTCTCAAAGCTGCGGAGGCTTCCCCGAATGACGCAGGTCCTGCTCCGCATGCTGAAGAGCGAATTGGGAGTCGAGCGGGTGAGTGACTTGGTCGCGGCTATCGAAAGTGGTGGGGCCGAGTCGCTGAGGGGCGTCGGGCCCAGTACCGCCGAACGCTGGGCGGAGGTCTTGGATCTCGCCCCCTCGACCGACGCGGTGCCCGCGTTGCGGGCCGCGGTGCTGGCGAGTGATCTCGTGCGTCATCTTCGACGGCACCTCGGAGGGGAGGTCTGGCCAGCGGGCGAGGTCAGGAGAATGGAGGAGTGGGTGGGCATCATCGACCTGGTGGCGACGGTCGACGAGGTGGATGACGCCCGGAGCTTTCTCGAGGAGACCGCAGTGGCGGGGTTCATTGGTCAGCGTGACCGGGACACGATGATGCTTCGATCGCATGACGGCACCGAGCTGTCGGTCCATCTCGTCCCGCCGCGTCGGGTCGGGGCCCGGCTCCTCGAGGCCACCGGTCCTCCGGCCCACGCCGGCCCCCTATTGGCCGCGGTCGGCGACGAGCCTTTGACAGAGGCCGAGATCTACCAACGGAGCGGCCAGGTTTGGGTTCCCCCGCCGGCCCGAGGCCTCCCGACCGAAAATGCCGCGGGAGTCGTCCGCCTCGAGCAGATACGCGGCGACCTGCATCTCCACACCAATGAGTCGCCCGACGGGCGGATGAGCCTCTTCGAGATCCTGAGCGAAGCGGTGGATCGTGGGTACGAATACGTGCTGATCACCGACCATACATCTGGTCTCCGTTTCGGGGGACTCGACGGTGAAGGACTGCTGCGTCAGGCGGACGAGCTCGAAGAGATCAAGCCACGCTTCCCCGATCTGGTGATCTTTCACGGCGCCGAGTTGAACATCGGCCGCGACGGAAGCCTCGACGTTGACGATGAAGTGCTGAGCCGGCTCGACCTGGCAGTGGCCGGCGTCCACTCGAACTTCGACCTCGACCGGCACGAGCAGACGGCCCGGGTGCTCTTGGCCATGGAGCACCCGGTGGTGCGCGTTCTCGCCCACCCAACGGGGCGTCGGATCGGAACCAGGCCGGCCATCGACCTGGATATCGACGCCGTTATCTCCACCGCTGTCGACAACCACGTCGCGCTCGAGGTCAACGGTCATAGGGATCGCCTCGATCTGTCCGCACCACTTGCCGCTCGAGCCGTGGCCGACGGGGCTCTGCTCGCGGCCGACTCCGACTCTCATCGGATCGGGGAGATGGGCAACATCGCCAACGCCGTGGCAACGATGCAGAAGGCCGGTGTGGGCCCGGGCTCGGTGGTCAACGCCCTTCCCCTAGGCCGGTTCACGGATTGGGTCGGCGTTTTCCGCTGATGGGATGTGGGTATGAGCCGACGTGCCCTCCTCCTCCAAGCCCAACCCCGCTGCCGATCTGGTGGCCGCAGGTAGCTCCCTCCAAGAGTTGAACGATGCTGCAGAGGCATGCACCGCCTGTGAGTTGTATCGGGAGGCAACCCAGGTCGTGTTCGGCGTCGGCCGTGCATCAGCCTCTTTGATGATCGTCGGGGAGCAGCCGGGCGATGCTGAGGACCTGGAAGGTGAGCCGTTCGTGGGCCCAGCAGGGTCGGTGCTGAGCGAAGCGCTGGCGGCAGCAGGCATCGAAATGGAGGACGTATACCTCACGAACGTGGTCAAACACTTCCGCTGGAAGCCGAAAGGGAAGATGCGACTTCATCAGACGCCGGCCACGCGACATGTGGGTGCCTGTCTTCCCTGGCTCGAGGCTGAGCTAGCTGCTGTCGAGCCGAAGGTGATCGTTTGTCTGGGCGCGATCGCCTCCCAGGCACTGTTGGGAAGAGCGTTTCGAGTCACCAAAGATCACGGGAGAGTCTTCCCATGGGGCGCCCACCAGGTCGTGGCCACCATCCATCCTTCGGCTGCGCTGCGCGCGGCCGAGCCAGCGGAGCGAGAACGTCTCCGCAAGATCCTGGCCGAGGACCTGCGAACCGCATCACGGCTCGTTTAGCTCTGCCGGTGGGCTCGCCTGACCCAGGGCATCCATCATCAAAATCGCTCCTGGTCTGAACCAGTGACGCGGCCGTAATCGTGGTGGTCTAGATTCGATCGCCGTAGAGCGCGCTACCGGGAGAGCACGATTGGGATCTGGCCCTGCCACTCTCCGGTCGGTGGACGTCGGCTGGGACCGGCCACCACCGCCGGCGGGTGGGCAATGGCAGTGGCCCACTTCGTCCCGTTGGGGCCCGGGACTGCTACTTCTTCTCACCGCCGCCAGCTACGCGGCCGGGTCCCAACTCGCGCTGCTGCTGATCCAGGAGTCGGGACTCGCCGGAGTTTTCTTCATCCCGGCCGGGATAACGGTCGCCTTTCTGTTGCGAGTCCCCCGCCGCTCATGGTGGTTGGTGTTGGCTGCGGCGGCAGTGGCCGAGGCAGCGATGGACCTGCTCGCTGGCATCGACCTCGGTCAAACCTTGGGGTTCGTGGTCGCCAACACCCTCGAACCGGTGGTCGGGGCCCTCATCGTGAGCAGGATGTGCGGGATCGTCGACCTGGCTCGCCTTCGCCATGTCTTCTGGTTTCTCATCGGCGCGGTCCTGATCGGTCCGGCAGTGGGTGCCGGCGTCGGGGGAGCCGCGGATCGGCTGCTCGGAGGGGATGACTTCATCACCAAGTTCTGGCAATGGTGGCTGGGCGACGCCTTGGGCGTCGTTCTGGTGGGCAGTGCCATTCTCGTCTGGGGATCGAGCCCTGACCGTCGTTCGCTCGCCTCGGGATGGGGCGCCGGCCTCGTCGGCGGGACCGTGTTGGTGACGATCGTGGTATTCAACTTCACCGCCTTGCCATTGATGTTCCTCGTGCTGATAGGTGTGGTGGTGGCGGGTGCCGTGTTCGGGTCCCGAGCAGTCTCGATGACCGCTCTCCTCGTAGCGCTCATCGCAGCGCTCGAGCTGGCATACGGTTCAGGTCGACTCGTGGTCGGGCTGGTCGAGGCATCGGCCCTCATAGTCATCAAACTGCAACTAGGGGTGTTCACAATCGCCGGGCTGGTGGTGGCAACAGAGGCAAACGAGCAACAGATGGCCACGACCGTGGCCCTCGAGGCGGATACCCGTGCCCGCCTTTCCGAAGCAGAGCGCCGAATGGAGCACCAGATTGCGGTTCGTCTTCAGGAGGGTCTCTTGCCGTCCCAACCTCTGCGACACCCGAAGCTCACCGTGGCTGCCCGATACGAGGCAGGCAGTGAGGCCTCGGTGGTAGGCGGCGATTGGTACGACGTCTTCGACCTTCCGGGTGGACTCGTCGGGCTGACCGTTGGCGACGTTGTCGGGCATGGGCTGGAGGCGACAGCGGCAATGGGGCGACTCCGCACGGCCGTAGCAGCACTCGCTCAGCGAACCGAGAGCCCGGGCCAGCTTCTCGCCTATCTGGACGACTTGGCCTCGGGCCCCAATGGCACCGAGTTCGCAACAGCGGCCTACGCCATCCTCGACCCCAACACCGGCCGTCTCACTTTCGCATCAGCAGGTCATCCGCCCATGCTGCTGGTCACCGACCGTGGTGACACCAGGTGGCTGCTGGAAGGCCGGTCGCCCCCCATGCATCGGGAGCCGTGGGATGAACGGCCGGAGGCAGCCGTGACCCTCGACCCCGGGCCGATGCTCATCGTCTATTCGGACGGGCTCGTCGAGCGCCGAGGAGAGGAGCTCGACGTGGGAATGAGACGTCTCGAGCAGGCTGCGCGCCGTCTGATCGATCGCTCACCAAGGAGGTCTGCGACGCGCTCGTGAGCGCCATGGGCGTGGATTTCGAGCCGGGGCGATGACGTTGTGGTCGTTGTCCTTCGATTGGAGCGGCGGGGTATGCCGATAGCCGAGGTGCTTCGCAATGCGGCATCGGCCGGAGGCACCCCCGCCTTCGCCGCGCCCAATGCTGATCTGACGTCGGAGCATGTTCCGCTCACAGACGACCCTTCCTGACACCGAACTGGACCAGCGCCCCCTTTTCGGTGCCGTGGAAGTCACCCCTGGAAAAACCGACTGCCCGTTTGCCCCGGTCGGTCGACGGGTAATTACCTCTGCCGTCTTGGAATCAACCGGTTGCCGGGAAGTCGAAGTCCCGGCGGGAAGCCGATTCCCCACGGTGACAACACGGGCGAGCACATGTGCCGCCTTTGGGAAACCTCCGGTGCGACCCCGGCGGTTTCCCGCGTTCCTGCCTAACTGCCTTGTCCTGGTTTCCCGGTCGCGGTGAACGGAGAAGTTGTTGCATGTCAAATCCAATTCCTACTGTCGCCGTCGCTGAATCCTGTACCGGCGGGCTGGTCATGGCCCAAATCGTGGCTACACCGGGATCGGGCGACTGGTTCAAAGGCGGGATCGTGGCCTACGACAAAGAAGTGAAATTCGGCCTGCTCGCGGTGGACCGGGGGCCCGTGGTCACCTCGCCCGCAGCCGCCCAGATGGCTAGGGCAATCCGAGACATGATGGGGTCGGACCTTGGCATCGCCACCACGGGTGAGGCCGGTCCTCACCCCGAGGAAGATGTGCCGGTTGGGACATTGTTCGTCGCGGTGGCTGAGAGCGATTCGGTCCAAGTCCATCACATCGTGCTCACCGGGAGGCCCGAGGAGATTCGCGCCTCCGCCGCGGAAACGGCCTTGCTTCATCTTCGTCGTCGAACCGGGCTCAAGGCCCCCTGATGGGCGGGGGCTGCGCTTCATGCCGCGGGGTGGCGCCGCCGTCCGCGATCCGTCTCAGATGCCAATGGTTTGTCCCCTCGTGTGGATGGGTAATGGCGTGCAGCATCTCGTGGTTGGCAGTGCCGAGGAGGATGAGGTGAGCAACCGAGCAAGCGAGGTCATCGAGTCGTGGCCACAGGAGTCACGAGAGGCCGCCCAACTCGTCCTCGACAAATACGGGGAGCCGGCCGAAGCCACGGAATCACAATTGACGTGGCGGGACGTCGGGCCGTGGAAGCGGATGGTGGCCACGAAGACTTTCTACCAGCACAACTTCCCGGCGCCGCACATCGACGCTGTCGAGTCGTTCATCGACTACACAGTCCCTCCAGAAATGCTCACCCCGCTCGCCGAATATGACGGTTCCGTCGTCGTGGAGCGCACCGCCGGCGAGGTCTCGGCACGTTGTCACGACGAAGAGGCCAACAACCTGGCCCTCAATCTGATGCACGACATCGTGAGCGGCACGAAGTCAGTCGATGAAGCGCGCGCTTACTACGCCAAGGAGTTCCTCGACTTCCGTCGTGGCAAGCCGACGCCGTACATGGACAAGCTCCGCTTCAGTCCAGACAACGGAAACGGCGGCGACCCCGACGAGCGGGTCATCACGGAAAACGAGATCGCTGAGGCCAAGGCCGAAGGTGAGGGCTGAAGGAGAGCCGTAGACGTCTAGGAGGTGAGGTTGTCATGTGTTACACGTGTGGATGCAAACTGCCCGACGAGGACCACCGCATCCGAGCAACATCATCGAGGAGGCCCTGAAAAGGGCTGGCCAGACCGACACCATCGACAAGGCCGGGGTGAAGAGCGCCAAGAACATGCTCGAGCTGATCCAGCTCCAAGAAGAGGCAGCGGACCTGGAACGGCCCCGCAAGGATTACAACGAGTAGTGACCACCGCGAAGGAAATGAGCCATGGTCCTTGTGGTGATCTGTTGTGATCAGGGCACCGAACCCGTGCCTGCACCCCGATCAGGTTGGTGTGGCTAATTCGATCGGTCGGCTTCGAGCTTCCGTTTGATCTCTCTGATGTCGGCCGCCATCTCATCGTTACTGTCTCGGCTCTCGTGTGAGTGCCGATGGATGAGATAGGTGGTGAGGACCACGAAGGTGAGAAGCTGCAGGAACTCGCTTTGCCAGTTCTCCATCGTGCTCGCCCAGAACGAGTTGAGAAACTCCGCACTGAGCAGCTGCGATCCGCTCTCCCCGTGACTCCGCGCCTCATCGACCTCATGCTGATACTGGAAATAGAACTGACCTACCCAGGAGACGAGGAACAGGAGGAGGAGCGTCAGGCTGAGCAGATGGTCGTGGAACCAGTTGCCGCTCGGCTTGGACAGCGGGCCCTCACCCATGGCCGGCTACTCGAGATCCTCGAACGCGTTCATCACAGCAAACGAATTACCCGAACGCCGATATCGGGAAACGGGCGGCTAGGAGTTTTGGGGGTCGACGTCTGAATCGGGGCCGGAACACGCAAGATGGTTGGTACTCCGGCCGGTGTGACGGCGCCCGAA
>Ga0299907_10002180_pt1 | contig 11847 bp, 11 predicted proteins | sample RVTome_16_FD_198680 | JGI IMG/M metagenome (GOLD analysis project Ga0299907, IMG submission 198680) | Soil microbial communities from uranium-contaminated site in the Upper Colorado River Basin, Wyoming, United States - RVT152D67 (version 2) ...
GCCTCCCTGCCGCGTACCGAGCGCGACACGCCGATCCACATCGTGGGGATCGGGACCCTGGCGCTGGCGCTTCCGATCTTCGTCGTGTTCATGGGCGTCATCGACCGCGATGCGCTCGGCATCTCGGGCGGGCTGTACGGGACCACGCTCGCGATCGCCGTCGTGTTCGCGCTCGCCGCGGGCTTCCTGTTCTCTTCGGTGGCGGGCTACATGGCGGGGCTCGTGGGCTCGTCCAACAACCCCATCTCGGGCGTCACGATCGCCACCATCCTCACGATCTCGCTCGTGCTCTACCTGGTCCTCGGGTCCCAGATCGACTTCTCGGTCACGGGGGCGCAAGCCACCGCGGCGGCCGCGACGGCGATCCTCGTGGGCGGTGTCGTGGCGTGCGCCGCGGCGATCGCGGGCGACAACATGCAGGACCTGAAGGCCGGCCGCCTGGTGGGCGCGACGCCGGTCAAGCAGCAGGTCATGCAGATGGTCGGCGTGCTCGCGGGCGCGATCGCGATCGCGCCCATCCTCGGGCTCCTCTTCCGCGCCTACGGGCTCGGCGGGGTGTTTCCGCGCGAGGGTATGGATCCGTCCGAGATGCTCGATGCCCCGCAGGCCACGCTGATGGCGTCCGTCGCCGACGGGGTGTTCAGCCGCGACCTCCCGTGGAGCATGATCTTCATCGGGGCGCTCGTCGCGGTCGCGATCATCATCTTCGACAAGGTGCTCGAGGCGCGCGGGGGGGAGTTCCGTACGCCCGTCCTCGCGGTCGCCGTGGGGATCTACCTCCCGCTCGAGCTCACCGTGCCGATCTTCGTGGGCGGCGTGGTGGCGTGGGCGGCCGAGCGCGCGATCCGGCGGACCGGGGGCGGGCCGCAGGTCGTGACCCGCGGATCCCACCGCGGGCTCCTGTTCGCCTCGGGCCTCATCACGGGCGAGGCGCTGCTCGGGATCATGCTCGCCATCCCGTTCGCGGCGGCGCAGAGCACGGACGTCCTCAGGATCGCTCCCGACGGGTTCGACACGGCGGCCCTGTGGATCGGGCTCGCGGGCGCCATCGGATTCACGCTTTGGCTGTATCGGATCGCGTCTCGCTCCGACGCCTGAGCCTCCGCGGCTTCGCGTCGGTCGCCGCCATCGCGGCGGCGGCGGCGGGATTCGGGTGCGACCGCGAGCCCGCCGGGCTCGAGGCCGACGTGTACGTCGAGGCGATGGCGCGCCTCACCTACGCCGACATCCAGCTGTTCGACGAGGACCGGCTGGATTCGGCCCGGGTCGCGATCCTGTCGGAGCTCGACACGAGCGCGGAAGCGCTGGTGGCGTTCGCCGAGCGGCACGGGGACGACGTCGCGTACATGCACGCGATCTGGACGAGGATCCGCCAGCGCGTGGACTCGCTCGAAGCGCCCCCGCTCCGGGTCGCCCCCGGGGACAGCGCGTCCGCCGCGACGCCCCCTCCGTGAACCCGGGCTCGGTGGTGGCCCGCATCGGGCGCTCGGCGCTCGAGTTCGTTCGACACGCGGGACGCGCGGGACTGCTCCTGTGGGCGACCCTCCTCGCCCTCGGGCACCCGCGCCGCTATCTGCGCGAGACCGTCGCCCAGGCGAAGCGGATCGGCGTCGACGGGCTGGCCCTCGTCCTCCTCATGGGCGCCCTCGCGGGCTCGGTGCTCGCGCAGCAGACGGGCTATCAGCTCGCTTCGGGTCTGCCGCTCGAGATCGTGGCCGGGAGCGTGGTGGGGGGCATGCTGACCGAGCTCGGCCCGGTCCTGACGGCCATCGTCCTCGCCGGCCGCATGGGCGCGGGCATCGGCGCCGAGCTGGGCACCATGAAGGTCACGAACCAGATCGATGCCCTGCTCACGCTGGGCCGCGACCCCGTCGTCGAGCTCGTCGTGCCCCGGGTGGTCGCCGGCACCCTGATCCTCGTCCCGCTCGTGATCCTCGCCAACATCACCGGGATCTTCTCCGGGTACGTGACCTCGACGCTCCTCCTCGACCTTACGCCGTCGCAGTACGCCTCGGGCGCGCGCGGGTACTATCACACCGCCGCCCTCGTGTATACGCTCGTCAAGGCGGTCGCCTTCGGCTTCACGATCACGTTCACCGCGTCCTACGTCGGCCTTCGGGCCGGGGGCGGCGCCGCGGGAGTGGGCCGGACGGCGACCACCGCCGTGGTCGCGATCATCGTCGCGATCATGGTGCTCGACGTCGTGCTCGCTCCGGTGTACAAGGCCGTGTCATGATCGAGATCGAGAACCTGCACAAGACGCTGTCGGGCAAGGAGGTCCTCGCCGGCGTGGACCTCGTGATCGCCGAGGGCGAGTCGCTCGTCATCATGGGGCCGTCCGGGACCGGGAAGAGCGTGCTCCTCAAGCATATCGTCGGCCTCATGGACCCCGACGCGGGCGACGTGCGGGTGGACGGGATCTCGGTCCCGCGCGCCGATCGGAGGGAGATCGCCGAAGTCCGCTCGCGCATCGCGTACGTGTTCCAGAACTCCGCCCTGTTCGACTCGCTCACCGTGCGCGGCAACCTCCTGATGGGTCTGCCGGAGGGCACGTGCGACGAGCCGGGCACGGATTGCGAAGCGCTCGCCCGACGCGCGCTCGAGCTCGTGAACCTGGGCGACGATGTGCTCGAGCTCCTGCCCGCGAAGCTCTCGGGCGGCATGCAGCGCCGGGTGGGGATCGCGCGCGCCATCATCGGCGCGCGCCGCTACATCCTCTACGATGAGCCCACGACGGGGCTCGACCCCGTAAACGCCACCCGGATCAACCAGCTCATCGCGCGCGTGAACCGGGACATCGATGCCACGAGCGTCATCGTCACGCACGATGTGGCATCCGCGTTCTTCCTCGCCGACCGGATCGTCCTCCTCTCGCTCGGGGTCGTCCAGGCCGAAGGGACGCCGGACGAGCTGCGCACGACGGACGACCCGGTCGTGCGCGAGTTCCTCGACTCGACCCCGGAGATGGAGGTGGCGTGAGAGATCCCGGTCTGCGCGACCACGGCTCGGAGCTCAAGGTCGGCGCGCTGGTCCTGTTCACGGCGGTCGTGCTCGTGATCGGCGTGTTCTGGATCTCCGACACGCGCTTCGGGGGCGCGACCCTCCGGGTGTTCGGGGTCGCGGGCGACGCGGGCCAGATCACGCCGGACTCGCGCATCTTCCTGCGCGGGGTGGAGGTGGGGTCCGTGGAGGAGGTCCGTCTGGAGCCCGATCGCGTCGTGCTCCCGCTCTCGTTCCACACCGCGGTCGAGCTGCCCGCGGACACGCGCGGCGTGATCAGGCCGGCCGGGTTCCTGGGCACGCAGATCATCGAGCTCGAGCCCGGGGCGGCGGCCGCCCCGCTCGCGGAGGGAGACACGATCGTCCTCGGACGGAACGCCGACCTCATGACGCTCGCCTCGGATCTGGGCGACGAGACGGGCGTGCTCCTCGACCGCGTCCAGGAGATCCTTTCCGAGCGCATGGTCACGGACCTCCAGGAGAGCTCGCGCGCCTTCGCCTCCGCCATGCGGGAGCTCGAGTCTCTGATGGCGAGCGAGCGCGAATCGATCCACACCCTCCTCGCCAACCTCGACGCGGCCTCCCGGCAGCTCTCGGAGCTGGCGGGATCACCGGAGCTCGAGCGCTCGCTGTCAAACCTCGACACCCTCTCGAGCCGGCTGGCGGTCGCGAGCGCGAGCTTCGACTCGACCAGCCGGTCGCTCTCGACCATCACCTCGCGGCTCGCCGAGGGCGAGGGGTCGCTCGGGAAGATGATGACGGACGACGCGCTCTACGACGGCCTCACCGAGACGCTCGCCAACCTCCAGGCGGCGAGCGAGGAGATCGCGCTCCTCACGCAGGACATCCGCGAGCGACCGGACCGCTACCTGCGGGACATCAAGATCTCGGTGTTCTGAGGGGGCTCAGAGACCCGTGGGGACGTCGATGAACGTCGACTCCGCCCCGAAGCGACCCGCGGCCTCTTCGGCGAGGGCGCGCACGCCGAACGTCTCCGTCGCGTAGTGCCCCGCGTACAGGACGTCGAGCCCCGCCTCGAGCGCCGCGTGATACGTATGGTGGTTCCCTTCGCCGGTGAGGAGCGCGTCCGCCCCGGCTTCCGCGGCCTCCGCGATCATCGATCCGGCGCTCCCGGTCACGATCGCGAGACGCGACACGTGCCCCGTGCCGCCCGGGATCAGCATGACGTCGCGGCCCACGGCCCGCGCTACGCGCTCCCGGAGGATCTCCCGCGCCATGTCGGGCTCCACGAGCACGCCCAGGCCCTGGAGGCTCCGGTAGGAGCCGAACCGCGCCGTCACCGGCATCGCGAGCGCCGCGGCCAGCAGGACGTTGTTGCCGATCTCCGGGTGCACGTCGAGCGGCAGGTGGGCCGAGTAGAGCGCCGCGCCCGCGCGCACGAGCGCTCCGATCTTGCGGAAGGCCGGTCCGACGAGAGGGGATGGACCCTCCCAGAAGAGACCGTGGTGGGCGAGAAGGAGGTCGCACCCGCGCTCCAGGGCCTCGTGGATCGTGCGCTCGCTCGCGTCGACCGCGGCGCCGATGCGCCCCACCTCCCGGGTCCCCTCCACCTGGAGCCCGTTGAGGGCCCCCGGATAGTCCTCGATCCGCCCGATCTCGAGCCGCTCGTCGAGCCAGCGGACGACCTCGCCGAGCTCAGCCGGCACGCCGCGGCCTCCGGGGGCGGGCGATCACTCCCATTCGATCGTCGCGGGCGGCTTGGAGGACACGTCGTACACGACCCGGTTCACGCCGCGCACCTCGTTGATGATCCGGTTCGACACGTTACCGAGCACCTCGTGCGGGAACGGGAACCAGTCGGCCGTCATCCCGTCACGGCTGGTGACGGCGCGGAGCGCGACGACGTTCTCGTAGGTGCGGGCGTCGCCCATCACCCCCACGGACCGCACGGGGAGGAGGACGGCGAACGCCTGCCAGATCTGGTCGTACAGGTCGGCCGCGCGGATCTCCTCCAGGTAGATCGCGTCGACGTCGCGGAGCGTATCGAGCTTGTCGGCGGTCACCTCCCCGATGATGCGGATCGCGAGCCCCGGTCCGGGGAACGGGTGACGTCCGACGATCTCCTCCGGGAGACCGAGCTCCCGGCCGACCGCCCGTACCTCGTCCTTGAACAGGTCGCGCAGCGGCTCGATGAGCTCGAACGGGTGATCGGGCCTGAGCCCGCCCACGTTGTGGTGGGACTTGATCGTGACCGACGGGCCGGACACCGACACGGACTCGATGACATCGGGGTACAGGGTCCCCTGGACGAGGAAGCGCGCGTCGCCGTGCCGGGCCGCCGCCTCCTCGAACACGTCGATGAACGTATGCCCGATGCGGATGCGCTTCCGTTCCGGGTCGTCGACCCCCTCGAGCTGCGAGAGGAAGCGGTCCGCGGCGTCCACGACCTCGAGCCGCATCCCCATGTGCTCGCCGAACACCTGCTCGACCGAATGCCGCTCGCCTTTCCGGAGCAGCCCCGTGTCGACGAAGATGCACGTGAGCCGGTCGCCCACCGCCCGGTGGACGAGACCGGCGGCCACGGCGCTGTCGACGCCGCCCGAGAGGCCGCAGATCACGTGGCCGTCGCCCGCCCGCTCGCGCACGTCGGCGACGTGGTGCGAGATGATGCTCGACGGGGTCCAATCGCTCTCACAGCCCGCGATGTCGAACAGGAAGTTCCTGAGGATCTCATCGCCGCGGGTCGTGTGGGCCACCTCGGGGTGGAACTGGACGCCCCAGATGTCGCGCTCGGGTGACCAGATCGCCGCGATGGAGTTGTCCGTGGTGCCGATCACCTCGAACCCGGGGGGCGGCCCGGGGAGCGCGTCCCCGTGGCTCATCCACACCTGGGTCGCCTCCCCGCTCTCGAACCCGCTGAACAGCCCTTCGCCGCCCGCGACCTCGAGACGCGCGCGGCCGTATTCGCGGCGCTCCGCCCGTGACACCTCGCCGCCCACGAGCCGGGCGATGAGCTGCATCCCGTAGCAGATGCCGAGGATGGGGACGTCGAGGGACAGGATGCCGGGGTCCATGGTGGGGACGCCCTCATCGTACACGCTCGACGGTCCGCCGGAGAGGATGATCGCGGCGGGATCGAACTCCCTCACCCACGCGCTGTCGCGGGTGGGCGGGTGCACCTCGCAGTAGACGCGCTCCTCGCGAATGCGGCGCGCGATGAGCTGCGTGAACTGCGATCCGAAGTCGAGAATCAGTACCCGGCTCACTGCCCCTCCGCGTCAGAGGTCCACGCCACCCGGCGGCCGGCCGCGCGGCTCAATACGCGCGTGCCCACACGACCTCGTGGTACCAGGCGGAGAAATCCTTCGCCTGTGGCGTCAGCCCGATCTGGCTCACGAGCCCTCCGCCTCCGTCGCGAGGAGCGTGACGAGCGCGAGCTCCGTCTCCTCCCCGGTCGCCATTTCCCGCGCCATCACGATGCCCCGCTCCAGCTCCTGGGGGCCGACCACCAGGACCCTCGCCGCCCCCGCCTGGTCGGCGGCCTTGAACTGGCGTCCCACCCCGCGCTCGCGGAGGTCGTACACCACGCGGCGCCCCCGGCCCCTGAGCACCCCCGCGAGGGCGAGCGCGGTGGGCCGCTCGGCCTCGCTCACGCACACGATGAAGTCGTCGACCGGGACGCGCGCCTCGGGCACCAGACCCAGATCCCGGAGGAACTCGCCGAGCACGACGTCCCCCATCCCGAACCCGAGGGCGGGAAGGTCGACGCCGCCGAGCGAGGCCAGCAGGTCGTCGTACCGTCCCCCGCCGCAGATCGCGCGCAGCTCTCCGGACCGCTCCCAGACCTCGAATACGGTGCCCGTGTAATAGGCGAGCCCGCGGACGAGGCTCGCGTCGAAGCGGATGAGCTCCCCGAACCCGGCCGCCTCGAGATAGCCGAGCACCCGCTTGAGCCCGCCCACCGCGTCCATCACGTCCGGGACGTCGCCGTACGCGTCTTCCAGCTCCGCGAGCTCGAGCTCCGGAAGGGCGAGCAGGCGCTCCACGAAGCCGTCCGGGACCCCGGCCGCGTCGAGCCGCTCGCGGAGCCGCCCCGGGCTCTCGCGGTCCGCCTTGTCGAGCGCCGCGAACACCGCCGGCCCCGCCTCCTCGGCGACTCCGTTCGCGGCGAGGATGGCCGCGATGAGCCGCCGGTCGGAGACGCGGGCCACGATGTGCTCCGCCCCGAGCCCCACCTCGCGCAGGCAATCGAGCGCGGCCGCGATGATCTCGGCGTCCGCCTGGGGTCCCGCCTCGCCCACGATGTCCATGTTGAGCTGGAAGTGCTCGCGCAACCGGCCGCGCTGTGGCCGCTCGTACCGGAAGAGCTGCGGGATCGAGAACCAGCGGATGGGCTTCGGGAGCGCGGGAGCGCGGGCCGCGATCATGCGCGCGAACGTCGGCGTCATCTCGGGGCGCAGCGCGACCTCGCGTCCGCCCCGGTCGACGAACCGGTACAGCTGGCCGACGATCTCGTCGCCGGACTTGCGGGTGTAGAGCTCGAGCGGCTCGAGCGGGGGGCCGTCGTATTCGGCGAAGCCGTACCGGGCCGCGACGCGCCGCCAGGCGGAGAACAGGTGCCGCCGGAGGGCGAGCTCCTCCGGATAGAACTCGCGGAAGCCGGGAAGGCTCTGGATGTCGTCGGCGCTCATTGGGCGCGCAATGTACCTGCCGTCCTCGGAGAGCGGCAAGAAAAAAAGGCCTCCCGGACCGGATCCGGGAGGCCTCGCCCCGAGCGGGCGGCGACCCGCGTCAGGCGGGCACGCAGAAGCGGTCGAACGCCTCCTGGATGTCGTTCGCGATCGCGCGTGCGTCGCGACCCTCGATCTGGTGTCGCTCGAGCATGAACAGCGTCTCTCCGTCGCGCAGGAGCGCGATGGAGGGGGAGGACGGCCGGTAGCCCGTGAAGAACTCGCGCGCCCGCCCCGTGGCCTCGATGTCCTGGCCCGCGAACACGGTGACGACCTGGTCGGGCCGAACCGAGTGCTCCAGGGCGAGAGCCACCGCGGGCCGCGCGTTCCGCGCCGCGCAGCCGCACACCGAGTTCACGACCACCATGGTCGTGCCGTCCCGCTCCGACAGCGCCTCCTGGACCTCCTCGGCGGTGCGGAGCTCGCGGACGCCCAGACGGGTCAGGTCGTCCCTCATCGGCTGAACCAGGGTCGGGTCGTACAGCATCATGCGCTCCTCACTCCTCTTCGTATTCCTCCATGTGTCCGCGTGCGTCGCCCACGGTGTGCGCGGATCCGGTGATGAATACCGTTCCGTCGCCCGAGAGTTCGGCCGCCGCGCCCAGCGCGGTGTCGAGGTCCGGCTCGACCCGGACGTCGGGAGCGGCGCCGTAACGCCGCTCGAGCTCGGCCGGATCCCAGCGGCGGGACACCGGGGCCGACGCCGCCTGTGTCAGTATGATAGCGTCCATGTCCTTCCGAAGCATGTCCAGCATGTCCGCCCACGGCTTGTCGCTGAGGATCGACACGACCGCCACCCAGGGCCGGCGAGGCGCGACGGACCGGGCGGTGGACAGTAGCGCCGCGACCGCCTCGCGGTTGTGGGCGATGTCCAGGACCCGGAGCCCGCGCCCGCCGCCGCGCAGCTCGAAGCGCCCGGCGAGCCGGGTGTGCCCGACGGCGCGCTCCACGGCGGCCGGGTCGAGCGGAACGCCGGCCGCCTCGAGGGCGAGGAGCGCGAGCGCCGCGTTCGAGGCCTGGTGCGCGCCCGCCATCGGCGTCCGGAGCGCGAGGGCGTCGCCCCGGGCGCGCGAACGGTACGTGAAGCTCGTCCCGCGCCGCGACACGGTCACGTCGGAGATCGACGCCTCCTCGCCCAGCCGCCACACGCGGGCGCCGACCTCGCGGGCCCGATCGACGAGGACGGCGGCCACTCCCGGGTCGGGCTCCCCGATCACGGCCGGGACGCCGGGCTTGAAGATCCCCGCCTTCTCGCGCGCGATCTCCTCGAGCGTCTCGCCGAGGAGGTCCGAATGGTCGCGGCCGATCGTGGTCACGCAGGCGGCCTCCGGCTCGAGGGCGTTCGTGGCGTCGAGGCGGCCGCCGAGACCCGCCTCGACCACCGCCCACTCCACGCCCGCGCGCGCGAACGCGGCGAAGGCGAGCGCCGTCGTCACCTCGAAGTAGGTGGCCTCGCGCGCCGCCTCGAGCCTTTCGATGCGCGCCGCCAGCACCTGGAGCCCATCCTCGTCGGCGCACCGCCCATCGATCCGGATGCGCTCCCGGACATCGACGAGGTGCGGCGACGTGTACAGCCCGGTGGAGCGGCCGTGGGCCCTCAGGACCCCGGCCGCGAACGCGGCCGTCGACCCCTTCCCGTTCGTGCCCGCGATGTGGAGAGCGGCGTAGTCGCGCTCGGGCCGCCCCAGCGCCTCGAGGAGCGCCCGGATCCGCTCGAGACCCCAGCGCGCCGCGGTCATCGGGCGGGCCGCGAGCAGGCGGCTCAGCGCGTCGGCGGACCCGGCGTCCGGGTCGGGGCCGGTCAGCACATGTGGTCGAGCAGGGTCGCGATGGCACGACGCAGCTCGGGGCGGGGGACGATCCGATCGAGCATGCCGTGCTCCTCGAGGAACTCGGCGCGCTGGAACCCATCCGGCAGGTCCTGGCGGATCGTCTCCTTGATGACGCGGGGGCCCGCGAACCCGATGAGCGCGCCCGGCTCCGCCAGGATCACGTCCCCCAGCATGGCGAAGGACGCGGTCACGCCGCCCGTGGTGGGATTCGTGAGCACGCTGATGTACGGCAGCCCGGCCTCGGCGAGCTCCTCGAGACCGGCCGCCGTCTTCGCCATCTGCATCAGCGACAGGATGCCTTCCTGCATGCGGGCGCCGCCCGACGCCGAGATGAGCACGAGCGGGCTCTCCGCCTCGATGGCCCGCGCGACCAGGCGGCGGATCTTCTCACCCACGACGGACCCCATCGAGCCGCCGATGAAACGGAAGTCCATCGTGCCGAGGTGCACCTCACGCCCGTCGATGTGCCCCCGTCCCGTGCGGATCGCGTCCTGTCCGCCCCCCCGGCGCTCCGCCTGCGCGATGCGCTCCGCGTAGGGCTTCGAGTCGACGAACCCGAGGCGATCGGTCGACCGGAGCCCCGCGTCGAACATCTCCGCGAGGCCGTGATCGAGGAGCAGCGACTCGTAGGACTCGGCGGTGATCCGGAAGTGGTGCCCGCAGTGGGGGCAGACGTGGAGGTTCTCCTCGAGCCGCCCGCTGTACAGGATCTCCCCGCACCCCTCGCACTTGTCCCACATGTCGCCCGGCAGCTCCCGCTTCTGGGACACGAGCTTCTGCTTCGGCTTCTTGAACCAGGACACGCGGATCCTCCGTGCGGCGTGCGACGCCGCCGTGCGGCGCGGTCTCATTGCTGTGCGCCCGCTCCGGCGGGCGCGAGCGGGCGCCGGCCGAGCCTTTTCGCGGCAGGCGAATATACGGGGAGCGGCGCGGACCCGGCGAACGGACCCCGCGGCCGGCGAGGGCGTGCCGCCCCCGGCCGGAGCGCGTCAGCGCTCGGACGCGACCCGCTGGATGACCCCGAAGCCCGCGTACAGGAGGAGCAGGAAGCTCCCTCCGTAGCTCACCAGGGGGAGCGGGAGCCCCGTGATCGGCAGCAGGCCGACGGTCATGCCGAGGTTCTGCACGAGGTGCGCGAACAGGACCGCGAACAGACAGAAGGTGACGCCGCTCCCGAAGTCGTCGCTCGCCTCCATCGCGATCCGGAGCACGCGCCACAGGAGCCACGCGAACAGCCCGAGGAAGAACGCCACCCCGAGAAACCCGAGCTCCTCGCCCACGACGGAGAAGATGAAATCCGTGTGCTGCTCGGGGAGGAACGCGAGCCGCTTCTGGGGGCCGCTCGCGAACCCCTGGCCGAAGAGCCCGCCCGAGCCGATGGCGACCTTGGACTGGATCAGGTGCCAGCCCGAGCCCCGCGGGTCCACCTCGGGGTCGAGGAACACGAGGAGGCGGTTCTGCTGGTACGGGAGCAGGCTGTTCCACAGCGGCATCGTGAGCGCCCCGGCCGCGAAGTTCGCAAGGATCACCCCCACCGACTCGAGGACGAACGGCCGGTGGTAGTAGAGCAGGACGAGCAGAACGACGAACCAGGCGCCCCACACGACCCAGTTGAAGCCCAGGAGGAGGCTCACCGCGGGGCTCACGAGCAGGAAGATCTTCACGAGGGGGATCCCCGCCCAGAACAGCGCCGCGATGAGGATGAAGCCGAACACCAGCGCGCTGCCCAGGTCGGGCTGGAGAAGCACGAGCGCGAACGGCGCCGCCACCACCGCGACCGGCTTCCAGAGGCGCGAGAGGCCGGCGAAGTCCTCGTCCTTGTCGCCGAGCAGCCGCACCAGCATGAAGATCGTCCCCAGCTTGGCGATCTCGGCGGGCTGGAGACGCCCGGGGCCCAGCTCCAGCCAGCTCCCGCTCGGACCCGTCCCGATCGCGAGCACGAGGAGGAGGAGCCCCAGCGACACGCCGTACAGCCACGGGGCGAACCACTCGAGGAACCTGAGGGGCACGCGGGAGGCGAGGATGAACGCGATCACCGCGACGCACAGCCAGGCGAGCTGGCGAACCCAGATCCCGGTCGCGACGGACGGCACCTCGACCTGGCCGGCCGAGTAGATCATCGCGATGCCGAGCCCGGTGAGGAGCAGCATCAGCCCCAGGAGCGTGGGATCGCCGAGCCCGGGGATCCGGCGCAGCCAGCTCATCGCGCGGCCACCCGCGGCTCGCGGCCGGGCTCCGGCGGCAGGCCGATCGACTCGAGGTATCGTCCCACGAGCCGGGACGCGTACGGCACGGCAAGGGAGACCGTGCCGTCCGGGTGCCCC
>Ga0299907_10002181_pt1 | contig 11845 bp, 11 predicted proteins | sample RVTome_16_FD_198680 | JGI IMG/M metagenome (GOLD analysis project Ga0299907, IMG submission 198680) | Soil microbial communities from uranium-contaminated site in the Upper Colorado River Basin, Wyoming, United States - RVT152D67 (version 2) ...
CGACCATGTAGCCGAACCGCTCGGCGATTTCGTCGATTCTGTCCTCGGGCATGGCCTGTTGCACGCCCGCGGGTATACCCGAGTCCAGAAGGACTTTGACCACTTCACCTGGTGGCTGGCCGATGGCATCGGCAAAGGCCCCGACGCTGGCCCCTCGGGTGATCGTGGCGATGTCGATATCGGTGGTCGTGGCTTCAGCCGGCGGCGCGGTCTCTGCCACCCCTGCGGAGGTGTCGGTCTCGTCCTCCACTTCGGGCTCCACCATTGCCTCGTTCTCGGTTTGGTCAGGCTGTTCCACTGGCTCGGCCAGGGGCGCTTCCGCATTCCCAGGCTGTGTTTCGTCGGCGGAGGTCTCCTCCTCGGGAGAGAAGGCAAGGCGGAGCAATTCGGCTCCCTCGTCATCGAGGCCTGACGAGGCAGTCTTCAGCTCCAGGCCCAACTCTTCGGCCTGGGCCAGCACCTCCTTGGAATCAACGCCCAGCTCACGGGCGAGCTCATAAACCCTCATTCAACGATCACTCACTCTCGGTGTCGGTCTCAGTGTCTTCAACGACGTCCTCGTCGTCCAATTGGGTCACGTTGGCCACCGGCTCCTCAGCGGCAGTGACCTCATCGGTGACGAGCGCGCCGGTACCGTTTTCCTCGGCGCCGTCGCCCGACGCGGGCTCCTCGCCAGAAGCGGGCGGGGCTGGAACCTCCGCGGCGATCTCAGTTGTCTCCCCGCCCTCCTCCGCTGGTTGATCTGAGCGGATATCGACTTTGTAGCCAGAAAGACGCGCAGCGAGCCGTGCGTTCTGGCCCTCCTTGCCGATGGCCAAAGAGAGCTGGTGCTCGGAAACGACGACGTCGGCGGTCTTCTCTTCTTCGTCGATATGGACTTCCTTGACCTTGGCCGGGCCAAGTGCCTCGGCGATGAATTGGGCGACATCGTCACGCCACTGCACTACGTCGACTTTCTCGCCGCGAAGTTCGTTGACGACCTGGCGGACTCGGGAGCCTCGAGCACCGACGCAGGCACCCTTGGGATCGACGTTGGGATCATGAGAGATCACCGCGATCTTGGTGCGGTGTCCCGGCTCTCGCGCAATGTTCACGATCTCGACGGTCCCGTCGGTCAGCTCAGGCACTTCCAACTCGAGGAGGCGGCGGACCAGGTCGGGGTGGCTTCTCGACACCACTATCTGAGCGCCCTTGGCCTCATTGCGGACCTCGAGGATGAGGGCCTTGACCCGGTTGCCCCGGTCGAGCCGCTCGAAGGGGATTCGCTCACTCCCGGGCAGGATCGCCTCGGCGTCACCGAGGTCGAGGATGACCGACCGGTAGTCGACCTGCTGGACGATGCCGGTGACGAGATCGCCCTCCCGGCCCTCGTACATCTCGTAGACTTTCTCCCGCTTCGCCTCGCGAAGCTTGAACTGCATCACCTGCTTGAAGGACTGTGCTGCGATCCGGCCGAATGCCTCCCCTTCGGGAGTGTCCTCCCATTCGTCGACGACGTTGCCATCCTCATCGAGTTCTTGGGCGTAGACGGTCACCTCGCCCGAGTCGGGGTCGATGGTGACTCGGGCCTCCTCGGCAGCACCGGGGCTGCGCTTGTAGGCGGCTACCAAGGCATTGGCGAAAGCGTCGAGGATGGCGTCGACGGCCACTCCCCGCTCCCGGGCGAGGACCTCGATGGCCTCCATCATCGTATCGAGCTTCATGAATTCTCCTTCGACTGACCTGGCTTCGGCGCCTTTTCCCATCGGAATACGGTCTTGGCGCTGACTACGTCGTCGTATGGAACGGTGACCGGGCCCTGATCGGCATCGACGGTGAAGCGGGATTCGTCGGCGTCTGCCAGGGTTCCCCGGTAGGTCGCCTTCCCGGCGCCTTCGGCGATCTTGACCACGACCTCGCGCCCCACCGACTTGCGGTAATGGGTAGGACGCCGCAACTTCCGCTCCAGACCGGGTGAGCTCACCTCGAGTCGATATTGATCCTGAAGGGTTGGCTCGTCATCGAGGAGGCGGGAGAGCCCGCGGGACAGCTCGGCGAGACGATCCACGTCGAGGTCGTCGCCGTCTACGGTCACCCGCAGCAGCTTTCCCCGGCCATGCCCGGCCAGCTCGAGGTCATCGAGCTCGAGTCTCTCCGCGGCGAGATAGGGCTCTACCACGCTCCAAATGTCCGCAACCTGCGTCATTACTTCAATGTCTCCACAGCAAACAGGTGGGTGCCAAAAGGCGCCCACCTGACCGAAAAGCGTCCTGTTGTTGTCCGGCGATTATAGGTCCAATGCCCAGCCTGGACTAAAACGGCTCCAACAGTCGGTTTTCAGGTGTGTCCCGCTCTGTCAGATACCGAATCTGGCATCGGAGATTCGGTCGCGGAGAAAGGAGACGACCTCCTCCAGACTCAGCTCACTCTTGGCCATCCCGTGACGCTCCGTGATCTCGGCGACGCCGTCAGCCACACCCTTGGGGCCGACAGTCACCCGGAAGGGGATGCCGATCAGCTCCGAATCGGCGAACTTGACACCAGGACGCTCGAGACGATCGTCCAAGAGCACCTCCACCCCCGCGGAGTCCAGGTCGTCGTAGAGACGGTTGGCGGTGGCCATCGTGGCATCGTCATCGGGTCGAATAACCGTGATCAGCACCTCGTAGGGTGCCACGGAGACCGGCCAGATGATCCCGTTCTCGTCGTTGTTGCCTTCGACAACCGCGGCCATCCCCCGCTCCAGCCCGATTCCATATGAGCCCATGATGATCGGGTGGCTTGCCCCCGCCTCATCCTGAACGTACGCCCCGAAGGCCTCGGAGTACTTGGTCCCGAGCTTGAAGATGTGACCCACCTCGATCCCCTTCCAAAGCTCGAGGCTTCCTCCGTCCAGTATGCAATTCTCCCCGCTGGTGACCGCACGCAGGTCCGACCAGACGGTCACCGACATGTCACGCTCGGGGTCGACTCCGCTGAAGTGCCAGTCGTCCACGTTGGCGCCCGTTGTCAAGTTGATGCGCCCTTGCAGCGCCAGGTCGGCGAACACCCGGAGATTGTCGACCCCGACGGCGCCGAGGCTCCCCGGATCTGCGCCGAGCAGCTCTCTGATCTCCTCGGTCTGGGCGGGTCGCCCTTCCGATGCGGCAGCCGCGTCGAGCAGTTTCTGCTCTTGGAGGTCGTGATCCCCCCTGAGCAGGGCCAACACGGGCTCACCGTCGAGGAAGTAGACCAGGGTCTTGATCTGGCGCTCGGGCCCGGCGATGTCGGGATGGGCCTCGGCGAGAGTGGCGATAGTGCGAAGTCCAGGTGTCGGGAATCGCTCCAGAACTTCGGACGCCTCATCGTCGACTTCCTCCAGAGCGGAGGTGGCCTTCTCCAGGTTGGCCCGGTAGTCACAGGTGGCACAAGTGACGATCCAGTCCTCGCCCGCGTCGCTGCGAACGACGAACTCCCTCGACTCGCGGCCGCCCATCGCCCCCGACGAGGCCTCGACGTCGACGGCATCGAGTCCCATTCGGGCGAAGATCCGCTTGTAGGCTCCGTAGTGCTTGTCGAATCCGATGTCGAGGCCGGGCCGGTCGATGTCGAGCGTGTAGGAATCCTTCATGGTGAACTCCCGGACGCGGAGGAGACCCGATTTGGGGCGAAGCTCGTCCCTGAACTTGGTGTGCATCTGATACCAGATCTGGGGGACGTCCCGGTAGGAGAACAGCTCGCTGGCCAACATGGCGAAGATCTCCTCTTCGGTCATCCCCAGCACCAGGTCGCCGCCCTTGCGGTCATGGAGCTTGAACAGGTTGTCACCCATCAACTCGTACCGGTCCGATTTACGCCAGATCTCCGCCGGGTGCAGCGTGGGCAGCATCATCTCCTGGGCCCCGATCGCATCCATCTCCTCACGGATGATCCGGCCGACCTTGAGCCGCACCCGCTGACCGAGAGGCAGCATCGTGTAGGAGCCCGCGGCAAGCCGACGGATGAAGCCACCCCGCACCAGAAGCTGGTGACTGATCGCCTCGGCATCGGTGGGAGCGTCTCGGAGGGTGGGGATGAAGGCCTGTGACCAACGCATTGAGAGCGGGACGGTAGTCAGGGAATTGGGTCAGTCGCCGCCGGCGACGTCTGCGACGCGGGCCCGACGCTCTGCAGAGCGATTTGGGTCACCCCGGATCTCGATGAGCTGACGACGTTCGGCGGCCGCGATCTCCTCGGCGTTGGCCTCGGCATGGGCCAACCGGGCATCCATGCCCTCGTCGACCAGCTTCTGTGCCTCATCGAGAAGAGCAGCGACCATCTCTTCCTCGGGAACGACCCGCACCACCTGGCCCTTTATGAACAGATGCCCCCGTCCCCGGCCTGCCGCAATGCCGATGTCGGCCTCACGGGCTTCCCCGGGGCCGTTGACCACACATCCCATTACTGCCACCTGGATGGGGAGATTGGCCGCTTCGAGCGCCTCTTGGGCCTTCGTTGCAACGTCGATGACATCGACTTCGGCTCTACCACAGGAGGGGCAGGCGATGAGGTCGAGACCTTTGCGCTCGCGTAAGCCGAGGAACTCTAGGAGCTGGCGCCCGGCACGGGCTTCTTCGACAGGGTCGGCGGTAAGCGAGAACCGGATGGTGTCACCGATCCCCTCGTTGAGGAGGGTTCCGATGCCGGCGACCGATTTGATCAGCCCTGACGGAGGAGGACCGGCCTCGGTGACTCCGAGATGCAGCGGATAGTCGACGGTGACGGCGAGGAGACGATATGACTCCACCATCTGGCGCACATTGGAGTGCTTCACCGAGATCTTGATATCTGAGAAGTCGACCTCTTCGAGATAGCGGATCTCGATGAGCGCCGACTCCACCAGGGCTTCGGGGACCGCTGCCCCGTATTTCTCCATGAGATCCTTGTCCAACGATCCGGCGTTGACTCCGATGCGAATGGGCAGACCACGGTCCCGGGCCTCACGAGCCACGGTCTTGATCTGGTCTTCTTTGCGGATGTTGCCCGGGTTGAGGCGCAGTCCCTGTACGCCTGCCTCGATTGCGGCGAGCGCCAGCCGGTACTGGTAGTGGATGTCGGCGATGATCGGCACCGGGCTACGGGGAACGATCTCGGCCAGCCCCTGGGCGGCCTCAACCTCGTTGCAGGTGATGCGAACGATGTCCGCACCCGCTCCGGCCAGGGCATAGACCTGTGCCAGGGTGCCGTCGACGTCGGATGTCTTGGTGGTGGTCATCGACTGAACCGAGATAGGCGCGCCGCCGCCAACCGGGACGTCTCCCACCTTCAGCTGGCGGGTCTGTCTTCGCTCGAAGCTCACTGTCTCATCCGTAGTGGTGTGAGCGCTACCCGAAGCTGATCGGGTCCACTATGTCGAGGATTATCGCCACGAAACCAAGGAAGAAGAGAGTGCCTATCACTGCTGCGGCTACCGGCATGAGTTTACGGATGTTCGCCTCCCTGCCAGTGATCTTCTCATAGAGCGCAACCGCGAAATGACCTCCGTCGAGGGGGAAGAAGGGCAAGAAGTTGATGGTGGCCAGGATGACATTGATGTAGGCCATGATTCCGAAGAACCCGGCGGCGCTTTGCGCCTGGTTGCCTATCGAGACGATCCCAATGGGGCTGACGGGCCTGATCTCGTCGGGGACATCGGTGTCACCACCGAAGACGCCAAAGTATTGAGCGAGGCTGGATGGCCGGAACATCTGGTACAGCGAGTAGAAGGTGTCTTCGACTCCGCCTGCGACGGCCTGACCCGCCAGACCCACGGCATCTATCGCGCCAATGGGCACATTCTCGGACATCGGGGCGATGCCGAGATATCCCGACCCGGGGCTCCTCTCGCTCTCCTCGAGATCCACTTCGAGGTAGAGAGTCTCGCCATCTCGGTTAACTGCGACGGTGGCTGGGCCCGGGCCTACCTCGGCCAGGGCGCCCGTGGCTTGGTCCCAGGTGCTCACCTGGTGATCGCCAACCGCGACGATGGTGTCGCCTTCGACAATGCCGGCGGTGGCGGCGGGTGAGTCGGGAATCACCGAGTTCACCTCCGGTATCGGCTCGTTCAGACCGTTTGCCATGAATACCCCGACGAACAGGAGAAAAGCGATCAGGAAGTTGGTGCCAACTCCGGCCAACACCACGACGGACTTCTCCCAGAACTTCTTCTCCCGATAGGTCCGGCCCATGTCTTGGGGAGGGACCTCTTCGAGGGGATTCATCCCGATGATGCGCACGTAACCGCCCAAGGGGAGCGCCTTGATGCCGTATTCGGTCTCACCCCGCTTCGTCGACCAAAGGCGAGGGCCGAACCCGAAGAAGAACTCCGTGGCCTTCATACCGGTGGCCTTGGCCGCGAGGAAATGACCGGCCTCGTGTGCGGTGACGAAGACCAGGATGGCAATGGCCGCCGAGATGCCCCCAATCATGATCATGAGGTTACCCCCGGTTGGCCCGCTATTCAGCAGACCCCTGCGATGAGCCCGGCAGCCACGGACCGGGCTTCTGAGTCGACTTCCATCACGTCTCCCACAGTGTCCAACTCACGCCAGTCGACCTCGGCGATGGTTCGATCCACCACGTCGGAGATTCCCAGGAAGCCGAGGCGACCCTGAAGAAAGGCCTCGACAGCCATTTCGTCAGCGGCGTTCATGACCGCGGGCGCCGATCCCCCGGCCTTTCCTGCCGCGAACGCGATGTCCAGTGCGGGAAAGGCCTCCCGGTCGGGAGCCTCGAAGCTGAGGTCGACGCCAATCGGGCTGAATGGCCCACCGGGGGCGGGCATTCTCCCTGGGGCGGTGAGGGCGTATTGGATCGGTATCCGCATGTCGGGATACCCGAGATGGCCTTTCCAGGCCCCGTCCACGAACTCGACCGCCGAGTGGAGTATCGACTGTGGGTGGATGACCACGTCGATCCGCTCGTATTCGACACCGAAGAGGTGATGGGTCTCGATGATCTCGAGCCCCTTGTTGAACATGGTGGCCGAGTCGATGGTGATCCTCCGTCCCATGTTCCAAGTGGGATGTTGCAACGCTTGCTGCGGGGTCACGTCTGCCAAGGACTCTCGGGACCGACCCCGGAACGGACCGCCGGATGCAGTGAGGATCAGTCGCGCCACCGCGTCGGCAGGCTCGCCTTTCAGGCATTGATAGAGCGCCGAGTGCTCGCTGTCGACGGGAATCAGCTCCCCGCCGTGCCTGTCGAGGGCAGCGGTGACCACGGGCCCACCGGAGACCAGGCTCTCCTTGTTCGCCAGGGCCACCCGATTGCCGGCTTCGAGACCGGCGATGGTGGCCCGCAAGCCGGCGGCCCCAACGATCCCGTTCAAGACAATGCGCCCTGCAGTGCCGGCTGTCTCGTGGATCGCGTCCGAACCATGTCTCACCGGGCGCCTGATGTCAGCTGCCAGCCCATCTCGCTCACCTTTCGAGCCACCGGCAACGATGACCTCGGCGTCGGGATAGCGACGAGCCAGCGCCGCCAATCCGTTTGATGGTCGCCTCGACACGAGCGCAGCCACCGGTATGCCGAGATTGTCCGCCACCTCGAGGGTCTGAGTGCCGATCGATCCGGTAGCCCCCAAGACGACCACCGGAGTGTTCACAGGAGCCCGAAGCCCCTGAAGAGTATGTAGACGGCGGGCACCGCGAAGAGGAACCCATCGATACGATCGAGCATCCCGCCGTGACCGGGCAGGACCGATCCCATGTCCTTCACGTTCAAGGCGCGCTTGACCATCGACTCAGCGAGGTCGCCAATAGGCGCCAACATGCCCACCACCCCTGCCGTTACCAGCGCTCGGGCGATGCCGATGTCAGCCCACGGGGGGAACACTGCGAGTACCGCCGCGGCCACCGCCCCGAGAACGAGCCCACCGACGAACCCCTCGACGGTTTTCGACGGAGACACCACCGGTGCCAGGGATGTCCTGCCGAATGACCGTCCCACGAAATAGGCGCCGATGTCGTTACTCGCGATCACGATCACGAGGAAGAGGATGTACGAGACCGGATGCGGCCCCTCGGATATGAGGATGGCGAAGGCCAGCATGCCCACCCATGTCATGCCGAGCACCGTGACCGCGGTGTTGGCCATGGCGTAGCGTCGTGGGGTGAGTGAGAAGAAGAGAATCGTTGCCCCGCTCGCGGCAGCCGCCCATCCCGCCAACGCCATGGGCCCGGCATTGGTGGCACCAATGCCCATGAGAGTCACGCCGAGCAGGCCAAACAGTGCGAGAGGCCGGTAACCGCGGGTGCGGAGGGTGGCATAGAACTCTCCCACGGAGACGACCATGAGCAGGATCACGAAAATGGTGAACCACCATCCCCCCAGGAGGAGACTGCCCAGGAACAAGCCAAAGACTGCCAGCGCCGATCCAACCCGCATGGTCAGATCGGAGCTGGCCGCCTGCTCGGCCGCCTCGTATGACTCCTCGGATTCAGACAGAGTCCCGGAGACGTCGCCAAAACCGACCAACCCAGATTCGACACCTGCCAGATTGGCCGCCACCGCCTGCAGCTCCCACTCCTCGGTCGATGCCCGCTTGACCTCTTCCGCCAGCCCTTGATACTCCTGGGTGGTTCCTTTCAGATACTCCGCAGAAGTGAACTCACCGACGCCGGGGTCGGCTGCCATGCCTTCCCAGTCCGGGCCACCGTCGTCTACCTCGACTGGGCTCTCACCGTCGGCCTCGATGTGCTCGTTTGGGGCGTCCTGGTCCGACGTGAAAGGCAACTCCTCCTCAGCAGGCTCTGGCCTGGCCTCCTCCTCTGCCCCGTTGGGTTGCTCTTTGTCAGTCACTCAAACCTCGAGCAGTTCTTCCTCTTTGTTGGCAAGCAAATTGTCGATGCGCTCGGTGAACTTGTCGGTGAGCTTCTGCAACTCGTCCTCCCCGCGACGGATGTCGTCGTCGGAGATTTCGCCATGAAGCTCCTCCATGTCGGTCTTGGCGGATCGACGGACGTTTCGCACTGAGACCTTGCCCTCCTCGGCCATGTGCCGCACCACCCGGATCAGCTCTTTGCGTCGCTCCTCGGTCAGCGGGGGGAAGGCGATGCGGATCACCGCTCCGTCGTTGGTGGGGTTGAGCCCGAGATCGGCCTGTTGGATTGCGCGTTCGATGCCGTTGACCGTGCTCTTGTCGAAGGGCTGGACGACGAGCAATCGGGGCTCGGGAACCGAGATCGACGCCAGTTGCTGCAATGGTGTCGGTGACCCGTAGTACTCGACGCTGATCCGCTGGAGAAGTTGCGGGTTGGCACGTCCCGTTCGAACTGTTCCGAACTCGGATGCCACGTGCTCGGCGGCGGCCTCCATCTTCTGTTCCGCTTCGTTCAGCAAGTCACTGATCATCGAAGTACCTCAATGGACGACGGTGCCGATCTGCTCTCCCTGAGCCGCTTTGACGATGTTGCCAGGGACAGTCATGTCGAACACATGAATGGGCACGCCGTGCTCCTTGCACATCGTAACGGCGGTGGTGTCCATGACCTGGAGTTCCTGGGCGATGAACTCCATGTACGTGAGCTCGGTCATCTTCGCTGCGTCCTGATTGGTCCGTGGGTCGGAGTCGTAGATGCCGTCCACTCTGGACGCCTTGAGAAGCGCATCTGCGTTCATCTCGATGGCGCGTAGTGCCGCAGTCGTGTCCGTGGTGAAGAACGGGTTGCCGGTTCCGGCGGCGAAGATCACGACGCGGCCCTTCTCCAGGTGTCTCATCGCCCGCAGCCTTATATATGGCTCCGCCAGCTCCTGCATCGTGATCGCGCTCTGCACCCTGGTGGTGACCCCCTCGTTCTCCAGGGCGTCTCGGAGGGCGAGAGCGTTGATCACAGTTGCCAGCATCCCCATGTAATCGGCGTTGGCGGGGTCCATGCCTTTGGCCGCTTGGGAGACACCTCGAAAGATATTGCCTCCTCCTACCACGACGGCCACCTCGACACCGGCCGCCTGCGCTTCGGCGATCTCCTCTGCCACCCTGTGGACGGTGAGCGGGTCGATGCCGTAGCCGATCTCAGGATCGGCAAATGCCTCCCCCGAGAGCTTGAGGAGGACCCGTCGGTTGGGTGCATCGGTCAATGTCAGGCTCCTACGGCGACCCGCGCCACCTTGCGGACGGAGATGTTCTCACCCATCTTGGCGGCGAGTGCGCCGACCATATCGCCAACGGTGCCGTCGTAGCGCTCCGGGTTGATGAATTTCTGCTCATAGAGGACGTTCTCGGCGTACCAAGACTCGATCTTGCCAGCGACGATGCGCCCTACGACGTCTTCTGGCTTGCCCTCCGCGGCAGCCTGACGACCGACCAGGTCTCTCTCCTTGGCCAAGGTGGCCTCGTCGACCTCGTCGCGGCTGATCCATTTCGGATCCGCCCAGCTGATATGCATCGCAATGCCATCGGCCGTCTCCCGGAACTCCTCGCTTTTGGCAACGAAGTCGGTCTCGCAGGAGAGCTCGACGAGAACCCCGAGAACCGGGCGCTCGTTCTGGATGTGGATATAGGCACCGATGGTGCCCTCCGCCGCCTCCCGATCCGCCCGTTTGGCCATCTGAGCTTGGCCCCGCTCCCGGAGCAGCTCGAAGGCCTTGTCGAAGTCGCCGTCGGCGTCGGTCAACGCCTTCTTGGCATCCATCATCCCTACACCTGCGTCCTTGCGCAGCTTCTGAATGTCCTTTGCGGTGATCTCAGTCATCGGTCGTATCGCCTATCGAGCCTCGGCTCCGGCTTTGGCCACTTCGTCTACCTGAGGCTCGTCCTTGCCCTCCGCCTTGGCCTGCTGCTTCTTCGAGCCGACCTCCTTGCCCTCGACAATCGCATCAGCAAGAGCGCTGGCGATGAGATCGGCGGCACGGATGGCATCGTCGTTGCCCGGAATGACGTGATCGACCGGATCCGGGTCCGAGTTGGAGTCGACCAGAGCGATCAGCGGTATCCCGAGCCGATCGGCTTCCTTCACCGCGGTCGCCTCGGTGTTGACGTCGACGACAAACACGGCATCGGGGAGCCTCGCCATCGAGGAGACGCCCCCGAGGTTCTTCTCCAGCTTCTCCAGCTCACGGCGCAGCTTCAGCCGCTCCTTCTTGGGACGATCGTTCATCTCGCCGGTCTGCTCGAGCCTCTGTAGCTCTTTCATGTAGAAGACCCGCTTCTGAATCGTCTGGAAGTTGGTGAGCATGCCGCCCAGCCAGCGGTAGTTCACATAGGGCTGGCCGGATCGTTGTGCCGCCTCCGCCACCGCGGTCTGGGCCTGCTTCTTGGTCCCTACGAAGAGGACCGAGCCTCCTTCGATCGCGATCTGCTTGACGAACTCGATCGCCCCTGCGACCTGACTGACCGTCTGGCGCAGATCGATGATGTGGATTCCGTTTCTCTCCCCGTAGATGTACGGGCGCATCTTGGGGTTCCAGCGTCGGGTCTGATGACCAAAGTGGACACCGGCTTCCAAGAGCTGCTTCATTGTGACTTCAGCCACAATCGCTCCTTTCTGGTTGTTACCTCCGCCCGCTGGGTCTGACCCCCGCCTCCCTTGGGTGCGGCCCTCGTTCGAGCTTCGCTCGACCAGTGAGGGGTTGACGGGCGTGCGTGATGGGCTGGATTGTACGAGTGGTCCGTACCCTTGGGTAATCGACACGATGACTCTGACCACATCAGACCTGGAACAGCTTGCCACCCACCTCGGTGCGGCGGCCTTCGGGGTGACCTCGGCGAGCCCCTTCGAGGAATCCCGGGCCGTGCTGGTCGAGCATCGAGACAGTGGCATGTCTGGCCCCCTGCATTTCACCTACGACGACCCCCAGGTATCCACGGACTCGAGGCGCAGCTACCCATGGGCACGGAGCATTGTGGTGTTCGCCCACGATTATCTGA
>Ga0299907_10002183_pt1 | contig 11843 bp, 10 predicted proteins | sample RVTome_16_FD_198680 | JGI IMG/M metagenome (GOLD analysis project Ga0299907, IMG submission 198680) | Soil microbial communities from uranium-contaminated site in the Upper Colorado River Basin, Wyoming, United States - RVT152D67 (version 2) ...
CATTCAGGACGGCCTGCCCGACGCCGACCTTGTGCTGATCGATGACATCTTCCACGAGCTCCTCGTCCTGAAATCGGCTGAGGAGCTCGACTGCGTCCGCACGGCAGGACGCCTCTGCGTGGACGCGCTCTCGGCCATGGTGGAGCGTGCCCGTCCCGGCGCTACCGAACAGGATCTGAGGGCGGCCGCCGCCAGCGCGATCTACGAGGGGGGTGGCGATGTCGACTTTCTCATCATCGGCTCGACCTCCACGTTCGACCCGCACCTGATCTTTGGAAGCCCGCGCCCATCGCTGCGCGTCCTTCGGCAGGGAGACGTAGTCCTCAACGAGCTCGCTGCGGGTTATCGCGGTTACACCGCTCAGATCGGCATGCCGATCTTCGTGGGGGAGCCCGAGGCCTCTGCCCGAAAATTCTTCGACGAGATCGCCCTGCCCGGTTTCCTCAAGATGGAAGAGGAGCTCAAACCCGGCAAGAACTTGAACGATATCGAGCGCGCCGGGAGGTTCTTCAGAGACAGCGGCCACCAGTCCCGGCCCATACATCTTCACGGAATCGATCTCGTGACGGGACCACCTCACGTGTTCGTGGGTGACGCATCCGACGAGGTGATCCGGCCGGGACAGGTCCTGATGCTCGAGCCGAATCCGATTCGCGCCGACGGAAACCTCGGGATGTTCCTCGGCCACACATACATCGTCACCGAGACCGCCGCCGAGAGGATCACCGATTATCCGCTCGACATAGTGATAGCCGGATAGAACAGGAGGGAGACCATGACTCAGCGCTCGGAGCGGCCCGCCGGGTGGCGTTTCCACACCGGGAAACCGGTTGCAGAACCACTCGACTTCGTGAGCGACCTCGGCGGCGATCCCCCGCTGTCCCTGCACATGATCTACACACTCGATGGCTCCTACCTCCCCGCGGTAACGCGCGCGCCCGAGGGCCGAGGACCATGGCCGGCGGTTATCTGCTTCCACGGAGGGTCCGGTGGACTCGGTTACTCGTTTCTGGCCGAACAGATGCGGAATCGTGGATGGTTGTTCGACCGGCTGTCCGCCGAGGGCTACCTCGTCTGCAACGCCGAGGGACGAATGGAGAACGAGGACCAGTACGACAGTGGTCTTCCCGCGATTCTTGACCACCAGGACGTTGCAGAGGTCCTCCGCTACTTCCAGCGTCATCCCGACGTCGACTCTCGGCGAATCGGAACCTTCGGAGTCAGCCACGGCGGAGAGATCCAGATGAAGCTCATCTCGGCCCTCGGGGAGGGTCCCGCCGCCATGGTCCCCTGCGAGCCCGCGGTCATCGAGTTCCTCGGTCTCAAGCACGAGGCAAGCTCCGACGAGGGCTGGTCCGTCGAGGACAGCTCGGGACCGCGCGTCGAGGAAAAGCTGCAGTTCCGCCACGACGTTTCCGACGACGAGATCGACTTCCCGGCGGCGTGGAAGCGGATCCAGCAGATATCGGATGACGTGCGGATCCTCGTAGTGGGACGAGACGACGATCACCTGCAGGGACTCTTCAAGAAGCTGCACGAACTGCTGACGCGCGCGGGGAAACAGGCCGAGTGGGCGACCTTCGATCATCCCGAACACGCCTACCAGTGGGGACCCCTGCGAGACGAGGGGGGCTACGAGCCGGACGCTCTTCAGAGTGCGACGGTCGAACGCGTCGTCGAGTTCCTGAATGCCAACGTGCGGGATCTAACGAGCCACCCGGCGGATGTTGGGCCTGCCACCTGAGATTGGGTCCATAAATCGATGAATCAAACGGTCTGGACCAACGCGCAGTGACGACGTGAGCCTCGAGCTCGGCACGGTTGTCATCATCGTCGTGGCGATCTCGCTCGGCGGTCTCGTCAAAGGGGTCACCGGGCAGGGCCTGCCACAGATCGCGATCCCCGTCATGGCAACCTTTCTCGGAGTCGAAGCGGCCGTCGTCATCATGGTGATCCCAGGGATAGTCACGAACACGTGGTTCATGACCAGGCATCGCCACCAGTTCGGCCGCACGCGCGACCTGCCGGTGCTTCTGGGCAGCGGCGCCGTCGGTGCGGTAGCTGGCACCATCCTGCTTGACAGCCTCAACGACGACATTCTCTCTTTGGTGGCGGCGAGTGTGATCGTTGGCTACGCAGTCATCTTCCTGTCCCATCCGACCCTCCGGCTCGGGCCTGCGGTTACGCGCTACGCCTCACCGCCGGTCGGACTGGCCGCGGGTGTGCTCCAAGGAGCCACGGGGATGTCGGGTCCGCTGCTCGCGACCTACCTTCACGGCTTTCGCCTGGACAAAGAGGTCTACATCGTTTCGATAACGACGATGTTCCTGGTCTTCACGACGATGCAGGCGGTCGCGCTCGTCCAGGTCGGCCTCTACACGACCGAGCTGCTCGTCCTGAGCGTGTTATCTCTCGTTCCGATCATGGTGATGATGAGGGTCGGAGTGCGCTTCACCGATCGCGTTTCGCGCCACACCTTTGATCTGATCGTGCTTGCACTCCTGCTCGCGACGGCGGGAAAGCTCGTCTACGACGGCCTCAACTAACGCTGCTACTTCGTTGCCGCTGCTCCCTCGCCCTTGGCGCTTGCGGCCACGGCCCCGGTCGTCGCGCGATTGAGCGGTGACTGGGTTTCGCGCGTCGTCGGAAGCGGTCCGGTCGCTGTGTAGTAGCGCTGGCCGGCGACCATCAACTGTTCGGCGGGGAACCGGGTTATGACCTCGCATCCGTCGGCGGTCACGACGAGCTGCTCCTCGATGCGAGCCGCTGACCATCCATCGGCCGCGGGCCAGAACGTCTCGAGCGCGAACACCATGCCCTCTTCGATGGGCTCGGGGTGGTCGAGCGAGACGAGCCGGCTGAACACCGGCTTCTCCCAGATCGACAGGCCGACCCCGTGGCCGAACTGCAACGCGAACGCAGCCTCCTCGTTCGGAAATCCGAAGTCCTCCGCTTTCGGCCACACCTCGACGACATCGGCCGTCGTTACCCCCGGTTTGATGAGTGCGATCGCCTCGTCGAGCATCTCCCTGCACCGCACGTAGGCATCGACTTGCGCCTGGGACGCGCTTCCGATCGCGAAGGTTCGGTAGTAGCAGGTCTTGTAGCCCATGTAGCTGTGGAGAATGTCGAAGTACGCGGGGTCACCCGGTCGCAACACCCGGTCCGTGTACACGTGCGGGTGGGGATTGCAGCGCTCTCCCGAGATCGCATTGACACCCTCGACGAACTCGGAGCCGAGATCGTAGAGAACCTTGTTGACCAACGAGACGCATTCGTTCTCCTTGATCCCCGGCTTCATGACGCTGTAGAGCTCCTCATAGGCCGCGTCCACCATCATGCAGGCCGTGTTCAGAAGGGTGACCTCGTCCTCCGTCTTGATGACGCGCGCCTTTTGCATTAGCTGTTGTCCATCAACGACCTCGATGCCTTCGGCCTGGAGCGCAAAGAGCACAGGTAGTTCGATTGCATCGACACCGACGGGCTCATCGAGAAGACCGCGCTCCTCGAGCTCCACTCGAATCTTCTTGGCCACGTCCTCCGCTCGCCCCGACTCCGGCGACATTGCGCCGCGCAGTGTGGAGATGCCCGCGCGCGACCTCTCACCCAGCCACGGGTTGTAGAGCTGATGATGCCGAGCCGCCGACCCGAAGTCCCACATGATCGGCTCGTCGTCTCTCGGAAGCAGGCAGAAACGGTTGAGCTTGTCCTGGGCCCAGGTGCCTATGTGCGTCGCGGTGATGTAGCGGATGTTGTTCATGTCGAAGCACAACAGCGCTCCACACTCCGACTGGGCGAGAACGTCTTTGGCGCGCGCTAGCCGCTGGGTACGCAGCCGGCCCATGTCGACGCGCTCCTCCCAGTCGACGTTCATCAGCCCAAAGGTCTTGAGGCCCACGGTGACTCCCTCGGTCGTCTTTTGCCACGTTCGGCGGCGTTCAGGCCGCTCGCCGCAATCGTTTGCAGCATCCCGCCCGAGGCGGGGTGTGTCAAGCCGCGCCGGGCTAGTCCTCCTTTGCGCGATCGTCGAGACGATCGCTGGTGGTGAGCTTCTGTCGAAGGAGGTCGTTGACCATGCCGGGGTTCGCCTGTCCTCTCGTCTTCTTCATCACCTGTCCAACGAGGAACCCGATCGTGCCGAGGTTGCCCGAGCGCACCTTGTCGGCCGCATCCGCGTTCTCGGCGATGACCTCATCGACGACCGTTTCGAGCGCGCCCGTATCGCTCAGTTGCTCGAGCCCCTTCTCCTTGGCGATCACATCGGCATCTTTGCCGGTGGCGAACATCTCGGCGAGAACGGTCTTGGCCTGCTTTCCCGAAATCGACTCAACGTCGACGAGTTTCACGAGCCCCGCCAGTTGCCCAGGCGCGATCTTGGAGTCGGTGAGCTCGATCGAGGCCTCGTTCACCAGGCCGTAGAGGTCGGCCATGATCCAGTTGGCGATCTTCTTGGCGTCGCCCCCGTACGCAGCTGCCGCCGCTTCGAACCAGTCGGCCGTCGCCTTCGATGCGGTGAGTACCTCGATGTCCTTCGCGCCCAGACCATGCTCCGTCGCGAAGCGCTCGCGCCGCTCGATGGGTGTCTCCCCCAACGTGGACGCCACCCGTTCGATCCACTCGGCCCCCGGTTCGAAGGGAACGAGGTCCGGCTCGGGAAAGTAGCGGTAGTCGCTCGATCCCTCCTTGGTGCGACCCGAAGAGGTCGTTCCGGACTTCTCGTCGAAGTGACGGGTTTCCTGGACGAGGATCTCGCCGGCCTCGAGCGCCTCTCGCTGCCTGCGCTCCTCGTGTTCCAGCGCGCGTCCCACGCTGCGAACCGAGTTCATGTTCTTTACCTCGACCTTTGTCCCGTGCTCGGTCTCGCCCTTGCGTCGGACGGAGATGTTTGCATCGACGCGCAGCGAACCCTCCTCCATCCGAACGTCGCTGACACCCAGTCCGTCTAGCAGCGTCCGAAGATGGGACACGAACGCGCGCGCCTCCTCGGCCGAGTGGATGTCGGGCTCGCTGACTATCTCGACCAGCGGAGTTCCAGCTCTGTTGAAGTCCTCGAGGCTGTACGCGGAATCGTGAATGCGACCGGAACCGCCCACATGAATGGACTTTCCAGTGTCCTCCTCGAGATGTACGCGCGTTATTCCAACGGTTGTCGTTCCCCACTCCCCCGAGATGTCGACATGGCCGGAATAGCACAGCGGAAGGTCGTACTGGCTTATCTGATAGTTCTTTGGCATGTCCGGATAGAAGTAGTTCTTCCTGTGGAAGAGCGACTGCTCGGCGATCTTGCAGTTCAGCGCGAGCCCGATCTTGATCGTGTACTCGATCGCCTTCTCGTTGGCAACCGGCAGCGATCCCGGCAACCCAAGGCACACGGGGCAGGTGCGCGTGTTGGGCTCACCTCCGAAGTCCACCTTGCACCCGCAGAACATCTTGGATGCAGTAGCAAGCTCGACGTGGATCTCGAGTCCGCAGGTCGTCTCGAACAGCTCGTCAGTAGTCGTGCTCACATGGACGGCCTCCCCTCGTCCGAGCCGGCCCATCCGAGGTCCTGCTCGAACGCGTACGCCGCCCTGAACATAGTGGCCTCGTCGAGCGTCTTGGCTATCAGTTGGAGCCCGACCGGGAGTCCATCGTCCGGAGACGTTCCACACGGCACGCTGATCGCCGCGTTCCCCGCGAGGTTCACGGGCACGGTGAAAACGTCGTTCAGATACATCGACAGCGGATCGGCCGTCTTCGCCCCGAACTCGAACGCGGTGGACGGTGAAGTTGGGGTGGCGATGAGGTCGACCTCGGTGAAGGTGCGCTCGAGGTCCCTGATGGTCAGCGTTCTCACGCGCTGCGCCTTCCCGTAGTACGCGTCGTAGTAGCCCGCGCTCAGTGCGTAGGTCCCGAGCATGATGCGTCGCTTCACCTCGTCGCCGAAACCCTCGGCGCGCGTGCGGGACGTCATCGACACGACGTCTGCACCATCCACTCGTAGCCCGTAGCGAACCGCGTCGTAGCGCGCGAGGTTGCTCGAACACTCCGCCGGCGCCACGAGGTAATAGGCCGAGATCCCGAACTCGAAGCTCGGCAAGCTCACCTCTACCAGTTCGGCCCCCAGTTTCTCGAGCCGCCGGTACGCCTCCCCCACTCGAGTCTTGACACCCGGGTCGGTGCCCTCCGCCTCATCGAACTCCTTCACGATGCCGATGCGCATGCCATCGATTCCGTCGGCGATCGTGCCGAGGTAGTCGGGAACGGGCTGCGGAACCGAGGTCGAGTCCATCGGGTCGTGCCCTCCCGCGATCTGAAGAAATGCGGCGGCATCGGTGACGGTCCGCGTGAGTGGTCCCGGCTGGTCGAGCGACGATGCGAACGCGATCACCCCGTAACGGCTGACCAGCCCGTAGGTCGGCTTGACCCCGACGAGTCCACACAGTGACGCCGGCTGGCGCACGGACCCACCGGTGTCGGTTCCCCACGACCACGGCGTTCCTCCGGCCGCCACCAGTGCGGCCGAGCCCCCGGACGAGCCCCCGGGGACCGTGTTCGTGTTCCACGGATTCCTCGACGGTCCGAAGCCCGAGTTCTCGGTGGATGAGCCCATTGCGAACTCGTCCATATTGAGCTTTCCCTGCAGCGGCAGTCCCGCCGACGTGCACCGCTCGACCAGCGTTCCGTCGTACGTCGGGACCCATCCCTCGAGGATGCGGGAGCCGGAGGTCGTCGGCACTCCCTTGGTGACGAAGAGATCCTTGTGCGCGGTCGGAACGCCGTCGAAGCGCGATCTCGTTGCGCCGGCCGCGCGGCGCTCGTCGGCGGCGCGCGCCTCGTCGAGGAGTCGTTCGTCGGTCCGATGAAGGTAGGCGTGGAGCCGCCCGTCGACCTCGTCGGCTCGCTCGATCAGCGCCTGGGCGAGCTCGACTGCGGACACCTCTTTTTTGTCGAGAAGCTCCGCGAGCTCCGTGGCGCTCCTCCAGTGGAGGTCCGTCATGGCGCCTCTTCCTCGAGAATGCTCGGCACCTTGAACCGGCCGTCCTCGACCTCGGGGGCCCCGGACAGGGCCTCTTTTTGGGTCAGCGACGGCCTCGTCTCGTCCGGTCGCATCGCATTGCGGATCGGTATCGCATGGCTCGTGGGCTCGACGCCGTCGAGATCGAGGGCCTGGATCTTGGCAGCATGCTCGAGGATCTTGCCGAGCTCGGCGGTCATCCGGGCCCGCTCCTCGTCGGTCAGGTCGAGGCGCGCGAGGCGCGCCACGTGGTCGACCGTCGCTCTGTCGATATCCATAGCCCCGCATCCTAAGGGGGAGACTTGACCCGAAAGGCTCTGGCCGTGGGCCCCCTTGCTTGCTACCTTTCAGCCATGGCTTTCCCCCGAGAACTCCTCGCCGACCACGAAGAGCTGATCTTCGAGAAGCGGCCGCACTGGGTCGCGCTCGTCCCCGCCGCGCTGTGGACAATTGCCCTCCTGGTGGCTCTGCTGCTCGGATACAGGGCATTGGGCGCGATATTCGATGACTCTGCGAATACTCCGAAGGCCATCTTTGCCGTCATCGTTACCGGGCTCTGGGTGTTCTTTGCCCTCGTCGCCTTCATGAGGTGGCGCTTCACGCTCTTCGTCCTCACCACCGACCGCCTCATCACCCGCTCCGGGGTAATTGCCAAGCACTCGAAGGAGATCCCCCTCGAGCGCATCAACGACGTGACCTTCACGCAGTCGGTCGTCGAGCGGATGCTCGGCGCGGGCGATCTCCTACTCGACTCCTCGGGCGACCTCGGACCCGCTCGAATCACGGCGGTCCAGAAGCCGGAGGAGGTCCAGTTGATCATCTACAAGGAGACCGAGAAGAACGAGAACCGGATGCGAACGCCTCAACTCCTGCAGACTCATAGGGAGCCGACGATCCCCGAGCAGATCGAAGCTCTGGCCCGACTGAAGGAGCAGGGCACGCTCAGCGACGAGGAGTTCGAGTCCAAGAAGAGAGAACTGCTCGGCCGCATGTAGGGATCCGGGGACAGAAGGCTCTTGGCTCTCATTGGGTCGCACCTGTAAGCTTCGGCGACGGGGGGAAGGGTAGCTCTGCAGGATCGAGGGGAGAGTTCGCTCTCCCCTTTTTCTGTTGTCCCTCCTTATTCGAGGAACGCCGGACTCACCGCCGCTCCCGTCAAACTGCCAATCAAAGAAGGCCTGCTCTCCTTTATCGTGTGGCCATGGACTTTGCGATCCCCGACGAATATCGGGAGCTGACCCGCAACCTCACAGATTTCGTCGATCGCGAGCTGCGGCCTCTAGAAGCATCGGAGCTGGATCCCGAGCGCGACGACGTACCCGTCGAGCTGCGAGACAGGGTGCGAAGGCGATCCGCCGAGCTTGGTTTCTATGCGGCCGACTTTCCTGAGGACCTCGGCGGCAGCGGGTTGCCACAACTCGGCATGGTGTTGCTCAGAGAGGCCGCCGCACGAACCGGGTGCCGCCTCGCGGCCTTTGCGACGTACGGCCCCGAAGGCCCCACCGGCGTGCTCCTGTCCGGCACGGACGAGCAGAAGAAGAAGTATCTGGCCCCCCTCATCAGCGCGCAGACGTCGATGTGCTTCGCGTTGACGGAACCCGATGCCGGCTCGGATGCGCAGAACATCTCCACGACCGCGACGCGCGACGGCGACGAGTGGATCCTCAACGGGACTAAGCACTTCATCACGAACGGTAAGCACGCCGACTATGCACTGGTGTTCGCGGCCAACGACCGGGCCAAGAAAGCGCAGGGCGGGATCACCGCGTTCGTCGTCGAGGCGGGCACGCCCGGGTTCACTGTTGGACGCGCGCAGATCGGCATGGTCGAGGGCGAGGGCCAGTACGAGCTCGTCTTCGACAACTGCCGTGTGGCCGAGGAACAGGTCCTGGGCGGGCCCGAGAACGTTGGCCTGGGTTTCTATGCCGCCATGCAGTTCCTCGCCATGGGCCGCCTGTCGATCGGCGCGATGTGCAACGGCATCGCCGAGTATTGCGTCGGTCTCGGCATCGACTACGCCAATCAGCGCAAGGCGTTCGACCGCCCAATAGGCAAGAACCAATACGTTCAAGGCCACATCGTCGACTCACTCGTCGAGCTCAAGGCGTCCAAGCTGATGACCTACGAGTGCGCGTGGCGCTACGACCAGGGAGAGCCGGTGATCCAGGAGTCATCGATGGTGAAGCTCTACTCCGCCGAGATGGTCAACCGGGTCGTCGACCGCATGATTCAGGTCCACGGGGGGATGGGATGGATGCGCGACCTGCCACTCGAGCGCATCTACAGGCTCGTGAGAATCTTCACGCTCGTCGAGGGGACGAGCGAGATCCAGAAGTACATCATCGCCAAATCGGTTGGACTGTGACGAGCGCAACTCCGGCCGGGTAGGGACGCAGAACAAGAACACCGACTTCGAGGAGGGGAACAAATCGTGGCTCAGCTTCCAGACGGATTGAAGATCACCTGGCTAGGGCACGCAACGTTTCTGATCGACACCCCGGCCGGCAAAAGACTGATGATCGATGCCTTCACGGCCAGCAATCCAAAATGTCCGGACGAGTTGAAGAACCCAGGGAAGCTCGATGCCATCCTGCTGACGCATGGTCACGCCGACCACACCGGCGACTGCGTCGAGCTCGCGGCCAACGGCGGTGACCCCGAGGTTGTGGCGATCAACGAGGTTGCCGGCTGGTTCGAATCACAGGGCGTTCAGAACACGGTGGGCTTCAACAAAGGAGGAACCTATGAGGTCGCGGGGGTCAAGGTCCACATGACCGACGCCAAGCACTCCTCCTCGATGCCGGATGGATCGTACGGGGGAGAGCCGGCCGGGTTGGTGCTCGAGTTCGAGGACGGCTTCCGTATCTACCATGCGGGTGACACCTGCGTATTCGGTGACATGGCACTTATCGGAAAGCTGTTGAAGCCCGACCTGGCACTGCTGCCCATCGGAGATCACTACACAATGGGGCCGGCGTCGGCCGCCGAAGCGATCCGGCTGCTCGGCGTCAAGACTGTGATCGGGATGCACTACGGAACCTTCCCCATATTGACCGGCACGCCCGATCAGCTCCGCAAGGAGGCGAGCGACGTCGACGGGCTCGAGGTCATCGAGCTCGAGCCGGGCGACTCACTCGGCTAGCTTGAGGACCGCGCTCACCGTCAGGTAGGTCCCGAGCGCGGCGATGGTCGCGGCCGAGCAGATCGGAATCAGGGTGTTCGCGCGCGCTCCGAAGCGGCGCGCGATGTAGGACCTCGTCCTCATCACCGCGATCCCGAGCAGGGTCAGCGCCCCGGCGAGCCCGACACTGAAGGCGGCAACGAGAGTGAGTCCGAAGGCCACTCGACCAAGCGCGATCGAGCCGAGCAACACGACGAGGGCGCTCGGCGACGGCAGGAGGCCCCCGGACAACGCGATCGCTCCCAGGCCGCGCCACGAGGTCACCGAGATTCCTGGGGGAAGCTCGCCCGCAAAATGCGTGTGATAGCCGAATCCGTGGTCGTGCCCACGCTCGGTTCTCTGAGGCCCTCCGGCCCCCACAAGAACCCGGTCGTGACTGTGCTCGTGCACATGCTCGGCGTGATCGTGGTGGTGATGGTGCGCGTGCCGCGCGGCGCGGGCTTTGAGGCGGGCGCGAAGCATCCATGTCCCGAGGCCGAGCACAACCGCTCCGGACAACAGCGACAGCCACGGATAAACCGCGTCCGCGGGGAACAGCGCCGAGGCCCACAGCGTCACCAGGCCGAGCGCGACGACCGACAGGGTGTGCATCGCGGAGACGGCGACTCCCACCACCAGCGCATCCCGCGTGCGGCCGTTCGCCCCCAGAAGATAGGCGGCCATCACCGTCTTTCCGTGACCCGGACCGAGTGCGTGAATCGCACCGAAGCCGAGCGCGAGCAGCATCGCCACTACCAAGAACGCCGGCGTCAGGTCCCGTTCGATTAGCGATGTGAACGATCCAGCGAACAGATCTGAGTCCTGCGTCTCCGGACGCGCCCCGGACACCGACCCCGTTGCTCCGGGAAGAAGTTCTGCGCGCGCCTCCGTCTGATTCAGCGGACTGGACAGCTCATCGGAGGGATAGGTGCGCAGCTCGTCCGACGAACTGGCCTGAGGCACCGTCGATGCCGCCAGGCCCTGGCCCCCACTTGGGTAAACGACGATCTCTTTCCATCCCAACCTGCTTGCGAAGTTGTCGTCCCTGTAGACGAGCTCGGCCCGGTCGGAGGCGAGCTCGCCCACCCAGTCCACCTCGATTCGCAGAACGCCGAGCGGGCCTTCGCCGGGCAACAGCTCGGCGGCCGACCGCTTCTGTGTCAGCTCGACGGGTTCACCCGCGATGGCGAGATCGAGCCTTGCGAGCAATTGCGGGCCCAGCTCGTCCACGTAGGCATCGAGCTCTGCTTGATCGACGACCTCGCCGGGTTTGATCCCGAGTTCCTGGATCGTCGGGATCTCGGCCATGTCGACGACGTAGTGAACGGTCACATCGTCGCGTCCAACCTCGATTCCGCTGAACCGGCTGATCGTGAAGTTTCCAAGGGGATGCGCAGAGGCGGGGGCCGGGGTGCTCCACAGCAGGCCCAGCGCGACAAGGACAATGGCCGTGACGCGTGCGATCCGTCTCACCGTGACTCCCTTAGGTCATCGAGGACGCTCGTCGCGACGGGTCCGTGACGGAAGGAGAAATGAGGATTGATCTCGAGAGCCGCGGTCAGATGCTCGATCGCATCGGCAGTCCGGTCTAGTTCCGCAGCGATCATCCCCGCATGGAAGTGAAAGAGCGCACTGCGCGTGCCAAGCCGCAGCGCTTCGTTCGCGTACCTGTACGCGGCCTCGTAC
>Ga0299907_10002184_pt1 | contig 11841 bp, 9 predicted proteins | sample RVTome_16_FD_198680 | JGI IMG/M metagenome (GOLD analysis project Ga0299907, IMG submission 198680) | Soil microbial communities from uranium-contaminated site in the Upper Colorado River Basin, Wyoming, United States - RVT152D67 (version 2) ...
AGTCGACCCGGTTGAGCCCGACGGACGCGAGCGCGGCGGCGAGCGTTGTGGCGGGCACTTCGGCCTCGTCGACCACCTCGTAGCGGTAGGCGTGCAGGTAGGGGGCGACCTCGTCGGCGAGCGGGCGCAGCGTGCTGGAGGCCGTGGGGTTGCGGGTCAGGAAGAACCGGGCCGTGGCGCGCCCGGTCTCGGCCACCACGGCCTTGTCGACGACCAGCCGCCGGACCGACGCGTTGGCCTCGGTGTGCAGCTCGCGCCGGTCGGGATCGAAGCCGACGTAGGTGGCGTGGCCCAGCAGCGGCTGGAACGGGGGGAACGGCTCGATCGAGGCCCCGATGTCGACCAGTGTGAGCGAGACCCCCGCCCGGTCGAGCACATCGAGCGCCGCGCGCGCGTCGCGCCTGCTCACCGGCGAGCCCCTCCCCCAGGCATGGCCGCCGACTGTAGCGGCCCTACCGCGCCGCGGCCCGGCGTGATCAGGCGGGCTCGGCCTGCGGCTCGGGACGGTGGTGCAGCGCGGCCAGGCGGTCGGCGGGTCGCTCGACCACCTCGACCGGGCCTCCCAGCGCCTCGGCCATCAGGTCGGCACGCCCGTTGGCCGAGTACAGCTCGAGCGACACGTCCTGGCCCGGCATGGCCGTGACCTCGACCGTCAGGACGCCCGCCTTGCCCTCGTGGCAGGTGACCGAGCGCACCCGGCCGCCGTGGTTGCGGTCGAGGCCCACCGCCACCCGCAGGATGCCGGCCAGCACCCGCACCCGGCGCTGGTCGTCGCGGTCGAGCGTCGCGAACTCGGGGTGCTTCTTCCGGGGCGCCGACTTGCGGTGGTAGCGGGCCACCTGCGCGATGAGCTCGATCTCGCGGTCGGTGAAGCCGGTCAGCATCTCGCTGTTGCGGATGACGTAGTAGCTGTGCTTGTGGTGCCCGGCGTGAGACACGAACAGCCCCACGTTGGCCAGCAGGGCGGCTGCCTCGAGCACCTCGCGGCTGTCGTCGCCGAGCCCGTGACGGCCGGCGGTGGCGTCGAAGATCTGCAGGGCCAGGCTGGCCACGTGGTCGGAGTGCGCGGGGTCCTCGTCCATCTGCCCGGCCAGCCGCAGCACGCTGCGCTTGCGCAGGTCGGAGAGGTGGTGCAGCGAGCCGCCGTGCTCGCGCCGCCAGGTGTCGAGCAGCACGCCCTCGCGCAGGGCGTAGTCGGAGAACGTCAGCTCGTCGGCCCCGGTGGCGTGCACCACCTGCTCGAGGATGAGCGCGCCGGCCAGGATGATGTCGGCGCGCCGGGGGTCGAGCCCGGGGATCCTGGCCCGCTCCTTGACCGTCGAGGCCTTGGCCAGCCGCCGCACCACCCCGTCGATGTCGTCACGGCTCACGGTGAAGTTGTTGAGCGTGCGGGGGAGGCCGCCGTCGCTGCGGGCGGCCTGGTGGGCGGCCACCATCTGGCACACGGCGCCGATCGTGCCCGACGAGCCCACGGCCACGTCGAAGCCGGAGCGCTCGACCTCGCGCACCGCCGGCGCCAGGGCCGCCCGGACGTCGCGCCGGCAGCGCTCGACGGCCCCGTTGGTGAGCTTGGGCTTGGAGAAGAAGCGGCGGGTCAGGCGGATGGCGCCGATCTTCAGGCTGCGGGCCGTGAGGATGTCGCCGTGGGTCCCCACGATCAGCTCGGTCGAGCCGCCGCCGATATCGCACACCATGACCCTCTTGTCGAAGACCGGCACCGCCTGGAGCACGCCCAGGTGGATGAGGCGCGCCTCCTCGAAGCCCGAGATGACCTCGACGTCGATGCCCTCGGCCCGGGCCCGCTCGATGAAGACGGCCCGGTTGTCGGCCTCGCGCACGGCCGAGGTGGCCACCGCCCGCACGGTCGCCTCGTGGATGGCGGCGACCTGGCGGAAGCGCACGAGCGCCTCGATGCCCCGGTTGATGGCGGCGGGGCTGAGCCGCTTCATGTCGCTGGCCGACGACCCCAGCCGCACCATCTCCCGCTCGCGCTCGACCACGTCGATGCGGTGCTCGTCGACGCGGGCCACGACGAGGTGCACGGAGTTGGTGCCGATGTCGATGGCGGCGAGCGTCTCGGCCACCCCTCCACTCTGTCGCACCAGCGGGCGGATGGCGACGACCTTCCGACCCGGTGCGATCGCCGCGGGACGGCGCGTCTAACCTCGGCGACCATGGCCAAGCCAGCGAAGCGCCACGTGCCGGGGGGCCGGGTCACGCCCAAGGGGACCAGGCCGTCCGACGCCCGCCCCGCGGCATCGACCCGCTACACCCCGCCCGTGCCACGCGAGTACAAGGTCAGCCCCCGCTGGGTGCCGGTGCTCATGTTCTTCCTGCTCGGCCTGGGGCTGGTCGTGATCTTCCTCAACTACCTCGACCTGCTGCCCGGCGGCATGAGCAACGCCTACCTGGGCCTGGGGCTGGCGGCCATCTGCGGCGGCATCATCACCGCGACGCAGTACCGCTGAACACTCTGCGCGGCCGACGCCCGGCCACGGTGCGTGGCGCAACTCCGGGACGTCGCCTGCGCGCCACCGCCGGTTCGCCGGCATTTCTCCTGGTAGCGGGCCCGGCGCCATCCAGGCGAACGGCGGGGGACGGAAGTTACATCGCTGTGACTCTCCCCAACCTTGTCCACAGGTTGTGGGAAAGCGGTGTTGGCGGGCACCACCGCGAACGATGCGACGACCGGACGTGGCGGGGCCCGCATCCGCCGCCGGGCTCAGCCGTCGGTCGGCGCCACGAGCTCCATGTCCTCCATGCAGTGGCGGGGCGGCTCGGGCACCTCGTCGTTGGCGCTGGTCATGCGCACCTCCGTCCCGCACAACGAGCACCGGTACAGCAGCCGCACCTTGCGCAGCTCGCCCGGGGGCGGCGGCGGGGGCAGGGGCGTGGCCAGGCTGGACATGACGGCGAAGCCCAGCTTGAGGATGAGCCACCCGACCCCCACGGCGATGGCCACGGCCAGCGGTCCGGCGCCGGTGACCCGCCAGGCGGCGAGGCCTGCCAGCACGAGCGCGACCAGCGTGGGCAGCGAGACGTTGGGCCGGCGGCGGGCGCGGGTGCTCATCGAGGCCATGGTAGGGGCCGGCGTCGCGACCCCGACCGTGCGACCCCGTCGCGGCCCGCCGCCTAACCCGCCGTGTTCTCGGTGGCGACGTAGGCGCGGCACGCCTGGCCCCGCAGCGCCGGGCACGGCGCCGGGGTCACGGCCGGCACCTCGACGCCGGGCACCACCGACAGCACCAGCGACGACGGCATGTGCCGCGACCGGGCCACCAGGTTGGTCGGCACCGTCCCGCCGTGGTCGGGGTTGTCGAACTCCCAGGTGGCGTGGTTGCGGCCGGGCGTGGCGACTGACAGCCGGAGCTGCGAGCCGGCCCGGAAGGCGTGAGCGAACGAGGGGATGTCGATCCGGGCCTCGACCCACCGCCCCGGCTCCACCGCCTGGCGGGCCCGCTCGGTGAACGGGTGCACGATCTCGAGGCCGTCGCTGCGCCGCCGGTCCTCGGCCCGGTGGGCCAGGTCGAGCCAGCCGTTGGTGAGGAGGTACTCGGTGCCGTCGGGCCGCACCTCGGACAGTGACACCTGCACGTGGACGTCGTCGGCGTCGGAGGCCACGAACAGGCGAGCGTAGGCCGGCCCCGCGAACACCGTGTCCGACGCGAACGGCGCGGTCAGGTACGACAACTCCTCGCCCGCGCCGAAGCGGGTCCAGTCCATGTCCCACAGCGGGTCGAGCAGCGGGTAGTCGCCGGTGCCGCCGAACAGGGTCGAGCCGCCGGCCTCCGGGTCGAAGCGGAAGGCGTCGGCGCCGCGGCCCCGTCCGGGCCGCTCGGGCGTGAGCGACTCGTCCGCGCCCAGGTAGAAGGTGGTGGCCTCGGCCTGCTCGGTGGGCCATGACTCGAGGTCGAGGTCGAACGTGCCGCCCGCCTCGCCCAGCTCGTTGGCGCCGATGCCGCTCTCGAACATGACGTGCACGGGCGCCTCGGCCTCGTAGGCCGCCCGCGCGCCGGCCACATCGTCGCCGAAGTGGGCGAACCGGTCGGGCGCCAGCTCGACGTCGGCCAGGCCGAACTGGTCGGCGAGCACCGCGGGCAACGCCGCCCGCACGAGGGGATGCATCACCGGCACCCGGTCGGCCACGTACAGGTCGAGGAACTCGAACCAGTTGACCAGGTTGGCCGGGCTGTAACCGTCGGGGTGGCGGCCGTTCCACAGGTTGACCCGCAGCGCTGCGGCGCTGTCGAACTCGTCGAGCATGGCTGTGAACTGGGGGCCGGTCTGCTCGTCCTGGAAGGCGCCGCTGATGAACACCGGCGCCTCGACGTCGCGCACCAGCAGGCGCAGGTCGCGGGCGGCGGCCGCGCTGTTGTAGCTGGTCAGGCTGCGGGTCAGGCTCTCGAAGTCGAGGTTCTGCTCACGCAGGGCCTGGTGTCCGGCGCAGGTGGCGTCGCCGGCCTGGATGCGCTGGGTCACCCAGCTGCTGCCCCCGGGCGCGGCGGCGGCGTCGCGCGCCTCGATCCACTCCTGGGTGAAGCCGGAGTTGAAGATGCCCCCGGGCCACGCCTGCAACCACGGGTCGGCGATGACCGACTGGGGCGTGACCGCAGCCAGGTGGGGCGGGTTGGTGGCGGCGGTGTAGAGCTGCGAGATGCCCGAGTAGGACAGCCCGACCATGCCGACCTTGTTGCCCTTCGCCCAGCTCTGCCGGGCCACGATCTCGACGGTGTCGTAGCCGTCGGCCATCTGGGCAGGGTTGAAGATGTCGAACACGCCGCCCGAGCAGCCACTCCCCCGCATGTTGACCGACACGGTGGCGTAGCCGAGCGCCCGGGCGATGCGCGAGCCCGCCTCCTCGCTGGCGGGGTTCGAGGGGCTGTAGCCCGAGTACTCGATCACCGTCGGCCACGGTCCGGGTCCGTAGAGCGACTGGTCGGGGAAGCGGACCATGGCGCTGAGCCGCACGCCGTCGCGCATCTCGAGGTAGTGGAAGCCCTCCTCCAGCGACGAGCCGGGCACCACGTTGCCGAGCACGTCGAGGCGGGCACCGGTCAGCGTCTGGCCGTCGTACAGCGCGGGGTCCGGGTGGTCGTCGCGACCGGGGACCGTGACGACCTCGCTGGCCTGGCGGGGCGAGGCGCTGTCGTCCACGACGACGTAGCGCCCGGGCGTGACGGTGCCGCCGCCGACCACGTCGAGCTGGGCGAAGTCGAGCGCCGGGCCGGACTCGAGGGTCTCGTGCTCGGGCGGGACGTAGGCGAAGTGGGCCTGGCCGTGGGCGTCGGCCCGCAGGGTGAGCAGTTTGCGGCCCCGCGCGCCGTAGAGGGTGAGCGGCTGGCCCGGGGTGGCCTCCGTGACCGTGATCTGCTCGACGCCCGTGCCGACCTGCCAGGGCGCCTCCACCGTGCCTCGCAGCACCCGGCGGAAGTCGACGTCCTGGCCCCCGCCGTGCCCTCCCCCCGGCGGCGGGCGGCGGCAGGCCGCGGCCGACGTGGCCACCACCAGCACCATCGCCACGGCCGTCATCCGTCGCCATCCAGCGCGGCGCCTCATCGTCCCCCTCCGTCGTCCTTCCCCGTGGCCGCCCGTCGCTCAGCGCAGGCGACCGTCACATCTCGTGAACCTTACGTTCTTCTGGCTCGGCCGCACCGCACCTCCGGCGTCCCTCGGCGCCGGGCCGACGCGTGACGGACGCCGGAGCGTGCGGACACGGCGCGGCTCAGCCGAGCCGCTCGATGACGGTGGCGTTGGCCATGCCGCCGCCCTCGCACATCGTCTGCAGGCCGTAGCGGCCGCCGGTGCGCTCGAGCTCGTTGAGCAGCGTGGCGAGCAGCTTGGTGCCGGAGCAGCCGAGCGGGTGGCCGAGGGCGATGGCGCCGCCGTTGACGTTGGTCTTGGCGGGATCGGCGCCGGTCTCCTTGAACCAGGCCAGCACGACCGAGGCGAACGCCTCGTTGACCTCGAACAGGTCGATGTCGTCGACCGTGAGCCCCGAGCGCGCCAGTGCCTTGGCGGTCGAGGGGATGGGCCCGGTCAGCATCGTCACCGGGTCGACCCCGGCCAGGGCGAAGGTGTGGAACCGGGCCCGGGGCCGCAGCCCCAGCTCGGCCGCCTTCTCCTCGGACATGATGAGCGCAGCGGAGGCGCCGTCGGTGATCTGGCTGGAGTTGCCGGCGGTCACCTTGCCGTCCTGCTTGAAGGCCGGCTTCAGGTTGGCGAGCGCCTCGACGGTGGTGCCCTCGCGGATGCCCTCGTCGGCGGTCACCATCTCGTCGGACTCCGTGACCGCGCCGGTCTCCTTGTCGCGGTGCAGCGAGCGCACCGGGACGATCTCGTTGTCGAAGCGGCCCTCGGCCCGGGCCCGGGCGGCCCGCGCCTGGCTCTCGGCGGCGAAGGCGTCGAGGTCCTCGCGCGACAGGCCCCACTTGTCGGCGATCAGCTCGGCCGAGATGCCCTGGGGCACCAGCCCACCCACGTCGGCGTAGCGCCGGTTGACCCGGGGGCCGAACGGCATGCCGAACCTGCCGTCGCCGATCGAGGCGCCCATCGGCACCTGGCTCATCACCTCGACGCCCGCGGCGACCACGATGTCGTGGGCGCCCGCCATGACTGCCTGGGCCGCGAAGTGGGCGGCCTGCTGCGACGAGCCGCACTGGCGGTCGACGGTGGTCGAGGGCACGGCCTCGGGCCAGCCGGCGGCCAGCACGGCGTTGCGGCCGACGTTGAGGGACTGCCCGCCCGCCTGCATGACGCAGCCCATGATCACGTCGTCGACCAGCGCCGGATCGAGGTCGTTGCGCTTCACCAGCGCGTCGAGCGTCTCGGCGGCCAGATCGGCCGGGTGCCACCCCGACAGCTTGCCGTTGCGCTTGCCTCCGGCGGTCCGGACTGCATCGACGATGACGGCTGTGGGCATGGGCTGCTCCTTTGTCACGCCGCCCCCCGACCCCTTCCCGTCGGGGGACGTCGGTCGGTCGGGCCGGCACACTTGACCGTTCGGTCAAGCCAGTGTGCCCAGGGCGCGGGCGCAGCCGCAACCAGAGCGTCCGGGCGGGCTACGCGGGGGGAACCGAGCCGGCCGACCCACCGCCGCTGCCGTCGGATGTCGCAGCGTCGGAGGGAGCGCCCTCCGGTGCGTCAGCAGGGTCGGAGGTGGAGGTCGTGTCGCCCGTGGCCGCGTCGTCGACGACGTGGTCGCACACCTCGGCGTCGACGGTGGTCCACGGGGGCTCGGGGACGTCCCCCTCGCCCCGCACCTCGGCGAAGGCGACCACCTCATCGTCACGCGACACCTGCACCCTCGGGTCGACGGTGGCGGCGTCCACGCTCTGGGTCGGGTAGCCGCGGGGAGCCTCGATGGCGTAGTCGTCGGAGCTCCCGACCAGGGAGGGGGCCAGGGCCGAGCGCGTGGCCCGGATCATGCTCTGCTCCGCCGGATCGACGGGGAGGGGGCCGAGCCGGACAGCGGCCGCCTTCTCGCAGTCGAGCGCCGGCTCGATGTAGTAGCCGGCCGGGTCGACCAGCTCGATGACGCGGCGCTGCATCTCGCCGCCGATCTCGCACCCGATCCTCACCTCGCCCGGGGGCACGGGCTGCTCGACCCGGTGCTCGCCGGCCGGGACCTCGATGTCGCCCGAGTCCCACCCGTCGGCGGTGACCTGCAGCCGGGTGGTGACCAGGAGCGAGTTGACGACGCGGATGTTCAGGCCGTCGTTCTGTGGCCGCACCGACGCCACCGGCACGACGATCCCCGTCGGCTCGCATCGCACCACGACCTCGTTCGGCACCTCCGGGGGCGTGCGCGAGGGCCGCCCCGTGTCCGACGCGGTGACCGACTCGCGGTCGTCGTCGAGGCCCTGCTCGATCAGCGGGACGCCGACGGCGACCACCGCCAGCACCGCCGCCGCGGCGACAGCTCCGCGGCGGCGGCGCAGCCGGCGGTGCCGGCGTGCGGCGACCCGTTCGAGACCACGCTCGGGCGGGTCGCCGGCGGAAGATGCGATGCGTTCGAGCCGTGACCGGAGATTGGGGTCATCGTTCACCCTCCGGGCCCCGCAACCGGCCGGCGATCGCTCACCAGCACGGCACGTGCCTGGCTCACGAGCACCCGGACGGTGGCGGGGCGGATGCGCATGATGCGGGCGGCATGGCTCGTGTCGCAGTCGAGCAGCTGGGTCAGCACCACGGCCTCGCGCTGGCGGGGCGTGAGCCGTGCCAGCGCGCGGGCGACGTGGTCGCGGTCGACCGCCAGGTCGGCCGGGCCGGGCGACGGCACGGGCGACGTGTGGACGAGCACGTCGAGAGCCCGGCGGGCCGCCCGCACGGCGCGGCGGGTGGTGCTGCGATGGGAGTTGAAGGCGGTGCGGAACAGGTAGCCCGTGGGGTCGTCGAGCCCGCCGACGTGCTCCCACCGCTCCCAGACGCGGCAGAACGCCTGCTGGGCCAGCTCCTCGGCCTGGTCGCGGTCGCCGGTCAGCACGAAGAGCGCACGAAAGAGCCGTCGCTCGTTGGCCAGGTAGAAGGCCTCGAACGACAGCGCGGCAGGAGCGCCGATGGTGATCGGCGCGGAGGAAGTGGAGCGCTCTCGGACCACGGTTGCTGCCAACACTGCCCCAAGAACGCCTCAGGCGCACGCGTCGTGTAGGTGTTCGTGCGAGTTTTCTCGAACTTCGGCCGCGGCCCGGGCGCGGACCGGCCGCCCCAGGGCACGGGGCGGCCGGTCGCAGCGTCCGCACCCTGATGCCCGATGAGGGGTGGGACGCCGGGTGGGGCGATGTGACCTGGCGTCAGCGCCGGGCGGTGGCCTTGCGAGCCGGGGCCTTCTTGGTGGCGGGCCGCTTCGCCGCCGGGCGCTTGGCCGTGCTCTTCTTCGCCGCCGTCTTGCGGGCCGGCGACTTGGCCGCCGTCTTTTTCGCCGCCGTCTTGCGGGCCGGCGACTTGGCCGTCGTCTTCTTGGCCGCCGTCTTCTTCGCCGCCGTCTTCTTGGCGGGCGCCTTCTTCGCCGCCGGCGCCGGCGGCCACACTCCCCGTTCGAGCTTGGGCGCCAGGCTGGTCTTCACGACCGCGTCCTTGAAGCCCTTGAGCGGCGTGATGCGTGCCTTCTTCGACGCCTTGATGCGGACGGGCTGCTGGGTCTGCGGGTTGCGGCCCATGCGGGCCGGGCGGTCGACCTTGACGAACTTGGCGAAGCCCGAGATCGAGACGGGCTCGCCTTTCGACACGACGGCCGTGACGACGTCCGTGAAGCCCTTGAGGACGGTGTCGACCTCTCTGCGCTCGACACCGGTCTGGGTCGCCACGGCTTGGACCAGATCACGACGGTTCACAGGGCTCCTCCTACGTCATGGGTTCGTGGTCAGTCTCCTCAACACGAACCGACGACTCGTGGATACTGGGGGTATTCTTACGAGTTTTCCTGCGGAATGCATCACTTTGTGCGCGAGAAGCCTTGATATTCCTGACTTTTCGGGCCGCGTCCGACAGCGCACAGTGAGACCGAGGTCGCGGACATCGCACCGGATGGAACCGGCCGGGGGCGCCATCCGGCCCGCCGCTGCTGGGTTTTCGCGCCGCGCGCGGGCTCAGGCCTTGGCGAGCCAGCGCTCGGCCTGGCGGGCGCGGCGGCGCAGCTGGTCGACCGTCGCCTCGTCGATGCGGCGCAGCCCGACGAGGCGGTTGAGCTGTCCGTTCACCTGCGCGTGGCCCATCCCCGTCGCCCACACGAGATCCTGCACGAGCCTGGCGTTGGCCTCGCGCAGCTGCTCGCGCTCGCGCCGCGGGTCCCGGCCGTCGCCGTCGGGGCCGCCGGGGCGCACGCCCGTCGGGCCGCCGGGGAGGGTGGGCAACGCGAGCTCGAGGCCGGCGTCGCCGTTCCCGTTGCCGGCGCCGTCGCCGCCGTCGAGCGCGTCGAGCCGGTCGAGCACGTCGTCGTCCGCGTCGAACACCGACGACGTGGCCTCGCCGGTCACCACGGCCGAGAGGGCGGCGAACATCGAGAGCTGGTCGCTCCGGTCGTCGGCGTGGCGCAGGTCGTCGAGCGCGGCGTCGTCGCCCGGCTCGTCGCCGTCGCGCTCGGGGCGGCGCAGGCTGTGGCGCCGGGCGTCGGCGATCTGGGTGGCCCACGTGCGCAGGCGGGCGTCGTCGGGGATGAACAGGTACGCCTTCTGGCGGGGCACGCCCCGGGTCCAGCGCACGAACCGGCCCACCGCCTGGCGGAAGAACAGCTCGGTCGTCGTCGTCGTGGCGTACACCCCCACCCGCAGGCGGGGGATGTCGACGCCCTCCGACACCATGCGCACGGCCACGATCCACGGGTCCCTCGAGGCGGAGAACCGGGCGATGCGGCTCGACGACATGGCGTCGTCCGACACGGCCACCGTCGCCCGCACCCCGCAGCGGTGGCGCAGCAGGTCGGCGATGCCCCGGGCATGGTCCTGGTCGGCGGCGATGACCAGGCCGCCGGCGTCGGGCTGGCTGCGGCGCAGCGCGCCGAGGCGCTCGTTGGCCTGCAGCAGCACGGTGGCCAACCAGTCGCCCTCGAGGCTGAGGGCGGTGCGCAGGCGCTGGGCCGACCGGGTCCGGTCGAGGGCGTCGTCGAACGCCGCGGCCTGGGCGCTGCCGTCGGGCGCGATCCACTCCATGAAGCCGTTGATGCGGGGGAAGTAGACGGGTCGCACGACCCGGCCGTCGGCCAGCGCGTCGGCGTAGCCGTACTCGAAGTCGGGCACCGCCTCGTCGCCCACGTAGCGCACGAACGGGATCGCCAGGGTGTCCGACCGGAACGGCGTGCCCGACAGGGCCACCCGCCGGGGCGCCACCTCGAACGCCCGCTGCACCGCCTCGCCCCAGGCGCGATCGTCGCCCGCGTGGTGGATCTCGTCCAGGATCACCAGCGACTGCGCGGCGAGCGCCCGCACGGCCTCGGGGCCCGACGCCACCTGCTGGTAGGTGGTGACCAGCCCGTGGACGTCGGCAGGCAGGCGCCCGCCGTTGGGCGACCAGCGGGGCTCGAGGTGCAGCCCGAAGCGCGCCGCCGCGTCGGCCCACTGGAGCTTGAGGTGCGACGTTGGCGCCACCACCACCAGCCGCCGCCCCGGGTAGGCCGCCAAGTCGTGCACGGCGGCGACCAGGGCGAAGGTCGTCTTGCCGGCGCCGGGGGTGGCGACGGCCAGGAAGTCGGGCGCGTCGGTGCCCGCGAGCCGGTCGAGGGCGCGCTTCTGCCAGGGGCGGAGACGGACGCTGCGGGCCATGGGGGACGCCGATCTTGGCACGCGGCGCGGGGGCCGCTCGCGCACCCGCCGGGCGGGTTCCTCGGGACGGTGCTTGACTCTCGGGCTACCCGAGGCTTCAGCCTGCCCGTGTGATCGAGCAACCGGCACGTCACCTGCTGAGCATCGGCCGCTTCGCGGCCATCACCGGGCTGACGGTCACCGCGCTGCGGCACTACGACGAGGTGGGGCTGCTCCCGCCGGCCCACGTCGACCCCGCCACCGGCTACCGCTGGTACGAGACGGGGCAGGCGCCACGGGCCGACATCATCCGCCGCCTGCGGGCGGTCGACCTGCCGCTCGACGAGGTCGACGACGTGGTCGACGCGGTGGGCGACCCCGACCGGGTGCGCGCCCTGCTCGACGTGCACGAGCGGCGGTTGGCCGAGCGCGCCGCCGTCACCCTCGCCATCCAGGACCAGCTGTCCACCCTCACCAAGGAGCTCGAAGCCATGGCACTTCCCACGACCGAGGAGGGCGCCGCCGTCGGGCCGGTCGCCGCCGTCCGGATCTTCAGCCACGATCTCGCCGCCGCCCGCGCCTTCTACAGATCGAACCTCGGTCTGGCCGA
>Ga0299907_10002185_pt1 | contig 11841 bp, 12 predicted proteins | sample RVTome_16_FD_198680 | JGI IMG/M metagenome (GOLD analysis project Ga0299907, IMG submission 198680) | Soil microbial communities from uranium-contaminated site in the Upper Colorado River Basin, Wyoming, United States - RVT152D67 (version 2) ...
CGGGAAGCGCGGCGGCGCGAGACGGCCTGGAGCGCGCCGCCGCGGTGCTGCGGCCGGATCCGGCCTAGGACCCGGCGAAGACAGCCATCTGGTACAGCTGGCAGGCATTCGGCCCCGGCTCGCCATCGGCGCGCGCGGACGGCGGAAAGATCGGCGGCAGGCTCGCGTCGGTGCACCCGGCCCGGTAGGTCTGGATCATGCCGGGCATGAAGGCGGTCGACTTCTGCCCGTGATCGTTGAGGACCAGCTGCACCTCCGCCCCGAGCGGATTGCTCAGCATCCGGTCCGGCAGCCAGCCGGCGATGGGGCCGGTCGCGAACGAGCCGGCGAAGCTTCCCCGCCCGCTGCCACCGCTGATGTGGCCGGCACCGTACGTCACCTGGGCCTCGGTCGCGTCATTCTGCAGGATGTCCGGGGCGCTGCACGGTGACGCGGTGCACGCGGCGGGGTTGTTCACGACCACGAACCAGACGGTGTACGCGTGGCCGGGGCGCAGGTGGGTGGTGTTCAGCGTGAACGTGACACCGCCGTCGCGCCGAACGAGGGTCGCGGTGGCCTGGGCGTCGACCGGTCCTGCAAGGCCGGTCTGCGGGTGCCACATGGCCACCGCGTCCTGGTGCGTCGCCTTCGCGAGGGTCGGCCCCGCTGGAACGGCACCGCTGAGTGTGACGAGCAGGGCAGCCAGCACGAACGACCGGGTCTTCATCTATCGATCCTCCGTGTCCGTCCGATCAATGGCTCAGGATCCGACGGATCGCGCCATCATGCGCCTGCGCGGGCCGCCGACACAATGAGGTCGACCCCCCTTTCGGTGCGTTCTGTCACGATTGTGCTCGGCGTATATATCGTATATACGCCGCCGGCGGTGCGGCGCTGCGTCCCTCGCTCCCCGTGGATAGAATCCGCGAGATGAATGCGCCCGCGGACGCGGTCGTGGTCGGGATCGACAACGGGGGCACGAAGACGAACGCCACCGTCCTGGCAGCCGACGGCATCTTCCTCATCGATCGCATGCACGAGGTGCCGAGCCGTGTCACCGAGGGTCCGGAGGCGGCCATCGAGGCCATGGTGGAGGCCATGGATGTCGCACTCGAAGCGGCCCGGATCGGCGTGGGGCGCGTGGCGGCGGTCGGCCTCGACACGCCTGGACCCGCCAGTGCGGACGGCGTCATCAGCAGCAAAGGCGCCACGAACTTCGCCCAGCCGGCCTGGCGCGGGTACGACATTCGCGGCGGGCTCGAGGCCCGAATCGGCCTCCCGGTGGTCTACAACAACGACGCCAACGCCGCAGCCCTGTATGCCCACCACCTGCACTTCGGCGAACGCTCGGCGGGCACGTCCTCGGTGGCGGCGATCGTGGGAACCGGGCTGGGTGGCGGGGTGATCGAGGCCGGACAGGTGATTCGGGGCGCATCCGGCCAGGCGGCCGAGCTCGGCCACGTGCGGGTGGTGATGGCCGGCATCCTGGCCGGGGATCAGCCGATGCCGACCTGTGCCTGCGGCCTCTCCGGCGACGTCGAGAGCGTCGCCTCGTTGACCGGGATCGTGCGCAACCTGCTTCCGTACTGGCTGACGAAATATCCGCAGCATCCGCTCGCCAGCCTCCCCCTGGCCGATGCGGCCAAGGCCGTTCGGTCCCATGGCGAGGCCGGCGACGAGATGGCGCGAAACCTGTTCGAGCAGCAGGCCGCCGTGCTCGGGCGGCTCTTCACCATCGCCGCCAACTTCACCGATCCCGACGCCTACTTCGTCGGCGGGGGCGTGGTCGAGGCCGCGCCCGACTTCCGGGACTGGTTCCTCGAGCGGGTCCGGGCTCACACCACCCTGCGCAGCGAGCAGGAGGCGGTCGCGGAGTTCGCCATCGTTCCCGACCGCGACATGGCCGGCGCGCGGGGTTCGGCCCTGGCCGCGCTGGCCACGCTGGGCGGGTGATCAGGCAGAATACAGCGATGACCACCGCCGCCATCCGACCACGCGTGCTGGCCGATTTCGTTCCGGGCGGGCTGCTTCGCGACCTGTCCCTGGTGGTCGGCGCCGCCGCGCTCACCGGCGTGGCGGCCCAGGTGGCCATCCCGCTGCCGTTCACCCCGGTGCCGATCAGCCTCCAGACGTTCACCGTGCTGCTGTCAGCCGCCGCGCTCGGGCCGCGGCGCGCCGGCGCCGCGATGCTCCTGTACCTGGCTGCCGGAGTGGCGGGCGTTCCGTGGTTCAGCGAGCAGACGTCCGGGATCGGCTTCCCGTCGTTCGGCTACATCATCGGCTTCGTCGTCGCGGCGGTGCTCGTCGGATCGCTCGCGCGGCGCGGCGCCGACCGATCGGTGGCCGGCACGGTCGCCAGCATGGTGGCCGGCAACCTCGTGATCTACGCGGTCGGCGTGCCGTACCTGGCGATCGCGGTCGGCGTCGGTCTGAGCGAGGCGATCGCGCTCGGCGCGATCCCATTCCTCATCGGCGACGGCCTGAAGATCCTGCTCGCGGCGGGCCTCCTTCCCGCGGCATGGCGGCTGGCCGGCCGCAGAGGCTCCTAGGAGAGCCCCAGCGTCGGCGGCAGCTCGATCGGGCAGAGCAGCTCGGCACCGTCGACCTGCACGCGGTTCACCGCCGGACTGACCGGCCACATGCGAAGGGCGGCGCTCGGGGCGGCGAGCAGCATCGGCGCCAGGTCGGCCGGCTCGGTCGACCGGTCGAGCCAGACGTCCAGGAGACCGCGGTCGAGGATGACCGGCATGCGGTCGTGGATGCGCGCCACGAGCTCGTTCGGCGCGGTCGTCAGGATCGCCACGGTCGGCGGCGCGTGGCGCGTCGCGCTCCAGATACCGGCCATCGGCAGCAGCTCACCGTCCGCGGCGGGGCCGATCGCGTACGGCTGACGCGGGGACGTCGTGCGGTCCCACTCGTAGAAGGCATCCGCCGGGATCACGCAGCGGCTGCTTCGCAGCGCGGGGCCGAAGGCCGGCGAGTCCCAGGCGGTCTCGGCGCGGGCGTTGATCCAGCTGCGCCCGGCCTGGCCATCGGCCCAGAACGGCTGGAACCCCCATCGGGCAGCCGCCAGGCGCCGTTCGCCTTCACGATCGACGAGGATGCGAATCGTCTCGGTGGGCGGCACGTTCCATAGGCCGTCGGGCAGGTCGTCGTCGGGGTAGGCGCCGAAGTAGTCGCTGATCCGATGCGACGGCTCGCCCTGGCTGAATCGCCCGCACACCGCGCTAGCGGCCGGGTTCGGGCGGGGAATTCCAGTCGGGCCACTCGACGGCGGAAGCGCCGTCGCTGTCGGCGTCGATGATCCCCTCACGCACTTCGGAATCGGGGTCTCCCCGGTACCCGGTGACAACCGTGGGCGCATGATCCTGGCCGATGAGTGGCACCGCCAGCAGGACGATGCCGACGATGGCGGGAAGCGGGGAGAACGCATAGCTGATCATGTACCAGATCAGGTTTGGATCGCCCCCCAGGTTTCCCATCAGGCTGAGCATGGAGGCGATGCCCACCAGGCTGGTGCCGATGTGCGCCACGCACAGGCCGATGCCGAGGACGGCGCCCCAGGGTCTCTGGCGCAGGATGGCGACGACCGCCACCGCGGAGGCCGCAACGAACACGCAGGCGGCCGCCACGAAGGCCTCGTAGGCGGACTCGCCGGTCGGCACGCCGATCCCGGCGAAGGTGGTGAAGTACTGCAGCACCGTGCCGGGCAGGTTGAGCAGCGCCTGCCAGCCGATGACGGCGACCAGCGTCGCGCCGGCCACGTGCCGCAGCGGAAGGATCGGCAACAGTGCGGGACGCAGTCGGCGTGCCAGCACCGAGGCCAGCACCGCGGCCGCGACGACCGCGACCCACGCCCACAGGATCCAGTCGTCAGTGGTGATCATGACGCGGCGATTATTCCACGAGGCCGCCACACCGCCGTCAGTAGCGGCGACCGCGCTGGCGGGCGAGGTCGAACTGAGCGGTGTCGGCGATGGCCATCACTGCCATCGTCCCCGCCTGGACCGGGTCGGAGACGACGAGGTCCGCCGCGTCGGTGACCGATCCAACCATGTTCAGCGCGATGACCGGCACCCCGTGCTCGCGCAGCTCGCGGACGGCGGCGGTGATCTCCCCGCCCATGATGGACCCTGCCAGCACCAGGCACCGCGCCCGCGGCAGGTCAGCGACCGCGCGCACCGCCGCGGCCAGGTTCTCCTCCCCGACCAGCGCGATGGTGTCGACGCTGATGCGCTCGCCGCGAAGGTTGTGCCGATCCGCCTCGCTCACCGCGCCGAGCGCCACCTGGGCGACCTGCGCTCCGCCACCGACCACGATGACGCGCTTGCCGAACACCCGGTCGAGCGAGCGGGTCGCCTCCTGCTCGCTGACGATGTCGACCTCGCGAAGGACCGATGCGAGCGCCTCCTCGTCCAGCCCGGCCACCTCGAGCTCCGCCTCCGCGCGGCCATCGTGGACGCGGGGCGTCGACAGCGTGCGCAGCGTCCCTCCGGCGGCGGCGATGGCGGCGACGATCCGGGCAAGCGCATCGGGCGCATCGGCGAAGCGCAGACGGATGGCGGTCGTCGTCTCGGTCATCAGGCGGGCTGCAGCCTCGTTGCACGGGCGAGTGACTCGACGAGCCCGCCCACGCGGCTGGGTCCGCCGGCGTCGAGTGCGGCGACGATCGCCGACCCGACGATGATGCCATCCGCCGACGGTGCCAGCTGCCGGACGTGCTCCGGACGCGAGACTCCGAAGCCTACCGCCACCGGCAGCCGCCCGGCGGCGGCGACGCGGATGCGGTCGAGCAGCGGCCGGGTCGTGGCGGCCACGTCATCGCGGACACCGGTGACCCCGTACAGCGGGACGACATACAGGAAGGCCGTCGATGCCCGGATGGCGCGCTCGAGCCGTGCGTCGGTGGTGTTCGGCGTCACGAGGAACGCGATGCCGAGCCCGGCGTCGGCCGCGAAACGCTGGACCTGCGCGTCCTCGCCGGCCGGCAGATCCGGGACGATGAGCGCGTCGACGCCCGCATCCGCGAGCTCGTGCAGCGTCGCGGCGGTGCCGCGCGCCACGAGCGGATTCAGATACCCCATGGCCAGGATCGGCTGCCTGCGGCCGGCGCAGCGCAGGGCGCGAGCGGTCCGCACCACCGTCTCGATGCCGGCGCCGGCGGTGACGGCAGCATGGCCGGCCGCGGCAATCACCGGGCCGTCGGCGACCGGGTCGCTGAACGGCACGCCGATCTCGAGCAGGTCGGCGCCGGCGCCAAGGGCCGCATCGGCGGCATCCAGCGCCGTCGACTCGTCGGGATAGCCGGCCATGAGATAGGTCACCAGCGCGCGCCGATCGTCGGCGGCGGCGCGCCCGAATGCGTCCCGGACACGCCGGGCGCCTGCGGGCAGGCTCACGAGCCGCCGCCGAACCCGGCCACGATATCGAGGTCCTTGTCGCCGCGGCCGGACAGGTTGACGACCACGACGCTCGCCGACGCGAGCGACGGCATCATCCGGGCCAGCGCCGCCAGCGCGTGGGAGGGCTCGAGTGCCGGCAGGATCCCCGCACGCCGGGTCAGCCGGTGGAGCGCGGCGACCGCATCCGCGTCCGACGTGCGCGCCACCTCGAGGCGCCCGGCGGCCGCCAGCGCCGCCAGCTGCGGGCCGACGCCGGGATAGTCGAGGCCCGCCGATACCGAGTGGGGCTCGACGACCTGGCCGTCGTCGGTCTGGGTCAGCATCGTGAAGGCGCCGTGCAGGATCCCGGGCGACCCGAGGCCCAGCGAGGCCGCGTTGTCGCCGAGGCCATCGCCACGCCCGCCGGCCTCGACCCCGATCAGCCGCGTGCGGGCGTCGAGGAACGGACGGAACAGGCCGATGGCGTTGCTCCCGCCGCCCACCGAGGCGACCGCCACGTCAGGCAGCCGGCCGACCCGCTCCATCAGCTGCGCCCGCGCCTCCCGACCGATGACTGACTGCAGCTCGGCCACCATGTCGGGATACGGGTGCGGGCCGGCGGCCGAGCCGAGGATGTAGGCCGTGGTCTCCACGTTGGCGACCCAGTCGCGGAGCGCCTCGTTCAGTGCGTCGCGCAGCGTGCCGTGCCCGGTCGCCACCGGACGCACCTCGGCGCCGAGCAGGTGCATGCGGCGCACGTTCGGCGCCTGGCGCTCGACGTCGGTGGTGCCCATGTAGACGACGCAGTCCATGCCGAGCAGCGCGCAGGCGGCCGCGGCGGCCACGCCATGCTGCCCGGCACCGGTCTCGGCCACGATCCGCGTCTTGCCCATCCGCTTCGCGAGCAGCCCCTGGCCCACGGCATTGTTGATCTTGTGGGCGCCGGTGTGGGCGAGGTCCTCCCGCTTGAGGAAGACGCGCACGCCGGGCGTCGGGTCGTCGCGCAGCGCCTCGGGCGGCACCTCGAACAGCGGGGTCGGGCGCCCGATGAAGTCGCGCTGCAGGCGCGCGAGGTCGGCGAGGTAGTCGCGGTCCCGACGAGCGTCCCGCCACGCGGCTTCCAGCTCGTCGAGTGGCGGGATCAGCGTCTCCGGGACGTAGCGGCCGCCGAACGGCCCGAAACGACCGCGAGCGTCGACGCGATCGGAGCCGGTCGGATCCTGGCGCGCGGCCCGCACGAATGCGCCGATGCGTCGCGGATCCGGCTGCCCGTCTCGCTCCAGGCCGGAGGCGGAATCGACGAAGGCGGGGCGTGCGGCGCGGACGGCGGCCGCGACGTTGGCCGGCGCGAGGCCACCGGCCACCCCGACCGGCAGGATGCGGTTCAGCCGTCGCGCGACGTCGATCGGTGCAGGAGCGCCCGCTCCGCCGCCGGTCGAGGCGGGCGCGCCCTCGAGGAGGACGTGGCTGGCCCCGGCTGCGAACCACGCCTCTGCGCCGCACAGCGCCTGGCGCGCGGCGGCCGGTCGATGGATGACGCCGATCACGGTCGCCGTGCGGTCGAGCCAGGCGGGCGGGGCGTCGAACCCCGACAGCTGGATGGCCGGCGGAGCGCCTCGGATGTCCGTGTACGCATCGACGGCCGAGCCGACCTCCGCGGCGTCCGGGGAACGGAAGACGAGCACCGGCTGAACCGTGCCGAGACCCCCCGCCAGCCGTGCCGCGTGCGAGACGTCGATCCGCCGCCGGCTACCCTCGGCAACCACGAAGCCGACGAGGTCCGCATCGGCCAGGACGGCGGCCCGCACGCCGGACGCATCACGCTGGCCGCAGACCTTGACGAGCGGCCGGAGTGGATGGACCGGGATGGCCGGCGCGGTGCGCCGCGGCGTCGCGGCGGCGAGCTCCCGGAGGCGGGTGGCCGGGTCGGCGGAGTCCAGCAGTGCCGTGCCGATGAGCGCGGCGTGCGCGCCGGCCTCGGACGCCTCCGCGAGATGGCCCGGTGTCGACAGCCCGCTCTCGGCGACCAGCGTCGCGCCGCTCCCCCGCGCCGAGGCGAGCAGACGCAGGGCCTGACCCCGGTCCACCTCCAGCGTGTCGAGGTCGCGCGCGTTCACCCCGATGAGCGTCGCGTCCGCACCGAGCGCTCGCTCCAGGTCAGCCGGATCATGGACCTCGACGAGCGCGTCGATCCCGGCCTCCGCGGCCGTCGCCATCAGACGGCGCAGCAGCCCGTCGTCGACGGCGCGGGCGATGACCAGGACGGCGCCGGCGCCCAGCGCCCTCGCCTGCCAGACCTGGTACGGGTCGACGATGAAGTCCTTGCGCAGCGTCGGTGTGCCGAGGAGCGTCACCCGCGCCAGGTCCTCGTCGGAGCCACCGAAGCGGGTCGGCTCGGTGAGGATCGAGAGGGCGGTGGCGCCGGCATCGGCGTACCCGCGCGCCACCTCCACCACCGCGCCGGCGCCGGCGCCGATGGCCCGAAACGCGCCCGCCGACGGCGATGACCGTTTCACCTCCGCGATCACCGCCAGCCGGTCCGCGTAGCGGAGGGCCGCCTCGAATCGCGGGGCCGGGGGCATGGCGGCCACCTGGCGCCGCAGCTCGCGCAGCGGCGTGACCCGCGCGTCGTGGCGGACGCGGGCGCGCGCGGCTGCCAGGACCTGCTCGAGCACGCTCATGCGGTCACCCGTGCGGCGGCGGTCACCACGTCGGCGGCACGCCCCGAGTCGATCGACTCGGCGGCGAGGCGGACCCCCTCGGCGACATCGGCGGCGCGACCGGCCACGAACAGGGCGGCCCCGGCGTTGAGGAGCACGACATCGCGCGCCGGACCGGGCTCGCCCCCGAGCACCGAGATGGTGATCGCGGCGTTGAGCTGCGCGTCGCCGCCGGCCAGCGCGGCCAACGGTGCGCGGTCGAGGCCGAGCTCGACGGCGTCGATGACGAGCTCGCGGGTGCTCCCGCCCTCGACCAGGACGGCCCGGTTCGGCCCGGCGAGGGACAGCTCGTCGCTGCCATCCGCGCCGTGGACGACGATCGCGCGCTCCGTGTCGAGGCGGCTGAGCGCACCGGCGATGAGCGCCACCAGGGAGGGATCGGCGACTCCCAGCAGCTGGCGACGAACGCGCGCCGGCGACGACAGCGGGCCCAGGAGGTTGAAGATGGTGCGCATCGGCAGCTCGCGGCGGATCGGCATGGCGTGCTTCATGGCCGGGTGATAGGCAGGGGCGAACATGAAGCCGAAGCCGGTCTCGCGGATCGAGCGGGCGACCGCCTCCGGGCCGGGATCGAGCGGGATGCCGAGGGCCTCGACCAGGTCGGCGGAGCCGGACCGGCTGGTGATCGCCCGGTTGCCGTGCTTCGCCACCGGCACGCCGGCGCCCGCCACCACGAACGCCGCCAGCGTCGAGATGTTGAAGGTATGGAGGCCGTCGGCCCCCGTCCCGCACAGGTCGACCGCGCCGTCGGGCGCCTCCACTCGCACGGCGCGAGCGCGCATGACCCGCGCAAAGGCGGCGACCTCCTCCGGCGTCTCGCCGCGGACCCGCATCATCGCCAGCAGCGCCCCGACCTGCACGGCGGACGCCCCTCCGTCCATGAGCTCCTCCATGGCCGCCTCGGCCAGTGGAGCCGGCAGCGTGCCGCCACCGGCGACGAGCTCGACCGCCGCGACCACCGCCGGCCGCATCTCCGTGTCGTTCATGCCGGCACCCCGATCCGCGCCAGGAAGGCGGTCATCAGCGCCTCGCCGTCATCGGTCAGGATCGACTCGGGGTGGAACTGCACGCCCTCCACCGGGTGGGACCGGTGCCGGACGCCCATGACCAGCCCATCGGCCGACCAGGCGGTGAGCTCCAGCTCCGGGGGAAGGCTGTCGCGCTCGATGGCCAGCGAGTGGTAGCGCGCAGCGTTGATCGGGGTGGGCAGGTCGGCGAAGACGCCGGCGCCGGCGTGGTGGATCGGCCGGGCCTTGCCGTGCACCGGCGGGACGCGGACGACCCTCGCGCCGTAGGCGACGCCGATCGCCTGGTGCCCCAGGCAGACGCCGAGCATCGGCACCGTCGGGCCGAGCTCCCGAACGAGCTCGACGCTGATCCCCGCCCGCTCCGGTCGGGACGGACCCGGCGAGATCACCACGGCGTCGGGACGGAGGTCCCGGACCTCCGCCACGCTGACCTCGTCGTTGCGGGCGACGGTGACATCGGCGCCGATGCGCGCCAGCAGCTGCACGAGGTTGTAGGTGAACGAGTCGTAGTTGTCGAGCAGGAAGACGCGTGGCGTCATGCCGGCACCTCCGCGCCGATGGCGGCCAGCATGCTGGCCGCCTTGGCCGCCACCTCGGCCGCCTCGCGCTCGGGGACCGAGTCCGCCACCACGCCGGCGCCCGCATGCACGGTCGCCTGGCCGTCCCGGATCACCGCCGAGCGGATGGTGATCGCGCATTCCACGTCCTGCGGGCTGAAGTAGCCGACCGCGCCGCCATACGGGCCGCGCCGCTCGCCCTCGAGCGCGGCGATCTCCTCCATGGCCCGCACCTTCGGCGCGCCCGTCAGGGTGCCGGCCGGGAAGACGGCACGCACCGCGTCGAAGGCGTCAAGGTCATCACGCAGGGTCCCGTGGACCTCGGACACGAGGTGCATGACGTGTCGGTAGCGCTCGACGCTGCGGAGGGCCGTGACCTCCACGCTGGCCGGCGCGGCGACCCGTCCGACGTCGTTGCGGGCCAGGTCCACCAACATCGCGTGCTCGGCGAGCTCCTTCGGGTCGGCACGGAGCTCCGCCTCCAGGGCGGCGTCCTGCACCGGGTCCTCCGCCCGTGGTCGCGTGCCGGCGATGGGACGAGTGATCACCTCATCGCCGCGGACGCGGACGAGCAGCTCCGGCGATGCTCCGACCAGCGCCCCGCCGGGCACGACGCCGGCCAGGTCGAGGTAGAACAGGTACGGCGACGGGTTGATGCGCCGCAGCGAACGGTAGATCTCGATCGCGGTGCGGCGGGTCGGAACGCTGAAGCGCCGGGCGAGCACGCACTGCAGCATCTCGCCGGCGTGGATCTCCTCGACCAGGGTGGCGACGCCGGCCTGGTACCGCTCACGGGCTGCGGTGTCCTCGTCGGTCGGGACCGTCCCGGCCGCGAAGCGCGCCGGGAGCTCGGCGGCGGACGGGACCGCCAACGAGTGGGCGACGGCGTCGAGCCGGTCCTGCGCACCGTTCCCGTCCAGCGTGGCGACACGGGCCACCTGCGCGAGATGGTCGAACACGATCACCGACGACGGCAGGTGGAAGACCGCATCCGGCAGGCCGAGGGGGTCGGCGTCGGGCACGGGTACCCGCTCCCAGCGCGCCACCGTCTCGTAGGCGAGGTAGCCGACGCCGCTGGCCAGCGGGAAGGCCGGGTCGCTCGCGGCGGGAGCGACGTCGGGCAGGACGGACCGCAACGCGTCGAGCGGGTCGGTGGTGGTGAACTCCCCGACCCCGTCCTTGCCGACCAGCACCGCAACCTCGCCGCGCACCTCGAGCGTGCGCCCGTGGACGCCCACGATCGAGTAGCGCCCGTACCGGGCTCCCTCCTCGACGGACTCGAGCAGGAACGCGCAGCGCGCGCCGAGCCGCAGGGCCGCGGCCACGGGCGTCAGCGTATCGGCCGCCAGCTCGATGCTGTGGATGCGTGCGGGGCTGTTGGTGACGGTCTGCATCGGTGACTCTCTGGCGTACGACAAAGCCTCCATCCATGGGGACGGAGGCTTCTTCCGCGGTGCCACCCTGGTTCGGACCCGATGGGTCCGCGCTTCGTACGCACGGGCTGCGGCGTTGCCGCCGATGCGCCGGCCGGAGATAACGGGGGCCTCCCGTCGCCGCCTAGTTGGCTGGCTCGGCCGCGGAGTATATACCGATATACTCGGCGCCCCGAGAGCCGTTCGGAGCGAGGCTCACGGGTCCATTCGCCTCGTCGGTCCACGCCGGCTTGCACCATCCCGGCTCGCTGCTGTGGCCGTGCGACGACTACTCGTCCCGATCGACGCCGTCTGAAGTTGGAGCCGCATGCTAGGCGTGGCCGCACGACGCGTCAAGGTGAAGGTCCAATCGCAACCGGATCGCAACGCAGGCGTCACCGGTGCGGCGCTGACGCCCGGACGGGCCGGCCGTACGCTCGCCACCATGGAATCCCTGGAACCGATCGCCGTCGAGCGCGACTTCACTGCGTTCAGCGTCCGAGACGGCCGGCTGGCGCCGGTCACCTGCGTCGCCTGCGGCTGCCGCCTCGAGCGCCACGCGGACGGCAGTTGGTGGCACTTCTCGGGCCGCGGGGAACGCGACGCACGAGGCTGTATCGTGGCCTGCGCCGAGCAGCCGCACTACGCACCCGGAGGCATCGCCGCGGCCCTCGGCTGAGCCGGAGGACCCGTGCCCCGATCTCGCGCCGCTGAGACCGCGCGCCGTGCCGAGCCGAAGGGCATCGGCAGCTCCGGCGCCCGCG
>Ga0299907_10002186_pt1 | contig 11839 bp, 8 predicted proteins | sample RVTome_16_FD_198680 | JGI IMG/M metagenome (GOLD analysis project Ga0299907, IMG submission 198680) | Soil microbial communities from uranium-contaminated site in the Upper Colorado River Basin, Wyoming, United States - RVT152D67 (version 2) ...
GTGACCGCGGCCTACACCTGGCTTAACGCCCTGCTCCTGAACGAACACTTCGAGCGTCGGCGCGCGGCCGTCCAGGAGAGCTATTCCCGCCAGCTCCAGGCCCTCCTCGATCGCTCGGGGAGACGCCTGGAGCAGCTCGGAACCGTGTTCGCCTCGTCGTCCGACGTTCAGGACCTGGTCCGATCGCCGCGCGACGAACGAGCCGCCGCGGCCTTCGAGCGGCTCTGGACCAGCTTGACCATCGATATGGGCGTCGAGACCGTGGGCCTGTTCTCGCACCAGGGCTCCCCGATCGCGACGCGCGGGTGGGACCGGGTGGGCGGTTCGGGGGCGGTCAGTGTGCTAGTCCCGGCCGTCAGCCGGGACGAGCGCCCGCGTGCACTGTATGAGTGCTCGAGCATCTGCCTGCAATTCACGGCCGTGCCGGTGCTCGGAGCGGGCGGGCAGGCAGGGACGCTGGTGCTCGGGGTCTCGCCGGCTGACGCGGTGCTCGATTTCCAGCAGGTCTCGGGTACCGACATGGGTCTCGTCGCCATTGGTCCCGGCACAGCCGAGGACGCCGCCCTGCCGGCCCGTTATATCCAGCACTGGCGCGGAACGGTGGTGGCGCTGAGCAACGAGCGCCACAACATTCCCCTGCTGCGCGCGGTCGCTGCCCGCTACCCGGACCCCGCCGAGCTCGGGACGCCGCGCTATGCGCATGTCGGCGACCAAGTCTTCGAGCTGCGCATGGTGCCGCTGGCGGGCAAGGCGGAGACCGGCCGCAGCTATGTCGTGGTCATCGCCGATGTCACCGGGGCGCTCCGCGAGATCCGCACGACCACGCGCCAGAACATCGCCATTGGCCTGTGCGGCTTGGTCGTCGCCGAATCGCTGCTTCTTGCGGTGCTATGGGGACCGCTGTCGCGCCTGAGACGGGCGGCCGGCAACCTGCCGCTCCTGGCGCAGGCTGCGTTCGCCGAGCTTCGATCGGCGATCCGATTCCGCCCGCACCGGCATTTCTGGCGCGACGAGGTGGATGTCTTGAACGAGACCGCGGTCACGCTATCCTCGCAGCTCGAGGCCCTGCACGGCGAGTTGCAGACGCGCGTCGAAGAGTTGGGTATCGAACGCGACTTCGTCACCAGCGTGCTCGAGACCGGGCAGGTCATCATCCTGACCCACACACGCCAGGGCGTCATCAGGACCGCGAACCGCCATGCCCGTGTGCTGTCGGGGTATTCCGGAGAGGAGCTGGAAGGCAAGCCCTTCGCCGAGCTTGTGGTCGGCGACGAGGCGGTTCACGAGCCCCTCGGACACTTCGTCGAGCTGGTCTCCGGCCAGCGCCAGCACCTCGAGGAGGAGCGCGATCTGCGCTCCAAGGACGGGGAGAACCTCAACGTGGTCTGGCATCACTCGATCCTCAGGGGACAAACCCAGGGCCAACCCTTGGTCCTCTCGGTCGGGATGGACATCACCGCGCGCAAGAGCGCCGAGCTCAGGCTCACCTGGCTCGCGGACCACGACCCGCTGACCCATCTGTTCAACCGCCGCCGCCTGCAAGAGGAGCTGGACGAGGCCATCGCCAGGGCCAAGCGCTATCGCCACAGCGGGGCCTTGGTGTTGGTGGACCTCGACCAGTTCAAATACGTCAACGATACCAGCGGCCACCCGGCGGGCGATCGGCTGCTGGAGAGCCTAGGCGAGTCGCTGCCCCGCGTGCTCCGCGAGGTCGATGTCATCGCCCGCCTGGGCGGTGACGAGTTCGCCATCGTCCTGGGGAAGGCCGACGAAGCCGAGGCCCTCCAGGTCGCGAAGAAGATCCTGGCCCACATCCAGGAGACGGAGGTCCGCGCCGGTGATCGCGTGCACAGGGTCTCGGCGAGCATCGGCATTACCCTCTTTCCGCAACACGGCGATACCGTGCAGGACCTTTTGGCCCACACCGATCTGGCCTTGTACGAGGCCAAGGAATCGGGGCGTAGCCGTTGTCACCTGTTCTCGCCCGAGGACCAGGGCCATCGCGCAATGCAGGAGCGGGTCCTGTGGAAAGAGCGCGTGGAACGTGCGCTGGTCGAAAAACGCTTCGTGCTGGCCGTGCAACCGATCGTCCACATCCGTACGCAGCGCGTCAGTCACTACGAGGTCCTGTTGCGCATGCGGCACGACGACGGGAGCCTCATCAGCCCGGCCCAGTTCATCGAGGTGGCCGAGCGCGTCGGCCTCATCGGCCGCATCGACCGCATGGTCGTCGCCGAGGCGCTTCGGGCCCAGGCACGCCTCGCGGCCATGGGCGAGGACGTATCCTTCGCCGTCAACCTCTCGGCGCACGCCTTCAACGACCCCGAGCTCTTGACCTTCCTCGCGGACCTCTTGCGAGAGACGGGGGTCGACCCCAAACGGCTCATCCTGGAGATGACCGAGACCGCAACGGTGGCAGACTTCGGCGCGGCCCGCAGCCTCATGGAGGCCATCCGCGGGCTCGGTTGCTCCTTCGCGCTGGACGACTTCGGACGGGGATTCGCGTCGTTTTTCTATCTCAAGGAGCTGCCAATGGAGTACGTCAAGATCGACGGATCCTTCGTGCGCAATCTCTTGGAACGCCCGGATGACCAGGCCCTGGTGCGGGCCATGGGCCAGATCGCCAGGGCCTTCGGCAAGAAGACTGTGGCCGAGCATGTGGAGTCCGGCGAGGTCCTGGAGCTCCTGGCGCAGTTCGACATCGATTATGCCCAGGGCTACTACACCGGCCGCCCGGTACCCATGAGCGTCGCCTTCCCCGCCCTTACCGACGCATGCATCCCCTTCCCCAAACGACTGGCGACCTGAAGCGTATCGCCAGAGCGGTGATGCCGCCGGTGGCCTTCTGGTCGCTGCGCCTCGTGGAAACCGAAGAACAGGTTCTCAGGGTGCGCCAGGGGGTGCTGCAACCACCGTCCCATCGCAGCACCTCGGGTGTCTTTGTCTCAGTGACCGATGGCCGGGGGATGGGCTACGCGGCGACGCCCGACACCACGCCGGCCGGTCTCTCTGCTGCGGCCGGGCAGGCCCGTGACTGGGCGCGTTGGGTCGGGAGCCTGGGGCCCACACACCCGGGGCCCGTGGGCGGGGCGCCTTTCTCCCTCGCCTATCGGAGCCTCGTGGAGTCCCCCTGGCAACGGGCCCCGCTGGCCGAGACCATCGGCATCCTGCACGACGCCGCACGGCGGCTCAAATGCCACGCGCGCATCGTGGACTGGGAGGCCGGCCTGCACCTGCGCACGATGCGCACGCTCCTGGTCACGAGCACAGGCGGCGAGATCGAGCAGTGCTTCAGCGACGTCACGGCCGATCTCATGGCGCTCGCCCACCACGGCAACCTCAGCGAGCGCCGCAGCTTCGGCGGTGATTGCGGGCGCCAGGGTGGCATCGAAGTGCTCGAAGGACTGGGGTTCACGAGCGTCGCGGGCAGAGTTGCCGAAGAGGCCCTGATCCTGGTCGAAGCACCGCCGTGCCCGAGCGGCCGCATGGACCTCCTGCTCCTGCCGAGCCAGATGATCCTGCAGGTCCACGAGAGCATCGGCCATCCCCTGGAGCTCGACCGCATCCTGGGCGACGAGCGTAACTACGCCGGGGGCAGCTTCGTCACGCCCGAGATGTTCGGGACCTACCGCTACGGCTCCGAGCTCCTCGATGTCACCTACGATCCCGGCGTACCGGGGGAGCTGGCGAGCTTCGCCGCCGATGATGAAGGCACTCCCGCCGAGCGCCAGTATCTCATCCGCGCCGGGGTCCTCGAGCGGCCGATCGGGGGCGGCGGCTCACAGATCCGAGCCGGCCTTCCGGGCGTCGCCTGCACGCGCGCAGAGGGTTGGCACCGCCCCCCGATCGACCGTATGGCCAACCTGAATCTGGAGCCCGGCGCTACCCCCTTCGAAGACTTGGTACGCGGCATCGAACGCGGGGTGCTCATGGACACCAACCGCTCCTGGTCGATCGACGATCGTAGGAACAAATTCCAGTTCGGATGCGAATTCGGGGCGCTGATCCGCGACGGCGAGGTACGGGAAACCGTCCGGAACGCGGGCTACCGCGGGGTCTCGGCGAGCTTCTGGCGGGGTCTTGCGGCGGTCGGGGACCAGAGCACCTGGCGGGTCATGGGGCTTTCGACCTGCGGCAAGGGCGAGCCCAACCAGACCATGAACGTGGGGCACGCGGCCCCCGCCTGCGTGTTTCGGGATGTCGAGGTGTTTGGCGGTGGATGACGCGCGTGAGTCATTCGACTGGCTAATGGACGAGGTGGAGCGGCGGTGCCTGCCCGGCGAGGTGTTCCTAGCCAGCTTCCTCGGGGAGGACTCTGACTTCGTGCGGCTGAACCACAACCGGGTCCGGCAGGCGGGGCACGTGGTACAGCGCGAGTGTCGGGTGAGTCTCATTCGGGGGCGGCGCGAGGCCCAGGGCGCGCTGAGTCTCGGGGCCGATCGGTCTTCGGATGCGCAACGACTGGGGGCGCTGATCGAGCGGTTGCGCACCCAGCACGCAGTCGCCGGGGATGATCCCCATCTCCTCTATGCCACCGAGCCGCATTCCACCGCCGAAGTGCGAACCGCGGACGAACCGGACAGCCGCGCGGCGATTACAACGGTGATGGAGCTCGGCGAGAGCCTGGACCTCGTCGGCCTGTTCGCGAACGGCAGCTTTTGTCGCGGGTTCGGCAACAGCCTGGGGCAGCGCAACTGGTACGCGAACGGCGGCTTTAACCTCGATATCAGCGCCCACGGCGACGGCGCACAAGCGGTCAAGTGCCTGTACGCCGGGCAGTCCTGGGACCCCGCGGCCCTGGGGCACAGGATCGCCGAGATGCGGGATCGACTCGCGGCGCTCACCCGCGAGGGCAGGGCACTCGCGCCGGGGCGCTATCGGGTCTATCTCTCGCCGTACGCGCTCGGCGAGGTCCTGGGGCTCCTCGGCATAACCGCCTTCGGGATGCGCAGCCACAAGACCCTGCATACGCCCCTCCTCAAGATGATCCGCGAGGGCCGGCGTCTGCACCCCGGCATCACCGTCCTCGAGGCCCACCGCGAGGGCTACACCCCCGCATTCACGTCGGCGGGCTTCATCAAGCCCGAGCGGGTGGTGTTGATCGAAGCAGGCCAATTGCGCGACTGTCTCGTGGACCGCCGCAGCGCCGCGGAGTACGGCGTGACCCCGAACGCCGAGGTCGAGGGCACCCGCTCGCTCGCACTCGCCGTGGGCGATGTGCCGGAATGCGAAATGTTGGCCCGGCTCGACACCGGGATCTACGTCGATCACCTGTGGTACGGCAATTTTTCCGACTGGAACGAGTGCCGCATCACCGCCACCACCCGCTACGCCTCGTTCTGGGTCGAGGGCGGGGAGATCACCGCACCCATCCCGACGATGCGGCTGGACGAGAGCATCTACCACCTCCTCGGCGACGGGCTCATGGGACTGACCCGGGAGCGCGAGTCGATCGTCGATCCCGGCACTTACGAATGGCGCTCGCTCTCGAGCCAGCACCTGCCAGGGGCGCTGATCGACGGGGTCGGATTCGCGATGTGAGCTCGCGGCCTCACGGGCCTCCTGCTCAAGAGCGGCTTCCCGCTTACAACGCCCGTCGAAAAAGTTCACACTTGCCGGCAAGACAGCCGCGTAGGGTGTGCCGACAAAGGAGGCGCATCAATCGCGAACGATGCGCTTCGTACCTCAGCGCATCCTACACGGGCTTGATCGATATCACCGCTTGCATGAGTTGGCAGTAGGGGCCTGCTCGCCCGCGCCGGCGGCAATTCGCTGTACGTTTCGCATTGCTTCCCAGCCGATGACCAAAAAGCGCACGTCCGGTACGACCGCAGCGATCGCGAAAGACCCGGGTCCTTTCATCATACGGGTCGCCAAAGGATTTCGCGCGAACCAAGGGTTTTTGCTGGCCGGGGCGGTTGCCTATCACACCCTGCTGTCGCTCGTGCCACTGACGATTCTCGTGCTCATCGGGTTGTCGCATTTTGTCGAAGAAGCGGAATTGCTCGGGACGATGGATCGCTACCTGGAGCTCGTCGTGCCGGGTCAGTCCGACGCGATCATGGCACAGCTCACGACCTTTCTCGACCATCGCGATGTCATCGGTTGGGTCTTGATCGTCACGATCTTTTTTTTCAGCTCGCTCGCCTTCACCGTTTTAGAAAATGCGATGTCGGTGATCTTCCACCATCGGGTCGCGATCAAGCGGCGGCGTTTCCTCATCTCGGCGCTCATCCCATACTGCTTTATCCTGTCGCTGGGAATCGGTTTGCTGGTCGTGACGCTCGTGTCCGGCTTCCTCCAGACGATGGGCGCCGAGGACATCGACTTATTCGGCAAGACATTTTCGCTGAGCGGGCTCTCCGGCTTCCTGTTTTACGCAATCGGCGTGATCGGCGAGGTTCTCGTCCTGTCGGCGATGTACCTCGTCATGCCGGCGGGTCGCTTGTCATGGCGTCACGCATTGATCGGCGGGGTCACAGCAGCGGTGTTGTGGGAAATCACCCGCCACATGCTCGTCGTCTACTTCTCGACATTGTCGCAGGTCAGCGTCGTGTACGGTTCACTGACGACTTCTATCGTCGTGCTGCTGAGCCTGGGAACCGCGGCGATGGTTCTATTGATCGGCGCACAGGTCATCGCGGAATACGAGCGTTACCGTAGCGAGAGGGCCGACGCGGCGCTCAAAAGGTGATGAAAAGGGACGCCTATTGACCGGCATCGGCGCTACTCTCGCCCGAGCACCGAATGCCAACCCCAAAGCGCCCACAAACCCACCGGGGTTTCCCCAGCCCGCGTAGGATGTGCCGACGAAGGAGGCGCATATGGGTCGTGGGTTCTTCGAGATATTGTCAAGAGTTGTGGATCGGAGAAGCATGGTTAGGCGGCTTCCTTCCGATTTTCTTCGTCTTCACGGCGTTCGATCTGAACACCATCAATGAACGGAATACCAGCACGCACCAAGGATAGTAGATGCGAACCATTCAGCTTGCGCCAGCGCTCCTTTGCCAGCATCAGGAGCTTGAACGCCATCGTCAGTGCCTTGGCCCGGCTGCCCGCGCCTTTGGTCACACGCTGACGGAGCCGCACGGTCGCGAAGCTCGACTCGATGGGGTTGCTCGTGCGCAGATGCTTCCAGTGCTCCGCCGGGAAGTCGAAGAAGGCGAGCAAGGCTTTGCGATCTTTGATGAGGCAGGCGACCGCCTTCTCATATGCGAGAATTCCGCGACGAAGGCCTCGATGCCTCGCTCGGCCTGGGCACGCGTCTCCGCATACATGATCTCATGCAATGCCCGCTTGGCACGGCCTTGCAAGCGCTTGGGCAGCTTGTCGAGGACATTGGCGATCTTGTGGCACCAATCGCGTTGCTCGCGCGTCGCAGGCCATCCCTCCCGCAGCGCCTCCCAGAAACCGAGCGCCCCATCACCGACCGCCAAGACCGGCGCCTGCATACCGCGCCGTTTTCGATCCCGCAGCACCGTCTTCCAGCTCTCCGCACTCTCGCGGTAGCCGTCCTCGACCGCAATCAACTCCTTCTGCCCGTCCGCACGCGCCCCGATGAGCACCAGCGTACAGAGCCGCTCCTCCCTCCAGCCGCACGTTGAAGTGCACCCCGTCCGCCCACACATAGACGTAATCGTGGTCCTCCAGGCGGCGCTTGCGAAACTCTCGGTACTGCTCCTCCCGTACCCCCGTCAGCCGTGCGATGTTCGTGGCCGACAACCCCGCGGCCTCCTCCCCGAGCAGCCCCTCGAGCGCCGGGCGGAAGTCCCCCGTGGAAGGGCCCCGCAAATACAAAACCGGCAGGACCTCCGCGACCCTCGGCGAGCGGCGCATGTAGGGCGGCAAGATCCGGGTCGTGAACCGGCACCGCTCCCCCTCTTTGCCCACCCGCCGGTCGTTGACCCGAGGGGTCCGCACTTCCAGTGTGCCAGCACCACACGTGATGCCCCGCGCCCGCGCTTGCCCGTTGCGTACTACAAGCCGCCGCCCTTCGCCATCACGTGCCTCGGCGTGCCGCTCCACGTAGGCCGCGACTTCCTCCTCCAGTGCACTCATCAGCATCCGCCTCGCGCCCTCCCGCGCGAGCGCGTCCAGCGTGTAACCCTCTTCCCTTACCGCCTCATTCTCGACTATCTTCCACCGGAACTACAGGGACGTAGTGCTTTTAGGAGGTACAGGATGAACATCGGTGGCGTCTCCTTCCACCGGCCTAGCCCGGCGTCGCGTTTGATTCACGCGGAAGGATACGCCGCTTCTCTCATGCCTCCCATCCACAACTTTGGGTTATACCTCGGAGACAACTGCCTGTTCGTCCGAAAGCATTTACGGAACAAGATTGTAGACGAGATCATGAGTCGCGGTGTGCAACTGACCGATCTATTCGATACCTTACCGGCCGAAGAGGCACAACGAGAGTCTAAGTGAGAACTGGCGGCCATGCGTTTACTATGCCTGAAACTCCTCGGCGACAAACAACGGGTCGCCTAGAATTCCGTTCGACCCGCAGCATGTGAACGGTCAAGGACGTACTCAAGGAGGACACCTCAATCAAGGGAAGCCGGCACGCAGGCGCATGCACGGAGAAGGCGGCAAGATCCTCGCCTGAACGATCGACGCATCGCGAGCGGTTTCACTGGCGCAGGTCGTTAACCTGCCGAGAACCATGCCATTATCCCTCGCCAAACGCGCCTGTCACCTGACCGAGGCCATGGACCACCCGGACTGCGATCCCGCGCTGCTCGAGCGTTCCTACCATCAGTTCCGAGCCGTCAACGGGCTCCTGTCGCGGAGCCGCTTCGTGTACAAGCGGTTTATCCGGCCGCTCATGAGCGACCGCGCCCGGAGCTACTCGCTGCTCGACATCGGCTTCGGGGGTGGGGACATCGCTCGCGGGCTGGCGCGCTGGGCCCAACAGGACGGCTTGGACCTCTGGGTCACGGGCATCGACATCGACCCCCGTGCCTATGCCTATGTCCAGCGTTTCCCCCGGAGCCCCAAGCTGTCCTTCCGATTGGCCGATGTCGCCACATTGGTCGCAGGCGGGGAGCGTTTCGATTTCGTGCTATCGAATCACGTCGTGCACCACCTGGACGTACCGGGCTTGCAGGCGATGCTGACCGCTACCCGAGCCCTGGGTGTGCGCATCGTCGTCTTCAACGATATCCGACGATCCGATCTCGCGTATCTCGGGTTCTGGCTCCTGACCGCGGTCGCATTCCGCCGCTCTTACATCCGCCATGACGGGCTCATCTCGATCCGCAGGAGCTACACGGCGGCGGAGCTCAGGGCCCTTGTCCCCACCGGCTGGGAGGTCCGGCGTGCAATGCCCTTTCGCCTCCTGTTGATCCACCGGTAGAGCCGGGAACCGATAGGATCGCCATTCCCGCCGGCGGTTGGCCGGGTCCACCGGCCACAGATACCCTGCCATACGGACCGGATCCCGGAGGTACGGCCGGCATGCGGGTGGCGCTGGGGGTGAGAACTCCTTGGCTAGCTAGGAAGGCGAGTCCGCGTGGTCCTCGCCACGGGCCGGGCTCGGCGTATCCAGCAGTACAGGGCGGCGCGCGCCCAGCGATTCGGCGATCGACGCCGCAAGCTCTTCCGCTTTTTTGATCTCCCGCCGACGCATGAGCTTGGATATCTCCACGAGCGATTCTTTGGCATCCTGCGATCCGCGTTTCTCGGCAGTCCGGCACCAGGCATAGGCGGTCACGCGATCGCGCGAAACACCCCGGCCTAAAGCATAGGACAGGCAGAGGTAGAACTGCCCCTCCACCAGGTTCTGGCGCGCCGCCCGCTCGAACCAGTGCACCGCGACCGCCAATTCCTTCGGCACCCCGCGACCCTCGGCGTACGTCAATCCCAGATAATATTGGGCCGCTGCATGCCCGCGCTCGGCGGCTGCCGAGAACAGTTCCACCGCTTTGCGATCGTCGGCCGGGGCGCCCGTACCCTGGCGATAGGCATGACCGAGGCGAAACAGGCGATCGGCGTCGGGGAACTCCGCCGACGCCTGCGGCGCGCGCCCGGCGTGCGCCGAGACGGCGGGAACCTTCTCAGCCGATCGGCTCTCCGGCCTTTCGTCCTGCAGGGAACCGATGCCCAGCGCCAACGCCGCCGCCATCCCGACCGCGGACAGCGCCCACGGGCTCCGGATGAATCGGGAAGAACGGAAAGCCGCGACGGAACCCTCGACCGAGGCCGGGCGCCGTGGTGACGCCGTCTGCTTGGGCGAGACCCGCCGGCCACCACTGTCCAGCTCGGCGAGGGATTCGAGGAGTTCGCCGGCATCGGCGAAGCGCGCCGCCGGGTCCTTGGCGAGCATGCGGGTCACCAATGGCTGGTAGCGCCGACACGCGGCCGGCAGCGCCGGAACCGGAGCGTTGAGGTGCTTGAGGATGGTGTCGACCTCCGAGTCCCCGCTGTAGGGAGGCTCGCCGGTGAGCATCTCGTACAACACGACCCCCAGGCTGTAGAGGTCCGAGCGCCCATCCACGGCTTTGCCCAGGGCCTGCTCGGGGCTCATGTAGCGCGGGGTACCGACGATCTTCCCTGTCGCCGTGAGGTCGCTGTCGAGGCGCTGGTTCTTGGCGATGCCGAAGTCGGTCAGAAGGGGCGTACCATCACGCCGGAACAGGATATTGGCCGGCTTCAGGTCCCGATGGATCACGCCCTTGCGATGGGCGAACCCCAAGCAATCCGCCATCCTGGCGGCGAGATCCAGAGCCGCTTCCGGGCTCTGCCCGTCGGCGATTCGGGTCCTGAGGTCGCCGCCATCCACGTATTCCATGGAGATGTAGTGCAGGCCCTCGGCGATCCCGACATCGTGCACGGTGACGATGTTGCCGTGGACCAGGCTCGCGATGATCCGCCCTTCGTTGACGAAACGCTCCGAGAACTCCGGAGAATCCGGATCCGTGAGGACCTTGAGCGCCACCGGTCGATCCAGGGACTCCTGGATCGCGAGATACACGGCGGCCATCCCGCCCTTGCCAATGAGGCGGTCGATGCGATAGCCCGGGATGCAATCGTGTCGCACGCTAACATAACCGCCCAGCCGTATTGGGGCCAGGTTGCTGGGGTCAAACGGGAAACATCCCTAACCCTAGCATACAAAGGGCTAACATACACAGGACAACGGCCACCGCCCGGGGCCAGCGCGCCGGCGGTTCGGTCTCGGGCCACCCGGGCTGCGGCCGCGCCGCGCCCGCGCGAAACTTCACGACCTCTTCCCTGTTGATCACGACGGGCGTCCGATCGCCGTCCGGCGCCTCGCCCGGCGACCACCGATCCACCGCGCCGAGATAGATCTCGGTCTTGGAATCGCGCCAGTCGCGGGTAAAGTCCCATTTGGGCCGAAAGCCGCCGACCACGTACTCCTCTATGCGAGCCGCCACCGGAGCGATGCCTGCGCTTCGAGGCCGGTATCGCCAATGCTCATCCCGCCGGGGGTCCACCGTCTCTGGGAGTCCGTCCAAGGTCTTCTGGACGCGCGCGCGATCGAATACCGGACACAGCCGGCAGCCGGCCATGGCCGACTCGAGCGCCTGCGAGATCCTGGGTTTGTCGAAATGCCAAACCCCCTGTGCGTCCAGGCTGCCGTAGGCCATCCAACCGTGGCCCGCCTCGTCGATCGGCATATCGAGCCGTCGGCACCCCCAAAGGTTGTATTCGAGGCGATTGTTCCCGAAGCAATGTTGTTCCGGGTCGTCCGATGCCTGGCGCTTGCCATAACATTCGCCGCCCAGTCGAATCAGGTCATCGCGTCGCGCCTCGCCGCCGTCTATGGTGATCCGGAACGACTTCCATCCCCCCACTAGCTCGGACAATCGCATGA
>Ga0299907_10002187_pt1 | contig 11834 bp, 11 predicted proteins | sample RVTome_16_FD_198680 | JGI IMG/M metagenome (GOLD analysis project Ga0299907, IMG submission 198680) | Soil microbial communities from uranium-contaminated site in the Upper Colorado River Basin, Wyoming, United States - RVT152D67 (version 2) ...
GGTTCGGGTCCGAGGATCAAATCGTGGCGGCGAAGGCGGAGATCTTGGCAATGGCGGAGACAGCAGTGCTCAATGTGGACGATGCCCGTTTGGCCACCTTGGCCGACAGGGAGGCCGGGCGTATGCGGGTGATCCGGGCGGGGTCGGACTCCGGAGACGTCGTCGTCTCCCCGCACGGCTCGGTATCGGTGGGCGGGGTAGTCATCGGGACCGCTCCTCCGACCGTGCACCCGACCAATCTGGCCTGCGCACTCGGCGTCGCGGTCGCCCTGGGGGTAGATCCTGATCGAGTCGCCGACCGGCTGGCCACGCTCCCCGAGCCTCCCCATCGCCGCACCGTGGCCACCGGCGCGAGCGGGGCCCGGATCATCGACGACACCTTCAATTCCAATCCGGCCGGGGCTCGGGCCGCCCTCTCCACCCTGACCCAACTGGTGATCCCCGGCCGCCGGGTCGTTGTCACCCCGGGAATCGTCGAGTTGGGGAGACGCCAGGCCGCCGAGAACCGGGCACTGGGTGAGGCAGCCACCCGGGGGGCAGATGTGTTGATCGTGGTCGGGCGGACCAACCGCAAGGCCCTGCTGGAGGGTGCCCGGGAGGGCCCCGGTGCGGTCATGGTCATGGACACCCGCGACGAGGCAGTCGAGTGGGTCCGCACCAATCTCGGGCCGAGAGACGCCGTCCTCTACGAGAACGACCTTCCCGACCATTACCCCTGAACTGTGAGGATTCGCCCACCGGGACGGTGGGCGAATCCTCACAGCATCGGTCTCACGGACTCCACTCGTCGATGGTCAGGCCGACCACCCTGATCTCGCCATCCTCGTAGGCGAGCGAGACGAGCCAGCTCATCCAGTCGAGGCCTCCGTACTCGGGATTGTCACCCTTGTCGTAGATCATCACGTAGGGGAAGCCCCCGAACTCCACCGGGACGATGAACTGGCGAGGCCGGCCGTTGGCTCCCTCGACTACCTGCTGGACGAGCAGCTGCCGGTCGGGGTCGTCGTAGGTGCTGACGAAGGGCTCGGCCACGGCCTCGGCGAAGGTCTTCGGCGTGATCTCGGGGCTATCAGGCTCCAGGGCGTTCGACCCCCAGCGGTATTCGGTCTCGTCGTCGAGCAGGCCGGGCAATTCGCTCCGTTCGAAGCGGATGGGGGTGGCGTGGTGGATCACCCACAGCCCCTTGGCGGAGACCAGCGAGCTGATGTCGTTTCCGGCGGCGAAACGTCGAGCGAGCTCGGCGACCACCGCCGTGGGGTCGGCTCCGCCGGGGAAGTCGGCCTCGACGATCGAACGGGTGAGGTAGAACGAGTTGACCCAGCCAGGTCCGGCCGGGGTTTCAACCGTCACCCAGGTTGAGGAGCCGACCTGCTGGGACGACCCGGCCAGACGGACGGCAACCCCGGGAACCAGCTTCCCGATGAGCTTGCCGTCCACGCCGGCAGCGGCGCGGACGTTGAGCACGTCATCTCCGGCCACGAGCACCACTCGGTGCACGCCCTCGGCTCCCGCCGTGACGGCGGGCAGATCATCCTGGTCCCAGGTCGACACCCCAGTTCCGCCATGGGCTTCGCCCACCGGGACGGCACCGGTGAAGTCAGCCCTGGTGAGCGGTTCGCCCACCAGAACCCCCTCGCCTGAGAAGGTATCGACCTGCCGTCCGTCGAGCAGCAACTGGACTCGATCGACGCTCGGGAACCCGGTGAGCGTGTACACCAACTGGGCGAGCCGCCCCAGGATGAGGGCCGATCCGCCGCCTGCCTCGAACTCGCGGGACATGTCGACCGTGGCAGTGCCGTCGCCGATGCGAATCCCCAGGAGCAGGGAATCCGAAGGGAATGCGCTGGACAGTCCGTCGCTTGCCTCGCCGGCCGTGGGGCCGGCGATGAGAGCCTGGATGGCGGCCGACGCCACCTCCCTGGTCGCCACGTTGCGCTTGACAGCGACGGCGGTGCCGGCCCCGTCGAGGAGGTAGACGGTGATGGTCGCCGACGCCGGTGTCGACCCGTTGTTGTCGGGGGGAATCGTCGTATCCGACGGAATCGTCGACGCGGTGGTGGTGTCCGGCGTGGCGGGCGCGCTGGTCGGAGGCGCGGTGGTCTCTGCCGGCGACGTGGTCGATGTTTGGGGGGGCAGCGTCAATGGCCCCGCCGAGTTGGGGCCCGTGCCGCAGGCCGCCAACAGGAGGGCGATGGCGATGGGGGCGATGATCCTTCTCAACTCTGTTCTCCTTGTGAGGTGTCGCCCTCACTGTGGGCGCCAGAGATCGCATTGCCGTCACCTCCGTGTAACAGTTTTCCAACAGGAAGGCGCACGGTCATCGCCAATCCTCCTCCCGGACGAGCGGCGGCCGTCACCGACCCTCCCATACGCGAGGCGTGCTGGGCGGCGATCGCCAACCCGAGTCCGGTTCCCGTTGTGCGGGCAGGGTCGACGGTGGCGAATCGTTCGAAGATACGCGGGAGGTCGGCGGATCCGACGCCCGGCCCTCGATCGGCGACTTCGATCTCGAGAATCTCGTTCTGGACCGACGCCGCGACGGTGGTCTCCATCCCCGCTGCGTGATTGCGGGCGTTGTCGAGCAGGTTGCCGACGATCCGCTCCAAACCCCGTGGCTCGATCATGATCGGTGCCTCGATGTCGGTGGCGAGTGTGGCAAGGGGGTGACGCTGGGCGATCAAGGCGCTCAGGAAGGCGGCTACGTCGACCAGGCTGGGATCCGGAGGCGACGACACGAGGTCGAGCCGGGAGATCTCCAACAGGTCGTCGACGAGGTGCCGGAGGCGGCGCACGTCGGTGTCCAGCATCGTGGCGATCGTCTGGGCGTCGCTCTCGGCGGCGGCGGCACTCGTCTCCAGACGGGCCCGCAGCATGGCGGCCTCATTGACGATCCCGGTAAGCGGGGTGCGCAGTTCATGGGAAACGTCGGCCACGAACCGTCGCTCTCGGGCCCGGGCCGCCTCCAACTCGCCGATCGTGCCCCGGAGCGACTCGGCCATTGTGTTGAACGAGGCCGAGAGTCGACCGAACTCGTCGGGGCCCTCGTCGGGCAGGCGGACCTCGAGGTCGCCGGCGGCCATCTGCCGGGCGGCGTCACGAGCCGCCGCCACCGGGCGCAGCATGGCGCCGGCGAGGGCCGTGGCCACCAGCGCTCCCAACAAGACCACGGCCACGCTCGCCCCGGTGACGACGAGTACCAGTTGGCGGGTGGCCTCGTTCACGGTCTGGGCAGAATTCACGAAGTAGAAGGTCGGTCCGGTAGGAGGCAGCCGCCCTGCCGTGACGAGGGCTAGGCCTCGTTCCGAATCGGTGAATTCGTATCCCAGTTCGCCGGCTTCTGCCAGGCGGCGCAAGGCATCTGACACCTCGATCTCGCCCAAGCCCGGGGTGGAGAGCCGCTCGCCGTCGGCGAATTCGACCCAGACGCCGTCCGTGCCGCGCCGAAGGAAGCGGTCGAGGAGGCCGGCCGCCTCGACGGCGGACGCATCCGGCATCTCCGGGAGGCCGGCAGCCGGGGCCAACACTGTGAGGTTGAACTCGGCCGAGGCGACGGCGTCGGCCACCCTCTGGGCGCGCAGGGAACGGTTGACGAGTACGACCGACAGCGCTCCCACCGTCACCGCGGTCAGGGCGACGAGTCCGATCAGGACTCCGATCAGACGGCGCCGTAGCCCGGGCCGGGCTCTCAACCGCTGCCTGCCCGGTACCCGAAGCCCCGCACCGTCTCGACGACCCGGGGGTGCGACGGGTCCCTCTCCAGCTTGGCGCGCAACCGTTGGATGGCGACGTCGACCAGACGGGTGTCGCCCAGCGCCGGATAGCCCCACACGTTCTCGAGGAGCATCTCGCGGGTGAAGACTCGGCCAGGGCGACTGGCGAGCTCGACCAGGAGACGGAACTCGGTGGGGGACAGATCGATGGCTTGGCCGTCGCGACTCACCCGGTGAGCCCCGACGTCGATGAGGACGCCGGCGACGGTGAGATGGTCTGGCACGTCGGCATGTTGGGAGCGGCGAAGGATCGAGCGGATTCGGGCGATGAGGATCGGGATCTCGAACGGCTTGGTGATGTAGTCGTCGGCCCCCAACTCGAGTCCCAGGATGACGTCGGTCGTCCCGTCTCGGGCGGTCAGCATGATCACGGGAGTGTTCGAGTTGGAACGAATGGCCCGCAGCACTTCGAGGCCGTCCCGCTTGGGGAGCATGACGTCGAGCACCACCGCGTCGGGGCCATTGCGGCGAAACGCCGCCAACGCCTCGTCTCCGTCCGCCGCAGTCACCACTGTGAAGCCGGCGTCGGTCAACCCCAGGCGGGTGATGTCGCGTATCGAGCGATCGTCCTCCACGACGAGGATCATTCCTTCCATTGGCGTCAGTATGCCAACCACTTGCGCCGGTATCGGGTACTCGGTCTTGGACGTTGTGCCCCGTACCATCGTCCCGATGACTACCACGGCCGTTCTCTTCGGAGGACCCAGCGACGAACACGACATCTCCATCCTCACGGGCCTCCAGGTCGCCCGCGCCCTGACCGGCGATCCGATGGCGCTCTACTGGTCGAAGACCGGCAAGTGGTTCCAGGTCGAGGCGGCCGCCGAGGCGGCGGACTTCGTGGATGGCGTGCCCCGCAAGGCCCGCGAGGTCAAATTCATGGCCGCGCCGGGGGCCGGTTTCGTGATGAAGAAGAAACCCCTGGCCCTGGAGGTGGCCGTGATTGCCTGCCATGGCGGTCCGGGCGAAGACGGCACCCTGCAGGGGGCGCTCGACCTGGCCCGCATCCGTTACACCGGGCCCGGACAGTCCGCCTCGGCCCTCGGGATGGACAAGTTCTCTTTCGGGGCGACCATGGCGGCGGCCGGGCTCCCGTCCTTGCCCCGCCGCCTCCTCATCCCGGGCGCCGCCGCCACCACAGCCGGATTCGAGGGGCCATACATCGTCAAACCTCGTTTCGGCGGCTCGTCGATCGGCATCGAGGTGGCAGCCGACTGGGAAACCGTCATGGCCCTCGTCGGGCATTCGCCCTATTTCGCCGCCGGGGCTGTGGTCGAGCCCTTCTTGGAAGGCAGCCGCGACCTGCAGGTCGCGGTTCGACTGTTTCCGGCGCTCGAGCTGTCAGCGATCGAGGCTCCGGCCCGGGCCGAGGGGAGTGGCATCTACAGCTACGACCAGAAGTACCTGGCGTGGGGCGGCGAGGTCTCCGGTGGCCGGGAGCTTCCGGCTCAGATCGAGGTAGGCCTCTCGGAGCGGGTGCGGGAGTTGGCAGCCCGCGTCGCCACCGTCTACGGGGTGCGGGGGATTTCGCGTATCGACTTCCTGGAACGCGACGGAGAAGTATGGGTGAACGAGATCAACACGATTCCCGGGTCGATGGCCGCCTATCTCTGGATCGACCCGCCCCGGGACAGGGCGGAGTTGTTCGGCGCCATGGTGTCCGAGGCGGCGGCCTCCCCGGCTCGGTCTTTTTCCACGTCCGGTTCCGACGGCACCGCACTCCGCAGTGCCGGGACCATCGCCTCAAAACTCGGCTGAAACGGTTGTCGGTTGTCAGTTGTCGCCCGAACCGAGACAACGGCAGCGTGCAAGGGAAAGTCGGGGAGGGAGGTGACTCGTTCGAGTCGAGGCGCGACCGATGACCGAGAACTGATCACTGACAGCCCGCCGGAGAGCCCTAGAGATTCACCACCGGGCAGGTCAGGGTGCGGGTGATGCCCTCGATTCCTTGGATCCGGGCGACCACCAACTTGCCCAACGCGTCCACGTCGTCCGCGGTGGCCTTGACGATGACGTCGTAGGGACCGGTCACGTCGTCGGCGTCGGTGACACCGGGAATCCCTCGCACCTCGTCGGCGACGAGGGCCGCCTTGCCGACTTCGGTCTGGATCAGCACATAGGCCTGAACCACTTACCCTCCTGTTGGTCTCGGGTGGGGGACTATACCGACCGGCTGCTGGCCGCGCCCTGGTGCGACCTCAATACTTGTCTTGACCGAAGCGGATGCCCGAGGCAAAAGACGCCCCGTCGTCCTCGGTCATCTCGAAGATGATCCGCTGACCCTGGCGGAGGGTGCGGAACACCGAGCCCTGCAACGAGCCCGGCCGGAGATAGACCTCGCTGCGGTCGTCGTCACGGACCACGATGCCGGTGCCGGTCACCGGGTCGTAGGTCTGGACGACTCCCTGGACGGCCACCGCGCCGCTCAGGCCTTCTGAACCTTGCCAGCGCGGATACACGAGGTGCAGACGCGGGCGCGGCGGGTGTTGGAACCGTGACGAACACGGATTCGCTGGATGTTGGGCAGCCAGCGCCGGTTGTTTCGTTTGTGGGAAAAGCTGACGGTTTTGCCGAAGCTGGGGGCTTTCCCACAGATCTCGCAATGGTACGACATGAAAGAAAGAACTCCTGGGGACAGGGCAAGAGGATACTCGCCGCCAACAAGGTCGGGAAATCTGTGAACCGAATCTCGGCGTCCAGCCTGGTTTCCGTTCACAGAACACACAGCAGGGGTTCGGCACTGATCGTCTCGCGGCGGACGGGACGTGACCGGTATCCTCACCGGGGTGACGCTGTCACCGACCGACCTCAAGCACGCTTTCCTCGTCTACCAACGGCTGTTGGCTTCCCATCGACGGGCCCTCAATGCCCTCAACGTCTATCCGGTCCCCGATGGGGACACCGGTTCGAATATGGCACAAACAGTCGACTCGGTGGTAAGGCATCTCGACGAAGCCGAGACGATGGAAGAGGTGGCCACCGCCCTGAGTCACGGTTCCCTGATGGGAGCCGCCGGCAACTCGGGGGTCATCCTCTCTCAGGTCCTGCGGGGCCTGGCCGAGGTGGTTCGTCACCGCCGCCAGGTGGAGACAGCCGATCTGGCCGCTGCCCTGTCGGCGGCGGCGACCGCGGCCTACGAAGCGGTCCAGCGTCCGGTCGAGGGCACGATTCTGACTGTCGTGCGCGAGTCGGCGACCGCCGCCCAGCAGGCGGCCGATGGTGAACTGGCTGAGATGCTGAAGCAGGCGTACGAGCGAGCCATCACCGCGCTCGAGAGCACCACCGAGATGCTGCCCATCCTCAAGGAGGCGCGGGTTGTCGACGCCGGGGGGGCCGGCTACCTGCTCCTGTTGGCAGCCTTCCTCGAAGTCGTGACCGGGGTCGAGGCCCCCCTTCCCGAACGCCTCTTCCAGGCCGTCCCCACCATCGAGGTCGAGGGAGCCCCGATCGGCCCCCGCTATGAGGTGATGTACTTCCTGGAGGCCCCCGACGAAAGGCTCGATGCCTTTCGCCGGGCGTGGCGTGACATGGGCGATTCGATAGTGGTCGTGGGCGGGGACGGCCTGTGGAACTGCCACATCCACACCGATGAGATCGGGCCGGCCGTCGAAGCGGGTGTCGAGGCGGGACGACCGCGGGGGATCCGTATAACGGACCTCTACGAGCAAGTCGGGGCCCTGGAAGCCGATGTCGCCGCCGGCGGCTTCAGTCCCCTCCCCGAATTCCTGACTGCTCCGATCGGTGTAGTGGCGGTAGCGACAGGACCGGGTCTCGTCGAGCGCTTCCGACGTCTGGGCGTTCAGCAGGTCGTAGCGGGCGGCCAATCGGCCAACCCGACTGTCGAGGAAGTCCTCGCCGCGGTCGAGGACGCCCCGGCCGGCGCCGTGATCATTCTTCCCAACAACAAGAACATCATCCCGGTGGCCGAGCAGGTGGACGGTCTCACGACCAAGACGGTGGCGGTGGTGCCGACCCGCAGCCTGCCCCAGGGACTGGCGGCCATGATGGGCTACGTTCCCGACGCCGCCGACCTCGACTCGCTCCTCGACGACATGGCGGCGGCGGCCGGGGCGGTCGATTTCGGGGAGGTCACGATGGCCGTGCGCGATGCTCGGGTCGACGGTTGGGACGTGAACCGGGGCGACTGGATGGGAGTAGCCGACGGACGCATCGTCGTGGCCGACCAGGACCGATTCTCCGTCTTGCGTGGCCTGGTGGCGGCCATCATGCCGCCCACGGCCGAACTGGTCACGGTCTACGCCGGCGAGGGCGCTACGACATCAGATGCCAAGGCATTGGAGGCGTGGGTCGCCGAGACCCACCCCACCGTCGAGGTGCTCGCCCTGGAGGGCGGGCAACCGCTGTACCCGTATCTGATTTCGGTGGAATGAGCGGCGATGGCCGATCTTGCTCGGTTGGCTGAGGTAGACGTCCGCCGTCTGACCGGCCTCAAGGGGGAGAGGGGGGAGGTGGTCTACAAGGCGGGCGTCAGGACGGTCGCCGACCTGTTGATGCACGTCCCCCGCACCTACATCGACCGGTCGCGCACCGTCGCCATCACCGATGTTCCCCTTGGTCAGGAGGTAACGGTGGTCGGCAAGGTGACGAATGTCTCCCTCCGACGGCCCCGGCGGAACCTGATCGTGGTTGAGGCCGCCATCACGGACGGAGTCTCCACCCTGAAAGCTGTTTGGTTCAACCAGCGCTTCCGCAAGCAGCAACTTGCTGTCGATACCGAAGTGGCGTTGTCGGGCCGGGTCGAACGGTTCGGCCGCCGCCTACAGATGAAGACCCCCGCCGTCGATGTCCTCTCGACGCCCACCGAATCTCTCGACACGGGGAGAATCGTTCCGATCCACCCCGCCATGGGCAAGGCGACAGCCGGTGTCATTCGGCGGGCGGTGCACAACGCTCTGATCAGGAGCCAGCCGATCCCAGACTCGGTTCCTGGATTCGTGGTGAACAAGGCCGGTGTCGCCGCTCGGGACTGGGCGTATGGGGCGATCCACTTCCCCGAGTCTCTCGACGACGTCGTTCCGGCCCGCAACCGTCTGGTTTTCGATGAGCTGTTCCGCCTCGAAGTCGCCCTTGCGGTGCAGAAGCGGCGTCAGGAGACGGCCTCGCGAGGAATCGCCCACGACGTCTCCGGCGAGTTGGCCGCCCGGTTCATCGCCGGTCTGCCCTACGCGCTCACGGCGGCCCAGCGTCGCGTCCTCGACGAGATAGGCGTCGACCTTGCCCGGCCCCACGCCATGCATCGGTTGCTCCAGGGTGAAGTCGGGTCCGGTAAGACGGTGGTGGCGGTAGCCACCCTGCTCGCCGGCATCGAGGGTGGCTGGCAGGGGGCAGTCATGGCACCGACCGAGGTCCTGGCGGAACAGCACTATCTGGTGATTTCCGACCTGTTGGCCTCGGCGGGCCTCGATCCCGAGATCGAGGGCGAGGGTGCCGCCCTGGGAATGGGATCTCTCTTCGACGGGGCGAAGCGGCCGGCGGTGCGGATGGCGCTTCTCACGGGCAGTCGGGCGATCCTGTCGCACAGGCCCGGTGCGGGGCGGGATCAGGTGACGGCTGCCATCGCTTCGGGAGACGTCGAGATGGTCGTGGGGACCCACGCTCTCATCCAGGAGGGTGTGGAGTTCTATCGGTTGGGGGTGGCGGTGATCGACGAGCAGCACCGTTTCGGGGTGGCGCAGAGGGTCGAGTTGCGCGACAAGGCGTCGGGGATCGATCCCGACCTCCTCATAATGACGGCCACACCGATCCCCCGGACCTTGTCTATGACCCTCTACGGCGACCTCGACGTCTCGGTGATCGATGAGATGCCGCCCGGACGAACTCCCGTCCGGACTGTGGCCTTGAGCAACGTTCGCCAGCAGCGGGCGTGGGACCTCGTTCGCACCGAGGTCGAGTCGGAAAGGCAGGCATTCGTCGTCTGTCCCCTCGTCGAAGACAGCCCGAAGATCGAAGCCGCCTCGGCCACCGCCGAGTACGAACGCCTCCAAGGAGTGCTCGACGGCCTCAGGCTGGGTCTCATTCATGGGCAGCTCCATCCCCGTGACAAGGAAGCAGTGATGACGGCCTTCAGGGCGGGCGAGATCGACGTACTCGTGGCCACGACCGTGATCGAGGTGGGCATCGACGTCCCCAATGCCACCGTGATGGTCATCGAGGATGCCGACCGCTTCGGACTCTCCCAACTCCACCAACTCCGGGGCCGGGTGGGCCGCGGTCGCCACCCGGGACATTGTGTACTCATCGCCGACGCCACCACATCCGACGGGGAGGAGAGGATCGAGGCGATGGTCCGGACCACCGACGGCTTCGAACTGGCCAATGAGGATCTGCGCATCCGCGGTCAGGGCACCGTGTTCGGGATGCGCCAATCGGGCATCGCCGATCTCAAGCTGGCCGACATTCTCCGCGACTTCGAACTGCTGACGATCGCCCGGGCCGAGGCCTTTGCCCTCGTCGAGCGTGACCCCGACCTGAGCGCCCACCCGGATCTGGTCGCCGAGATCGGCGCTCTGCTCGGCAACGACGTGGAATGGCTGTTCTCCGAGGCCCGGGCGTGAGTGCTGCTGGTCGTTGGGTCGACGGGAATCACCAACAAGCGGATCCAGGGCGCTTCGCCTCTCTGGGGCGTCAGCCTGGGCGAATTCGACGAGGGGCTTCCGCCTCGTTCGCAATCGAAGGTGCAGGCACCTGGCCCAGGGACACGCAGTTGCACGCTCGTTACCAGAGTGGCGACCTTCGCTGATTTTCGCCGGGACCGTAACCCGTCAGACGTATTCTCGACGATGGCAGCCATTGCGCCGACGTATCCCGCTAGATCAGGGCGTGCTCCTGGAGCGCCTCGAGATCGCAGACGTCCAAGGCGGACTCGTGCGTGGAGACCAAGATCACCTTGGGGGCCATCCCCGCCTGGTAGGCCTGCTGCCAGCGGGCGGCGCCCAGGCACCAGCGGTCTCCGGGCCGCAGCCCTTCGAAGCCGTACATCGGCATCGGCGTCGACAGGTCATTCCCGACCGATGCCGAGAACTCGAGAAACTCCTCGGTCATCTCGGCGCACACGACGTGGCGCCCGAGGTCCTCGGGTCCGGTGTTGCAGCACCCATCCCGGTAGAACCCGGTCAACGGGTCGAGGGCGCAGGGCATGAGGGGTTCCCCGAGGACGTTGCGGGCCATGCGCTCATGGTGGCAGGTCCGACCAGGGCTCTCAACGGCGGCGGCATGCCGGGCGGACTCCGTATCGTGGTCCTATGCGGATCATCACCGGGATCGCCAAGGGCAGGCGTCTGCGCGCCCCTGACACGTCGAGGACCCGACCGGCCACGGATCGGGTCCGTGAGGCCGTCTTCTCAGCCATCGGGTCGTGGGTGGAGGATGCGGATGTCCTCGACCTCTACGCCGGATCCGGCTCATACGGCCTCGAGGCGCTCAGCCGAGGAGCTGCCACCGCCACGTTTGTCGAGAAAGGCCGCCAGGCGGTGGCGGCCCTGAAGGCAAACGTCGAGCTGGTGGGGTTGGGGGGCCGGATCATCGCCCAGGACGTCGGCGCGTTCCTCGACGGGGCTCGGGGGGCTGGCGCGTACCACCTCGTTTTCATCGATCCGCCCTGGGACCTGGCCGGCGAGGTGGTGGGCTCCCAACTCGTCGACGTCGACCGCATCCTGGCACCCGGCGGCGAGGTTGTCGTGAGCCGTCGCGAGGGCGACCCGGAACCGCTCCAACCTCCCGGTTGGTCGGTTGCCACCGATCGGCGCTACGGAGACGCCAGAATCTACCGGTACGCCAAGGACATCGACGAGGAATCCCTATGACTACGGCTCTCTGCCCCGGCAGTTTCGACCCTCCCACCAACGGCCACATCGACGTGATCGAGCGAGCCATCGAGATTTTCGACCAGGTCGTTGTGGCGGTGGTGGCCAACCCGGCCAAGGAGCCCATGTTCTCGGCCGACGAGCGGATGGCGATGATCGGCCGTGCCTTCGGTGACCGGGTCCGTCTGGAGGCCTTCGATGGTCTCCTGGTGAATTTCGCCCGCTCGGTCGGCGTCGACGT
>Ga0299907_10002188_pt1 | contig 11834 bp, 12 predicted proteins | sample RVTome_16_FD_198680 | JGI IMG/M metagenome (GOLD analysis project Ga0299907, IMG submission 198680) | Soil microbial communities from uranium-contaminated site in the Upper Colorado River Basin, Wyoming, United States - RVT152D67 (version 2) ...
GGCCCCAGCTCGGGCAGGTTGCTGTCAAATGTCCACGGCCGTGGACCTCGAAGAGCTAAGCAACTTGGGCGGCCGCCACGTCCCGCGTCGGTGCCCGTGCCCTTTCCGTCAGAGGTCCAGCCGCGTGGACATCTGTCACCTACCGGCCGCCTCCGAGAGGTACGGCGTCCACGGGCGTGGACTTCTGGCACGAATCCGGGCCGCAAGCCTCGATGAGTCGCGGCCGCCTGGCCGACCCGCGGACTGTCGACCCCTACGCGAAAGCGGCCTGGCAGACTTTTGGCCGTGACCGTCGAGCCGAGTAGCGGCGGCCGGCCCATGGTTGTGGTACTGCGGCCGGAAGCGCTCGACGTTGTACGTCTCGTCGACGTCGACGCGGCGCGCAGCCCGGGCTCAGGGATCGGAAGTGGGCGTACTTGCCGTCGGCGATGGCAATCATCCGCCCCGCCACGCCCTCGCCGATCAGGTCGAGCGTGTCGGCCTGGCCCGAGCGCAGGACGCGGGCGGAATCCTCGGAGTTGGTCGAGCATCACTGCCAACAAAACTACACGCCGCACACACGCCACTGACTCTCGCATCCCGTGGACCCGGCTGGACGCGGTCCCTTAAGCTGGCTTCTTGACCTTCACCACTGGGGGACGCCTGTTCGCCCGCCGCCTGGGGCTGGCAGTGTGCGCCGCCATTGCGGCATCGAGTTGCGCGGGCCCGCCGCAGCCACCGGCCGGCGGTGCTTCGCCGGCGATGACCGACCCCCCCGGTGGACCGACCGCGACGGGTGCCGCCACACCGACACCGGACGAGACCGAGTCAACAGGCGCTCCGCCGGCGCCGACCGGTGAGCTGCCGATGGGCCGGCTCGTATGGGACTCAAACCGCGCCGGCAGCGTCGACGTCTGGATGCTCGATGCCGGCGCGGCTGGGCCACAGCGGATCACGACCCATGACGACATCGATAACGGCCCGTCGCTCTCGGCCGATGGGACGAGGATCGTCTTCTCATCGGATCGTCCCGGACCCGGCTCACCAACCGCAGTGCGACCCGGCTCACCAACGGGTCTGCGCTCGTACGCACTCTTCGCGATCAGCCCTGGCGACGCCGAGCCTCAGCACCTGATCGGAACGCGCTCGTTCAACAGCGATGCCGTCTACTCGCCCGATGGCTCGAAGATCGCCTTCAGTTCCGACGTCGAAGGCACTTTCCAAGTATGGGTGATGAACGCCGATGGATCGGGCAATCCAACCCAGCTGTCGGATGATGACGTGTACGCCGCGATGGGCGACTGGTCGCCCGACGGATCGCAGATCGTCTTCACCTCGGCGCGCAACAGCACCGGCTGCTCCAGGCGTGACTACCCGGGTTCTCCAAGCGGTAGGGTTGAGTGCACCGAGAACAACCGCGAGATCTACGTCATGAACGCCGACGGCTCCGACCAGACCCGGCTGACCGACGACCCGGCGGACGACGTTGGACCGGCATGGTCGCCCGACGGATCGCAGATCGTTTTCCAGTCCGATCGTGCCGGGAACGACGACATCTACGTCATGAATAGCGACGGAAGCGACGTCCGGCAGCTGACCAGCAGCCCAGCCCCAGAACGCTACCCGACCTGGTCGCCGGACAGCTCGATGATCGCCTACGACTACTTTCTCGACGCGGACCATGACGAGATCTACCTCATGAACGCCGACGGGTCGGGCGTCATCAACCTGACCAACAGCCCCTCGCGCGACGCCCACCCCTACTGGGGCTCGTTGCCCTAATAGCATCGAGAGCGCCAAGCAGAACCTGCGCCGCCGGCAAAGGGGAGTGGGCATCGCCCTTACCGGGCGCGAACCTAGGCGAAGGCGACCTCGCCAACCTGGGCCGCGATGGTCGAGCCGAGCAGCAGCGGCCGACCCAGCCGCTGGTGGTACTGCGGCCGAAAACGCTCCACGTTGTACATCTCGTCGACGTCGACGCGGCGCGCCGGCCCGGGCTCCGGGATCGGCACGTGGGCGTACTTGCCGTCGGCGATGGCGATCATCCGCCCCGCCATGCCCTCGCCGATCAGGTCGACGGCGATATTGGCGAAGGTGATCGCGACCATCTGGTCGAGCGAGTCGGCCTGGCCCGAGCGCAGATCGTAGGTCAGCTCGCTGTTCACCGCGTCCTCGCCCGTCCGGCGCTTGATCTCCTCGACCAGCGCGAAGCCGATGTCGGCCTTGCGCCGGTGGCCGTAGGCGTCGGCCTCGCCGTACTCGAGCACCTCGCTGCCCTGCCAGACTGCTCCCTCCGAGGCGATCACGAAGGCGTAGCGCGACGGGTTGAGGCGCTTGTCCTCGACCAGCACGGCCAGCAGCCGGTCGAGGTCGAAGGGCGCCTCGGGGATCACGCAGCGGCCGGAGGTGACGTAGGCCGCGTAAAGGGCAGAGAAGCCGGCCTCGCGGCCGAAGATGCGGAAAACGCCGATCCGCTCGTGCGAGCCGAGGGTCGTCCGTTGCCGGTCGATCAGCTCCTTGGCCCGCGTGATGGCCGACGAGAAGCCGATGCAGTACTCGGTGCCGTTGACGTCGTTGTCCATCGTCTTGGGGATGGCGATCAGCGGCACACCTTCCCGATCCAGCACGCGCGAGTAGGTCAGCGTGTCGTCGCCGCCGATGGTGACCAGGTAGTCGAGCCCGAGCGCCTGGATGTTGCGCAGGACGATCGGCGTCAGGTCGTAGACGCCGTCGGCCGTCTCGTGGCCGGCCACGTCGTCGGCGGTGAGGTGGCTGGGCAGCGTGGCCGCCTTCATCTTGCTCGGATTGGTGCGCGAGGTGTGCAGGACGGTGCCGCCGGTCCTGTCGATGGTGCGCGTGTTCGTCCGGTCGAGCCGGCGCAGGTAGTCGTGGTCGAGCTCGGCTCCCGGCCGCATGTGGGTCAGGCCCTCCCAGCCGCGGCGGATGCCGATCACCTCGCAGCCGATCTCGCTGGCGTTGTAGACCACGCTCTTGATGACCGAGTTCAGCCCGGGGACGTCGCCGCCGCCGGTCAGGATGCCGATTCGCCGCGCTGGCATGTGCGCCTCCTGTTACGTGCTACAGGCCGCTGTACGTGTGCAGGCCAGGGAAGAACAGGTTGCCGAAATAGGTGAACAGGACCGCCCCGAAGCCGATGACCAGGATCAGCGCCGCCGGTCGGCCGGCCCAGTTGCGCTGGCTGCGGGCGTGGAGGTAGACGGCGTAGATCAGCCAGGTCACCAGCGCCGACGTCTCCTTTGGATCCCAGCCCCAGTAGCGACCCCAGGCGATCGACGCCCACCACGAGCCGAGGACGATCAGCGTCGCGAAGATCGGGAAGCCGATGATGACCGCCCGATGGGCGACCTCGTCGAGCACGGCCGCCGGCGGCAGCCACGAGTGGCGGTTCTCCTTGCCCTGGAGCAGGTACCCGACCGCCGCCCCGAAGCTGACCGCGAAGATGCCGTACGACAGCATCGCCATCGCCACGTGCAGCGTCAGCAGCGGCGGGTTGTCCAGCGCCGGCACCAGCGGACTGATCTCCTGCGGCAATGTGAAGGCGTAGCCGAGCAGGAACAGCGCCATGCCGACGGGCAGGAAGGCGATGCTGCGGATGGGGTAGCGCCGGGCGAGGAAGACGTAGCCGAGCAGGATGCCGAAGGCGAAGGCGACACTGAACTCGTAGAGGTTGCCCCACGGCCCGCGGCCGACGAGGTAGGCGCGGATGAGCATGCCCAGGCCGATCAGCACGAACGACGCCCAGACGAAAGCGTGGCCGGTGCTGCCGGCGGCGGTCGAACTGTCCGCCCGCCCGGCCCCGCCCCAGGTGACGGTCGCTCCACCGGCGCCCGACGCGGCAAGGGCGGGCCCGGTCTGCCTCCGTGCAGCCGCCAGCAGGGTCGTATGGGCGACGAGCAGCACGAAAGCGATGACCAGCGCGATGCTGCCCACGTTGACGAGGTAGTACGACATGTTGGCCATCGCTTGTCCTCGGGCTTCTCCGGTGGCGATCGCGCTCAGGCGATCGCCGCACCACCCTCCGGCGGCCGGCGGCCACTCCGGACGTTCACAGGCGCCACCGACGCACCGAGCTGGTAGCGGGTTCCGCAGCCGCGGCACAGCTCCTCGGTGGCCGCGCGCGGCGATTCATCGACCGGGCAGCGCACGGTCAGGACGTCGCCGTCGACGGTGCAGTGGCGCTCCGTGGCCGGGAAGATCAGGGCGTGGCGGGCGCAGTAGGGCGTGTTGGTCGGGAATATCGGCTCGCCGTCGGCGCCGATGGGCGCGGCAACGGGCTCCGGCTCGGCGATGCGCACTCGGCCGCGGCGGTCGGTCAGCATGTGGTACAGCCAGTAGAGCGCGAGCAGGGTCAGGACGGGCCCGACGAGGCCGAGGATGACGAGGATCGGCAGCAGCCCGATCAGGGCGCCCCAGTCGGGGATGAGGATGCCGCTCAGCCAATCGAGAATGGTCTGCCCTACGTCGCCCGCCGGTGGTGCTTGCTCCACGCCGGAATGATACGCGCGGCTCGAACGTGGCGCCGCGCCGGGGCTGCCGAATCAGCGCCGCGGGCGGAGCAGGGCGACCGCGCCCGCCAGCGCGCCGACGGCGATCAGCGCCGCCGTCAGCGGCAGTCGGTTTCGGTCCCACGTCCAGTACGGGCTGTCGCGCCGGGCGCGCTCGTCGAATGCGCCATGTGCGCCGTGGTCGCCCTCGACCGGCGCGAAGAGGTTGTCCGCCCGATCGGCATCGCGCGGCTGGTCGGTCATCTGGCCTTCCCAGGCACTGGTCAGGTAGCGGTCGAGCAGGGCCGGCACCAGCTGCTGGCCGAGGATGGCGGCGGCAGTCGGGGCGGCAAGGTGGACCTCGCGCCGGTCGTGCTCGGCGGCCCATACGATCGCCTCGGCGGCGAGCTCGGGCTGGTAGATCGGCGGCACCGGCTGTGCCTCGCGCGGTAGCCGGCTGCGCACCCAGCGGAACTGCGGCGTATTGATCGCCGGCAGGTGGACGGCGGTGATCTTGATGCTGCTGCCCTCGTGGAGCAGCTCGGCGCGAACCGAGTCGGTGAAGCCGACGACGGCCGACTTGGCGCCGCAATAAGCCGACTGCAATGGGATGCTCCGATATGCCAGCGCCGAGCCGACCATCACGATCGTCCCACGGTTGCGCGGGCGCATGTGGCGCAGCGCGGCGCGCGTGCCGTTGACCGCGCCGTGGTAGGTCACGTCGGTCACGCGGCGGTACTCGTCGGGCGAGATCTCCCAGAACGGCGCGAAGACCGACGTCATGGCGTTGTTGACCCAGACCTCGATCGGGCCCAGCTCGCGCTCGATGGCGTATGCGGCGTCGAGTATCGCCTGTGCGTCGGCGACGTCGGCCGAGATCTCGAGCGCCCGCCGACCACAAGCCTCGACGTCAAGCCGCGCGCCGGCCAGGCCGGCCCGGCCGCGGGCGATCAATCCGACATCAAACCCCTTGGCGGCAAAGGCGCGCACGGTTGCCCGCCCGACGCCCGCCGACGCACCGGTCACGACGACGACCTTGCGCTCCATGGCGCTCAGTGTCGGCAAGTCGTCGTTGCAGGCCCTTGGCCGGTGCGCGCCGTACCGTCTAGTTCTTGTGGCAGCTCATTGCGCTGGATGACCGCGGCGCGGGTTGCCGCGCTTGCGCGTGGCGCCCCGGCCGGGCTGCCAGGGCCGGCGTTCCGCCGTGTCGTCGGCCGAGGCCTGGGCCGCGGCAGCGGCGGCCGCGCCCGGGCGGCGAGCGCCAAGCCCGATCGCCCGCCGGCCACGACCGTCTTCGACGGCACCGGCGACGGCGCGCTGCAGCCACTCCAGTCGGCGGGTTGCCGCGCCGGCGCCGCGCACGCGCTCGGTCAGCGCGCGATCGTCGGTCACGACCACGGTCGCGGCGCGGACGGCGAACGGCTGCTCCAGGACCGCCGCCAGCAAGGCGTCGTCGGCCGACTGTGAGCCGGCGTGGCGCACGTCGAGCTGGGCGCTGATCCGCGCCCGAGCGGGGCTGCCCGCGGCCGGATGGCCGTCGAGCATGACCGTCGCGGTGACACCCGCCGGCAACGCCCGCTGCAGCCGTGCCAGCAGGCCACGGACGGACTCCTCGCCGACTCCCTGGCGCTCGCGATGGAGCAGGTTGTTGCCGTCGATCAGCAGCCGCTCGACGCCCTCGGTGTGGCTACGGCGAGCGCTCACCGGCCGAAGGCGAAGAAGACCAGTACGTCCGAGCGTGGCTGTACCTGCGTGCCTGCCGCCGGCTCGGTGCGGATGACTGCGAACGTCTCCTGGCCAGTCCCGGCCACCTCGCGGGGGAAGCCCCGCAGACCCAGGTCCTGCAGCCTGACCAGCGCCTCGTTGAGCGGCAGGCCAGTCAACTCGGGGACCGTGACCAGGTTCTGCGCCGGCGTCGGGGTGACCGTCCCCGGTGTCGTGGGCGGAACGGTCGGCGGAGTCGTGGTCGATGGCGCGGTGACCTGCGGCGTGATCGTCGGGTCGGTCGTTTGCTGGCCGTTGCCGGCGGGCAGGCAGTCGATCATGCCCGTGCCGCAGGCGACTCCGCCGGCGATGGCCAGGAGCAGGACAAGCGCCCCGGCCAGGCCGACCCAGCCGGGAAGCGTGGCCGGCACGTCGAGCCTGCCATCGAGCGTGCGCGGCGAGCCGGGGACGGGGTTGACCGTGACGTCGAAGGGGAAGGTGCGCAGGCGGCCGAAGAGCGACGAGCGGACCGGCCGCATGCGCAGCCACGCTGTCGCGTCGCCACCGGGCACGACCGACAGCTGCTCGGGTGCGATGGTGAAGTCGAGGCCATGCTGTGGGTCGCCGGCGCTGATCCGGGCGGCGACGGCGCGGTTGCCCTGGTTGGCGACGCGGACCGCTGTGCTGAACTCGCCCTTGGTCGTGCCGTGGCGCGGCGAGAGTGAGGCAGTCAGGTCGTCGAACGGGGCGATGTCGAGGCGAATGCTGGCCTCGACGCCCGCTGCCGGTCGCTGGCTCGAGCTGACCGCGATGCGCACCTCGTGCGGACCGGCCGTCGGCTGCGGCGCGCGCGGCGGGTGGAAGCTGATCACGGCATCGCCGTCGGTGCCGGGATACAGGCGCAGCTCGCTCGGCACGACGGCCGCCCAGGCGGCGGCCTCGCCGCTGATCTCGATGTGGATCTCGTCGACGACGGGACTGGTGTTGCGCACGCGAAGCGCGACCGTGCCACCGCCCCCGGGCTCGATGCGAACGGCGCGCGGCTGCAGGTCGACACGCAACTTCGTTTCCTGCTCGGCGGCGGGTTGCTCCTGTCGCTTCCGCGGCGGTGGCGGCTGCCGGCCGGGCACGCGGTAACCGGGCTCTTCGACGTTGCCGTCTTCGTCGGTCAAGGCCGGCCCTCCCGGCGCCGCGCCGGTCGGCCTGCCGGCCGCTCGGTCGTCGCGCGCTCGGCGGTCACGGTAGCAGGAGGCTCATCGGGCTGGCTAGGTCCTGGCCGACGACGCGGCGGGCAGCACGTACCATCGCCGGGTGCTTCTCCTCGTCGACCTCGACGGCGTCGTCTATCGCGGTCAGCAGCCCGTTCCGGGCGTGGCACCGCTGCTGCGCCGGCGCGCCGACGGTGGCGATCGGGTGATCTTCGTGACCAACAACTCGAGCCGGCACCGCGACGATTACCGGGCCCACCTCGAGCAGCTGGGGCTGCCGGCGGACGCCGACTCGATCGTCACCGCCGCCCGCGCGACGGCGGTGTTGCTGGCCGGCCGCGATCCCCGGCCGCGCGCAGTGATGGTCCTCGGCGGCCCGGGTCTTGCCCACGAACTCCGCGACGAAGGCCTGCGCGTGGTGCCGCCGACCGAACGCGGCCTGGCCGCCGACGCCGACGCTGTCTGCGTCGGCGTCGACTTCCGGCTGACCTACCGGCGACTGTCGATCACCGCCGGGACGGTCCGCCGCGGCGCGCTGTTCGTGGCCACCAACCGCGACCCGGTCTACCCGGCCGCCGACGGCGAGCTCCTCGCCGGCGCCGGGGCGATGGTCGCCGCCGTTGCCACCGCCGCCGGGCGTCAGCCCGACATCACCGTCGGCAAGCCCGAGCCGCGCCTGTTCGAGGCCGCTGCCGAGATTGCCGGCATGCCGGTGGCGGAGGCGATCGTCATCGGCGACAACCTGTTCAGCGACATCGCCGCCGCGCGGGCGGTCGGCGCACGGTCGATCCTGATGCTGACCGGCGTCACCACGCCCGGGATGGTGGCCACGCTGCCCGACGCCGAGCGTCCAACCGCCATCGCCCGCGACGCCGAGGAGCTTGCGGCGCGACTGCGCGAACTGGCCAGCTAGGTACGGGCCTGCTGGTACTCCTTCTTGACGCCGATCCACAGCCCGCGGCCCATCGGCCCTTCCGGATCGTGCTCGACGTCCAGGCCGGCCGCCGCCAACGCGTCGCTGTACTCCTCGGCTGCGTAGAGGGCGAGGACGTGGGTCTCGGTGACGTACTCGACTGTGCCTGGCCGGCCGACGAGGTAGTGGAAGTCCATAACTGAGAGCCGCCCCTCGACGCGGCTGCTGTTCATCCTTACGACCGCGACCTGATCGCCTTTGCCGACAGTCGGGCCGCCGATGTGGGCGGGATCAAAGCGTTCCGGCGAGAGCCACGGTTCGACGAGCAGAACTCCGCCTGGCTGTAGGTGACGGGCCATCGCCGCGATGGCCCGCTCAAGGTCGTCGGGCGTGTGCATGTAGCCGATCGAGCTGAACAGGCAGGTGACGACGTCGAAGCGGCCGCCGAGGTCGAAGTCGCGCATGTCCGCCTCGTGGAGCGGTATACCGGGCAGCCGACCGCGTGCGACGTCGAGCAATCGCGGCTCGGCGTCGACGCCTTCCACTTCGTACCACGCTCGAAGGTGGGCGAGGTGCTGTCCCGTGCCGCAGGCCACGTCGAGCAGCGTCCGCGCGGCCGGCTGTCGCCGCGCGACGATGTCGCGGATGAGCGCTGCTTCGGCGGCGTAGTCCTTCCACGCGTACAGCAGGTCGTAGTGGTCGGCCGCGCGCGAGTAGGTCATCCGTGGCCGCCCAGCGCCGGTTCGGTGGCGGCGAACGCTGCGAACTCGGCGCTGAGCCTCGCCCGCAGGCCCTCGTCGTGCTGGAGGAAGGCCACACGCAGCGCGTGCATGTTGATCCGCCACAGCTCGTGCTCGGCCAGGCCGAGGACGTCGTGCGCCCGCTCGTACTCGCGCACGAGGGTCAGGTCGGAGACGGTCCGGTCATCGGTCGAAAGGGTCACCGGCACGCCGGCGCGGGCAAGGTAGGGCAGGGGATGGTCAGCCAGCGTGGCGTAGATCGCCGCCTGCACGTTGCTTGTCGGGCACAGGTCGAGGGTCACGCCGCGCGTCGTCAGCTCGTTCATCAGCCCCGGATCCTCGGCGGCCGGCGCGCCGTGGGCGATGCGCCGAGGCTCGACCGCGAGCGCGCGCCGGATCTGCGCCGCGCCGCCCCACTCGCCGGCATGGATCGTGATCGCCAGGCCGCCGGCGCGCGCGGCGACGAAGGCGGCGGCGTGCGGTGCCGGGTCGGGGAATGGCTGTTCCGGGCCGGCGAAGTCGAAGCCGACGACGCCATCGTCGACGAAGCGCGCACTCTCCTCGGCCACGGCCAGGCTCATCGCCGGCTCGTGCGAACGCATCGCGACCGCAATCAGCCGGACCTCGACAGCTGGTGCGGCGCGGTGGCCCCTCTCGACGCCCGACACCGCCGCCGCGATCGACTCGCGCAGGCTGAGTCCGCGCGCCAGGTGGAGTGCCGGCGCCCAGCGGATCTCGGCGTAGCGCGTGCCGTCCGACGCGACGTCCTCGACCAGCTCGGCGGTGATGCGCTCGATCGCCTCGGCGTCCTGCATGATGGCGATGGGCAGGTCGAACGCGCGCAGCAGGTCGGCCTGGTCAAGGCATTGAGGCGGCGCGACCAGTCGCTCGGTCATGGCGGCCAGGTCCATGCCGTCATCGAGGCCGCGCTGGCGGGCGAGCTCGAGGGCCGTCTGCGGCCGCAGCGAGCCGTCCAGGTGCAGGTGCAGCTCGGCCTTGGGCATGCGCGCGAACAGGCTGCTCTCGGCGGCGCTCACTCGGGCGGGTGACGGTCGGGCAGCCATCGGCCAGCCGATGGTAGGGCAGCACGGCGCCGTCGACTGCGCATAGACTCGCCGCGGCATGACTCCCTTCGATTCGGCACGCCTGCGCCGGCGCCTGTTCTGGACGGCGGTGCTGATGCTGGTCGCGCTCGGTGGCGCCGGGCTGGCCAGCGCCGCCGACCGGCCGGCCACCGACGACCTGCGGCCGGAGCTGTACGCCCGCGCCGACCTGCGCGGCGCGCCATGGCTGGCCGGCATGCTTGCCCAGCTGCACGCCGTCGACGATGGCGTCAGCGATCTCGCCCATGCTGCCCGCGACGTGCTCGCGTCGCTGCAGCGGCTCGACCCCGGCCAGCTGACCGCGCTGCTCGCCGGTGGCGACACTGCCGCCAGCGACCTGGAGGTGGCCGTCATGCAGCTGGGGGGTATGCGCGACGACCCGCCCGCCGGCCTCGACCAGGCACGCCTGTCGATGCTCAACCGCGAACTGCTGGGTGGCGTCGACCGTGCGCTGGCCGCGACGCTGCCACTGGACACCACCTGGCGCGAGCTGTCGGGGACCGCGCGCGACCTGGCCACGCTCGTCGACAGCGTCTTCCGGCACGAGAGCCTCGTCTTTGCGGCAACTTCGGCCGCGCGCGAGGTGCGCTGGACGGCTGCGCTCGATCTGCTCGACGAGGGCCGGACCGCCCTGGCGTTGGCATCTGGCGTGCGCGACCGGCTGGCCGAGCCCAACCGCGATGGCACTATCGATGACCTGCTGGACCGCTACGCCGCCTACTCCGACGCGCTGACCGAGCTGTACACGGAGCTGCGCGACGGCGCCGCCCTCGACAGCCCGTCGGTGACGAACCTGCTGGCGGCCGTCGACACGGCACAACAGGCCTTGCCTGACGACACCGACGCGCTGCGCGTGGCGGTCAGCGAGCTCGGCGGCGCGACGCTCGCCGAGGCGGTGCTGGCCCTCGAACGAGCGCGCGGGGTCATGGCGCAGGTCGTGGGCGCGCTGCCGTGAGCCTGGAGCTGCTCGTTCCGCTGGCCGCGCTGGGCGGCGCGCTGTTCGGCTTCGGTGCCGACCGGCTGGCCGTCCGCTGGCCGGAGCACGAGGCCGGTGTCACCCCGCGCGGCCTCGACTGGCGGACGGCAGTGCTGACGCTGGGCGGCGGACTGGCGCTGGCGGCGCTGGTCGTGCGCTGGCCCGACCTGGCGGCGCTGGCCGTGCTGGTGCCCTACGCGCTGGCGCTGATCCTGCTGCTGGCGACCGACCTCGACCAGAAGCTGCTACCCGACCTGATCACACTGCCGCTGATCGCCTACGCCGCGATCGTGCTCGTCGCGGGCTGGTCGCCGCTGCTCGCCGGACGCGAGCTGGCGCTGGTCAGCGGCCTCGCCGCCGGCATCGGCGCGCCGATCTTCCTGCTCGTGACTGACCTGTTGCTCAAGGGGGCGCTCGGCATGGGCGACCTCAAGCTCGCCGTCAGCATCGGCTTCAGCGCCGGCGTCAGCCGGCTGTTCGTCGGCTTCCTGATCGCGAGCGTGCTCTTCGCGGCCCTGCTGATCGTGCTGCTGGTGGCGCGGCGCATCGGCCTGCGCACGGCCATTCCGTTCGGCCCGATGCTGATCGGGGCGGCCTTCGTGGCAATGCTGCTCCAGCCCTAGCGCTTCCGCCGAGGCACCTGACAGCCGCGCTCTCCACTACGGGCGAGACATTTCAACGGTATTGCACCGGGCAGGCATAATGG
>Ga0299907_10002189_pt1 | contig 11830 bp, 9 predicted proteins | sample RVTome_16_FD_198680 | JGI IMG/M metagenome (GOLD analysis project Ga0299907, IMG submission 198680) | Soil microbial communities from uranium-contaminated site in the Upper Colorado River Basin, Wyoming, United States - RVT152D67 (version 2) ...
GGAACTCCCCCACCAGCGGATCGTCGTCGCCCATCACCGCGAAGACCGTCAGCATGGCTTGACGGGCCTCGTCGCGGTCATCGGGGAGGGTCGACAGCATGCTCTCCAGCGCCTCGCGCCAGTTCCCTGAGGCGGCCAACCGCTTGGACGACCCGAGCGAGCCGTCGAGCGGCTCACTCGCCCATTCAGCGACCTCGAGTTGGGCGTGCACCCGTTCGGCCTCCGGGTCGGGCAGATGCGGCGCGACCAGCTGCCGAGCCTCGTCGCCCTGACCACGATCGGCGAGGATGCGAGCGAGCCCGACGGCAGCCTCACGATTCTGCGGATCCTGGGTGAGCGCCTCGCGATACCTCGCGACCGCGGCGTCCACGTCGCCCGTGTCCTCCACCGCTTGCGCCTCGGCGGTGACCTGGTCCGCCTCGGTGGGCAAGATCGAGTCGACGAATCGGTTGACCTCCGGCTCCGGATAGGCCCCGATGAACATGCTGGCGAGCTGTCCGTCGCGGAATGCCACCACGGTGGGGATGGATTGACTCTGGACCGCCTGCAGGAGCGCCTGGCCGACGGAGTTGGCGTCCACGTCGAGCTTCGCCAGCAGGAAGGCGCCGCCTCGTTCCTTCGCCACCTTCTCGAGCAACGGCCCGAGCGTCCGGCAGGGACCGCACCAGGCCGCCCACAAGTCCACCACGACCGGGCGCTGCTTCGACCCCTCCACGACCACCTGTTCGAAATCGGCGTCCGTGACGTCGACCACGTGCTGCATCGTTGAGCTCATCGGATCCTTCCCTTCTCGCTCCGAGTGTGCGAGACCGCTTCCGGTGTGACAACGCCGTTCCCCGAGGAGGTGTTCCTCGTGCTGGACGGGATGGGCGCGAACCGGCGAAGACGCAGTGCGTTGGCGACGACCGAGACGCTCGAGCCCGCCATCGCCGCCGCGGCCCACGCGGGGGTCAGCACGCCGGTGACCGCCAGCGGGATCATCACCACGTTGTAGGCGAACGCCCACACGAGGTTCTGGGCGATCACGCGATAGGTGCGGCGAGCCAGCTCCAGCGCGTCGGGGATCGACCCCACGGATCCCCCCAGCAGGTTCACGTCGGCGGCAGCCAGGGCCACATCGGTGCCCGTCCCGACAGCCATGCCGACGTTCGCTGCCGCCAGCGCGGGCGCGTCGTTCAGCCCGTCACCCACGAACACGACCCGGCGTCCTTCGGCACGAAGTTGCTCCACCTCGGCGATCTTGTCCTCCGGATAGACCTCAGCGTGCACTCGATCGACCCCGGCCGCTGCGCCGATCGCCTCGGCCGTCTCACGACGATCGCCGGTCACGAGCGCGGTCTCGAGGCCCATCCCGCGCAGCCGCGATATCGCGTCTTTCGCGCCGGGCTTGAGGTGGTCGGTGACGCTCACCAGGCCGATCACCGCACCGTCCCGCCTGATCGCTACGGCTGTCGCGCCGTCGAGCGACAGCCCGTGGACGGCGGTCGAGAGCTCGTCCGGCAGCCCGTTCGGCCGGCCGACCTCGACCCGGATGCCGCCGACCGAGGCGGACGCGCCCACCCCGGGACGGACCTCGTGGTCGGAGGCACCGGGGACACGCACGCCGCGGTCCGACACACCCTCCACGATCGCCCGCGCGATCGGGTGCTCGGAGCCAGACTCGACGGCGGCGGCGAGCGCCAGCACCTCGGACGGATGCTCTCCGGAAACTGCAACGACTCCACCGAGCGTCATCCGTCCCTCGGTGAGTGTGCCCGTCTTGTCCAGCAACACCACATCGACGTCGCGGGCAGCTTCGAATACCTCTCCGCCCTTGAACAGGACGCCGATCTCGGCTGCTCGGCCGGCTCCGGCCATGATGGCTGCAGGCGTCGCCAGCCCCAGCGCGCAGGGGCACGCGATCAACAACACAGCAACCGCGTGCAGCAACGCAGCCCCCGGTCCATCGTCCCCGAGAAGCGCCCAGCCCGCGAACGTCGCCGCCGCGATCACCACCACGATCGGCACGAAGACCGCCGAGACCCGGTCCGCAAGTCGCTGGACCGGCGCGCGGGAACCCTGCGCGTGCCGGAGGAGTCGAGCGATCTCCGCGAGCCTGGTCTGCTCCCCCACCGTCGTCACGAATACGACGATCCGACCGAGGCCGTTGACCGAGGCACCGAACACCTCATCGCCGGGCTCGATGTCGACGGGTACGGACTCGCCCGTGAGCAGCGACAGATCCACCCAGGACGAACCCTCGCCGACCACCCCGTCGGCGGGGATCTTCTCGCCGGGTCGCACGACGACACGCATCCCGGGCCGAAGGTCCGCGATCGCGAGCCGCCGCTCCTTCCCGTCGAGCAGCACGGTCGCCTCCTTGGATCCGCGCTCGAGCAGCGCGCGCGCCGCGTCTCCGGCACCCGAACGCGCTCGGGCCTCGAGTGTCTTGCCGAGCAGGATCAACGTGACGATGACCGCCGCGGTGTCGAAGTAGTGATCGTGCCGCCCGGCGAGGTCGGCCCATACGCTGTACAGGTATGCGGAGGACGCCCCCAGCGCGACGAGCGTGTCCATCGTCGTCGTGCCGTGACGTGCCGCGCGGAGCGCGGACCGGAAGAACGGCCATCCGGCGACGAAAACTGCCGGCGTGCTCAGTGCCCACGCAAGGCGTTGGGACCACCCCTCGTGCGGCACGACGAAGGTCAGCCATAGGACCGGGATCGTGAGAGCGGTCGCCAGGACGAAACGCCACATCCAGGAGCGCGCCTCTTGATCCGCCGGGGCATCGGCCGTGTGCTGACGAGCTCCGTAACCCGCCCTCGTGACGGCGAACACAAGTGGCTGCACGTCATCCAGATCCGTTCGAACCGTGGCCGTGCGCGACGCCAGGTTGACAACGGCGTCGTCGACGCGCTCGACCTCGCCGAGGGCGCGTTCGATCTTCAGCACGCACGAGGCGCACGTCATGCCCTCGATGTCCAGCACGAGATCGCGGGCTGTCAACTCGACCTCACCGGCCCGAGAACCGCGCGACCGCGGCCATGAGTTCTTCGATCTTGTCGTCTCCGTCACCGCGGTCGATGCTCTCGCGCACGCAATGCCGCACGTGACCGTCGAGGAGCCCCATTCCCACGGCCTTCAGCGCCGCGGCCGCCGAGTTGACCTGCGTCAGCACGTCGATGCAGTACACATCCTCATCGATCATCCGCTGCAGGCCTCGGACCTGACCCTCGACACGCCGGAGGCGTGCCCGAAGGTCTTCCTTCCTCATCGCGTATCCCGTCACGGTCTCACCCTTTCGCTATACCCCTCCAGGGTAAGGTCACATCCCTCGCTCGGACGGATCCATGTTCAGGTAGTGCTCCGGATCGTCGCGAAAGCGGCGCATACACGCGACCGAGCAGAACAGATAGGTCTGGCCTGCATGTTCCCATGCCGCAGTCGCTTCCTTCGGCTCCACGTTCATGCCACAGACAGGGTCCAGCATGTCACCTTCCCTTTTGGGCGTAGGGGGCCTCTACCCCCCCAGGGTATCAGGCCTCGACCCACAGGGAGACGCCCGCTACACTCGATTCACCGTGGGGAGAGGCAACGCATGTCCACTCAGGTAGCGGAAACCCCTCACGGTGCCCTGGGCCTGTCGGGCGAGGACCTGGTCGCGATGTATCGCTCGATCGTGACCGCGCGACTGCTCGACGAGGCTGCTCTGCGCCAGAATCGGATGGGCAGAGCGCCGTTCGTGGTTCCGGGCGCGGGCCACGAGGGCTGCCAGATCGGGACCGCTTGGGCCATGCGTCGCGGCGTTGACATCTGGCTCCCCTACTACCGGGACCTCGGCGTGGTACTGGTCGCCGGCATGACGCCGGTCGAAGTGTTCCTGGGGGTATTCGCGAAGGCAGAGGATCCGTCGTCGGGCGGCCGGCAGATGCCGTCTCACTGGGGCTCCCGGCGCCTCGGCATCATCAGCGGATCCTCGCCGATCGCGACCCAGGTCCCGCATGCGGCGGGGATCGCCTACGCGGTCAAGTACCGAGAAGAAGATGCGGTGGTGGGCTGCTGGTTCGGCGACGGCGCCACCAGCGAGGGCGATTGGCACGAGGGACTGAACTTCGCCGGGATCCATCGGCTTCCGGTGGTGTTCGTGTGCGAGAACAACCAATACGCGATCAGCGTGCCCCAGTCGAAGCAGATGGCCGTGAAAGACGTGGCGGTGAGAGCCGAAGGCTACGGCTTCCCTGGCGTCGTGGTCGATGGGAACGACGTGCTCGCCTGTTATGCCGCCATGCGGAAGGCTCACGAGCGTGCCCGAGCCGGGGAGGGTCCGACCCTGATCGAGTGCAAGACCTACCGCTACCTGCCGCACACCTCGGATGACGACGACAAGAGCTATCGCAGTCGCGAGGAGGTCGAGGAGGCCCGGCATCGCGATCCGGTGGTGCAGTTCGGCCGATATCTCACCGAGCACGGCGTGATCGACGAAGCGGGTGACGAGGCCTTGCGGATCGAGGTCAAGACCAAGATCGAGAGCGCCATACAGGCGGCATGGGAGGCACCGGACCCAGAGCCGGAATCCGCGCTCCGCCACGTGTTCGAGGAGCCGACGTGACGGAGAAGAACGTCGTCACGGCCATCCGAGACGCCCTTCACGACGAGATGGCCCAGGACGAGCGCATCGTCCTGCTGGGGGAAGACGTGGGAGCTCGTGGTGGTGTGTTCCGGATCTCGGACGGCTGGGTGGCCGAGTTCGGAGAACGGCGCGTCATCGACACGCCACTGGCGGAGTCGGGCATCGTCGGTGTCGCGATCGGCATGGCGCTCCACGGTCTGCTTCCCGTCGCCGAGATCCAGTTCGCCGACTTCATCCATCCGGCGTTCGACCAGCTGGTCTCGGAAGCGGCACGGCTCAGGTACCGCTCCAACGGCGACTTCGGGTGCCCCATCGTGATCCGAACACCCTACGGCGGCGGCATCCACGGAGCCCTCTACCACTCGCAATCGATCGAGGCGTACTACGCGCACGTTCCAGGACTCAAGGTCGTCGCTCCGTCCACACCGGCGGATGCTGCGGGGTTGCTCCGAAGTGCCCTCCGAGACCCCGACCCGGTTATGTTCCTGGAGCACAAGAAGACCTACCGGGCGATCAAAGGCGACGTGCCCGACACCTACTTCACGACGCCGATCGGGCGAGCCGACGTGAAACGTGAAGGTACCGACCTCACCTGTGTGAGCTACGGGTACGCATTGCACCAATGCCTTGACGCGGCCGCGCGGCTGGAAGACGACGAGGACGTCTCTGTCGAGGTCGTCGACGTCCGCTCGCTTGCCCCGCTCGATGTCTCGACGATCCTCGAGAGCGTTCGGAAGACCGGGAAGGCCATCGTGGTCTACGAGGACAACCGGACGTACGGAGCCGGTGCCGAGATCGTCGCCACGATCGCGGAACAGGCGATGTTCGACCTGGACGCCCCGCCGACCCGTGTCGGAGGACCCGACATCCCCGCGATGCCGTTCGCCGCCCCGCTCGAGCACTACTACCTGGAGCCGGAGCCGGATCACATCTACCGGAGGATGCGCGAGCTGGCGGCGTTCTAGTTCGAGGCAACCTCCGCGCGTTCAGGGGCGACCGGCACGTGTCGATATCCGAAATGGCGTGAAACGTACGCGACGATTCCACGACGCCCGAAGCCGGCTCACACCGGTCCGAGACCTGCTGGTCGTCGGGCTGGGGGTTCTCGGCCTCTTCCTGCTGGGCATCGCGTTCGACTTCTTCGACACCGCCGAGATCCACCTGCTGCGGTGGGGGGTCTTCGACGAGACGCTGGGACTCGGCCTGTTGATGCTCTTCGGCCTCTCGATCTTCTCGATCCGGCGGACCGCGCAGGTGGCGAGGGAGCGCTCGCTCCGAAAGGACACGGAGCATCAGTTCCGGACGCTGATCGAGCAGGTCCCGGCGACGACCTATACGTCCGACGCCACGAAGCCGGCCGGTGAGGCGTCGATCCTGTACATGAGCCCGCAGGCGGAGAAGCTCCTGGGGTTCCCTGCGGCCGAGTGGCTCACCGACCCGGGGCTCTGGCTCCGCTGCATCCATCCGGAGGATCGCGAACGGGTCGTGACCGAGTCCGACCTCGCCGACGTGACCGGCGAGACGTTCCGCGTGGAGTACCGGGGGGTGCACCGGGACGGACACCTCGTCTGGATCCAAGACGAGTCGAACATCGTGTCCTGGGACGAGGAAGGGAGGCCGCTCGTCGCGCAGGGAGTCATGTGGGACATCACTCCGCGCAAGGAGGCCGAGCTGGCTTTGCGCGACGCCGAGGAGCGTTATCGACAGCTGGCCGAGCACCTCCCGGTTGTCCCGTACATGACCACCGGGAACGCCGAGGGAGCGTGGGGAGCGATCTCCTACATCGCTCCCGGCGTCTTGGAACTGTCCGGCTACACCCCCGAGGAGTGGATGAGCCGCCACGACTTCTGGCAGCAGCACATCCACCCCGACGACCGCGAGCGGGTGCTGGAGGCGTCGACTGCGACTGACCGAAGCGGCAAACCGTTCGCCGTCGAGTACCGGCTCATCCGACGGGACGGTCGTGTGATCTGGGTGGCCGACTCCGCGATGCGGGTGGGGCAGGGAGGATCGTGGCAGGGAGTGATGCAGGACATCACCACGCGCAGATCCGCCGAGGAAGCGGTTCGCGTCGCCGAGGAGCGGTACCGGTTGCTCGTCGAACAGCTGCCGGTCGCGATCTACACGGATGCCGTGGACGAGCTCAGCACCGCTCTCTATATCAGCCCGCTGTACGAGCGCATCACTGGCTACACGCCAGAGCAGCGCATGGCTCAGCCCACGTTGTGGGTGGAGATGCTGCACCCGGAAGACCGCGATCGCGTGTTGGCCGAATCAGAGCGAACGAATCGGACCGGCCAACCCTTCGACGTGGAATATCGGATCGTGCACGCGGACGGGCGCACGGTCTGGCTCCACGACTACGCCACGCTCGTCACGAAGCCGGACGGCGACCAAATCTGGCAAGGGGTCCTGGCCGACATCACGGACAAGAAACAGGTGGAGGAAACGCTCGGCCGGCGCGACCGCATCCTGGAGGCCGCGACCTTCGCGGCAGAGCGGTTCCTGAACCTTCCAGATTGGGCCGACGCGGTCGGAGAGCTCCTTGCCCGGCTAGGGACCGCGGTCGAGGCGAGCAGGGCGTACGTGTATCGCAACGAGGACGATCCCACCGACGGTCTCGTCATGACTCTGCTCGACGAGTGGGTCGCCCCCGACGTGGCCAGCTCCCGAGAGCTGGAAGGCAACATCCGATGGCCGTACCGACGCGGCTACCAACGCTGGTCGAAGGTCCTCGGCTCCGGCGGAGTGATCCACGGACCGGTTCGTCACCATCCACCTGAGGAACGGCAGGACGCGGAGACGGAGGGGACGCTCTCTGTGTGCGCCGTCCCTGTGTTCGTCGCGGGCCGGTGGTGGGGGTTCATGGGGTTCGACCAGGTCGACGAGGAGCGGGAGTGGCACCAGGCGGAGATCGAATGGCTCCGGGTGGTCGCCAACACGCTCGGCGCCGCCGTCAATCGCCAGTCGGCCGCGGCCAAGCTGGCCGAGGCGGAGGAACGCTTCCGCGCGATCGTCGAGCACGTTCCCTCCGCCATCTACCTGGACACTCCGGACAGGAGCCTGCAGAGCATCTACGTCAGTCCGCAGATCGAGGAGATCACCGGGATCACGCCCGAGCGGTGGCTGGCGGGACCGGAATCCTGGATCGACGCGATCCACCCGGAGGATCGTGATCGGATCGTGGGCACATACGTCTCGGCGGTCGAGGGGCGGGAAGCGTGGACGGAGGAGTACCGCATGGTCACGGCGGACGGCCGGACCATCTGGGTGCACGACGAGACGACGCTTCTGCACGACTCCAACGGGGAGCCGCTGTTCCTGCAAGGTGTGCTCTCAGACATCACCGAGCGACGTCTCGCGGAGGAGGCGTTGCGAGGATCCGAACGCCGAGAGCGCGAGGCGGCCGAGCGTTTGCGCTCGCTCGACGATATGAAGAACACGTTCCTGGCCGCGGTCTCACACGAGCTGCGGAGCCCGCTCACAGCCATCCTCGGGCTGGCTCTCACGCTCGAACGCGCCACGGACATGCAGACGAGCGACCGCGCCGACCTCCTGGCACGGCTGGGAACCAACGCGCGCAAGCTCGACCGGTTGCTGAAGGATCTCCTCGACATCGACCGGCTCAGCCGAGGCATCGTGGAGCCGCAGTATCGGTCAACCGATGTCGGCGAGCTCGCCATGCGCACGGCCGAGAGCCTGGACGTGCTCGCCGGCCGCGACGTGCACGTCGCCGTCAAACCGGTGCGGATCGAGGTCGATCCGCCGAAGGTGGAGCGGATCATCGAGAACCTCCTCATGAACGCTGCGCGGCACAGCGGCCTGGAAAGCCAGATCTGGTTGCGCGTCGAAGCCGAGGGTGCCGGTGCGGTGATCGCGGTCGAGGATGACGGTCCCGGTGTGCCGGCAGATCTGCGGCGCGCGATTTTCGAGCCGTTCCGGCAAGGACCCTCCGCGTCGGCGCACGCTCCGGGCACCGGGATCGGGTTGTCGCTGGTGGCGAGCTTCGCCGAGCTGCACGGTGGCCGGGCATGGGTCGAAGAGCGCGAAGGAGGCGGCGCGTCGTTCCTCGTGTCGCTGCCAGGTGTCGAGCGGAACCGCGAGACTGCCGAGCTCGAAGCTCCAGCCGCGCTCAGCTCCCGAGCTTCCTGAGCCGCTCGAACAGACCGCGGATACCTCGGCTCGTCCGCTCGGCTGACACAGTATCCGTTGGCACGTCGTCGTCGTGGCGGGTCAGGTCGGAGTCCAACACCTCATGCCGGTGCAGGTAGGTGGAGGCCACGGACTGCACGATCGCCGCCGCCGGCAGCGACAGGAAAGCCCCCGTGACTCCGGCGATGCTCCCGCCGGCGATCACCGCTCCGAAGGCCACCGCAGGATGCAGTTGGAGGGTCTTCGACGAGATCTTGGGACTGAGGAACACGTTCTCGATCTGCTGGTACGCGGTGAAGAAGATCACGAGGATCACCGCATCGAACGCCTGGCCCACGACGGCCACCAGCAGCGGCAGCGACATCGCGATATAGGTGCCGATCACTGGGATGAACTGCGACACGAGGCCCATCCACACGGCCAGCGGAAGCGCCGACTGGACTCCGAGGATGCTCAGCGTGACGTACGTCGCGGCCCCCGACAGCACAGCGAGGATCAGTCGGGAGTAGAGGTAGGCGCCCGTCTTGTCGATCGCCACCTCCCATGTCCAGAGCACGGTTTCCTGGTAGACGGGTGGGAGGATGGAGCACACCAGTCGACGGACCTGTGGCCCCTCGGCAACGAGATAGAAGGTGAACAGGGCCAGCATCAGGAGCCGGAAGATCGTCCCCAGCACCGCCGCGCCCACGCCCAGGATGTTGCCCGCGACGTCGCTCGTGATCTCCCCCAGTCGAAGGTCCGCCCGCGCAAGGGCATCACGAACCGACTCGGCGGAGATGGAGAAGCCGAACAAGCGATCGGTAAAGCCACTCAGCTCGTCCAAGAGCTCGGGAGCCGATCGCACGAGGGACACGAGCTGCTCGATGAAGACAGGGATCATCAGCGCCAGGAGAACCACGCCCAGAAGCCCGGCTGCCGCCATGATCGCGAAGGTGGCTACTCCTCGACGCCAGCCGCGGCCCACCAGATAACTCGCAGCCGGCTCGAGCGCGAACGATGCGAACAGGGCAAACAGCAGGATGGCCAAGAGGTCGCGAGCGCGGAACAGGACATAGCCAGCGAACGAGGCCAGCGCGACCACGGCAACGATCAACCAGAGAAGACGCCAGATCCACCGCCACGGCGGCAGGCGAACCGGCGTTGGCTCGACGGAGAGAGTCGGCTCGGCCTCGGCCATCGCGCCCGAGCCTACCGTCGGGAACCGCCGCGTCGTGGGAGCCTTGAGCCCCGGCTAGACTCGCGGGGAGATGCCCGAGCGCGATCACAATCCATCGAAGCGTCGCCTGCACCTGCCGATCGTGGGGGTCACGAACGGCCCCGGCGTCGACGGCCTCGGCGCCGGTAAACCTCCTTGGCTCAAGGTTCGCTTGGCCTCGGGGCCCAACTACCTCGAGCTGAAGGGCTTGATGCGGGACCTCTCACTCCACACCGTCTGCGAGGAAGCGATGTGTCCGAACATCGCCGAGTGCTGGGAAGAGCGCGAGGCGACGTTCTTGATCCTCGGCTCGAAGTGCACACGACGGTGCGGCTTCTGTGACGTGATGACGGCGCGCCCGGACCCCGTCGACCTCGACGAGCCGGCTCGCATCGCAGAGGCGGTCGGAGCGATGGGCCTGCGCCACGTCGTGCTCACCGGAGTGGCGCGCGACGATCTTCCAGACGGCGGCGCGGGGATATGGGCGGCCACGATCCGAGCTGTACGCGCCGCGGTGCCGGGTTGTGGGATCGAGGTGCTGCCCAGCGACTTCAAGGGGGGCGAGTCCGATATCGCAACGGTGCTCGATGAGGGGCCCGACGTGTTCGCCCACAACCTCGAGACCGTGCGCCGCTTGCACGATCGGATCCGGCCGGCGTTCGGTTACGACCGGTCCCTCGACGTCCTTCGGTTCGCCAAGCGACACCGGCCCGGCCAGGTCACCAAGTCGAACATGATCCTCGGAATGGGTGAGCGACGCGAGGAGGTTGCGATCGCGCTGGCCGACCTTCTCGAGGCGGACTGTGACATCCTCACTATGGGACAGTACCTGCGACCCACTCCATATCATCTGCCGGTCGACCGATGGGTCACCCCCGACGAGTTCGCGGATCACAAGCGGATGGGCGAGGAGATGGGGATCCCCCACGTGGAGGCGGGGCCGCTCGTTCGAAGCTCCTATCACGCCGGAGACCAGCTGAGGCGCGCCGCGTCCTCACTCGCCGCGTCGCATTGATCACGCTCAGAGCCTTTCGACAAGCCTCCGCGCCAGCACGGGCAGCATGTCGAGAGCCACGCGAGGGTGCTCCTCCAGCAGGGTTGCGAAGTCGCGGCGGCTGATCGCCAGACAGCGGACATCGGTCGCGGCGCGTACTCGCGCGGTGTGCGCGGCGTCGGTGAGGAGCGCCAGCTCACCGACGAACTCGCCGGGACCCCGCTCCGTCTGTTGTCCGCCAGGCAGCTCCACCGTGAGCGTGCCCTCCTCCACGAGGAACAGACCTGCGCCGGGGCGACCGACCTCGATCAGGACGTGCCCGGCCCGGGCCTCGAATTCGTTCGAGCATGCGGCGATCCGGCCGAGGCCCCCCTCGTCCACATGCGCGAACAACGGGATCGTCCGAAGCCTGTCCTCGGTCACCCCGCTCACGCCCCGCACCCTACCGTTCAGGAGAGGTATGGAGGAGCCGGCCTGTAAGCCGGATCCTGTGCGCGGGACCTTCGCCCCGCCGGCGGCCATCTCTCTCGGCGCGCGACGTTCGCCGTCGCGGCGCCGCGTCGCGGTCACCCGCGCCGTGCGGCCCACCCGGGAGCATCGGGCGGGCCACCCTCGAACGCTCCCTGCTCGGCCTTGCTCCGGGTGGGGGTTGCCGAGCCGCGCCGATCGCCCGACGCGCTGGTGGGCTCTTACCCCACCGTTTCACCCTTACCACCGGGCTGAGCCCGGGGGCGGTCTGCTCTCTGTGGCCCTGTCCGCGAGGTCGCCCCCGCCTGGCTCTCGCCAGCACCCTGCCCTTCGGAGTCCGGACTTTCCTCGAGCGACGATGTCGCCCGCGGCCGCCCGACCAGCTCCTCCACGCACAAGGATAGCCCTAGAC
>Ga0299907_10002190_pt1 | contig 11830 bp, 8 predicted proteins | sample RVTome_16_FD_198680 | JGI IMG/M metagenome (GOLD analysis project Ga0299907, IMG submission 198680) | Soil microbial communities from uranium-contaminated site in the Upper Colorado River Basin, Wyoming, United States - RVT152D67 (version 2) ...
AGCCGGTACAGGGCGCGCCGGAGAGCCAATCCTTCGATGCTGTCCCAGCTGCACCCTTCGGCATGACTCCGATAGCGCCCCAGCTCGTCGATGAGGCGGCGCATCACGACGTGCTCCTCGCGCATCGGGGCCATCGAATGGCGATGGTCCATCAGGCCCTCGAGACGGGCGTACAGCGCACGCTCGATCGCCTCCATGTGCGGAACGAGCTGGCCGACGACGAACGCGTACTCCTCGTCGAACACCCGGTGGATGGCCGAGCAGTCGACGCGCCCGATCATCTCCGCCAAATCGAGCAGTCGATCGACGTGGGGGAGCAGCAGGGCGTGGTGATCCTGGCTCGTCGCCCGCAACGACAGCATGCCGTCGAGCATGCCACGTTCGGACGATCGGCGAGCGCCGGACGGGGGCCGTGGGGCGGGCAGCGTTCCATCCGTTTACGCGGGTGGTGCGTGGTAGGCGCGGGTCCCGCGCTCCGGACGGCCTTCCGGACGCCTGCCCGAACGGGAACGGCGGTGCATCCCTCGGGCCGGCGGCCGGTTGGCGCCCCTACCACGCACCCGGTGCGTCGGTGGCGGCGCGGCCGGGGCGCTGCGGCCCGCGACCCCTACGGCGGTCGGCGTTCCATCCAGTTACGTGTGTGATGCGTGGTAGACGCAGGTCCCCCGCTCCTGACGGCCTGCCAAACGCCCGTCCGAACGGGAACGGCGGTGCATCCTCCGGGCCGGCCCCCGGTTCATGCCCCTACCACGCACCCGGTGCGTCAGTGGCGGCGCAGTGGGCCGTCAGACGCTGTACCACGCACCCGGTGCGTCGGTGGCGGACCCGTTGCCCGTCCGATGGCGTACCACGCACCCGGTGCGTACGTGGCGGACCAGTGAGCCGTCCGACGGCCTACCACGCACCCGGTGCGTCGGTGGCGGACCAGTGGGGGCGGAGGACCGACGGCGCGGCTGCGGGTCGCGCATCCGATCCCGAGCGTGGCCGCGGAGCGAGGATTGCCCCGTCAAGACCCGCCGGCCCTGGCGGGGATCCAGCGCGGGCCTACCCGGGCTCACGGGCGGGCGGGCCAACGGGAGCGCCGGGTCCGGGTTGACCAGGGCTGGTGGGTGGCCCGTATACTCGGTCCTGGCGACACCCGCGCCACACCCCCGTCCGGTGCTCACGCCACCGGTTCCGGTGGGGCAAAGGGGAACTGGCTTCTCCGGGTCGACGATCGTCCGCCTTCTCCGGCGGGCCTCGCGAGCGTGAGTCGCGCGGCTCCGTCCGGTCGAGAAGGATGTGATGACGATGCCCACCCAGAAGATTTTCAAGCGACGTGTCCGCGCGCGAATGACCAAGACCGGCGAGTCCTACACCACTGCCCGCCGGCAGCTGATCCGCAAGGCCGTTCCGTCGCCCGCCGCGGACGAACTCGCCGATGACGCCGCCGCCGGTCCGCCGTTGACGCCGCCGCTCGAGCTCCCGGTCGCCGACGAGGCAATTCGGCGTGCCACGGGCCGGGGCTGGGAGGAGTGGTTCGAGATTCTCGACCGCTGGGGCGGGACGGGCCACCGCCACCCGGAGATCGCGCGCTGGCTCCGCGAGGAGCAGCAGGTCGACGGCTGGTGGGCGCAGAGCGTCACGGTCGGCTACGAGCGGGCTCGCGGCATGCGCGGCAAGCACCAGGTCACGACCGGGTTCAGCATCGGTGTCACGAAAACGGTCAACGTCGCCGCCGAGCAGGCGCTCGCGGCATTCACCGACGCTCGGCGCCGAGGACGGTGGCTGACCGGCGTGGGGATGCGCCAGCGGCCGACCCGGGCCGCAAACACGGCCCGATTCGACTGGCCCGACCCGAGGTCGATCGTCATCGTCTACATCGGGCCGAAGGGTCCCGACCGCTCGACCGTCGCCGTCCAGCACGAGCGTCTCCCCGACGCCGAGACCGCCGAACGCCTGAAGGTCGAATGGCGGGCTCGGCTCGGGCAGCTGAAAGCCGAGCTGGAACGCTCCTAGGCGAGGGTCACGACCAGGCCGCCGCGCGCCACGTCGACGGGTCCGCCGTACGTGGCGCGAGCGGCCGTCCGTGCCTCCTCGACGGGCGTCCCCGGCAGCAGGTGGGTCAGCATCAGCGCACGTGCACCGGCCTGCTCCGCCTGCCGCCCGGCGTCGCCGGCCGAGCACAGCGTGCCCGCCGAGTCCTCCGGAACCCGATCGACGTACGAGGCCTCGGCCAGCAGCAGGTCGACATCGTTCGCGAGCTCCACGAGGTCCTGGCTTGGGCCCGCGTCGCCGGTGTAGGCGATCGCCCGACCGCCGGCCGCGATCCTGAAGCCGGCGTTCGGCGTCGAGTGCGGCAGGGCCCGCGTCGCGACCGCGAATGGGCCGATGGCGAGGTCCGTGCCGGCCTCGAACTCGTGAAGGTCGAAGGCCGTGTCGAGCATGCCGGGCCGGTCCAGCGCTAGGATCGCGTCCAGCGCCCCGGGCAGCGAGTAGACCGGAAGCGGCCCGGCCGGCACATCGCGCAGCGCCCGCGCGCGGAGCAGCGGGTTCAGGTCCGCGCAGTGATCGGGGTGGCGGTGGCTGACCAGCACGGCGTCGATCGCGTCCACGGGGATGATCTCGAGGAGGCGGGGGAGGGTGGCGTACCCGGGATCCATCAACAGCACGAAACCGCCGCACTCCACCACGTAGCCGCTGCAGGCCTGCGTGGCGGTCGGCCACGCTCCTGAACCGCCCAGGACCGTGAGCGTCACGGACGGGCGGCGAACAGGGGCAGCGGTCATGACCCGACCAGCTTCCCACGATCGAACGCGATCCGTCCGCGAGCCGCGCGGGTCAGGCGCTCGCAGCCTCGTCCAGCGGGACGATCGCCACGACCCTGGTGCCGCCGCCGGCCGGGCTGCGGACCTCGAGGCGCCCACCGAGCGCGGCGACCCGGTCGGCCAGCCCGCGCAGCCCGGTTCCGGCCTGGGGATCCGCGCCACCGCGGCCGTCGTCGGCGACCTCGATCCGGAGGCGGCCGTCCGCCACCTCCGCGGACAGCTCCACGCCCGTGGCGCCCGCGTACTTGGCGACGTTCGTGAGGGCCTCCGAGGCGACGAAGTAGGCGGCCGCAGCAATCGTGGGTGGTGGCTCCCCGGAAAGCTCGACGCGGACCGTCGCCGGAACCGGCGACTCGCGGGCCAGCGCCCGCAGGGCCGCCCCGAGGCCGGCTTCCGTGAGGATCGCCGGGTGGATCCCGCGGGCCAGCTCGCGCAGCTCGGCAAGGGCCGTCCGGAGCTGGTCGGACGCGACCTCGAGCGTCGCGGTCAACTCGGGACCGGCGTCCGCCGGCAACTCGGCTCGGGCCCGTCGGAGCGCGAGCGATAGCGCGACGAGCCGCTGCTGCGCGCCGTCGTGGAGGTTGCGCTCGACTCGCCGGCGCTCGGCATCGGAGGCTTCGACGATCCGGGCCCGCGATGCCTGGACCTCGTCGAGCTGGGAGCGGACCTCGGCCGCCAGGCGTTCGTTGTCCACGGCCAATCGGACGGCGGCCCCGACCGCGGCGACCAGTCCCGGGTCCTCGGCGAGGGCCGGATCGTGGAGGATCGCCGCCAGCGGCCGGCCGTCGCGCTGGAGGTGCGTGATCGCACGGCCCGTCGTGTCGCCGGCGAGATCGACCGCGGAGCCGTTCGCGTCGAGGTACGTTCGGAACGCGTCCGACCAGTACACGACCTCGAGGGTCGGGTCGCCGAGCGCACCGGCCAGCGCGTCACGAAGCCGTTCGGGCGGTGGCGTCGTCCCGAGCTCGACGACGAGGTCTGCGACGGCGCCGCGGGCCATGCGCAAACGGAGCATCCCGAGCAGGAAGCCATAGGGGACGATGGTCCGACTGATCGTGTCGGCCCAGTGGAGCGGGGTTCCGGGGGTCACTGCGATGAGCAGCACGCCCGCGCTGAAGTCGAGGGCGTGGACCAGCGCGGCGGTGACGCCGGCCGCGACGATCGGCGCGAGTGACCGTCGCGTCGGCCCGCTCGCCACGGCCCAGCGTCGGAGCACGACCGTCGCCAGACCGACCGACACGATCACGCCGACCGCCCACACGGCGCGGAGGGTGTCGAGGTCGCCGAGCGTGGCACTCAGCAGGACGGCGGCGGCGAAGGCGGCGAGCACCGCACGACCGAGGCCGGACTCGATCCGGCCCGCGGGCGCCGCGAGCATGATCCAGACCACCAGGATGTTTGCGAGGCTGCCACTCAGCCCGGCCAGCCGCCAGACGAGCGGCTCGGGATGGAGCGCGAAGAACGAGAGGCTGATCGCGACCGAGGTGGCCAGCAGGACCGGCCCGACCGGGTTCTCCGGGCGTCGCAGCCACGCGATCGCGCCGGCGAGGATGTACCCGTGGCAGTACGCCGCCATCTGGACGACAACCTGGCCGCCGGCGAGGTCCAGCATGACGAGCGCCGTCGAAGCGCTGCCGGCGACTGCCACGCATGCGCCGATGACCAGCCACTGGATCCAGCGACCGGTGTGCCGCACCGGGACCGCGTGTGCGACCATCCCTCGTTCCTCGACGCGTGTCGGGCGGCATCGTCGCACGCAATCGACCGATCGACCAGTCCTGTTGCGACGACCGGGATCAGTCGTCGAGGATCGGCATGGCCCGTGGGATCAGTGACGGGATGTCGTCGAGGAGCGCCGACATGGTCTGGAAGGAGGGGGTCGCCGGCCCGGATCCGGGCCGTTCGACCGCGACGATCCGCCGCCGGATCGGGGCCGTGCCGGCCAATTCGATCTCGCACAGCGAGCCGGCGGCCAGCGTCTCGGCAACGGCGGTCCCGGGCAGGAGCGCAACGCCGAGTCCGAGCTCGACCATCCGCTTGGCCGCCTCGATGTTGTCGACCTCGGTGACGCCGCGCGGGACGACGCCCGCGACGCGGAAGAGCGAGCTCGTGATGTCGTAGTAGCTCGACGTCCGGTCGAACAGGATCAGCTGCGCGTGGCTGACCTCGGACACGTCGACCCGGCCGGTCACGGCGAACGGGTGATCGGGTCGTGTCACGAGCAGCAACTCGTCTTCGTAGAGGGGGCGCGCACGGACCCGCGAATCGCGCAACTCGCGAATGATCCCGATGTCGACCTCGCCGCGGACCACGAGGTCGACGATCTCCTCCGAGTGGCCGGTGCGGACCAGGAGCCTGACGTCCGGATGCCGGTCCGTGAAGCGGAGCAGGATCTCGGGCAGGACGTAAGCGCTCACGGCGGGCGCGACCGCCAGGGCCAGCTCGCCGGTGACACCGTGCTCCAGTTCGCGAACGAGCGAGCGCCCGCTGCGGATGGCCTCGATAGCACGATCGGCGTGGGGCAGGAAGGCCCGCCCGGCTGGCGTCAGGACCATCCCCGTGTGGGTCCGGCGGAAGAGCGGGGCGGCGAGCTCCTCTTCGAGCGCCTGGAGCCGTGCTGTGAGGGCCGGCTGGCTGATCGAGATCGCCTGCGCCGCGCGACGCATGTTTCCGTGCCGGGCAATCTCGATGAACCCCTCGATCTGGGCAAGCAGCATGGCGTGATCTCCGTATGGTGATCCACGTAGTCGATCACTCAGAAGAATACAATCGATTGGACAGATCGGTCGCCCCGTCGTACCGTCGGTCTTCCCACACGACGAGGAGCGTCCCAATGGAATTCGAGATCGATCGGCGGCCGAGTGCCGCGCCCACCTTCCGCCCGCTCGAGCCGTCGCACCTGTGGGTCCTCGGCCTCGTCCATGACGAGGACCGTCGCGAGCGGCCCGCGGACCGCATCGTCAGCTACCGCTCCGAATGCGAGTGCCCGGGCGACTGCCTGCGCGACCACGAGAACGAGTAGCCGCCCCATGCGCACGTTCGACGACCGCGTCGCCGCGGTCCGGCATTGGTTCGAGCAACCCCGCTTCGACGGCATCGTGCGGCTGCACTCGGCCCGCGAGGTCGCCGCCCAGCAGGGCACAATCGAGACGGACTACCCGATTGCCCGCGGCGCTGCCGAAGCGTTCTTCGCGCGCCTTCGCGACCTGTACGCCGAGGGCGGCCAGATCACGACGTTCGGCCCCTACTCCCCGGGCCAGGCGGTCGCCATGAAGCGGGTCGGGATCGAGGCGATCTACCTGGGCGGCTGGGCGACCTCTGCGAAGGGTTCCCACGCGGAGGATCCCGGTCCGGACCTCGCGAGCTATCCCCTCAGCCAGGTTCCCGACGAGGCCGCCGGGCTCGTCCGCGCGCTGCTCACCGCCGACCGCAACCAGGCGTTTGCCCGGAGCCGAACCTCCGACGGGCGACTCGGGGCCGAAGCCGACGTCGACTTCCGGCCGTTCATCATCGCCGACGCGGACACCGGCCACGGCGGCGACGCCCATGTCCGCAACCTCATCCGCCGGTTCGTCGAGGCGGGCGTCCCCGGCTATCACATCGAGGACCAGAAGGCGGGTGCCAAGAAGTGCGGGCACCAGGGCGGCAAGGTGCTCGTTGCGCAGGACGAGCAGAACAAGCGCCTCAACGCGGCGCGACTCCAGCTCGACATCATGGGCGTGCCCGGGATCATCGTCGCCCGGACCGACGCCGAATCGGCGACGTTCCTCGACAACCGGACCGACGAGCGGGACCAGCCGTTCCTCCTCGGGGCAACGAACCCGGACGTGCCCAGCTACCGGGTCGCCTTCGTCGCGATCCTGCAGGCGCTCCACGAACTTGGCGTGGAAGACGTCCGTGGCCATCTCCTCTTCGATCTTGGGGAGGGCGAGCTGCGTGCCGCCCACGAATGGCTGGCGCGCGCCGGGCTGCTGGCGCTCATCGAGCGCAACGCGAGACTGGCCGGCGCGGCCGGACCGGATGCTCCGATCGAGAGCCTGCTCGACGCGATCGAAACCCGGTTCGCCGACGCGTGGCAGGCGGAAGCCGGCCTGAAGACCTACGGCGAGGCCGTGGCCGAGGTGCTCGAACAGCGCCTCGACGAGGGCGAGCGGTTCGACCTGACGCCCGTGGATTGGCGGGCATTCGCGCTCCGCGCCGGCCTGTCCGAGTCGCGCCGCCGAGCCGAAGTGCTGGGGATCCGGATCGACTGGGACCCCGAGCTTCCCAAGACGCCCGACGGCTACTACCAGGTCCAGGGCGGGATCGATTACGCGATCGCCAAATCCCTGGCCGCGGCGCCTTTCGCCGACCTGCTGTGGATGGAGACCAAGACGGCCGATCTCGACGACGCCCGGACGTTCGCCGAGGCCATCCACGCCGAGTATCCCGACAAGATGCTCGCCTACAACCTGTCGCCCTCGTTCAACTGGGACACGACCGGTCTGACCGAAGACGAGATGCGGCGCTTCCCCGAGGAGCTCGGGAAGCTCGGGTTCGTCTTCAACTTCATCACCTACGGTGGACACCAGATCGACGGACAGGCGGCCGAGGATTTCACGCGAGCCCTGCGCGAGGATGGAATGCTCGCCCTCGCCCGGCTCCAGCGACGGTTCCGCCTGATCGAGTCCCCCTACCGAACGCCGCAATCGCTAGTCGGCGGGGATCGGCTCGACGCGGCGCTGATCGCCTCCTCGGGGCGGACCGCGGTGACCAAGGCGATGGGCAAGGGCTCAACCCAGCACCAGCACCTCGTCCAGACCGAGGTGCCAACGCGGGTGCTCGACGAGTGGCTCGCCGAATGGTCGTTGCGCCAGGGCCGCCCGGGCGCGCTGAGCGTCAAGCTGCGGCCGCACACGGCCGGATCGGACCTGCTCGAGCTGCGCGTGCTCGACGACGCGGACGAGACGCTGGCCAACGTCGTCTTCGCGAGCATCGTCGACCGTCGCGGCCGCGGCATCCTGTCGATCCGCGACCAGAACACTGCGGCCGCCGTCCGTCGTCGGCGGCTGATGACGCTCATCCAGTTGTTCCTCGTCCATCGCTACCGGGCGGACTCCGTCCACTACCTCACCCCGACCGATGACAACCGGCGCCAGACCGAACGCATGTGCGAGCTGGGCCTGTTCACGGTCGTCAGGACCGAGATCGGCCAGATCATCGTCGCCGACGTCGACCGTGCCCGGATCAGGGAATTCGTCCAGCCAGGGAGCGAGGCCCTCGACGGGTTGATCGGCCGCCCGACACCACAGCTCGCCTGACGGAGCGTCCCGGCGTACATGCGGCCGTTGCCGGACGATGCAACGCGCCGTTCCGGCCATCGCTGCGAGAATGGCGGCGTGGACCGCCTCGCCCCCGCGCCCCACAGCGCCGTCTCCGCCGTGACCGAGGCGCTTCCTCGGCCCGCCTCCGAACCCGTGGGGATCTGGCCGGGGCAACCCTACCCGTTGGGAGCGACGTTCGACGGCGTGGGCACGAACTTCGCCGTGTTCTCCGAGGCCGCCGAACGCGTCGAGTTGTGCCTGTTCGACGAGAACGGAAGCGAGAACCGCCTCGACCTTCCCGAGGTCACCGGCTTCGTGTGGCACGGGTACGTGCCGACGGTTCCACGCGGTCAGCGTTACGGCTATAGGGTCCACGGCCCGTGGGCGCCGGCCGAGGGCCACCGCTTCAACCCGGCAAAGCTGCTCATCGACCCGTATGCCAAGGCGGTCGACGGCCAGGTGGCCTGGGACGAAGCGGCCTTCGGCCACCAGTTTGGCGACCCCGATCAACCCGATGCGCGCGACAGCGCGCCGTACGTGCCGCGGTCGGTCGTGATCAGTCCGTTTTTCGACTGGAGCGACGACCGCCCGCCGCGCCGGCCGCTCAACGAGTCGGTGATCTACGAGGTTCATGTCAAGGGGTTCACCCGGACGAATCCCGAGATCCCCGAGTCGATGCGCGGCACCTACGCCGCCCTCGCCCACCCGGCTTCGATTCGCTACCTCCAGCAGCTCGGGATCACCGCGGTCGAGCTGCTTCCGGTGCACCAGTTCATCCACCAGCAGCATCTCGTCGAGCGCGGGCTCAGCAACTTCTGGGGCTACGACTCGATCGCGTTCCTGGCCCCGCACAACGAGTACGCCAGCAGCGGGACGCTGGGCGACCAGGTGGGCGAGTTCAAGGCCATGGTCAAGACGCTTCACGCCGCCGGCATCGAGGTCATCCTCGACGTCGTCTACAACCACACCGCCGAGGGCAACCACCTCGGTCCGATGCTGTCGCTCAAGGGTCTCGACAACGCCTCGTACTACCGGCTCGTCCACGACGACCGGCGCTACTACATGGATTACACCGGGACCGGCAACACGCTCAACGTGCGTCACCCGCACGTGCTCCAGCTGGTCATGGACAGCCTTCGCTACTGGACGACCGAGATGCACGTCGACGGGTTCCGCTTCGACCTGGCTTCGGCCCTTGCCCGCGAGCTGCACGACGTCGATCGCCTGTCGGCATTCTTCGACCTCATCCAGCAGGACCCGGTGATCAGCCAGGTCAAGCTCATCGCCGAGCCGTGGGACGTCGGCGAGGGCGGCTACCAGGTCGGCAACTTCCCGGTCCTCTGGTCGGAGTGGAACGGGCGCTACCGCGACACGGTCCGCGACTTCTGGCGCGGCGAGCCGGGCACGCGCGCCGACTTCGCCTACCGGTTCACCGGCAGCTCCGACCTGTACGAGGCCACGGGACGCCGCCCGCACGCCAGCATCAACTTCGTCACCGCGCATGACGGATTCACGCTCCGTGACCTGGTCTCGTACAACGAGAAGCACAACGAGGCGAATGGCGAGGACAACCGCGACGGCGAGGGCCACAACCGATCGTGGAACGGCGGCGTCGAGGGTCCCACCGACGATCCGGGGACCGCCCGGTTGCGTGCCCGCCAGCAGCGCAACTTCCTGGCCACGCTGCTCCTGTCGCAGGGCGTGCCGATGCTGCTTGGCGGGGACGAGATCGGCCGGACGCAGGGGGGCAACAACAACGCGTACTGCCAGGACAGCGAGATCAGCTGGTTCGACTGGGCGAACGTGGACGAGGCCCTGTTCACGTTCGCCGCTCGCCTCATCGCGTTCCGTCATGCCCACCCCGTCTTCCGCCGCCAGCGGTTCTTCCAGGGCCGCCCGATCCTCGGGGCCGGCATCGCCGACATCGACTGGTTCACGGTGGACGGCGTCCCGATGGAAGGGGAGTACTGGGAGAAGTCCAGCGCCCACTCGATCGCGGTCCTGCTGCGCGGCGATGCGATCCCCGATCGGGACGCCCGCGGTGAACCGGTCGTGGACGACACGTTCTACATCGTCTTCAACGGCTATCTGCGCGATCGCCGGGCACGCCTGCCGGGCAGGGCGCCCGAGCACTACGCCGTCGTCATCGACACCGCCGCCGACGATCCGATGCCCGAGGCCGGCCGCCGGCTCGCGGCCGGCGAGTCACTGACCGTCACGGGCCGATCGGTCGTGGTCCTGCGCCGGATCGAGCCCGATGACGGCTGAGCGTCCCGACGCCCAGACACCGCGAGCGGCGCCGCGAGCCACCTATCGCCTCCAGCTCCATGCCGGCTTCCCGTTCGCGGCCGCGGCCGACCTCGCCCCGTATCTCGCCACCCTGGGGATCAGCCATGTCTACCTGTCGCCGATCCTGCAGGCCGCACCTCGCAGCACCCACGGCTACGACGTCGTCGACCACGGCCGGGTAAGCGACGACCTCGGCGGCGGGGCCGGGTTCGACGCCCTGGGGGCGGCGCTCGGGAAGTCCGGGCTCGGCCAGGTCGTCGATATCGTGCCGAACCACATGGCGATCGCCCCGGAGAACCCGTGGTGGTGGGACGTTCTCGAGAATGGGCCGTCCAGCCGGGAAGCCGGCCGCTTCGACGTCGACTGGGATCATCCGGAGGCACACCTGCGCAACCGCATCCTCGTGCCGGTCCTCGCCGACCACTACGGCCGGGTGCTCGAGGCGGGTGAGATCCGCCTGGCCTGGGAAGACGACCGGTTCGTCATCCGCTATCACGAGCATCGCCTCCCGGTGGCGCCGCGCTCGCTCGAGGACCTGCTGGCCCGTGCGGCCGCGCGGGCGGGATCGGACGAGCTCGCGTACCTGGCCGACGCCTTCGCGGGCCTGCCGCCGTCGTCTCTGACCGATCGCGCCAGCGTCGAGCGCCGCCATCGTGACAAGGAGGTCCTGCGGGCGCGCCTGGCCGAGCTGGTCGCCATGAGCCAGCCCGTTGCCGAGGCCGTGGATGCCGTCGTCGCCGCGACGACCGCTGATCCGGACGAGCTCGACCGACTGCTCGAGCGGCAGAACTTCCGCCTGGCCTGGTGGCGGAGCGCTCGGCGCGATCTCGGCTACCGCCGCTTCTTCGACGTGACGACGCTCACCGGGCTGCGCGTCGAGGACGACTGGGTGTTCGAGGACACCCACCGCCTGGTGCTGCGCTGGCTGGCGGGTGGCGTCATCGACGGCGTGCGGATCGACCACCCGGACGGGCTGCGCGACCCGGAGGGTTACTTCCGTCGACTGCAGTGGGCGAGCCCGCGGGCATGGATCGTGGCCGAGAAGATCCTCGAGCACGGGGAGGAGCTGCGCCGCTCGTGGCCCATCGCGGGGACCACGGGCTACGACTTCCTCGACCGCGTCCAGCGGCTGTTCCTCGATCCGGACGGGGAGGCACCGCTGACCGCGCTCCACGACCGGTTCTGCGGCGATGCCGGCAGCTATCCGGAGATCGTGCGCGACTCGAAGCTGTATGTCCTCCGCGAGGTCCTCGGCAGCGAGCTCAATCGACTCACTGGCCTGCTCCTCGACGTGCTCGAGGCTCACCGGCGGCATCGGGATCACACCCGGCACGACCTCCACGAGGCGCTCCGGGCGCTGCTCCTCGCGATGCCCGTCTACCGGACATACGTCCGGCCGGCGGACGACGGCGCTGCCGGCCACGTGGCGCC
>Ga0299907_10002191_pt1 | contig 11829 bp, 9 predicted proteins | sample RVTome_16_FD_198680 | JGI IMG/M metagenome (GOLD analysis project Ga0299907, IMG submission 198680) | Soil microbial communities from uranium-contaminated site in the Upper Colorado River Basin, Wyoming, United States - RVT152D67 (version 2) ...
GAGTGGTCGGGCACGAGGACGAAAATGAGGGTCCTCCGTCGCCTGGCCTGACCGACGTCTCGCTGATCCTGGCCGATCTGGACCCGTCCGTGGCAGCCGACCACCTCACGGCGTGGACGGAGCGGGTGATCGTCGTCGTGACCAGCGGGCTCTCGAGCGTTGAGAGAGTCCGGACCGCCGGCGACCTGGTTCGCGCTGCTGGGCTGGATCTGCGGTTCGCCGCCCTGCTGCATGCCGACGCCACGGACGTGTCGTCCGGGCTGAGCGGCGCGGGCGGGTCATCGATGCGGAAGCCCCCAGCTCCATGAGCACGCTGGCGTTAGGGGCGGCCCGCGTCCCGACCGGAAGGGTCGGCGTTTCCGCCCTGTTGCGCGGCCCACTTCCAGCGTGGGCCGCCCTGTTCGTCAACGTCCTCGCGTTCTCGGGCCTGCCGACGGCAGTTCCGATCCCCGTTTCAATCGGTCGGCTGGTCACGCAGGGCGCGCTCGTCCTTGCCCTTCTGCTCGTCCTACTTGCCAACCCGGGGGGAGTGGTTCGACCATCCGTGTTCCTTGTGCTGCTGACGATGCTCGGCGCCGTTGCCCTGATGGTCAGCATCCACAACGAGTTCATGCTGGGGTCGAGCTACCGCGCCCTTCGCCTCATCGCTTTCACGATGGTTCTTTGGCTGCTAACCCCGTGGTGGGGAAGGTCCGACCTCGCTTTGCTCCGCTCTCATCTGACCTGCCTGCGAATCGTCCTTGCCACTGTCCTCCTCGGCGCGGTCATCGCCCCGGGCGCTGCGTTCTCCTACGAAGGTCGCCTCTCGGGTGCGCTGTGGCCCATACCTCCGACACAAGTAGCTCACTACGCGGCCGTCCTGCTCGGCTGCACCGTGGTGCTGTGGTTCGGTCGGGCGGTGCGCGGTCGGACGGCTCTGCTGACACTTGTCGGCGCCGGAGCTGCCCTCATCGGCGCACATACGCGGACCGCCCTCATCGCGATGACGATCGGATTGGCAGTGGCCGGCGCAAGCCTGTTCATGGGTCATGCCAGAGTCCGCCGCACATCCGCGCTTCTGGTCGTGCTAGGCGTGACCACAGCCACGCTTTTCGCACCGTTGATCACCAACTGGCTGTGGCGTGGGCAGACTTTTCAGGAGGCATCACAGCTTACCGGGCGGACCAGGGTGTGGTCGGCCATATTCGGGCTGGAACGCCCGTGGCCGCAGGAGCTGTTCGGGTCGGGGCTGTCTAACAAGTCGTTCAATGGCCTCCCGATCGATAGCAACTGGGTCGCCGTCTACCTGGACCAAGGTTGGTTCGGCATCTTCGTCGACGCCGCCCTCCTCCTCGTTCTCATCGTCCTCGCGGTCACCCATCGCCGGGGTATCAGACGTGCAGTGGCGCTGTTCCTGGTCGCGTACTGCCTGGTGGCCTCGATCAGCGAGACCGGCCTCGGCGACGCGTCTCCATACCTGCTCAACCTCGTCGTCGCGGGGTCGCTACTGGCCGCACCGGCCGGAAAGGGGGGCACATGAGAATCCTCGTCGTGCACAACCGCTACCGGCCGACGGCGCCCAGCGGGGAGAACGTGGTCGTCGATCAGGAGTCGTCGGCGCTGTCCTCCCGCGGTCACGACGTCGTCATGTTCCAGCGTCACAGCGAGGACATCGCATCCTGGTCACCGCTACGGCGCGCCACTCTGCCTGCCCGCGTCCTGTGGAGCGAGGACTCCCGGCGCGGGGTTGCCGAGGCATTGGCCGGATTCGCACCAGAGCTCGTTCACGTCCACAACACCTTTCCATTGGTGACGCCGTCGGTCCTGTACGCCTGTCGCGACGCATCGGTCCCTGTCATCGTCACCTTGCACAACTACCGGTTGGGCTGTCCCAGCGGGGACCTGTTCCGCGCCGGACGAGCCTGTCATGACTGCTTGGGCGGAACCCCCCTACCGGGACTGGTTCATGGGTGCTACCGCGGCTCTCGGGCATCGACGGCACCGCGCGTGGTCGGGTCGTGGCTGCACGCCAAGGCGTGGCGAACGATGGTCGCGGCCTACATCTTCGTCTCTGCTGCCCAGCGGGACCTCCTTGAACCGGTTGGCCTCCCGGCCGACCGCCGCTTTGTCAAGCACAACTTCGTGCTACCTCCTCAGCAACAGCCTGAGCTTGCTGCTGAATCACTGGTGGCCTTTGTCGGACGTTTGGATGCGGCAAAGGGAGCTCCATTCCTGATGCAGGCGTGGGATGCCTTTCGCATCCGCCGTCCTCGGTCGCCGCTGCGACTCGTTATGGTCGGTGGCGGGAACCTTTCACGCGAAGTGGCCCGTTGGGCGGCCGGACGTCCCACCGTCACTCTTGCTGGTCATGTCTCGCGCGGGGAGGCATCCCGCATAATGGCCCGGTCGCGTGCCGTCGTCGTCCCCTCGCAGTGGGAGGAGCCCTTCGGCATGGTCGCCGTCGAGGCGATGGCCGCCGGCACGGCCCCCGTGGCCTCCGCGCACGGTGCGTTCCCGGAGTTGGTGACCCCAGGGTCGGACGGCGCACTCTTCCCTCCGACCGACATCGATGCCCTGGTCGAGATTCTCGCTGACGTGGACGACAACCCGCAGAGATGGGATGAATACGGTCAGCAGGGGCGCAGGACCTATCGCAGCCGCTTCAGCCCGGAGGTCAGCATCGACCGCCTTCTGGAGATCTACCGCTTCGCGGTCGAGCACCCGATCGACGGGCCGACCCCTTCAGAGCCAACATCGGAACGGTCCGGTCGCCTTCGTCAGCGCGGGGGGGGCACCTGGTGACTGCGACGTCCACGGAAACACTTCCAGTTTCGGCCGTCTCCGGCAGGCACGGCGTGACAGCCGGGCGAACGCAGCCTCGGCACCGCCAGCCCAACCACCGGCTCCAGGTCGTGAGACGCCTTGGATGGGGCGTGGCCGACCAGGCCATCTCGAGCCTCAGCAACTTCGCGCTGGGACTGTTCGTCGCGCGGACGTTCGGCGCTAGCAGCTTCGGCGCGTTCGCTCTCGCCTACATCACGTACACCGTCGTCATCAACGCCGCACGCGGCTTGGCGACGGATCCCCTGCTGGTTCGCCACAGCGGCGACGTGCTCCGCCGCTGGCGCCGGGCCACGTCGGAGGCGACGGCGACCGCGCTCGCCGTCGGTGTGATCGCCGGCACCGTCAGTGTCGTCGGGGGCATGTTCCTCCCCGACCCGGTGGGCCCGGTATTCGTCGCGCTCGGTGTCGGGTTGCCTGGGCTTGCCCTGCAGGACAGCTGGCGGTTCGCCTTCTTCGCACGTGGTCGTGGCTCCTCCGCGTTCGTCAACGACCTGTTCTGGACCGTGCTTCTCGTGCTGGGGCTTGCCGTGCTTCAGGGCCGAGGGGACGGCAGCGCAGCAGGTTGTCTGCTCGTCTTCGGCGGGACTGCCACGATCGCCGCCGTTCTCGGAGCAGTCCAGGCCAGCGTCCTCCCGCACCCGTCCCGTGCGGCGGCGTGGCCGCGGACCCATCGCCAACTGTCCGTTCGATATCTCGTGGAGAACATCACTATCAGTGGGGCGTCACAGCTGCGATCCTTCGTGCTGGGCGCGGTCGCCGGCCTGGCCGCCGTCGGCTATGTCAGGGCGTCGGAGATCCTGATGGGCCCCTTCTACGTCGTGCTCATGGGGATCAGCCAGGTCGCGGTCCCGGAAGCCTCGCGCGTCTTCCATCGAGACTCCGGGCAACTCGCGCGCTTCTGTTTCGTGCTCGGTGGCTCCCAGGCCGCGGCGGCCATCGCCTGGGGATCGATCCTATTGGCGGTGTTTCCGCTCGGTCTCGGGCCTGCCTTGATCAAGGAGCTCTGGATGCCCACCTCGCAGCTGATTCCTGCCATAACGCTGACGGTCGCCGCGGCCTCGTTCTCCACAGCGGCCACCGCAGGACTACGCGCCATGGGGGTTGCGCGCCGTAGCCTCCGAGCGCAGTTGACAGCGTCAGCCGCCTACGTCATCGGTGGTTCCGCCGGGGCAATCCTCGGGGGAGCGATCGGCGCCAGTTGGGGCGTGACAATCGCGCAGAGCTTCGCTGCGATGGTGTGGTGGCAACAGCTTCGGTCAGCGTTGACCGACCACCACTCCGGGACGGTGGTGGCGAGGTGAACACCACGGACGCGGCACCCCGGCTGACCCTTGGCCTGCCGGTCTACAACGGCGAACGATTCCTCGCCGCATCCCTCGACGCGCTCCTGGCGCAGACCTTCACCGACTTCGAACTCATCATCTCGGACAACGGCTCCACCGACGGCACCGGCATGATCGCCCGGCGGTACGAGTCGATCGACCCCCGCGTGCGGTATGTCCACCACCCTCGCAACCTCGGCTCGAGCTTCAATCACAATTTCGTGATCGAGCAGGCGCGCGGCGAGTTCTTCAAGTGGGTGTCCCACGACGACCTCTACGCTCAAGACCTGCTGCAACGCTGTGTCGACGCCCTCGACTCCCGGTCCGAGATCGCACTGGCGCATGCGTGGACGGCCTTCATCGACGACGAGAACCGGATCACCGAGACGGTCGACTACCCGCTGACCACCGACGTGCCTGATACCGTCGAGCGCTTCCGGAGCGTGCTGTACACACAAGGAGGCGACGACATCTACGGCGTAATCCGGATGTCGGTGCTCCGGCGGGTGGCACCCTACGGCAGCTACCACTGGTCCGACCGCACCTTTGTCGCAGAGCTGGCACTGAACGGTCCGTTCCACAACGTGCCTGAATTCCTCTTCTTTCGGCGTGACCATCCCATGCGGGCCACGCGGCTCGCGGTCGGCATGCGTCGACGTTGCGCCCATCTGGACCCCCGGCGGGCGAACCGTTGGCGCAATCCTGCCGTGCGGCTGGTCGCCGAGTACCTGCTGGGTTATGTGGCGGCCATCTGGAGGGCGCCCATCAGCCCGACGGACCGCTGGCGGTGTGGGAAGGAGCTGGCTGTGTGGATTGCCCGTCACGCCGACCCGATGCGGAGCCGGCGGCTGGAGCGCCCAGACCCTGCGGATCAGGCCCGCGGTGCTGGCTCGCAGGCCACGCATTCGAGGACCACGCGGCAGACGGGTGCAGAGCGGGTCGACTCTGGCGTCGAGGGCAAGGATTCGTGAGCCGGCCGATCCGCCGCGTGGCGTTCTACGGCTACCTCGGCAGCGGCAACGTGGGCAACGACGCCACCTTCGAGGCGGTCCTTTCCTGGTTCAAGTCCGCCCACCCGAACGTCGAGATCCGGTGCATCACCATCGCACCGGCCGAGATGCAGTCGAGATACGGCATCGCTTCCGTGCTGCTGTCGTCGATTCCGGCGGACCGGGGCGGCAACCAGGTGATGTGGGCTGCTCGCAAGCTGCTCGGTCGACTGCTCGACCTTCCCCGCAGCTTCTATCTGGCCGGGTCCGCGGACGCCGTGGTCGTCCCGGGTATGGGTGTGCTCGAGGAGAAGCTGGGGGTGCGGCCGTGGGGTCTGCCTCTGTGGCTGTTCCTCGTCGCAGCCGCGTGTCGCCTGCGCAGGCGACCCTTCGTGCTGCTCGACATCGGGGCGGACTGGGCGGTGAATCCGGTCACCAGGCGGCTGTACGTCGCCACCGTCGGCCTGGCGACGCATGTCAGCTACCGGGACGAATCGTCCGCGGCGACGATGCGCCGGGCCGGTGCGCGCGCCCCGGAAGCGGTGGCGCCCGACCTCGTGTTCGCCCACACAGCTCCGACGCGTGCGGAGCCGGAGGCAGGACTCCTGGTCGTCGGCGTGATGGCGTACTACGGGCGCGGCGACGACCCCGTCCGCGGCGCCGACGTGCGCCGCAGGTATGCCGCGGAGATGGCGGAGGCGATGGGTCGGCTCGCGGACACAGGGGACCGGGTGGTCCTCGTCGGCGGCGACCGTGTGGACATCGACGTGGCCCGCGACATACGAGCTGCCGTCCTCGCCGCATGTCCGAGCCTGTCCGACGACGCGGTGCTCGTCCGCGACGTTGCGACGTTTACAGACCTCACAAACGAGATGATGAGGGCCGACGTCGTCGTCGCAACGCGCTTCCACAACCTGATCTGCGCGCTCCGTCTAGCTCGACCGACCGTTTCGGTCGGCTATGCGGAGAAGAACCGCCACCTTATGCAGGCCCTGGGGCTGGACGTGTACTGCCAGGACATCGAGCAGTTCGACGCCGACCATCTAGTGGCGCAGGTCCGAGCCGCACGGGTGGACAAGGCGGCGTTCGCCACCCGGGTTCGAGATGCGACGTCCGGCTACGCCGGCCAGGTGGAGTCCCTGCTCGACCGGATGGCTGACGAGGCTCTGGGGCTCGCCCGCGCTTGTGCCACCGAGTCGTCGTAAGCGACCAGATCAGCACGTCTTGGGCCACGTTTCGGGGTTAGGGTGCCGCGGGGCGCTGACGCGAAGACCCCTGACGGGAAGAGGGCGGTTCGTTTCAGGATGCGTTGTCGAGGGTGACGCGGTAGCCCATGGCTTCGAGTTGGCGTACGGCCCGTTTCCTGGCTCGTTCGGGGGTTCAGCGATGCCCGCTACAGACGGCGTACCCCGTTCAATGACACGAATAATAGCTTGGTTAGTTGGCCCGAATTTAGTGGCTCAACCGGGGGTTTGTTCCCGCGACGACGCCGGGGTCGTTACACGCTCAACCGTTGTACCCGACTTCGGCCAACTTAGTGCGCACCTGGTCGGTGAATGCGGTCGAGACTCCCTAGCCCCAGACAGCGGGACCGTCCAGAGCTGAACCCTCCAGACGGTCCCTCGACCTATCACCTGCGAGGAGGAGATCGACCGTGGAATCCACCGTACCGAGCGGACATCACACCTGGGCCGACCTGCTGCGCCTGGTCGGCGCTGTGCGCCGGCTGGCGTTCGACCGCATCTGCCGCCGGCTAGGGCGCTCGGCCGCATCCGTGACCTTTTCGCCGGCTACGACGATTACGAGGAGGCCGCATTTGGTCCGTTCGCCTGACGGGTCGGCTCGCCGTGTGCGAGCATCCCCACCTCGTGTATGGGAGCACCTGCCGTGTCCGATCCGCCGACCACAACCATGCCAATCCCGCCGCCCAGCGAGCCGCGCAAGCGCCGTTGGCTGGTGCCTACCGTCGTCGGTGTCGGTGCGTTCTCTCTCGGCCTTATCATCGGCGCGGCCTTCTTCGGTGTTGGCCAGACTTCGGGCGCACCACCGGCGGGCGCACCACCGGCCCCGCGGCCGCCTGGGACATGCACTGACCGGATCACCACCATCATCCCCGAGGGCACCGGCCGGTCGTTCTCCGATGAGAGCGGCGGGGAGTACTACCTCCATAACAACAACTGGAACGACACGGCGGGCGGCAACTCCGTCATCACCGCCTGCGACTACGACAACTGGAACGCCGTCTCGGACATCCCGGACCATTCCGACCTGTCGGTGCAGACCTATTTGAACGTGCACCGGGACTACGACGATGAGCCGCTGGCGAACATCATCTCTGCCGACTTCGCGGCCACCGGTCCACACTGCGCTGGGTGCATCTGGAACATCGCCTTCGACGTGTGGATCGGCGACGAGTTCTCCCACGAGCTGATGATCTGGACCGAGAACTGGGGCCAGCGACCGGCCGGGGACGTGGTCGGCACGGCCAGCATCGGCGGCCACGACTACCAGGTGTGGCGGTCCGGTTCCGGCGACGGCGGCATCCTCACCTATCTGTCTGTCACCCCGCAAACTTCCGGCACGATGCCGCTGGCCGCGTTCTTCGCCGATGTCCGGGCGCGCGGCTGGACCCCGACCACGACCTGGCAGGTGGACTACGGGGTGGAGGTCGTGGACACCAACGGCAACCCGGAGCAGTTCGACGTCACCGACTTCTCGATCACTGACGGCTGATCGTGGCGCTCGCCCGCACCAACGTCCACAGCTCGGCCTCGGCCGACGGGCACGGCACCGGCGACTTCACCACCTCGTCGTTCGCCCCCAACGGTCACCGTGACCATCCCCGTAGCCCCCGCCCGCGCCTGCCGAACCCACCGCCGAGCCGGCCCCCGCCCCGGCCGGCGACGCCCTGTCGGACGAGGCCTGGACTCTGACCAACCTGGACGTCCGTGCCGACGGTGTGGGCGACCTTTCGGCCGTCGGCCGCAGTACATCAAGCACGACGGCACTATCCCGGTCACGGTCAAGGTGACATGGACCGACGGCACCGAGGGCGAGGTCAACGCATGGACGAGCCAGTGGACCCGCACGCACGTCTGCGTGTCCCGCGAGACGGCACCGCCGTATCACCCGTTCGCGATGTAGATGGGCCAGGCATTGTAGCCCTCGAACGCGTTGACCATCAACAGGAACCCGGCTGCGTCGTGTGATGGCTTCTTGCGCCCGCCTGCAAAGAACCTATGAAGTACCGGCGCTTACCGTTGGGGTTCCGTTCGATGAGAGGGACGTACTCGAACTCGAGCTTGACCATAGGCAGGCGTTGTTCGAGGGTTCGCTGAACCTGATCTCTATCCGCCCTGGAGTTCGTGACAAGCCGTACGCGCAGAAGGCCGGCCCTGTCCTGGACGAACTGAAGATCTCGTATATGGTCCCAGAACGGCCCGTGGATTCCGAACACGTAGGGACCCAGCGCTCTCTCTCGCCCTGAGCTGTCGATGAAGACCTCCTGTGATCGCCCGGCGATGGCGCCGGCGCGCAGGAAGTTGTTCGTGCAGCCCCCAACTGGAGGAGCGGCCAGGTCGCCAGTGTCATATCGGACGAATTGGGTACCCATCCGGTTGAATGAGGACGCCACGATGCGCCACAGGCGGTCCGTTTCAGAAGAGAGAAATTCCACATGCCCGTATGTGGGATAGAAGTGGAAGCCACCGCACTCCCCGCAGTAGTACGCCATGACCGCGTATTCGCTGTGACCGTACCAGTGGGCGATGTGGATTCCGAACTCCTGCTCAAAGCGCATCTGCTCACCGGCTGGAAACGCCTCGGATCCGGCCAGGACACCCCGGATCGAGAGACTGCGGAAGAGATCTTCACCCACGAGGTCAATGAACGTGTACAGAGAACTTGGATATACGTGAAGAAAGAACGGCGCCCGCGCTCGCAGCCATCGCCGCAATCTTCCGAGCTGCTGCTCTGTGGTCGCGTTTGGCGAGATAACCCACGCGTTCTCGAAATGGTCGAAGCGCACCGGGCTATCGTGGACGTTGCCGCGGTAGACGACTCTGAGGTCGTACGGCGCGTATCCAACGCGGGACCAGATGTCAAAGAGATAGGCGCGCTCCTTCTGGCGGCGGGCCAACGTGTCGGCTTTGAAACGGAGAGGCTGGCCCGACGTCCCCCCGGTCCGGACAGTGTGCGTGAGCAGCGGCACGTCCCAGCGGGTGTACCGATGCGGGTTCCGGCGGTAGTCTTCTTTCTGCGTGACCTCATCGCCGTATTGCTGAATGAGCCGTTCAAATCGCGTTTTCTGGTATTCGTGAATTTCATTGATCGACCATCTTTTCGACTGCCCAATGAGGCGGCGATGGTAGAGGTAGTTGGGACCAAGCAGACCTTCTCTTATCCTAATCATAACGTTCGGCGGACCGAAAGACGAGCCGCTCAACCGCCCCCTTCCGGCCTTACGAGGAACGCAATCACTTCTTCAACCTTGCCTTGGCTATTCGGTAACGCCCAGTGCTCTGCACCCACGGCCAGCCACTTGTTCTCGCCCAGTTCACCTCGCCAATGCGAATTTGGACCCCACGCCTCACCTCGCCTATCGGTCCAGTAGGTGCGCGCGTCGGTAGCAATGCGCCCGCCGCTCTAGCCGAAGCCCAAACGCGTAAGCGCTTGGTCGATTCCATCGCGGACGAGCGTCTTTGCCTGGCCGGCTATGCTGTTCATAATCCCCCTGAACCCACAGCCTCTGTGCGCCTATTTCTGCAGGCCCTTTGTGACTGTGTTGTAGTTTCGACGTAACTCTAGGCCCATGCACCGTTAATAGATCACGGACCGTGACCACGGGTCCGAACAGCGCAGCACTGGTCGTCTCGCATAGCAGCACGGATACCCCCTAGGTCAGCTGATGAGCTAAACCGTGATAGGGACGGTAGCTTAGGTGGTCCCGCCCCGCAAGCCGCGATTCAATGGGCTTCTCCAACTACGACCCCTTCCCAGACTGGTCGCCGTACAGGCTGAGGTCGTCGAAGAAGCCATCACCTTCGACCGGAACAACGTGTGCCAGAACAACGCCTACACCGGGGACTGGCGCTTCATGGTCGAGGAGCACGGGTCACGGCAACCTGGGCGGCGTGGCGTCGAGTCCCTATCGTCAGGACCTCGGCAGCACCCTGAACCTGACGGCAATCGTCCGGTCGGTGCACGAATGGGTGGGTCCGTGGTCGTGGTCCGGAATCCCGTGCTCAACCGTTGTAGAGGTTCTGTGCGTAGGCCAAGCCGTCGACGACAAGCGCCTCGACGGCGTCGGCGGCCCGGTCGACGAGGAGCGGGAGTTCCGCCCGTTCCGTCGCCGAGTGCGGCTTGAGCACGAACACGGCCGGATCCAGCCTTCCCGGAGGGCGGCCGATGCCGATCCGGACCCGGCAGAACTCGCCGGTTCCAAGAGCAGCCCGGACCGAGCGGACGCCGTTGTGGCCGTTGTCGCCGCCCCCCCGCTTCACCCGCAGCGTTCCGAACGGGATGTCGAGTTCGTCGTGAACGAGCACGAGGTTGTCGATGCCGACCTTGAAGAAGTCGCGCAGCGAGGCGACCGACCTACCGGACTCGTTCATGTACGTCCGGGGACGGGCCAGCACCGTTCGGACGCCCGGAGGCCCACCCAATCGGGTCTCGAGCACGTCGGCACGTCCACGCCGGTGCGACTTGAACGATGCGCCGGCTCGTTCGGCGAGGAGTTCGACCACGAGCCGGCCCACGTTGTGGCGGGTGGTGGCGTACGAGGGGCCGGGATTGCCGAGCCCGACCACCAGCCACGTCGCGTCCGACATCGCCACCCGGCCTTCTCCGGCAAGCGAGCTCAGGCCTGCTCGGAGGGCATCTCCTCGGCCGCACCGGCCTCGGCTGCGACGGGCTCCCCTTCAACCTCGCCCTCGACCTCGGCAGCGATCTCGGCGGCCTCCTCGACCTCGCCCGCGCCTTCGGCCTCGAGCTCCTCGGCCGTGGGCGCCATGGTGACGTTGACCACCAGAAGATCCTCGTCGGCCTCGAGCGTCGCCCCGGCGGGCAGGGCGAGATCCCTGGCGTGGATCTGCGTTCCGGCCTCGAGACCCTCGATCGAGACCTCGATCCGCTCGGGCAGTTGCGTGGCCTCGGCCTGGACGGCCACCGTGGGGTTCTCGAGGTTGACCAGCGTCTCGGGAGCGGCCTCGCCGACGGTCACGACCCGGACGTCGACCACGACCTTCTCGCCGCGTCGGACGAGAATCAGGTCGACGTGCTCGATGAATCCCTTCAGCGGATCGCGCTGCACGTGCTTGGGCAGTGCCAGCTCGTTCTTACGCCCGTCGATGTCCAGCGTGATCAGCACGTTGCGGGACTTGAGGGCCAGCATGGTCTCGTGGCCGGGCAGGGACAGGTGCAGCGGGTCCGTTCCGTGGCCGTAGAGCACCGCAGGCACCCTGTCGGAGCGGCGCAGACGGCGAGCGGCACCCTTGCCGAACTCGGTGCGCAGCTCGGCGATGATCTTGACGTCGGACACGGGAGAACTCCTCGGCAGGACGGCGGACGGTCTGGCGTGGTGGTGCGCTGGTCTGGGCGCTCGGTGCGCGGCACACGCCGACGTACCACCGCGTCGATCACGGAGCCGGTCAGGCGGCGCCCTCGCCGAGGCAACCCTGCGAGTCTACCCGCACCCG
>Ga0299907_10002192_pt1 | contig 11822 bp, 13 predicted proteins | sample RVTome_16_FD_198680 | JGI IMG/M metagenome (GOLD analysis project Ga0299907, IMG submission 198680) | Soil microbial communities from uranium-contaminated site in the Upper Colorado River Basin, Wyoming, United States - RVT152D67 (version 2) ...
CCTCCAGATCCAGGACAACTTCCCGCAGGCGGTCGCGGCCTACAAGCAGTACGACGTCCTGCTCGTGAACGCGATCTTCGACGGCATGAACCTCGTCGCCAAGGAGGCACCGCTCGTGAACACGCGCGGCGGCGTGCTCGTCCTGTCCGAGAACACCGGTGCGCACGAGGAGCTCGGCGAGTGGGCGCTGACCGTCAACCCGTTCGACATCGCGGGCCAGGCGGGGGCGCTCCACGCCGCCGTCACGATGGCCGAGGACGAGCGCACCCGTCGAATCGAGGCGATCGTCGGCCACGTGCGCGAGCACGACATCGCCGGCTGGATCGACGCGCAGCTCGCCGACCTCGACGAGGCGCGGGCACGGCTCGGAGCGCCACTCTCCGCCTAGGAGGGCACTAAGCTTCCGGCGTGACGGGAGACGAGCTCAGCCACGTCGACGAGACCGGGGCGGTGAGGATGGTGGACGTGGGCTCCAAGCCGCCGGCGCGCCGCCGCGCGGTCGCCCGCGCCTTCGTCCGCATGCGCCCCGAGACCGTCGCCCGGCTCCACGACCTCCCGAAGGGCGACGCCCTCGCCACGGCGCAGCTCGCCGGAATCATGGCGGCGAAGCGCACTGCCGAGCTGATCCCGCTCTGCCACCCGCTTCCGCTCACCCATCTCGACGTTCGGCTACAGATCGAGGACGCCGGCGTCGCCGTCGAGGCCACGGCCGAGACGACCGCGCAGACGGGCGTCGAGATGGAGGCTCTCACGGCGGCGGCCGTGGCGGCGCTCACGGTCTACGACATGACGAAGGCCGTGGACAAGGAGATGGTGGTCGAGGACGTTCGCCTGCTCGAGAAGACGAAAGAGGTCGTCGGGTGAGAGCCGCCGTCCTGACCGTCTCGGACGGCGTCTCGGCCGGGGAGCGCGAGGACCGGAGCGGCGATCTCCTCGCCGAGCACCTCGTCGCCGGGGGCTACGAGGTCGCGCGCCGCGTCGTCCCCGACGAGCGGGAGGCGATCGAGGCCGCGATCCGCGAGCTGGCAGCGGACGCGCAGGTCGTCCTCACGACCGGCGGGACCGGGCTCGGCCCGCGCGACGTGACGCCCGAGGCGACACTCGCGGTCGTCGACCGGGTCGCCCCGGGGATCGCGGAGGCGCTCCGGGCCGCCTCGATCGCGAAGACGCCGCACGGGCTCCTCTCGCGCGGCGTCGCCGGCGTCGCCGGCACGACGCTCGTCGTCAACCTGCCCGGATCGCCCGGCGGCGCCCGCGACGGCCTCGAGGTGCTACGCCCTGCGCTCGACCACGCGCTCGAGCTCCTCGCCGGCGAGCCGACCGCGCACCGCCAGACGTGACGGCGACCGTCCTCCGCTATCCCCGCCTGTTCGTCTCGCTCGTCAAGTTCGAGCACACCGTCTTCGCGCTTCCTTTCGCCTACATCGGCGCGTTCCTGGCCGTGGGCGGCGTTCCGGGGGCAGCGGATCTCCTCTGGATCACGGTGGCGATGGTGGGCGCGCGCAGCCTGGCGATGGCGCTCAACCGCCTCATCGACGCGCGCATCGACGCGCGTAACCCGCGCACCGCCGGGCGGGAGCTGCCGCGCGGCGCGCTGCGGCCGTGGCAGGTCGTCCTCTTCTCGCTGGGCTCGCTCGCCGTGTTCCTGCTCGCCGTCTACCAGCTCGAGCCGATCGTGCACTGGCTCTGGCCCATCCCCGTGCTCGCGTTCGTCGCCTACCCATACCTGAAACGGATCACCTGGCTCTCCCACGCCTGGCTCGGCGCGGTGGACGGGCTGGCCCCGGTCGGCGCTTGGGCGGCGATCACGAACGAGTTGCCCTGGGAGGCCTGGCTGCTCGGCGCCGCGGTCGCCGTCTGGGTGGCGGGCTTCGACGTGCTCTACGCGCTCTTCGACGTCGACTTCGACCGGGCGCACGGCCTCCACTCGCTCCCGGCGCGCTTCGGCCCGCGGGCGGCCTTCGCCGTGGCCCGCGGCTGCCACGTCGCCACGGTCGGCTTCCTGGTCCTCGCCGGGCTGGGCCTCGACGTCGGCGTCCTCTACTGGCTCGGCGTCGCCGCCGTCGCCGCGCTCCTGGCCTACGAGCATTCGCTGGTCTCCGCGACCGACACTCGCCGGCTCGACACGGCGTTCTTCACGCTGAACGGCGTCATCAGCGTGTCGTTCTTCGCCTTCGTCCTCGCGGACGTGCTCTGATGGCCCTCATCGCCGCGCGCGGCCTCGGCCGGAGCTTCGGCACGAAGCGGGTCCTGCGCGACCTCGACCTCGACGTCGCCGAGCGCGAGCTCGTCCTCGTCACCGGGCCGAACGGATCGGGGAAGTCCACGCTGCTCGCGCTCTGTGCCGGCCTCCTCGCACCCACCGCGGGCGAGCTCGACGTGGCGGTCGACCGGGGGCGCATCGGCTACCTGGCGCACGAGCCGCTCGTCTACCGGGAGCTGACCGCCCTCGAGAACCTCGACCTCTACGGCCGCCTCTACCGCGTGCCCGAGCGGCGGGAGCGCATCGGGATGCTGTTCGAGCGCTTCGGCCTCTGGGAGGCCCGCCGCACCCCCGTCGCGTCTTTCTCCCGCGGGATGCAGCAGCGGCTCGCGCTCTGCCGGACGCTCCTGCACGACCCCGCCCTCCTGCTCCTGGACGAGCCCTATGCGGGGCTCGACGAGGCAGGCGGGGAACTCCTCGACGCCGAGCTCGCGGGGCTCGCGGGCCGGCGGACGCTCCTCCTCGCCACGCACGACCCCGGTCGGGTCGGGCGCCTCGCCACCGGCCGCTTGGCGTTGGCATGACCTACCTCGCCGACGTCGGCGCCCTCGCGCGCAAGGACCTGCTGCTCGAGCTGCGCTCGCGCGACACGCTGCCGGCGATGATCCTCTTCGTCGTCTCGACGCTCGTCGTCTTCAACTTCTCCCTGCCCGCGGAGACCGGCGACCTCGCCGCCTACGGGCTCCTGTGGGTCGCGATCGTCTTCACGGCGATCCTCGGGCTCACGCGGGCCTTCGCCGCGGAGCGCGAGCAGCGCGTCCTCGACGGCCTCGTCCTCGCTCCCTGTGACCGGAGCGCGATCTGGCTCGGCAAGGGCATCTCCGTCGTCGCCTTCCTGGCGCTCGCCGAGGTCGTGGCCCTGCCGGCGTTCGGCCTCTTCTTCGAGCCGGTGACGTGGGAGCTCGTGGCCGCCGTCGCGCTCGCCGACATCGGGCTCGCAGCGGTCGGCACGCTGCTCGCGGCGATGGCGGCGGCGAGCCGGGCGCGCGAGCTCCTCCTGCCGCTTCTCTTCCTGCCGCTCGTCATCCCCGTCGTCGTCGGCGGCGTGGGTGCCTCGATTGCGGACGACCCCGGACGCTACCTCGGCTTCCTCGGCCTCTACGACCTGATCTTTGCGATCCTGTCCTGGGCGAGCTTTGAGTACGTCGTTACCGAATAACCGCACGGCCGCGCTCGCCGCGGCAGCCTTCGTGCTGCTTCTCGGGGGGGTCGCGCTCGCCTTCTACTGGGTCCCGAACGCCCCGCTCGAGGGCTTCCGGCAGCGGATCTTCTACATCCACGTGCCGGTCGCGCTGACGGCGTACGCCTGCTTCGGCTGGGCCGCCTGGAAGGCACTGCGGCTCCTCTCGACGCGTGACCAGCGCTACGACCTGGAGAGCTACACCGCGGTCCACATGGGCGTCATCTTCGGCATCCTCACGCTCGTCACGGGCTCCATCTGGGCCCGCACCTCCTGGGGCGTGTGGTGGAGCTGGGGCGAGCGCCAGCTCGTCCTCTTCCTCGTCCTCTTCCTCTTCTACTCGGCCTACTTCATGCTCCGCTACTCGGTCGAGCCGGGGCCGCGGCGGGCGAGCATGTCGGCGGTCTACGCCCTCTTCGGCGTCGTCCTCATCCCCGTCAGCTTCCTCGCCATCCGCCTCGCGGAGGGGCTCATCCACCCGGTCGTCTTCGACCGCGACATCGGCTCGAACCTGGCCGGGAGCCAACTCCTCACCTTCGTCGTCTGCCTGGCCGGGACGCTCGCGCTCGCCGCCTCGCTCTACGGGAACGAGCTCACGGGCAAGCGGATCGACGAGCGCCTGCGCGAGCTCAGGGAGGCGCTGGAATGACGTCCGCCGAGCGCTACGTCACCGCCGCCTACCTCGTCGTCCTCGGCGTCCTGCTCGCCTACCTCGTCATCTACGCGTTCAAGCTCTCGCGGCTCGAGCGCGAGGTCGGGGAGCTGGCGGAGCTGGCCCGGCGGCGGAGGGAGGGGTAGTAGTGCCTCTTCAGGTAATGCTGCCCCGCTTCTGGGTCGCGAGCACCAAGCCGGAGTTCGCACTCGGACGCAGCCAAGGCAGGAAGCCTTGGCAAGGGCGAGGGTGGGCTCCGGCGCCGCGTGGTCGCGGGCCAGAGGCAGGCGTTCATTGCCTGGAGAGGCACTAATGGGCGAGGCTGCGCTCCTTCTCTTCTGGCCCGCCCTCGCGGGCTACGCGGAGGCCGCCGTGGCCTACGCGGGCGACACGGTGCGTCCCGGGCGGCTCGTGGGCTATGCGATCTGGGGCGTGCGGCTCGGCTGGCTGGCGCAGACCGCGCTCCTCGTCGCGCAGGCCGCCGACGCCGACGGCTTCCCCTGGGGAACGTGGGCGGGCTCGCTGAACCTCTTCGTGTGGATGTGCGTCGGGGCCTACCTCATCTGGGGCTGCCGCGCACCGTTCCGGCTGCTCGGCCTCGTCGTGATGCCGGTCGCCGCGCTTCTCCTGATCCTCGCCTGGGCGGCCGGGGGAGTCGGCGAGCCCGCCCGCAGCGAGTTCGGCGACGTCTTCCTCGCCTTCCACGTCGGGCTGATCCTGGCCGGGTTCGCCGGCTTCACGCTCGCCGCTGCGCTCGCCGCCCTCTATCTCGTCCAGGAGCGGCGCCTGAAGCGGCGCGCGCCCGGGGTCCTGCGCTTGCGCTTTCCCTCGCTCGAGACCCTCGACTCGCTCACGGTGCGCGCCGTCGCCGTCGCGCTCCCGGCGCTGACCCTCGGGATCGGGATCGGGCTCGCGCGCCTCGGGTCGGAGGGCGGCGGCTTCGACGCGATCATGGGCGTGACCCTGCTCACCTGGGTCGTCTACGCGGCCTTCCTCGTCCTGCGCTGGGAGGCCGGCTGGCGAGGCCGGCGTGCCGCCTATCTTGCGCTCGCCGGCTTCCTGCTCGTCCTCCTCGTCCGCCTCGTGCTCACCCCCTTCTTCCACTTCGAGCCGTGAAGCTTCTTCTCGTCGGCACCTCCTATCAGCGCGCCCCCGTCGAGCTGCGCGAGCTGCTCGCCTACGACCGCGAGCTGCGCCGGCAGGCCCTGGAGCGGCTCTCGGCCGACGGCACGGAGGCGGCCGTGCTGTCGACCTGCAACCGCACGGAGGTCTACGCGGTCGACGCCGATCCCGAGGCCCTGGAGGAGCGCGTGTACGGCGAGCTCTCGGCGCTCTCGGGGCTCTCGCACTCCGAGCTCGCTCCCGCGCTCTACACGGTCGGCGACGAGGCGGCGGCGCTCCACCTCTTCCGCGTCGCGGCCGGCCTCGACTCGATGGTTCCGGGCGAGGCGCAGATCCTCGGCCAGGTGCGCGAGGCCTATCACGCCGCCCGGGAGGCCCGCACGACGGGGCCGATCCTCCACCGTCTCTTCCGGCAGGCGCTCCGCGTCGGCAAGCGTGTGCGCACGGAGACGGCGATCGGCGAGAACCCCGCCTCGGTCTCCGCGGCGGCGGCCGAGCTCGCCGAGCGGGTCTTCGAGGGCCTCGCCGGGCGGCGGATCCTCCTGCTCGGCGCCGGCAAGACGGCCGACCTGACCGCGGCGAACCTCATCTCCCGTGGCGTCGGCGAGATCGTCGTCGCGAATCGCTCCCGCGAGCGGGCGGACGCGCTCGCGCGCCGCTTCGACGGGCGCGGCGTCGGTCTCGACGCCGTCGAGGAGGAGCTCGAGTGGGCCGACGTGGTGGTCGCCTCGACGAGCTCGCAGGGGGTCGTGCTCTCGGCGCCGCAGGTGGGGCGCGCGATGAAGCGCCGGCGAGGGCGGCCGGTGTTCTTCATCGACATCGCCGTGCCGCGCGACCTCGACCCGGCGATCAACGACCTCGAAGGTTGCTACCTCTACGACATCGACGACCTCGAGCGGGTCGTCGCCGAGAGCGTCGCGGGTCGCCGCGAGGAGGCCGTCCGTGCGGAGGCGATCGTGAGCGAGGAGGCCGACGGCTTCCGGGCCTGGCAGCTCTCCCTCGACGTCGTGCCGGCGATCGCCTCGCTGCGGGCCCAAGCCGAGTCGATCCGGCAGGCCGAGCTGGAGCGGGCCGAGGGGCGCCTCGCCTCTCTGTCGCCGAGCCAGCGGCGGGCGGTCGAGGCGCTCACGAGCCAAATCGTGGCGAAGCTCCTGCATCAGCCGACGGTGCGCATGAAGGAGGCCGCGGCGGCGGCCGACGGCGTCCTCTACGCGGACGCGGTTCGGCACCTGTTCGGGCTCGGAGACGATGATCAGGCTCGGGACGCGCGGCAGTAGGCTCGCGCTGACCCAGGCCGAGCTCGCCGCCGACCGGCTGCGCGCGGCGAGCCCGGACGCGGACGTCGCCATCGTCCCGATGACGACGGCGGGCGACCGCGACCGCTCGCGGCCGTTCGGGGAGATCGGCGAGCGCGGCGTGTTCGTCAAGGAGATCGAAGAAGCCCTCCTGGCCGGCCGTCTGGACGTGGCGATCCACTCCGCGAAGGACATGACCTCGACTGCGGTGGCCGGGCTCGCCGTCGGCGCGTACCTCGCACGCGAGGACCCCCGTGACGCCCTCTGCGGCGCGGACGTCCTCGGGCCGGGCATGCGAATCGGGACGGCCTCCGTGCGCCGCCGCGCGCAGCTCCTGGCGCTCGAGCCGGAGCTCTCGGTGGAGCCGCTGCGCGGGAACGTCGACACGCGCCTGCGCAAGATGGGCGAACGGGGCCTCGACGCGATCGTGCTCGCGGCGGCCGGGCTCGACCGGCTGGGCCTGGGAGCCGAGATCGGCCTCCGCCTGCCGGTGGAGGACATGCTGCCCGAGGCCGGCCAGGGCGCGGTCGCCCTCCAGGTGCGGGAGGGCGAGGAGGAGCTCGTCGCCGTCCTCGACGATCCCGAGACCCGCCGGCGCGTCGAGGCGGAGCGCGCCTGCGTGTCGCGGATCGGGGCCGGCTGCCTCGCGCCGGTGGCCGCGCACCACGACGGCCGGACGCTGAGCGCTCTCATCGCCGACGAGGACGGCGGCTGGATCGAGCGGCGAAGCGGCCCCGACCCCGCCGCCCTTGCGGACGAGCTCCTCGCCGCGGCCGCCGCGCTGCGGCGATGAGGGTCGTGCTCACGGCCACCGCGGCCTCCGCGGGGCCGCTCGCCGCCGCGCTCGCCGCGGAGGGCTTCGAGGTGGAGAGCTGCCCCCTGGTGGCCGTCGAGCCGCTTCCCGGGCCGCCGCTTCGCACGGCGGAGTACGACTGGCTCCTGCTCACGAGCCGCAACGCGGTCGAGCCGCTCCTCGGCCGGCTCGAGGGAGCCCTCCCGCGCGTCGCCGTCGTCGGGCCGGGGACGGCCGAGGCGCTGCGCGACCGGGGCGTCGAGCCCGACCTCGTCGCCGCCGTCTCGACGCAGGAGGGGCTCGCCGCCGAGCTGCCGCGCCCGACCGGCCGCGTCCTCTTCGCGGGCGCCGAGGACGCGCGCGACGTCCTCGTCCGCGAGCTCGGCGCCGACTTCGCGCCGCTCTACCGCACCGTCGGGCTGCGGCCCGAGCCGTTTCCCGCGGCGGACCTGGTCGTCCTCGCCTCTTCCTCCGCCGCCCGCGCGTTCGCCGCTCTCGCGCTCGACCTGCCGTGCGTCTCGATCGGGCCGGTGACCTCTGCGGAGGCCCGGGCACTCGGGCTCCGCGTCGCGGCGGAGGCGGGGAGCCATGACCGGGAGGGGCTCGTGCGAGCGGTTAAGCTCGCGGCATCGACCGCCGGTTCATCACCTTCCTGACGGACTTCGGCCTCGAGGACGACTTCGTGGGGACGTGTCACGGGGTCGTGAAGCGCATCGCGCCCACGGCCGAGGTGATCGACATCACTCACGGGATCGAGCCGCAGAACGTCCTGCAGGGAGCGCTCGTGCTCGCGAGCACGCTGCCGTACATGCCGGACGGGATCCACCTCGCCGTCGTCGATCCGGGCGTGGGCGGCGACCGCAAGCCGCTCGCTCTGCGCGGCGCCGACGGCCGTCTCTACGTCGGTCCCGACAACGGCCTCCTGCTCGTGGCGGCCGACCGTTTCGGAGGCGTCGAGGAGGCGGTGGAGCTCGTCGACCCCGCCTACCGGCTCGAGCCGGTCGCGCGCACCTTCCACGGGAGAGACGTCTTCGTGCCGGCTGCGGCGCACCTGGCCGCCGGCGTCGCCCTCGCCGATCTCGGCCCGGCTGTCGACCCCGACGAGCTCGTGCGGCTCGAGCTGCCGGAACCGAGCGTGGGCCCGCGCCGTATCCGCGCCACCGTGCTCTACGTCGACCGCTTCGGAAACGTCCAGCTCAACCTCACGAGCGCCCACCTCGAGCGGATCGGTGTCGAGCCGGGCTCGCAAGTCGAGGTGGAGGTCGGCTTCGAGCGGTACTACGCGGTCGCGGCGCGAACCTTCGCCGAGGTTCGCCGCGGCGACATCGTGCTCTACGAGGACGCCTACTGGAACATCGCCCTGGCCATCAACCAGGGCAATGCCGCCGAGATGTTCGGCGCGCACGTGGGCCAGGATCTGCGGCTCACGGTCTCCGACCGGTGAGTGCGCTCCTCGAAGCCGCCGGCAAGCGCTTCGCCCGGCTGGCGACGCGGGCGGTCGTCGCGCGTCCCGGCCTCTGGCGGCTGTTTCGCGGGCCGCTCAGAGCGCAGTTCGACCGGCTCGCTCCGGTCTGGCACGGCCGGCTCGGGCCCGAGGCCCTGGCCGCTCTGGGCGTGGCGCTCGACAGCCTCGAGGAGCCGCCTCGCCGGGCGCTCGACCTCGGCACCGGCACCGGCAAGGGCGCGCTCTTCGTGGCGGAGCGCTTTCCCGGGGCCGAGGTCGTCGGCGTGGACCTCTCGCCCGCGATGATCGCCGAGGCGCGGCGAGTCGCTCCGCCCGGGCTCGCCGACAGGGTCCGCTTCGAGGTCGCGGACGCCGCCGAGCTGCCGTTCGAAGACGGCGCCTTCGACCTCGTCGTGCTCCTCAACATGATCCCGTTCTTCCCCGAGCTTCGCCGCGTGACCACGCCGGGCGGGACGGTCGTCCTCTCCTTCGCCTACGGCCCGGAGACGCCGATCTGGACGCCGTCGGAGACGCTGCGCGCGCGGCTCGGGCCGCTCGGCTTCGGGGGCTTCGAGGAGCTCGCCGTCGGACCGGCGACCGCGTTCCTGGCGAAGCGGGCCGACCCCGGGTAGGATCCCGCCAAACGGCGTTCGCGGCACGGCAGCACCGGCCCGGACGTCGTTTTTTCGGCCACGGTGCGGCCCGGCGGCTCAGTACTCGTTCCGAAGGAGTTCTAGGACTGCACCGGCGGAATCGCCGGGCTTGGAACCTCGCGTGCGCTCTGGTTCTCAGAGTCGAGGTCGAAGCGGACGAGCGCGGTGCGCGAGGTGATGCCGAGCTTCCGGTAGACGTTGCGGAGGTGGAAGTCGATCGTGCGCGGGCTGAGGAAGAGCTGGGCTGCCACGTCGCGGTTCGTGAGGCCCTCCGCGACGAAACGCGCAATCTGGAGCTCCTGCATGGTGAGAGCGTTTCTCGTGCTCGGGTCGCGTTTTCGCGCCGTCTGGCCGCTCGCCCGCAGCTCGACCCGCGCCCGCTCCGCCCACTGCGTTGCTCCGAGCGTCTCGAAGCCGTCGAGAGCCGCTCGCAGATGCTCACGCGCCTCTACTCGGCGTCGGACCCGGCGGAGGAACTCGCCGTAGGCGAGCTCGCTGCGAGCATGCTCGAAGGGGCGGGCGGCCTCGGCATGCGCGTCCAAGGCTGCCAGGAAGAGGCGTTCGGTTTCGCTCTCGTCGTCCGAGAGCAGCGCGCGGCAGTGCAGGACCACTGCACGGGCCCAGGCAGCCGCGTCGCTCTGCGCCCACGGCTCGAAGACACCCAGCCACGCGCGCGCGGTTTCCGGTTCGCCTGCGCGGATCGCAGCTTCGATCCGATCGAGCCCACCCCAGAAAACGACCAGCGTCGTGGAGATCTCCCGGCAGCGCCTCAGCGCCTCCTCGGCCCGACCGAGTCCCAGCTCCAGCAGTGCCAGCGCCCAGTGCGCGAGCTCGAGGACGATCCCCAGGCGACGAGCTGATGCGAGCTCCCGACTCTCGGCCGCCAGCGATCGGCACTCGTCCTCAGACCCTCGCAGGGCCGCGATGAGCGCGAGCAGCACGAGCTGCTGCGCGACCAGATCGTGCTGGCCGATCTCGCGCGCGAGCTGGACGCCCTCCCTCGCGTTGGCCGAACCGGAGGCCCAGCGGCCTGCCCAGAGCTCCGTAATAGCGAGGCGGGGAAGGATCTGGGTCACGATGCTGAGCGCGCCGCTCGCGCGCGCCCTGGCCGCCGCTTCACGGTGGGTCCGGTACGTCGCTTGATCGTCACCGAGGTAGAGGGCGGCCCGTCCCGCGAACAAAAGCGCGACGGGCTCCTTGCTGGCCGCATCGTCATCGAGCTCCTCTGCCAGCTCGAGCGCCGCGCGGAGCATCGAAGCAGCGTCGGCGAAGTCGCCCTCGGCGTGGGCTCCTAGCCCGATGAGAAGCAGTGCGAGCATGCGGACGAACGGCGTTTCCTCCGCGGGGAGGCCGCGGGCCAGTTCGGCAATCGCGATGGCCGCCTCGCGGTCGCCGGCATAGGCCGCGGCGAGACCGGCGATGTTGAGTAGCTGAAGGGCGCGCTCGCCGTCATTCGGCGCCACCTCCGTTGCCGCGCGAAGCAGAAGCTGGCACGCATCGGCCGGCACGCCGCGGGTCATCTCGATCAGGCCGAGGAAGCGGTCGATATCCGCACGCTGGATCGGCTCCGTTACCAGCGGGCGGGCCCCTTCGAGCAGCATCAGGGCCCGCTCCACGCGTCCCGCGAGCCAGGCGTTCTCCGCTGCCGCGGTGAGTCGCCGCGCCCGGTGCTCCTCGTCTCCTGTCAGCGCGGCAGCCCGTTCGAAGGCGAGCGAGGCGGCGGCGAAACCGCTCCGCCGCCTCGCTCGCTCGGCTGCCTCCTCGAGCTCCTCACCGACGGACGGGTCGGGCTCGACGCTTGCCGCGGCGCGATGCCACGCCCGGCGATCGGCCTCGACTTCGCCGTCGAGCACGCTCGCCAGCGCGCGATGGGCGGCCTGTCGCCTGGAAAGCGGCGCCGCCTGATAGACGGCGGAGCGAACAAGTGGATGGCGAAGCTCGAGCCGCGTCCCGCGCACGTGCGCCAGCCCGGCCTGCTCGGCGTCGTCGAGCGCCTCAGCCGCGGCTCCGAGCTGCGCGGCGGCGCGCAACACGATCGCGAGCTCGCCGCTGTCGTCGGCGCTGGCGACGAGCAAGAGCGTCTGAGTCTCCTCCGGAAGCCGATTCACGCGCGCAAGGAATGCGCGCTCGACCCGGGCGCTGACCGGGATGGGAGCAAGCACCGCCTCTGCGCCCGACAGCTGAGCCTCACTCAGGGCCGAAGAAAGCTCGAGCAGAGCGAGCGGGTTGCCGCCCGTCTCAGCGACAAGCCGGTCGCGGAGCTCCGACGAGAGTGCGATGCCTGCTGAGCGATCGACCAGCTTCCCAGCCGCCGCCGGGTCGAGCCCGCCCAGCTGCAGCTCGGGGAGCCCGGGTGCCTCGAAACGCCGAACATCGGCCTCGCGGGCGCCGAAGAGCATGACGATGCCCTCGGCCTCGAG
>Ga0299907_10002194_pt1 | contig 11815 bp, 5 predicted proteins | sample RVTome_16_FD_198680 | JGI IMG/M metagenome (GOLD analysis project Ga0299907, IMG submission 198680) | Soil microbial communities from uranium-contaminated site in the Upper Colorado River Basin, Wyoming, United States - RVT152D67 (version 2) ...
GGCGACCGCCCGGCGTACGGCGGCGGCGAAGGCGTCGGCGCCGGCGAAGGCATCCCAGGCTGACCAGAAGCTATCCCAGACCCTGCCCCGCCCAGCGCGTTCCGTGTAGCCCTCGAGCTGGTCCAGGGCCCGCGTCTGCTCTGCCTGACCGGCCGACCGATAGAGCTGGCGCAGCTCGCCCAGCGAGGCCTCCAGCGCGACCGACCGATCCGACACGCCGGCCAGCAGGCGGCGGACGACCAGCACGTACAGCGCGCAGGCGACATCGGCGGCGGGGTGGCCATGGGTCACGCGCGAGGCGCGCCGGGCGAGTTCGACCAGCTGCCCGGCGGGCGCGTCGCGGTATACGAGCCCGAGCGGCAGGATGCGCATCAGCGAGCCGTTGCCAGCGGCGTCGGCGGCGCCGGCGTGCTCGGGCGGCCTGCCGGCCTCGATCGCGCGCAGCGCGGCCGCGGTGGCGGCTCCGACGTCGAAGCGCCCCTCCCCCTCCGGCGTGTAACGGCCGTCGTTGAGCCAGGCCAGCGCGCGGCGGGCCTGGTCGGCCGTGTCAAAGCCCGTTTCGAGCAGCGAGTCGAGGAGGGCCAGCATGAGCGCCCCGTCGTCGCTCCACGTGCCCGCTGGCTTGCCGTACCTACCCCGGGCGCCGAAACGCACCTCCGCGGCCGGCAACGGCGGCCCGAACTCGTAGGGCACGCCCAGCGCATCGCCGACGAGCTGGCCCCAGACCGCGCCGGCCATGCGGTCGCCGAGCGATGGAGCGGACTCGGGCGGGCTCAAGGTTCGATGCTGCCGCGCCGGACGAGCTCCTCGTCGCCGAGCGCGTCGAACAGGATCTGCCGATACGTGCCGTCCTCGATCAGCTCGCCCAGCGCGCCTTCGATCGCCGCGCGCAGCAGCGGCCGATCGAGTGCCAGGCCGATGCCCTGGCGTGCCGCGGGCACCGTCGCCGGCGACTGGACGAGCCGTTCGGGGTACTGGAAGACGTAGTTGGAGTTGCCCAGGTAGGCCGTCACCGTCCCATCGAGCAGAGCCTCGACCGCGACCTGCGCCTCGTCGAACTTGTGCACCTCGATCGGCAGGTGGCCCTGCGCGATGCACGCCTGGGAGAGGCCGGTGCCGTTGAAGTCACCGCTGCCCTCGATCATGTCGCCGAAGATGGAGCCGGCGGTGGTCGAGACCATCAACCCGCACAGGTCCTCCATCGTCTCGACCATGCGCGGGTTGCCGTGGGCCACCAGGACACGCTGCTGCGAGCGCGTGTAGGGGACGAAAGCGACCCGCTCCAACCGGCCGGCGGTGATGTTCTGCGACGAGACGCTCAGGTCACAGGCACCGTCCTCGACCTGGTCGAGCAGGTCGACGAACGGTGTCTCGACGACGTTGACCGTGAGCACAAGGCGATCAGCAAGCCCGCGCGCGAACTCGACGTTGTAGCCCTCCAGCTGGCCGTCCACCTGCGACGCCGCCGGCGCGCCTAGCGGGCTGATGCAGACAGCGAGTCCGTCCGGGCTGTTGAGCTCGTCGCGGAACGTCGGTTCGCGTGGCGCCGGCGCGGCGCAGCCACTGCCGGCAACGAGGGCGATCAGCAGCCACCCGAGCACGGCACGCACGACTCGCCCAGTCTACGCCGCGATACCGCGGAGGCGACTCTGCCGCCGCCGGACGGGGCGAGGTCAGGCGACTGAGCCGCTGCCCCACCGGCTGGGACAGATGAGCCTGTAGTCGCAGTTGCCGCAGCGCCACTGGTCGGGCGTGGCGGTGAAGTCGCCGCCACGGATGCGCCGGGCGCTCTCGAGCACGCCGAGCCGGAACTCCGCGAGCTGTTCGGGCGTGCGCGTCGTGCTGATTGCCTGGTCAGTCTCGGTGAAATAGAGCGTCAGCTTCGAGGCGGCCGGCAGGCGCTCGCCGCTGACCGGGTCGGGCACCGCTCCCAGGGCGAGCGCCAGAGCGTAGGCGGACAGCTGGCTGTCGCGGTCGACCTGCGCCTGGCTCTTGGGCCGGCCGGTCTTGTAGTCGGTGATCTCGATCGTCCCGTCGGGATGACGGTCGATGCGGTCGATGACGCCGTAGAAGCGGACGGGCGTGCCTGTCTCGGCATCATCGAGCTCGAGCGTGAAGCCGACCTCGAAGCCGACCGCTTCGGCCAGGCTGGCCACTTCGCGCTCGTAGAAGCGGCGCAGCGCGGGTTCCGCGCGGCGGCGGTAGTGGTCGGCCGCCTGCGCGTCGGCGTAGTTGCGCGGCCGCCAGACGTCCTCGAAGGACTGGCGCAGCGCCTCGTAACCGGGCGGTGGCAGGCCGGCCGCGACAGCTGCCCGCCGCGCCCGAGCGTACGTTTCGAAGGCGGCGTGGATCGCGCCACCGAACTCGAAGTAGCCCCGCGTATCGGCGACCGGGATGCGGTAGACCTTCTCGAAGGCGTAGCGCAGCGGGCACTCCGCGTACGAGCTGAGCTGCGAGTGCGAGAACGTCTGCGGCAGTGGCGCCAGCTCGAGCAGCGTCCGGCCGGCCGGCGCATGGCGGGCCAGGACGGTCAGGGTCAGCGGGTCCACTCCGTGCCGGCGCGCCTCCTCGGCGATGCCCGCTGCCTCTTCAGCAACGGCGACCAGCTCGGCGGTCAGCCGGGCCCGACCGGCGTGGTCGTCGGCCGCCAGGCCCTCGAGCAGGCTGATGAGCTCGACCGCCCGTCGGCGCAGCGCGAAGCGGCGCTCGTGCGCCTGCGGGACGGGCATCAGCTTGAGCAGCTCGGCCGTGCCCTCCGCCACCGATGCCGCGGCCCGGTCGCTCGCCTCGACTTCGACCCCGGCTGGCGGTGCACGGCGCTCGACGGTCACGTCGGCGGCGCCGTCGAGGACAACCTCGCCACAGAAGCGGCTGGCGCCGGTCCTGGCACCCTCCGTGTCCACCGCCGACAGCAGCAGCCGCCGCCGGGCACGGGTCATGGCCACGAAGAGCAGCCGGCGCTCCTCGTCGATCGCGAAGTCGGCCGGCGGCGCCTGCTTGAGCAGCTCGACCGGGATCAGCAACCGCTCCTCGCGCGTGTCGGGGAACTGGCCCTCGACGAGACGCGGCACAACGACCGCTTCGTACTCGAGCCCCTTGGCCTGGTAGACGGTCATCAGCTGGACGCCTTCGACGTCGATCCGGCCGGGCAGGTCGGTGTCGAGGTCGCCGCCGACCTGCTGGTACAGGTCGAGGTAGGCGACGAAGTCGACCAGGCTCGCCCGCGGGTGAGCGCGCTGCCAGTCGGCCACGAAGCGCATGAAACGGGCGACGCCGAGCACGGAACGCTGGGCGTCGGGTGTCTCGGTCGCGATCAGGTCGTGCAGCACGTCGGTCCGAACGAGGAACTGTTCCAGCACGGCGAACGGACCGTCGCGCTGCGCCCGCGGCACGAGCGCGTCGAGCACGTCGAAGAGCCGGCGCAGCTTGACGCGCAGCCGCACGTCGAGCTGCTCGCGCCGCCAGCGCGTGCGCTGCTCGCGGCTACGCCGCTCGCGCACCGTTTCGGGCTGTTCATGGTCGGTGTTGGTGGCCAGCTCGGCGGCGCTCCACAGGGTCGGCGGCTCGGCCGTCGCGGCCGGCGTGGCGCCACCGTTGGCGTCGGCGGCCTCGGCAGCGATAACGGGTACGTAGATCTCGCCATCGCGCAGGATGTCCGCCGCGGCCTGGAATAGCGGACGGCCGTCCCAGTCGGCGGCCCGCGCCAGGCGCGCGATCTCCGCGGCGTCCAGCCGCCACGGCCCGGCTGAGAGCAGCCGGGCGAAGGGCACCGAGTCGTCCGGGTTGGCCGCAACGCGTAGCGCTGCCTCGACGTCGCGCACGTCGGACGCAGCGAACAACCCACTGCCGCCGACGACTACGTAGGGGATGCCCTGCCGGCGCAGCCGCTCGACGATCGCGTCACGGTGACGGTGCTTGCGGTACAACACCGCGATGTCGCGCCAGCGGCGGGGCTGGGCCATCTCCTCGTACGTGCGCCCGATCCAGCCGACAACGTGGTCGGCTTCGTCCGCCTCATCGCTCGCGTACACGACCTCGACCGGCGCCCCGTCGCCGGCCACCGGCCGCAGCGGCTCGCTCTTGAGCCGCCGGGCATTGTGCGCGACCAGCCGCTGTGCGGCCGACAGAATGTGGCCCGTCGAGCGGCGGTTCTCCAGCAGCGGCAGGCTGGCGACACGGGTCACCAGCCTGTCGGGGGCCCAGGCGGGTGGCCGCTCGAAGCGTTCGCGGAATCGTTCGAAGGCGGCATACGAGGCGCCGCGGAAGCGATAGATGGACTGGTCGTCATCGCCGACCACGACCACGTTGTCCGGCTTGTCCAGCCCGCGCCCGACCAGCTCGAGCAGCAGGATCTGGGCCATGTTGGCGTCCTGGAACTCGTCGACCAGCACGTGGCGGAACTGCGCCTGGTAGCGGGCCAGGATGTTGGGCCGGTCGAGCAACAGCTGGATCGCGCGCAACTGCTGCTCGCCGAAGTCGAGCAGCCCACGCTCGTGCAGGGCAGCCTGGTACGTCTCGTATGCCTCCGCCTCCTCGAGCAGGCGCTGGACGTCGAGAGCCTCCCCGTCACGCAGGTAGGTCTGCTGCAGGCCCTCGGCCAGGCGGCGCTGCTCGGCGGCGAGCAGGTTCCACCACAGCGGCCGGCCGGCCTCGTCGGTGGCGGTGTCGCGTCGCGCTTCGCGGCTGGCCACCTTCCGACCCTCGTCGTGGCCGCGACCGGCCAGCTCGCTGCGGACGGCCTTGACCTGCCACAGCCGGCCCAGCGCATCGCGCTCGCGCAGCTCGGCCAGGACCTGCTCGAACGTGCCGGCGCCGTACTTGATCTCGAACGCCTCTCGCTTGGCCTGCGCGAAGGCCGTGTACTCCTGCGGCGTGACCAGCTCGTCCTTGGCCCGGCTGATCACGTCGGCGAAGCGGCCGGCGGCGTTGGCGTCGCGCGCCATGGCGTGGTACAGGAAGTGGCCGAGGCGCGGGCGCAGCTCGCGCAGCAGAAGTCGCTGGCCGACACCGTCGAGCACGTCCGGGTTCTCGGCCAGGCCAAGGTCGGCGCGGTTGTCGGCCAACAGCCGGTGGCCGAAGGAGTGGAAGTTGTGTACCCACAGCCGGCTGGACGTCGGGAGGCCGAGCATCTGCTCGAGCCGGTCGGCGAGTTCGGCTGCCGCCTTGACGTTGTAGGTCAGGACGAGGACGTTCTCCGGCGCCAGTGATGGATCGGTCGCCAGGAGGTGGCGCACGCGCTCGACGACGACGGTCGTCTTGCCCGTGCCGGCGCCGGCAAGCACCCTCAGCGGGCCCGCGCCCCATTCCACCGCCTCCCGCTGCTCGCCTGTCAGGATCACCGCCCTCATTCTGGCGGCCTGTTGTGCCAGCTCAGCTGGCGCGACGGTCAACTTGGGACCGCCGATGCTCGTCGGCTCTGCGCGGCAGCCGCCTCGAGCCGCTCGAGTAGCCCGTCTGCGCCCATCTCGGCGAACAGCCCGGCTGCCTCGGCGCGGCCGGCGGCGGCCTCCGCATCAACTGTGCCGAGCAGCAGCGCGCGCTCGAGCAGGGCATAGGCCAGGTCAAGGCGGAGTTCGGCCTGGCGCCACTCGTCGATCACGCGCCGGAAGGCTGGCAGCGCCTCTTCGGTCCGTCCCTCGAGCGCCATACGACCCGCTTCGATCGTCTGGGCTGAGCGATCCAGCCAGGCCGCGTCGAAACCCTTCTCGTCGAGCCAGGCGGCGTCGGCGCGCAGCGCCTCGACGTCGCCGAGCAGCACTGCCGCGTGGCCGGCAATCACGAAGACGGTCGCCATCTCGCCGCCGCTGTAGGCGTCACGCGAGGCTACGGCGAGCCGGCGCGCCTCGCCCAGGTCCCCTCGAGCGAGCGCGATCTGGGCCTGCACGGACAGCACGGCGCTGGCGTCCTGCGCCGACGACGAGCCAGCCACGGAGTCGCTGACCAGCGCAAGTCGCCGCTCCGCGCCGTCGAAATCCCCACGCAGCGCCGCCGCGATGGCGGCGGAACCGAAGATGAAGCTCGATAGCGACGTCTTCGTTTCCTCGCTGGCGTCTGCCTCGAGCGCCATCACCCGGTCCAGATCGCCGGTCATCAGGGCCGCGCCGGCGGCGTTGCCGCTGATCATGGCCGCGAACACGCCCAGGCCGTATTGCCTGGCCAGCTCGACACCCTCGAGCGACACCCGCAGTGACTCGCGCGGGTCTTCGGCTGCCATGAACGAGCCCAGGTTGAAGCGTGCACGCAGCCGGGCGAAGATCTCGTCCTCGGCGTCGGCCAGCGTCATGGCCCCGTAGAGCAGCGCCAGGCCTTCTCGCCCCTGCCCCGCCTGGGCGAGTGCCCACGACTTGGTTATCAGGAGCTGCAACGTGGTGGTCAGGGTGAACGCGGGTCGGGCGCCCTCGCGCGCGCGCAACCGTTCCTGCACCTCGAGCGCCTTCGAGATGGCCAACAACGCGCTCGCGCCGTCGCCGCGGAACAGGTAGCCGCGGGCAAGCTGGCCGTTGAGCTGGATGAAGGCCCTGGTTGCCGACGAGGGCAGCGTCGCCAGCGCTCCCTCGAGCAGGGCCATCGCCTCGTCGACGCGTGACGCCGATAGCAACCAGCCGCCGAACACGGCCTTGACCAGAGCCGCCTGCTCGAGCTCGCCGCGGGCCTCGAGCGAGGTGATTGCCTCGCGGCTATGGCGTTCAGCCCGCTCGACGTCGCTGCTCAGCGTGGCCGCGTTGACCGCTCGCGTGCGCAGCTCGTCGAGGCCGGCGTCGTCGAAGGTGACCGCCATCGCCTGCTCGTAATACTCGAGCGCCTGGCCGTACGAGTGCAGCCGTGCGGCGCGGTCGGCCGCCGCGCGCAGCGCCACGCGCGCCTGGGCGGCGACGGCGGCGCCCTCCTCGCCTTCGGGCGCCGCCCGGAAGGCTTCGACGTAATGACTGGCCCGCACGCCGGCCAGCTCCTCGTCGCCGAGCGTCTCGTAGAAGCGCGCCGCGGCGAGATGGCGCGCCCGCCGGTCGCGCTTCGACAGGGTGGCGTAGGCGACCTCGCGGATGAGGCCCTGGCGGAAGGCGTAGTGGCCGCGCTCGGGCGAGCGCGGATCGGTTTCCAGCGCGACCAACTCCTTGTGCGCCAGCGCGCGCAGACGGCCCTCGATCTGGTCCGGCGGCCGGCCCGACAGCGCCGCCAGCGCCGCCGGCGGGAAGGCGACGCCGAGTACGGCGGCTTCCTGCAGCAGCTCGCGGTCGTCGGCGTCGAGGGCGTCGAGGCGAGAGGCGATCAGTGCGCGCAGAGTAGGCGGCACGTGCAGCGCCGGCAGCTCACCGACGAGCTCGTAGGCCTCGCCGCGGCGCACCAGGTGGCCGCCGTCGGCCAGCGCGCGGACCGTCTCGACGGCGAACAGCGGCACGCCCTCGGCGCGCTCGAGGATGCGCGCCAGTTCGCTCTCGGCCAGGGTCGGCACCAGGCCGCGCAGCAGGGAGCCCATCGACTCATCGGACAGCGGCTCGAGGTGCAGCGCGACCATCGCGCGGTGGCCCATGCCGAAATTGGGCCGCCGGTCGAGCAGCTCGGGCCGGGCGAGCGTGACGATCACGATCGGTCGATCGCGCGCCCAGTCGAGAACGTGCTCGATGAAGTCGAGCAGCCCGTCGTCGGCCCACTGCAGGTCCTCGAAGGCGAGGATCGTCGGACCGCGCTCGGCGATCTGCTCGAAGAAGGTACGCCAGGCACTGAACAGCTGCTCGCGCGCCGCCCAGTCGGCCTCGGCGATGCCGAGCAGGGCGCCGAGCGCCGGCTCCAGCCGGCGGCGAACCTGGACATCGGCAACGAAGTCGGCCAGCGCGGCGCCCAGCTTCTCGCGCGTCGTCGCCTCGTCCTCGCCCTCGGCTATGCGCGCTCGGCGGCGGACCATCTCGCCCAGCGCCCAGAACGCAATGCCCTCGCCGTACGACGGCGACCGACCGCGGTGCCAGTAGTAGATGTTCGGACCGGCCAGCCCGTCGAGGTACTTCTCCAGCTCCCAGATCAGCCGGCTCTTGCCGATGCCGGCCTGGCCGGTGATGGCAACCATGCGCAGCCTGCCCTCGCGCTCGGCCGCATGGACCTGTGCCTTGAGCAGGCGCAGCTCTTCGTCACGACCGACGAACGGCGGCTCCAGACCCTCCTCGCGGCCCTCGCCGCCCACGCGCGCCACCACGCGCAGCGCGCGCCACGCGGCGACCGGCGCCAGCTTGCCCTTCAGCAGCTGCTCGCCAGCGGGCTCGTAGGCGATCGCCGCATTCGTTGCCCGGAACGTTGCCTCGCCGACCAGAACGACGCCCGGCGGAGCGACGGATTGAAGGCGCGACGCCGTGTTGACCAGGTCCCCGGCGACCATGCCCTCACCCACCCGGCCGGGCGTCACCGCCGCCTCGCCCGACAGTACGCCCGCGCGCAGCGCGAGCGGCTGGCCACCGATCGACAGGCCCCGTACGCGCTCGACCAGTTCGAGGGAGGCGCGCACGGCCCGTTCGGGGTCGTCCTCACGCGCCACCGGTGCGCCCCAAACGGCCATCACCGCATCGCCGATGAACTTCTCGACCGTGCCGCCGTAGCCCTCGATCAGCTGGCGCGCGGTCTCGAAGTAGCGCGACAGCAGATCGCGCACCTCCTCCGAGTCGTGCTCCTCGGAGAGCTGGGTGAAGCCCACCAGGTCGGCGAAGAGGACCGACACGAAGCGGCGCTCGGCGGCCGGCTGGGACTGTGTCGCGCCCGGCCGCGCGTCTGCCTGCGACCGCGCGGTCACCTCGTCCGCGCGTCGCCCGGCCATTGCGAAGCCGCACTCGGCGCAGAAGCGCGGGCTGCCCTGATAGGCCGTGCCGCAGTTGGGACAGCTGCCGCCAAGGGCGAGGCCGCACTCGGCACAGAACTTCTGGCCGGGCTGGATCTGCGCGCCGCAGCGAGGACAGCTCAAGAAGACCCTCCCGTGTGATCGATAGCCGGCTGAGGTTACTCCTGCGCCGCTCAGTAAGGCCGGCCCGAGTGAGCGCAGGCCCTGGACGGTCGGCGGCGGCGGAACCAGCTGTCACGAGTCGGCGTTCCGGGGCCATGGCTTCGCATCCCCGCCGTCAGGCCGCCGGCCTGCTGCCCAGCCTCGCTGCGCTCGTCGTCGCCGCCACGCTGGCCGCCTGCTCGGGCTCACCGGTTGCCACCGCGACGCCGTCGGCTGGGCCTTCGGGGCCACCAGTCCCCACGCCTTCCCCCTCGACGTCCCCATCCCTGTCGGCCGACCCGTCGGCCAACGCGGCCGTCGTCCGCATCGACGACACCGGCGGCATGCTCCCGCCGTGGATCACGCTTGACTGGTACCCCTCTCTCGTACTCTACGCCGACGGTCGCATGATCAGCGAAGGACCGGTCGACGCGATCTATCCCGGCGCGGCGCTGCCCAACCTGCAGGTCACCCAACTATCGAGGAACGGCGTTGCGCAGGTGCTTCGCTGGGCGGCCGAAGCCGGCCTGGCCGGCCCCAACCGTGAACTGGGCCAGCCGATGCTCGACGCCGGTACGACCAATGTCACGGTCGTGCGTGATGGTGTGCCCCACGTGACCCGGATCTGGGACATCAATGGCGACGAGGCCGCGATCGGCGCGGTACGCCAGTTCCGTGACGTGTTGCTCGACATCCGCGGCTGGCTGCCTGCGGAGGTCGCGCCGCAGGACGTGCCCTACGCCTGGGATCGGCTGCGCATCGTTGCCGAGCCACGACAGCCGGACGAGATGCCCGACGAGCCCAACCTGCGCGAGTGGCCGCTGCCGGACCAGCCGCTGGCCACGATCGGGGTCTCGATCGACGGCGAGGGTAATGGCTACCGCTGCGCGCTCATCGAGGGCGATGACCTCGACGTCCTGCGTCCCGACCTGCTGACGGCCAACGAGCTGACGCTGTGGCGCTCCACGGAGCAGAGCTTTGGGCTCGTGCTGCACCCGCTGCTGCCCGACGACGAGGGTTGCCCCGGCCTCTGATCGGCTTGCCCGCCCGCTGGCCGGGCAGGTCACGGGCCGATCGTACGGCTCGGCCCGCGCCACGCGCGCGCTATGCTCTGCGCCACGTCACCGGGGGTTGGAATTGGGCGTTGTCCCAGCGCTGGGCGCACGCACCGTACGTCGAATAGCCTGGCTGGCAGCGGCCATCGCCATCGTGGGCTGCTCTCTGGCGCCCCGTCCGGCCGTCAACCAGCCGACCACCGCGCCGCGCACCGCGGACGGTCCGCCGACCGTGGCCATCGCGGCCCCGCCGCCCGGCGTATTCGGCTGGGTCGGCTACCCCTTCGACCTCGACGTGCGCGGCGCGGACCCGTGGGGCATCGGCGTATCGCGGCTCGACCTGCGCGTCGGCGGCGAACTGGTCGACTCGGCCACCACGCCCGGCGGCGCGGCCCAGCTGAGCTTCGCCACGATCCTCGAGTGGGTACCCTCGGACGAAGGGAATTTCGCCGTGTCGGTGATCGCCTACCGGCCCGACGGCAGTTCCAGTGACGAGGCGCGCATGACGATCGGCATCCTGCCCGCGCCCGAGACGCCGGCGCCGACGCTGAGCCAGACGCCAACTCCGAGCCCGACCGGTAGCGGCGAGCCGAGCGCGACGCCCGAGTTCACGCCCGACCCATCGGCGACGCCGACGCCAAAGCCGTCGCAGGCCGCCACGCCGGCTGACGTCGCCGTCAACGTCAACCGCGCGGAACTGCCTGCGGAATGGGTCGTCGGCCAGGCCGTTGAGGTGATCGTCTACGTCTCGAACCTGGGCGAATCGAAGCTCGGCTCGGTGACGGTCAAGGTCAGCGCCGCGCGCGGCCAGGCGGCGGTCAAGATCCAGGGCCTCGAGGCCGGCCAGACGCGCAAGATCCGGCTGAAGGTCACGCCGCAGCTGACCGGCCAGCGCACGCTCCGGGTCGAGGCGACGCTGCCCAAGGCCTACCTCGACTACAACCTCGACAACAACGTCTGGTCACGCGCGATCGAGGTCCTGCCGGGCGCCGAGCCGACAGCGGAGCCGACGCCAACTGAGCAGCCGACCGCGACGCCCACCGCCGCGCCGACCGACGACGGCGGTGACGACGGCGGTGACGACGGCGGCGAAGGCGGGGGTTGAGCCGGGACCTCAACGAGCTGCCCCGGCGCGCCGTGCTGGGCGAAGTGGTGCCCCGAAGCACCATGCCGTGTGTAGTCGATAGGTACTCGAGTACCATTGACACGCCGCTGAAATGACTACGCAGGGGTGTATCTGCGATACTGCGCCGGCGTGTGGCGCGTCCCAGCGTACGCGCCCTTCAGAGGCCTGAACCGAAGAGCCGCCGCCCCAGCGGCAGGCGCTGTCGCCGTGTAGAAGCCTTCCCAGAGGCTCGCGCTCGACTTATCGGTCGCGATCCCCAGCCGCGACCGACGAGGCTCGTGCCCCAGCAGTGAGCCTCGCCATATCCAGCACCTGCCCCGGCGGTCATCCGACTCATTCGCGTCGCCTGGCGCCGTGCCTCTTGCCCGGCGATGCGAAGACAGGAGGAGACGTTGGCCATCGCTGTGCCCGATGGACACACACCGCCCGTAGCCCGCCCGACATCGCCCATAACCCGACTGCTGCGCCGCACATTCGTAGTGCTGCTCGGCATCGCCGTACTCCTGCCGCTGGCGGCCGCCGAGCCGACGCTGGTCCTGGCCGGGTCATGCACCGGCTGGAGGAGCACCACCGTGCCGCCACCGACTATCCGCGTCGGGCGCAATGATGGCACCGTCGACGAGGTCAAGTTCCGGCGCTACGTCGGCGTCGTGATGGCCAAGGAGTGGCCCAACT